>Ga0190272_10000392_pt1 | contig 23884 bp, 23 predicted proteins | sample Popmic504T_FD_133746 | JGI IMG/M metagenome (GOLD analysis project Ga0190272, IMG submission 133746) | Populus adjacent soil microbial communities from riparian zone of Shoshone River, Wyoming, USA - 504 T | ecosystem: Environmental > Terrestrial > Soil > Riparian zone | place: USA: Wyoming... | reverse complement strand
TGGTCGGCGTCGGGGATCACCACCTTGGGCATGTCGGCCGGCATCAGGCCCAGCATGTAGTCAACGGTCTCAGTGTCCATCAGCGTGGAACGCTCGCCCCAGATCATGGCCACCGGCGCCTTCATCTCCGGCAACATGCCGCCGAGGTCAGGTCTGGTGAACTTGGGCCACATGAGGGGGTCGAACTTCCACGTCCATCCCTCCCCGGCGCCGTCGGGCATCGGGGCGATGCGCAGCGAGCGGCGGGCGATGAAGTCGGCGATGTAGAGGTTTTCGCAGCCCTGCGGCGGGGCCAGCCTAAACCGGCCCAGCGCCTCCTCCAGCGTCGCATAGACCTTGGTTGGCGTCTTGCGCGGCGGCGGACCGTTCCAGCGTTTTTGCGGCGGCTGCACGCTGGAATCGACCAGCACCGCGCCGCGCAGGCGCTCAGGGTAGCGGCTGGCCATGAACATGGTCGGAAAGCCGCCGAACGAGTGGCCGATGAAGATCGGCTTGAACCCGCCCGCCTCTAGTTGCGCCGCATCGACCGCCGCGAAGGCTTCGCGGGCGAAGGTCTCGCCGCTGTAGGCCTCCCGCCATTCCGAGCCGCCCATGCCCGACCAAGAGATGGCGGCGACCCGCCAGTCCTTGGCGAAGAAGGGCGCGATGAAGCTCCACCAGTCGGCGTGGGCGCCGTTGCCGTGCAGGAACAACAGGCCCGGCTTGCCGATCTCGCCCCAGGTCAGCATCTCGATCGCTGCGCCGTCCACATCGACGGTCGAACGCTCCGGCTCCTGCGCGACGGCCCAGTCGAACCAGGCCGGCGCCGGCGGCGGCGCGCCATTGAAGCGGGCCAGCGGCGCGGCGATCTCGGGGGAAAGGGCGTCGGACATGGCGCCTCTCTAACAACCGTTTGAAAATGCGGCTAGGCCAAACCCACCGCGCCAAGCACCGCCGCCTGCCTTCTCGCCAGCGCCGGCTCGGAGAAGCCCTCCAGCGAGGCTTCGAAGAGCTGGCGCCAGTTCAGCTCGGCGCCGAGGTGCAGGAAGGCCGAGCCAAGGCCGATGGCGGCCCGGTCCATGAACACGAAGGCCTTGGGGATGGTCACCGGCCCCTGTTCCTGCAGCGCCTTCTTCACAGCGAAAGCCTCGCGGCGGCCGTATTCGCCGGGCGCGATACCGTCCGCGACGGTGCGCACCCGGTCGTCGAGCAGCGGGCCGTAGATGAAGCGCGCCCAGATATTGAGGGTGTCCATCAGTTCGGGCTTGAGGCCCTTGAACCCCCAGCTCTGGTAGGCGGCCATCTGCGCGTCCTTGTCACCGCTGATCAGCGCCCGATAGAGCGCCACCACCCCAGCCACAAAGCTGGGCTCGAAGATGCGGATGCAGCCGAAGTCCAGCAGGTTCAGCCGGTCAGCCTCGCCGGCGAAGGTGTAGTTGCCCAGATGTGGGTCGCCATGGATGACGCCCAACTGGATCAGCGGCGTCCACCAGGCCTCGAACAGCACCTTGGCGATGCGGTTGCGCGTCTCAAGATCGGCGTCCTTGAAGGCCAGCAGCCCGCGCCCGTCGAGCCACTCCATGGTCAGCAGTCGCCCGGTGGACAGTCCGAAGATCGGTTCGGGCACGGCGATGTCGTCGCGATCCTGGAAGAAGCCTTGGTAGAGCGCCATGGCCCGCGCCTCGCGGCCGTAGTCCAGCTCCTCGCGGATGCGGTCGGTGATCTCCTGGGCGATCTCGCGGGTGTCAATCTGGCCAAACAGCTGACGGCCGAGCGCCATGGCGGCGCGCATCTGGCCAAGATCGCTTTCGACGGCGCTCTGCATGTCCGGGTACTGAAGCTTCACCGCCAGCCTGCGACCCTCCAGCGATGTGGCGCGGTGGACCTGGCCGAGCGAAGCGGCCGCCGCCGGCTCAATCTCGAAAGACCCAAAACGCTCGCGCCATTGCGGCCCCAGCTCCGCGGCCATGCGGCGGCGCACGAAGCCGGGGCCCATGGCCGGGGCGTTGGTCTGCAGCTGCGCCAGCTCCTGGGCGAACTCCGGCGGCAGCAGGTCGGGAACGGTGGCGACCATCTGGGCCACCTTCATTAGCGGCCCCTTAAGCTTGCCCAGCGCCTCCTTTAGCGCCCGGGCGTTGCGCGCATCGGCGTCGCCACGCCCGAACATCGCATTGGTCCCGAAGGTCACCGCCGCGCCCGACAGGCCCGCGCCGACCTGCGCGAACCGCAAGGCCCGTCCCGCCAGCCTGTCCCGCTCCGGGTCGCGCTCGGCCATCAGGCAACCAGCGCTTCGAACTCGTCGACCAGCCGCTCCAGCTGTCGGCAGCCTGCCGCCCAGAAGGCCTTCTCGCGGGGATTGAGGCCGAAGGGCTTCAGCGCCTCGACGTAGGTCCGCGTGCCGCCGGCGGCGAGCAGGTCCTCGTAGAGGGGCGCAAAGACGGCCGGGTCCTCGCGGCGCTTTTCCATCAGCCCGCGCACCAGCAAATCCCCGAAGGCGTAGGCGTAGACATAGAAGGGCGCGTGGACGAAGTGGCTGACGTAGGCCCAGTAGTGCTCGTAGCCCTTGTTCAGGCGCACGGCCGGGCCGAGGCTTTCGGCCATGATCTCCAGCCACAGACTGCCGATGTCGTCCGGCGACAGCTCGCCTTCGCGCCGGGCGGCATGAAAGCGGGTCTCGAAGCGGTGGAAGGCGATCTGGCGGACCACCGTGTTCAGCCCGTCCTCGATCTTCCCAGCCAGCAGTCCAAGCCGCTCTTCCTTGCCGGCCTCGGCCAGCAGCCGGTCGAACACCAGCCCCTCGCCGAAGATCGAGGCGGTCTCGGCCAGGGTCAGCGGCGTGTCGGCCAAGAGGGTGCCGAGCGGCGCGCACAGGGTCTGGTGGACGGCGTGGCCAAGCTCGTGCGCCAGGGTCAGCACGTCGCGCCGCTCGCCCATGTAGTTCATGAAGACGTAGGGGTGCTTCTCGGCGCTGACGGGATGCGAATAGGCGCCCAACTGCTTGCCGGCCCGTGGCTGGGCGTCGATCCATGGCTGGGTGAAGAAGGTCTGGGCGGTGTCGGCGAAGGTCGGCGCGAGGTCGGAGAAAGCCTCCAGGACCATGCCGCGCGCCTCGTCCCAGCCGTAGGTCTTCGGCTTGCCGGTATCGAGCGGCGCGTTGCGGTCCCAGTAGTCGAGTGCGCTTCGCCCCATTAGCTTCGCCTTCAGCGCGTAATAGCGGTGCGACAGGCGCGGATAGCTCTCCACCACCGCCGCTTCCAGCGCCTCGACGGCGTCGGCGTCGACCTCGTTGGCCAGGTGGCGCGGCTGGGCGGGGTTGTCGAATTTGCGCCAGCGGTCCTCGACCTGTTTCTCGAAAGCCGTGGTGTTGAGCACCAGCCCCAGCACCGGCGTGCGCTCCTCCAGCGCCGCCGCCAGCCCTTGCGCGGCGGCCTTGCGGACCTTGGCCTGCGGGTCCGACAGGCAGTTCAGCGCCTCCGGCAACGTCATAGTCTCGCGCCCAATCTTGGCGGTCAGCCGGGCCAGCGTCTCGTCCCAAAGCCGCGTCCAGTTGGCGACGGCGGGCGAGCGGTCGACCAGCAGGTGCTCCAGCTCCGGCGACAGCTCGTGCGGCCGTGACAGCCGCAGGCGTCGCATCCACGGCCGCCATTTCTGGGCGGCGGGATGGGCGTTCAGCGCCGCCTCGATCTCGGCGTCCTCAAGCTCGTTCAGCTCCAGCGTGAAGAACAGGCTTTCCGCACCGATCTGCGCGGCGCGGGCCCGGAAGTCGGCCTCGAACTTCGACCAGGCCGGATCGTCTCGCGCTGTCGATGACGCCAGCGAGGCGTAGGCGCCGACCGCATAGAGGCCGTTTGTGGCCTGCTCATAGAGACCGATGCCCCTGTCGAGCAGTTCGCCGAGTTTGCGCGGCTCGGCCCGCGCGCCGATGAACTGACCCTTCAGCGCCACCAGCTGGCTGTTGGCCGCCGTGGCGGCCGAGAGATCGGCTTCGATGCGGGGGTCTTCGCGTCCCGAATAAAGGTCGTCGAGGCGCCACTGCGGCAGGGCGTCAGTCTTCACGTGAGCGTTCATGGCCGGGGATATGGACCCGCGCCGGGCGGGGGACAACGGACCCGGGCCGTTAACCCCTGACTCACTTCCCCTTAGGCCCGCCTTTACCTCGCCCCTGTATCAATTCGGGTCACACGGGCGGCCGTCCCTGGTTGGGACACCGCGCCTCGACGGATGCGATTGAGATGACGAAAACGGTTCTGGTCGTCGACGACGACCCGACGCAAAGGCGGCTGATCCAGGGGGTTCTCGAACGCGAGGACTTCGCCGTGGCCCATGCCGAAAACGGCGACGCGGCGATGGCCCACCTGCTGTCCGGATCGCCGGTCGACGTGGTGTTGCTGGACCTGCAGATGCCCGGCCTCGACGGCCATCAGACCCTGGCCGAAATGCGCGCCAAGGGCTTTTCGCAGCCGGTCATCGTGCTCACCGCCACGGCCGGCGTCGACACCGTGGTCAAGGCCATGCAGGCCGGAGCCCAGGACTTTTTCGTCAAGCCCGTGCGGCCCGAGCGGATCATCGTCTCCATCCGCAACGCCCTTTCCATGGGCGAACTGCGCAGCGAGGTCGACCGGCTGAAGAAGCACGCCGCCGGCCGCACCACCTTCGACGACCTGATCGGCCAGTCGGCGCCCATGCAGCTGGTCCGCGGCCTGGGCGAGCGGGCCGCCAAATCCTCGATCCCGGTGCTGATCACCGGCGAAAGCGGGGTGGGCAAGGAGATCATCTCGCGCGCCATCCACGGGGCCTCGGCGCGTTCGGGCAAGCCGTTCGTCGCGGTCAACTGCGGGGCCATCCCCCACGACCTGGTCGAGTCCATCCTGTTCGGGCACGAGAAGGGCAGCTTCACCGGCGCCGCCGATCGTCATGCTGGCAAGTTCCAGGAAGCCAATGGCGGCACATTGCTCCTCGACGAGGTTGGCGAACTGCCGCTGGATATCCAGGTCAAGCTGCTGCGGGCTCTGCAGGAGGGCCAGATCGACCCCATCGGCGCCAAGCGGCCGGTCAAGGTCGACGTGCGCATCATCTCGGCCACCAACCGCGACCTCGGCGCCGCAGTGGCGGAGGGACGTTTCCGCGAAGACCTCTACTATCGCCTCAACGTCTATCCGATCGAGACCCCGCCCCTGCGCGACCGGCGCGAAGACATCCCCGCGCTGGTCGAGGCCTTCGTCCATCGCTTCAATGTCGAAGAGGGCAAGCGGGTGGTCGGGGCCAGCAACCCGGCCCTGGTCCTGCTCGGCGCTTTTGATTGGCCCGGCAACGTCCGCCAGCTGGAAAACGCCGTCTATCGCGCCATCGTCCTGGCCGACGCGCCCTACCTGCAACCGCACGACTTCCCGGCCATCTCCGGGGCCAAGGCCCCGCCGCCGATGCGCGCCGTGCCGACACCGAGCGCCGAGGAGCTGCTGGCCGACCTCTCGAAGGACGCCCCCGTCCAGTTCCTCGACGAGCGCGGCCATCTGCGCAAACTCGAGGACATCGAGCGCGACCTCATCCAGCTGGCCATCGAGATCTATGCCGGCCACATGAGCGAGGTCGCCCGGCGTCTGGGCATCGGCCGCTCGACGCTTTACCGCAAGGTAAGGGAGCAGGGGCTGGAGGAGCATCTGCTGGAGGCGGCGAACTCCTAGTCGGAAGTCTTTCGCTTGAAGCCGGAGCCGCGCTTCATTGGCTTCTTCTCGCCCTTGGCCTTGCCGGTGATCTCCTTGAGCTTCACCGTCTGCATGACCGATAGCGCCTGGCCTGGGCCGCCCTTTTCGGGGTCGCCGAAGGCGCGGCCGTAGGTCTTCACCCGTTCCGTAACGCTGCCGAGGAACTCACCCTCCCATTCGGAGAGTTCGACCCCCGCCCGCGCTGCGATCCGCTGGGCCTTGCGCAGCGCGTTGAGCGCCGCGCGCTTGGCCTGCGCCCGCTGGTCCGGAACGGTTCGCTTCAAAGCCCGCCGATGGCCGACAGGTAGAGGTCCATCAGCGCCTCTTCCTCCAGGCGCTTGGCCCTGTCCTGCTTGCGCAGGCGCACGACCTTGCGAATGATCTTGGAGTCAAAGCCGTTGCCCTTGGCCTCGGCATAGACCTCCTTCAGGTCGGCCATGACGCCGGCCTTGTCTTCTTCCAGCCGCTCGATGCGCTCGATGACGGTTCGAAGCTGGGTCTGGGCGGTGGCGTTCAGGGTGTCGATGGAGGAGGCGTCGTCAGCCATGGCGCGAACTTTCGGTAAAGCGATGAGGCGGCGACCCTAGCTGGCGAGTCGGGGTGTGTCAGTGCGACCAAAGAGGTTGTCCACAGCCTGAACCTACACCGCACACAGCCGTTTGCGGTTGATGCCGAAAGAACGACCCAGCCAGGAGCAGGCCGAAGCCGCCGTCCGCACCCTCATCGAATGGGCGGGGGACGATCCCGACCGTGAAGGCCTGCTCGATACGCCCAAGCGCGTGGCCAAATCCTATCGCGAGCTCTTCGCCGGCTACGACAGCGATCCGCGCGAGTATCTGGAACGCACCTTCGACGAGGTCGGCGGCTATGACGAGCTGGTCGTCCTGAGGGACATCCGCGTGGTCTCCTTCTGCGAGCACCACATGCTGCCGTTCCTGGGCAAGGCTCACGTCGGCTACCTGCCGACCAACCGCGTGGTCGGCATCTCCAAGCTGGCGCGGGTGGTGCACGGCTTTGGGCGACGGCTGCAGATTCAGGAAAAGCTGACCGCCGAGATCGCCACGGCGATCGACGAGATCCTCCAGCCCAAGGGCGTCGGCGTGGTCATCCAGTCCGAGCACAGCTGCATGACCATGCGCGGCGTCAATACGCCCGGCTCGCTGCTGACCACGAGCCATCTGCTCGGCGAGGTGCGCAACGATGCGCGCACCCGCGATGAGTTCCTGAGGTTGGTTGGCGTGTAGAGAGCGTCCCGGCCAGCGGCGGGCGGTTCTTAGCCCTGTTTGGCCTTAAAGCGCGGGTCGGTCTTGTTGATCACATAGACCACGCCCTTGCGGCGCACGAGCTTGCAGTCGCGGTGGCGGTTCTTCAGCGACTTGAGCGAGCTTCTGACCTTCATGACCCTACGCCGTCTTTGGGCTGCCCTGCTGCGGCGCGAAAATAGCGCGCGGCGGACGACCGGTTGTTTCCGAAGCGCGGGGGTATATGCACGAGGGGCTGTTAAGTCAATCGCAGCACGCCCGGGGTCGTGTCTCACTTTGAAATCACGCACTTAGACAATCGTGGCGCCAAACCACCGCTGACCCCATAATGTTCCTATGAGCCACACGGACCTACCAAATGCCTAAGGGACCACGCGGAGAGAAGCGCCCCGGCGATGTGATAGGCGCGGCCATCATGGTCGCCAGGATCGCCACCGGTGAGGTGGCGGACGACGCCGACGACTCCAAGGCTCACCACCGCGAAGGCGGCAAGAAGGGCGGCGCTGCTAGAGCCGCCGCCCTTTCGCCTGAGCAACGCTCGGAGATCGCGAAAAAGGCTGCCGCTAAGCGGTGGAGTGCCGACTAGCCATCGTCGCTAGACTCTTCATCCTCAGTGTCCGCTATCGCCTCCAGCGCCGCCTTCTGGCCTTGGAGGATCTTCACCAGCTTATCAATCTCGGACGGGCTGCGGATCGTTGCGGTCAGCTTTAGCGTGCCGTCGGACATGCCAAACTGGTAGCGCCGCGAGAACGGCATCGGCCCGTCGTTGCTTAGGAACGCGTCGGTAAGACGATCCACCGAATCCCGAACGGGCGGTTCTCGGCGAGCGGGGCTCTCAACCTGTTGCATCGGAGTATCCTCGGAGACCGGGTCCGAAATCGGACTGTCAGACAACGTATCATCCGAGGCGAGTTTTGCGAAGGCGACAGTGTCGTCGAAGACGCGCAAAAACAGGCGAGCCGCGTCGCCTGTAAAGCCTCGATCAAACTGAAGCTCGCTCACGCAGTGGGCGTCGCTAGGCCGATCTGGCACCCAGCGAGCAATATACTCTGCGAGCAGGCGGGGACGCTTGGCAGCCTCGCGTAGCGCGGCTTCCTTAGCGCCTGGCCGCTCATCAATAAGAAGACGCCGACCCAAATCGCTCAGCTGAATCTTGCGTTCGTCGCCGCTCCCGAAGTCTTCCACCAAGCCGAACTGCTTCAGTGCCGCGACTGTCTGGAGGAGGCCGCTGCTTTTCGCGCCGTATCCCCACGTGGGAGCGACCGCAGTCAGCCGCGCCGGTTCCCGCTTGTGTTTCTCATAAAGTGCGGTTGTGCGTCCCACGGACTTCTCAAGAGAAATGAACGGAAAAGAAGGGCTCCGTTCCTTCTTGGCCTTGTCTTCGCTCATGGCGAGGGTCCTCTGCGGGTGGTGTCAATTGTCGCTACCTTACACACACAAACGGATAACGGCAAGAATGCCAGTCTGATCGAGACAGCTTGTCTTCCAATCTGATTTACGTTGCGACCGCAGAAGTGCCGGTGTAGAACCGGATTCGTTGAAGCGGAGGCGAAGATGACAGCGAGGAGGGACGGGAGCCCTGGACGAGACGCCGACCGGCGTTCGGGGCGAGGACACATAGGAAAGGCCGCTACCCCGATCCCGTGACAAGGAAGGTAGCGGCCTTAATCGGCTCTCATCTCGACCCCCTTCCAGAAGGGGCACGGAGCAACGGCGCAGCGGGTCCATACCGCCTGCGCCGTTGCGCATTTTGTAGCACAGGAGACGGGGCGGGCCAACCCCCTAAGTGAGTCGTTATGCTTGACACTCAAGCAAAAAGTTCATATCAAAAGGGCATGAACAAGCTGCCCCTCACGAAGCGCGTCCAAATCCTCTCCATGCTCTGCGAGGGTTCTTCTATGCGGTCGATCAGCCGCGTGGCTGACGTGTCGATCAACACGGTGACGAAGCTGCTGGTCGATGCTGGCGAGGCCTGCCTTGCTCTGCATGACGAGCAAGTCCGCAACGTGAAGGCCAGCCGCATCCAGTGCGATGAAATCTGGAGCTTCTGCTACGCCAAGGCCAAGAACGTCGCTAAAGCTACCGCCGCTCCGGAAGGCGCTGGCGACGTGTGGACGTGGACCGCGCTGGACGCCGACACGAAGCTCATGGTCGGCTACTTCGTCGGGGATCGCTCTGGGGAGAGCGCCGCGATCCTCATGGATGACCTACAGACCCGCCTCAGCAACCGCGTCCAGCTCTCCACGGACGGCCACAAGGCTTACCTCCAGGCGGTTGAGGGCGCGTTCGGCGGGGGCATTGACTACGCGATCATCGACAAGATTTACCGGACGGCTCCTGAGATGCGCCAGGGTCGCTACAGCCCGCCCGTGTGCACCGGGGTTCGCAAGCGGATGGTGGAAGGCGCGCCCGACCCCAAGCACGTCTCCACGTCCTACGTTGAGCGGTCGAACCTCTCGATCCGGATGCAGAACCGGCGCTTCACGCGGCTGACCAACGCCTTCTCCAAGAAGCTGGACAATCACATTCACGCGCTGGCGCTCTACTTCGCCTTCTACAACTTCGTCCGCATCCATAAGACGCTGCGCATGACCCCTGCCATGGCGGCGGGGATCACGGACAAGCTGTGGTCGATGGATGGCATTGCGGAGCTGATTGAAGCGCGGCGGCCCCAACCCGGTAAGCGCGGGCCTTATAAGAAGCGGGCCTAGCCCTGCCGCCTCTTCTCGTTGGCCGGGGCGGCTTGAGCCTCAACTGCCTGCCGGGCCAGCTCGCGCCAGTTGCGGGCGATCTCATGGAGGGCGTCGCGGTGGCTGGACAGGCTCACGCGCCGAGCGTCCGCTTCGGTTTCTTGGGCCCTGCGTAGGTACTCGGAGGGTGTGAGCATCCAGCGGTGAAGCTGCGGCGGCGCGTTAAGTTCGCCGTAGTGTCATAGGTTTAGAAGATTTCAAACTGAGACACGACCACGCCCGGAGGTAGCTTGACTCTGCCGCGTCGATCTGGCGCCTAGATTTCGCCCGGATCGAAGTTATTTTTCGCCCGTTGTGCGGGCCGTGGCTCGATTAGCGGCCCGGGTTCGACTGCTCCGCTGGAGTGCAAAGGGATAGGCCCAATGAACCAGCAAGTCCCGGCGGCCGCCGCGGCCGTCAAGCCCTATTGGATCGCCGATGTGGTGGTCGGCGTCGCCGCCGCCCTCGCCGCCGTCGCCGTGGCCCAGGCAGCTTTGCCCGATCGCGGCGGTGAGCGCGCCCGCGTCCAACCACGCGCCGCGGCCTTGACCCAGGGCGGGGTGCAGCGGGTTTCGGCCCCCCTCGACCTGCCCGACTTCATCTATGGCGAGCCCATCGACGGCTACGAGGTCATCTCGCCTTTCGGCATGCGCAAGCTGCCGTGGGAGACCGCCGCCCGCCTGCATGCCGGCGTCGATATCGCCGCCCCGTCCGGCTATCCGGTCCAGGCCGCCGCCGACGGCATCGTCGTCGCGGCCGGCTATCGCGGCGGCTATGGCCAGATGGTCGAGGTCAAGCACGCCGAGGGGCTGACCTCCATCTACGCCCACCTGGGCGTCATCGACGTGCGGCCGGGCATGGCCGTCAAGCGCGGCGACAAGATCGCCCAGGTCGGCAACAGCGGCTCTTCGACCGGCGCCCACCTGCACTTCGAGGTCCACGATCGCAAGAAGCGGCCGATGAACCCGCAGATGTTCATGGGCCGCGAGTACCAGACCGTCCGCGACCTGCCGCTCAAGCAGGCCGCACGCATCCCGCGCGGCGTACGCATCGCCTACGTCTCCTACATCCCCAAGATGAAGCGCGAGATGATGGAAGCGCGCGAGGCGGCCAAGAAGGCCGCCGAACAGCAGGAAATCGCCGCGCTCGACGCTGCAAAAGCCGGAACCGCCGCCAAGGGCGCCAAGGGGCAGGCCGTCCAGCTGCCGGACGCCCCCATCGCCTCGCCGAGCGCCAGCTGGACCAAGGAGCCCTACAAGGACCCCTATGACGTCGGCGTCGAAATGCCCGGTTGGCCCGCCAGCAGCTAGCAGGGGCAGCTAGCTCAAAGCGCAACCGTCGCGGCCGGCGGCCGTTCGCTTAGATGTGATTGAGTCGCATCGCCAACGCCGTCTAGCCTTACGCGCATGACCACCCGCTCTCGCATAGACCGCCGCACCTTCGTCGTCCTGCTGCTGGCCGGCTGCGCCGACACCTCGCGCCATCCGCCCGTCGTGCTGCCGCAGACGCCGGGTCCGGCCTCCGTGCCACCCGCCACGCTGCCCCTGCCGACCTCCGGCAACGAGAGCTTCGACGTCTGGCTGCGCAGCTACCGCGCCAAGGCGCTGGCCGAAGGCATCCCCGCCTCGGTGCTCGACCGCGAGCTGTCCAGCCTGACGCCCAACCCGCGCGTGGCCTCGCTCGACACCAAGCAGCCGGAGTTCTCCAAGCCGGTCAGCGACTACATCAAGGGCGTCATCTCCGACGCCCGCGTCGCCCAGGGCCGCCAGTTCCATGACGAGCTCAGCTACCTGCCGGCGCTGGAGCAGCGCTACGGCGTGCCGCGCGAGATCGTGCTGGCGGTCTGGGCGATGGAGTCGGCGTTCGGCAAGATCCAGGGCGACATGGACGTCCTGCGCTCGCTGGCGACGCTGGCTTGGGAGGGCCGGCGCCGTGAGTGGGCCGAGGGCGAGCTCAGCGCCGCCCTGCGCATCATCGCCCGGGGCGAGGCCGAGCGCTCACGCCTGAAAGGCTCGTGGGCGGGGGCCATGGGCCAGACCCAGTTCATGCCCAGCGTCTATCTGACCACCGCCGTCGACGGCGACGGCGACGGCAGGCGCAATATCTGGGGCTCGACGCAGGACGCCCTGGCCTCGACCGCCAACTATCTGGCCAAGGCCGGCTGGGTACGCGGGCAGGGCTGGGCGCGGGAGGTCATCCTGCCGGCCGGCTTCGACCTTTCGATCACCGAGGGGCCGAAGAACCCGGTCTCGGCCTGGGAAGCGCAAGGGGTGCGCCGCGCCGACGGACGGCCCTGGCCGGCGGCGGAACTGGCGGCGCCGGCGCAGCTGCTGCTGCCGTCGGGGGCGGGTGGGCCGGCCTTCCTGGCGCTGCCCAACCATTTCGCCATCCGCCGCTACAACAACTCGATGAGCTATGCGCTGGGCATCGGCCTCTTGGCCGACCAGTTCGCCGGCGGCGGGCCGCTGGTGACGCCGTGGCCGTACGAACCCGCCCTTTCCATGGAAGACCGCCTGCTGGCCCAGCGGGCGCTGGCCAAGCTGGGTTTCGACCCCGGTCCGGCCGATGGCGTGATCGGCTCCAACACGCGCGCGCAGCTGCGGCTATGGCAGAAGTCGCTCGGCCTGCCCGCCGATGGCTACCTGACGCTCAGCAATATCCGCCGGCTGGCGGCCGAAGCGGCGCTCTAGAAGCCGCCCTCGTCGTTGCGTTCGAGCAGCGAGGCCGCCGTCTCCTCGTCATCCGTTGGATTCTCGCCCGACTGCCGCAGCACGCCGTTCTTGAACGCATAGACGAACAGGCCGCCGAGTATGACCATGTTGAGGAGGAAGGGGCCGGCGTGGGCGTGTTGGTAAAGCCACACGAACAACGGCGCGAAGATCACGTTGAGCCCGAAGATCGAACTGATGGCGCCGGCCACCCGCCCCTGCTCGTGCATCTGCACCGACAATGAGGCGCCCGCCGAAAACCCCGGTCGCGCGAAGGCGTAGCCGAGGCTGGCCACCGAATAGCCCACCACCACCGTCCAGTAGCTGGGCGCGAAGGCCACCAGCAGGTTGGCGCCGGCCGCCAACCCCGCGCCCCAGCGCAGCAGGCTGGAGGGGCTCATGCGGAACATGCGGATCAGCGCCCATTGGGCCAGCAGCCCGGCCACGGCCCCGGCCATCATCGCCACGGCGGTATAGCCCTGCGCCTCCAGCGGCGAGACCTGCAGCTTGTCGATGATCATGAAGCCCAAGGTCTGGGTCTGCACCGTCTGGCACAGGGCGACCAGGAAGCCGTAGAGTAGGAAGGGCGCCACCCTGGGATCGCGCCAGAGGGCCGGCGCCCCCTTGACCGGCGGCGGCGGCTTGGCCTGCCGGCGCTGCGCCTCGGTCAGGTCGCCCTCGGGCAGCATGCGGTGGACGACGACCAGGATCACGAAGGCGGCGACCGCAAAGGCGTAGAGCGGCCCGGCCAGCGTCACGACCGGCAGCACGAACAGCGGCGCGATGGCCGGGCCGATGACGGTGCCCAGGCCAAAGGCCCCGGCCAGCAGCGCCATCGCCTGGGTCCGCTCTTCGCGGCTGGTGCGCTCGGCCATATAGGCCTGCGCGGCCGGGTTGGAGGCCGAGCCGATCATCCCGAACAGGGCGCGAGCGAACAGGAACAGCAGGAAGATGATCAGCGGCGGGGCCAGCTTGTGCAGCCCGGCGCTGACCACCAATCCGCACAGGAACATCGACACGCCAAAGCCGGCCAGCCCCAGCATGATCAGCGGCTTGCGGCCGTGCACGTCCGACTGGCGGGCCCAGAACGGCGAGCCGATCGCCCACAGCAGCGCCGACAGCGAGAAGATGGCCGCCACCATCGGGTCGGGGATGCCGATTTCGCGCCCGATGGCGGGCAGCACGGACAACAATCCGGTGTTGCCGATCGCCACGACGATGGAGACGGCGAACAGGATGCTGAACGAGCGGCGGCTGAGCTTGCCAGCCGCCGGGCCGGCGGATGAAGGAGGGGTGGTGGGGGAGGCCATGGACCGATGCAGTTACGCCGCGCGGGTAGCGGCCGCAACGCCTGTGCAGCGCCATCCTCTATGCTCAAGCTATTCACGGGAGTGGGAAAAGTGATCACGGGCGCGTGAACTCTTCGCTTGCGCTTCGTTCAATAGGCGGCATATTCCTCCGCAGCGTCGGGGATTCCTCGGACGCAACACCCATCCTCACAGGGGACCCTGATATGACCTCCGAAATGCTTCGCAAGATCCTCGTCGCCGGCGCCGCCGCCGCCGCTCTGTCCGTCGCCGCCTGCGGCCAACCGGCTGCCGAGAACACCGACACGGTGACCGCCGAAACCACCACCACGACGACTGAAGTCGCCCCGGTGACCAACGACGCCGCCGCCACCACGGCCGCCGACGCCGCTGCCGACGCTTCGGCCACGACCCCGGCGACCAACGACGCCGCGACCACCACGACGACCACGAACACGACCGCTCAATAAGCGATCGACGCTTCGTAGCGTTTTACGGAAGGGCCGTCCCTCACGGGGCGGCCCTTCTTCTTTTGGGCGCGGGCGCAGGCGCCCTATAGAGGCGCTCATGCCGGGCGAGCCCAATGACTCCGCCGCTTCGCCGCTGACCTGGGGCGAGGACGGCCTGCCCCGCTCCAGCCTCTACGGCGACGTCTACTTCTCGGCCGAAGGCGGGCTGGCGGAGTCGCGCGCCGTCTTCCTTGAGGGCTGCGGCCTGCCGGACGCCTGGAAGGGGCGCTCGCGGTTCACGGTCGGCGAGCTTGGCTTCGGGACGGGCCTGAACATCGCCGCCCTGCTGGACTTGTGGCGCCGCACGTCCGAGCCCGGCGCCCTGCTGCACATCCTCTCCGTCGAAGCCCATCCGATCAGCCGTGACGACGCGCGGCGGGCGCTGTCGCACTGGCCGGAAGTGGCCGAGGCGGCGCGGGCGCTGACCGAGCGTTGGCCTGGCCGCGCGCGGGGCCTCCACCGGCTGGAGCTGCCGGAGTTCAGAGCCATCCTCGACCTGGCGATGATGGACGCCGGCGAGGCGCTGAGCGGCTGGGGTGGCAAGGCCGACGCCTGGTTCCTCGACGGCTTCTCGCCGGCGTCCAACCCGCAGATGTGGCGCGAGGAGCTGCTGGCGCTGGTCGCCGCCCGCTCCAACGCCGGCGCCCGCGCGGCCACCTTCACCGTCGCCGGCGCCGTCCGGCGGGGGCTGCAAGCCGCCGGCTTCACCGTCGACAAACGCCCAGGCTTTGGCCGCAAGCGCGAGCGGCTGGAGGCGCGCCTCCCCGGTGACGCCCCACCACTGACCCCGCCGCCCACCATCGCCATCGTCGGCGCCGGGATCGCCGGGGCCAGTCTGGCGCGGGCGTTCCGAGCGCTGGGTGTCGAGGCGCGGGTGTTCGGAGCCGCCGACGGCGCCTCGCGCAACCCCGCCGCATTGGTGACGCCGAGGCTGGACGCCGGACTTGGTCCGCCCGCCCGCCTTTACGCCGACAGCTTTCGGCGCGCGGTCAGCCTCTACGGCGAGGTCGCGGAGGCGGTGATCGCCCGCGGCGCCCGGCAGCTGGAGAACGGCGAGCGCGACGCGGCGCGGTTCGCCGCCATCGCCGCCAGCGACATCTTCGAGGCGGGGTCGATGACGGCACAGCCGGTCGGCCTGGCCATGGCCGACGCCCTGGTGGTCGATCCCGCCGCCATCCTGGATGCCTGGACCGCGCCTGGGCCCATGGTGGACCGGCTGGAACGCGACGGCTCGGTGTGGCGGCTGCATTGCGGCGACGATATTCACGAGGCGCAGGTGGTCTGCCTCGCCGCGGGGCACGCCTCGGCCGATCTTGCGCCGACCCTGCGCCTGCAGCCGATCCGGGGGCAGGCGAGTTGGGCAACCGGCCTTTCACTGGACGAGGCGGTGGCGTTCGGCGGCTATGCCATTCCGACCAAAGACGGCGTGCTGTTCGGCGCCACCCACGACCGCGACGTGACCGACGATGCCGTGCGAGACGAGGACAACGCCCGCAACCTGGCCCTGATCGGCCAGCGCCTGCCCCAGCTGGCGAAGAGTTTGGCTGGCCGACCCTTAGAGGCGCGGGCGTCGATCCGGGCGGCCAGCCCCGACCGGTTGCCGCTGGCCGGCGCCGTGCCGGGCGCCGAGGGCCTGTTCGTGCTGTCGGGAATGGGCTCGCGCGGCTTTGGCGCCGCGCCGCTGCTAGCCGAGCATGTCGCCGCGCTGGCGACAGGCGCGCCGTCGCCGCTGATGGAGGAACTGGCGGTGCTGGTCGAGCCGGGCCGCTTCATCGTCCGCGACAATCGGCGTCGTGGCCGCACAGCGTCACATAAGTAATCTTCGCCATTCGCGCACATCGTCGGCGTTGGGGAGGCTTTGGGTGGACGGCGGGGAGCTGCTTTCGCAGGCGTTTTTGCCTGAGCGATTTTTCTTGGGCCGCACCCGCGGCTGGGGAGAAGTGCGGGCGCTCGGCGGCAAGGTGACGCGACTGGAAGTGACCACCGACGGCCGTCTCGACGGCAATTACAACGCCCTGCACTTCGATGAGACCTTCGTTTTCGACGACGGCCGCGTGGACGAGTGGCGCTGGGCGATGACGCGCCAGCGCGATGGCCGCTATGTCGCCGCCGAGGCGATGGCCGGCGCCGGCATCGTCGGGCGCCATGACGGCGGCGACTATGTGCTGTCCTTCCGCCGACCCCTGAGGCCCGAGGGCGGCTTCCCGACCCCCGGCTATCGGACGCGCTTTACCCTGCTCTCGGAAGGGGTGGCGCTCAAGCGGGTCCGCGTCAGCATCCTGGGCCTACCGGTCGCCACCATGACCGCCTTCCACAAGCGCCTGGACTAGCCGACCCGCGTCCAGTGCTGCGTGCGGCAGATTGGGCCCAGGCAGCCTTTGACCTGCAGCTTGTCGTTGGCCAGCAATTTGATGCGGCCGCTGCCGCCCGTGTCGCCGGAGCGCGGGTCGTAGATCTTTCCGCCCTTCCACTCTGTCGGACCGCCGGCATAGCCCTTGAACAGCACCAGGCCTTTGACCCTGCGCGACCGCTCGGACGCTCGCTTGTTGTAGTGGTCGGTCTGGTTCGGGTTGGCGCGGATCTGGTCGGCGTCGACCAGCTTGCCGCAAATGCCGGCGCCGCAGTTGTAAATCTGCACCCGCCCGTTGTCGCTGGACGTAGCCCAAAGGCCGGTGACGTCGGCGGCGAGCGCCGTGGTCGCGGCGCCAAGCACGGCGCCGGCGGCGAAGAGGGCGGGAAGCAGTCTCATGCGGGTACTCCAACAGGGGGACGAACAAGCGTGGCCTCGGCCTTGGCGAGCAGGGCGCGATCATCCTCTTCCCAGGGGTGGAAGCCGGGCCGGTAGTAGGTGAAGTAGCTCTTCATCACCTTGCGCAGCAGGCCGGGCGAGAAGAACAGGAACATGAACAGCCGGCGCCAGCTCTTGCCGGTGTCGATGCCGTCCTGGCGGAACAGGTCCTTGGTGTTGGCGACCACCGCGTAGATGAAGAGGAGGGTGGCCACGAACATCACGATGGAGCGCAGGCCCCAGCTGGCGACGCCCGGCCACTTGCTGGTGGCGGCCAGATAGGTGTCGTAGGCGACCGCCTTGTGCTCGATCTCTTCCATGGCGTGCCATTCCCACATCTGGCGGGCCTCCTCCGGCGCGCCGGCGAAGTGGCGCCGGTCGGCCAGGACGGCGTGGGCAAGCATGGCGGTGAAGTGCTCCAACGCGGCGGTGGCGGCGAGTTGGTGGATCGGGCGCTTCTTGCGGGCGAAGCCCAGAAGGGTGGCGGCCCGGCCTTCAAGGCGGCCGATGTCGTAGCCGGCGTCGGTGGCCATCTTGTTGAAGACCACGTGCTCGCGGGTGTGCATGGCCTCCTGATAGAGGAAGTCGGCGACCTGAGCCTTCAGCTTGCCGTCGGTCTTGTGCCGGAACGACTTGACCGCATCCATGAAGAACCGCTCGCCCAGCGGGAACAGGGCGGACAGGCCGTTGTAGAAGGCGGTGGCGATGGGATCGTTGTCGAGCCACCAGCGCGGATGGGGGTCGTCGCGCCCGAACTGGTAGTCTCGGCGCGTGATCGCCAGCGCTTGGGGGGTCTTGGTCACGGGCTGGTTTCCTTTACAGGACGGTGGCTATTTTGACATGAATGTAAACTGAACACGGGTCCAGATGGTTCGGCGGCGGTGTGACCGCACGAGGACGCTGCGCTCGCCTTGGCCTTCAGGACCGTCGTCCCTCCTTGACTCCGCTGTGAACTTCCGCGCGAAGGTGCGGCGCCGAAGGGTGTTTCACCCCGCTGACGGCAAGCTGGCGAGGTCTTGCGACCTTACCATCCATTGATGGTTAGATAGGCGACACTTACACAGATGTCAACAACTGTCCCGCCGCCAAAACGTCGCAAGCGCAGCCCGGTCGAGGCGCGTGAGGAAACGCTGGCGGCGGCGCGTGAGCTGTTGCTGACCGGCGGCCCCAAGGCCGTCACCCTGGCCAACGTCGGCAAGGCGGTGGGCATGACCCACGCCAACGTCATCCACCACTTCGGATCGGCCGCCGAATTACAGGCGGCGCTGATGAACTCGATGATCGCCGACCTGACCAACTCCATCGAGGACGCGGTCGCCCACGTGCGCTCGGATGCGGCGGCGCCGCGTCAGTTGGTCGACATCGTCTTCGACGCCTTCGAAAAGGGCGGAGCCGGACGGCTGGCGGCCTGGATGGCCCTGACCCAGGAGGTCTCGCAGTTCGACGCAGTGGCCGGCTCGGTGAAGTCGCTGGTCGCCGCCATCCAGGAGCGCGCCCAGGTCGAAGGCGAAGCCGCCGAGCGGCGCATCACCTCCGCGGTGCTGCTGATCGCGCTGTGCGCCTTTGGCGACTCGGTGATCGGCGAAGCTCTGCGCGGCATGCTCGGCCGTGACGAGGAGGCGGCGCGCCGGGTCACTGCGCGTCTGTTGCCGACCTTCTTCGAAGGCGGCGTCTAGCCATCAAGCTCCTCTAGCCGTCGAAGAAGGTCGGCAGAAGGTGGGCAGCGATGCGGCGCACCGACTCCCGGTCGCGCCCGAGCATGGTGCACAGCGCCTCGCCGACCACCGAATCCCCGAACGCGCAGAGGGTGATGAACAGCAGCGCCGAGGGGATGTGACGCGGCGGCTCGCGGCCGTCGGCGGTGACCTTCTCGGTGATCGCCTGCACTAGGTGGTTCACCGCGTCGCGCACCGCCTCGAGCTGGGCCAGGTCGTGCGACAAAGCGATCCAGGCCGCCAAGTGCCCGGCCCCGCCCGATCCGAAGGCCTCGAAGACGGTATCCACCAGCTCACGCGGGGCGCTGTCGTCGGCGCGGACTTTGGCGACGGCGCCTTCGAGCGCCGTCGTCAGATCGCGCACCATCGCGCCCATCAGGGCCGACTGCAGGCCCGCCGCCGAGCCGAAATGGTGGATTAGGTTGCCGTGCGACATGCCGATGTCGTCGGCCACGGCCTTGAGCGTCACCCCGTTGGGCCCAAGCTCGAGCAGCAGGCGGCGCGCCGAGGCAAGCGCCTGCTCCTTGGCTTCCTCCGGCGACCTGCGGCGCCGTTGGCGGGCCACGATCTCGGTCGACATCGACATGCGTGTAAAATCCCCCGTTCGGAAGATGCCCCGCCCCCCGGCAGATTGCAATTGCCGCTGCGGCAGTTTGCCCGCGCTGGAGCGCCGGCTTGCGGGAAGCGATGGAAACTTCACGCGAATCCGCCACCCCAGCGTCAGCGTAAACACGCGTTTAACCCTGTTCGTTGATCATATCGCAACGCGGGTAACGGACCGTGGGCGGCTCATCGTGGGGCCAGTCCCCACCGCTTCGCGCGCAAGGCCCTTGGGGGATAGTACAAATGCGGCTCGGCACGATCATCAGTCTCGGCGCCTCGGCGGTCCTCGGTATCGGCGCGCTCGTCGTCGCCAGGGTATGGCTTCCCAGCGCGGATGAGGACTCAAAGGCCGTGGACATGGCGCCGGTCGTGGTCGCTTCGCAGCCGATCGCTTTTGGGACACAGCTGAACGAGAAGAACCTGACGGTGGTCGACATGCCGACCGACGCCACGCCGGTCGGCTCGTTCCGCACCGTCGGCGAAGTCATCAAGATGGACGGCGGCGCGCCTGTCGCCCTGGTGGCCATGACGCCGCGCGAGGCGGTGCTGCCCTCCAAGCTCAGCGGAGCCGGCGCCCGCGCCTCGGTGGCGGCGATGATCGCTCCCGGGATGCGCGCCTACACCATCGAAGTCAGCGATTTTGGCGGCGGCGGCGGCCATGTGCTGCCCGGCGATCGCGTCGACGTCCTGCTGACCCGCGATCTGCCCTCGAACGCCGGCAAGGCCGCCGTGGCCGAGCTGGCGCTGCAGAACGTTCGCGTGTTGGGCATCAACCTCAACGCCGACCAGACCACGACCGAGAAGGCCTCGCCGAAGACGACGACGCTGGAGGTCACCGCTTCCGACGCCGCGCGCCTGTCGATCGCCGGCAAGATCGGCACCCTGTCGCTGGCCCTGCGCCGCACCGGCTCATCCGAGGTCGAGCCGGTCAGCACCATCCGCATGGGCGACACCCGCGCCTATGCCGCCCCGATGCCCACCTCCAACGTCACGCCGCCGCCGGCCCCGCCACGCCGGCCCGCCGCCGCCCCTCGCACCGGGGGACTGGTGATCGTCAACGGCGACCAACGTAGCAACAGCTCCGGAGCCGGCGCATGAGCCGTCTGCCCGCGCTCCTAGTCGCCGTCTTCGCCTGGGCCCTGCTGCAGGGCCCGGCGTTCGCGCAGGTGTTTTCCGAAGACGGCGCCCCCAGCCGCTCCATCTCCGTGCCGATGAACAAGTCGGTGGCCTTCCGCCTGAGCTCCGACGCCACCAAGGTCGTCGTCGCCCAGCCGGAGATCGCTCAGGTCGTCGCCAATACCGACCAGAGCGTCTACGTGCGCGGCATGTCGATGGGCGCGACCAACGTGCTCGTCTATGGCCGCGGCGGCCGGCTGGTGGAGGTGATCGACGTCAACGTCGGCCACGACGCCACCTCGGCTCAGACCGACATCAACCGCGCCCTGCCCAACGAGAAGATCATCGTCACCAACCTGGGCGAAAGCCTGGTGCTGTCCGGTGAAGCCTCGACCAACACCGCCGCCCAGCGCGCCCAGATCATCGCCGAACGCTACGCGCCAAAGCAGGTGATTTCGGAGGTCTATGTGACCGGCGCCCAGCAGGTGGTGCTGGAGGTCCGCATCGTCGAAGCCAGCCGCAACGCCCTGAAGGACTTCGGCGTCGGCCTGGCCATCGGCGGCGGCAGGGCCGGCTTGCTGACCGGCGGCCAGGTCGTCGAGCCGCTGGTCGAGGGCACGGTCAACAGCAACCTCTACGGCGTCAACACCGCGGCCGGCCGCATCGGCATCCGCACCAACGTCGGCGGCACCTCGATCGACGCCTACATCGACGCCATGGAGGACAAGGGTCTGGTCCGCACCCTGGCCCGGCCGAACCTGGCGGCTATGTCGGGTGAGGAAGCCAGCTTCCTGGCCGGCGGCGAATTCCCTTTCCCGGTGCCCGAGGGCGACGAGGGCGTCACCATCGAGTTCAAGCCGTTCGGGGTTCAGCTCAAGTTCACTCCGACCGTGCAGACCAACGGTCTGATCAAGCTGAAGGTCGCGCCGGAAGTCAGCCAGCTCGACAACTCCCAGCCGCTGCGCATCAACGGCTTCGATGTGCCCAGCATCACCATCCGCCGCACCGCCACCACCATCGAGCTGAAGGATGGCGAGACCTTTGCCGTAGCCGGCCTCTACCAGCAGGAATACGCCAACGGCGTTCGCCAGATCCCCGGCCTTGGGGACATTCCGATACTGGGCGCTCTGTTCCGCTCGTCGCGCTGGCGCCGCCGCGAGACCGAGCTGGTCGTACTGGTTACGCCGCGGCTGATGACAGCCAGCGAAAGCCGGGCCGCGACGCCCGATCCCCTGCGGATCAACAACGAGCCCACAGCCATCGACCTCATCCTCAGCGGCTCGAACTTCGACCTGCCGATGGAAACGCCGGTCGGCGGCCGCCCGGGTCCGCAACCGTAAAGATCACAGTAGAGTAATGAGTATCACCTCCTTCCAGGGCCGCCGGGTTCTCGCCATTGGCGACGGACAGTCCGTGGTTGCGCGCGAAGCGCTCACCGGCGCGGTGCTGGAGGTCGCCGGCCCCGAGCGGCTGCAAGGCCGCTGGACCTTCGGCGACACCCCCGACCTGGTGCTGATCGACGCCGACTGCTCGACGCCGGAGGTGCTGGTCGCGGCCATCGACGCCCTGTCCCGTGCGCCGTCTGGGCCCGCCGTGATCCTCACCGGCCAGCGCCTGCCGGCCGCCCTCGTGCGCGCCCTGCTGCGCCTGCCGAAATCCGATGTGCTCGAAGCCCCGTTCGCGGCGATCGACCTGGCGCTGACGGCGGCGGCTTTGATGACCGTCGAGACGGCGGCCGCGCCCACCTCCACCTCGCGTTGCTGGACCGTGATGGGCGCCGTTGGCGGCGCCGGCGCCACCACCATCGCCATCGAGATCGCGTGCGCGTTGGCCCAGCGCGCACGCCGCGACAAGCGCGTGGCGCTGGTCGACCTCAACCTCGCCGACGGGGCGGCCTGCGCCTATCTCGGCGCGACCTCGAACATGCTGCTGAGCCGCGCCTCGGCCGCGCCCGAGCGCATCGACGCGGCCCTGCTCGACGTCTTCTCGGCCCCCGCGCCGGGCGGCTTCGACCTGCTGGCTTCGGCCCGCGATCCCCACGCCTTCGAACAGACCAGCGCCGAGGCGGTGATCCGCCTGCTCGATGTCGCCTGCCAGGTCTATGACTACGTCATCGTCGACGCCCCGCGTCATCGCCACAGCTGGTCTCTGGACGTGCTGTCGGGCTCCGACGAGGTCCTCATCGTCTCGGAACTGACCGTTCCCGCCCTGCTGGCGGCCCGGTCGCTGGCGGCCGAGATCGAGGACGAGGTCGCCGGCGGCGCGCCGCCGCGCATCGTGCTCAACCGGCTGGCCAAGCGGGTGTTCGGCCCCGCGCCGTCCGTGCCCGAGGCCGAGAAGGCCCTGCAGCGCAAGACCGACGGCGCCATCACCTCCGACTGGGAGGCGGCCGCCGCCTCCGTCAACCTCGGTGGTCCGATCAGCCAGCACCGGCCAAAGTCACGGATCGTCAAGGACGTCAGCGATATCGTCGACCGCATGCTGGCCAAGCCCAGCCGTGACGCAAAAACCAAGGCCGCCTGATGAGCCGTTTTTCACTCCGCCGAGCCGTAGAGCCCGCCGCCGCCAAGATCGCCGCGCCCGAGCCTGAGGCGAAGGCCGCCAACGCGCCGCCCGCCTTCGTCGCGCCGATAGTGGAGGCCAAACCGGTCCCCGTCGCCGTCGACGACTTCCTCGACGTGCGCCTGCGCCTGCACGGGCGGCTGATCGAGGAACTGGATCTTTCCAAGCTCGACAAGCTCGACGAGCCGGAAATGCGCCGCCAGGTCCGCAGCCTAGTCGGCGACTTCTGCCGCGACGAGAAGATGGCGCTCAACAGCATCGAGATCGACCGGCTGGGCGCCGAGGTCTACGATGAGATGGTCGGCCTTGGCCCCATCGAGCCGCTGCTCAAGGACGAGTCGATCAACGACATCCTGATCAACGGCCCCAACCAGGTCTATGTCGAGCGCCGCGGCGAGCTGGAGCTCACCTCGGTGCGCTTCTACGACAACAACCACCTGCTGCGGATCATCAACCGCATCGTCGCCGGCGTCGGTCGCCGCATCGACGAAAGCTCGCCCATGGTCGACGCGCGCCTGGCCGACGGCAGCCGCGTCAACGCCGCCATCGGACCCATCGCCATCGACGGCGCGGCGGTCTCGATCCGCAAGTTCTCCAAAAAGCCGCTGAGCTTCGAAAAGCTGGTCGAGGTCGGCGCCATGCCGGCCTGCGTGGCCGAGTTCCTGTGGGGCGCGGTGCGCGCGCGGGTCTCCACCGTCATCTCCGGCGGCACCGGCTCGGGCAAGACCACGCTGCTCAACGCCTGCTCGGCCGCCATTTCCGAAGGCGAGCGCCTGATCACCATCGAGGACGCGGCCGAACTGCAGCTGCAGCAGCCGCATGTGGTGCGCATGGAGACCCGCCCGCCCAACATCGAGGGCAAGGGCGAAATCCGCCAGCGCGAGCTGGTCAAGAACGCGCTGCG
>Ga0190272_10000391_pt1 | contig 23956 bp, 17 predicted proteins | sample Popmic504T_FD_133746 | JGI IMG/M metagenome (GOLD analysis project Ga0190272, IMG submission 133746) | Populus adjacent soil microbial communities from riparian zone of Shoshone River, Wyoming, USA - 504 T | ecosystem: Environmental > Terrestrial > Soil > Riparian zone | place: USA: Wyoming... | reverse complement strand
TATTGCTGAATTCGGTATTTTCCGCCGTGCGAAGATTGAGCGGGACGGTAAGCGTCCCCTTGCCGGTCTCGCCGCTGACGATGAACCACAGCGCAAGGGAGACGACCAGGGCGATCAGCTTCATCGGCCAGTCTTCCAGAAAGGCCTTGCGCGCGATGCGTTTGAACGAGATCGTCCAATGCCCGCTATCCCCGGATTTTTCGTTTGCGAAAAACATGTGTGAAAATGGATCTACCCGATGGTGATTTCGGTTTCGGCCTCCTTCATCGGCTTGGCGGTGTCACGTTTTTTCTCGATCATCGGCATTTCCATTGCCTTGAGCATCATCGAGCGAAGCTGCGTGGCATCGATATTCCTCCTGACCTCGCCGTTTACGACGAATGTGATGAGGCCCGTCTCCTCAGATACGACCAGCGAGATGGCGTCGGTGCCCTCGGTAATACCGATCGCCGCGCGGTGCCGGGTGCCCATCTCGCGCGAGATGCCGGGATTTTTTGTCAGCGGCAGAAAGACCGAGGCGGCGGCGATGCGCTCGTTCCGTATGATCACCGCACCGTCGTGCAGAGGGGTCGCGGGGTTGAATATGGTTACCAGCAGATCGTAGCTGATGGCCGCATCGAGCTGGACGCCGGCGTCGATAAAATTGCGCAAGCCAATATTCTTCTCGATCACGATCAGGGCGCCCGTTTTTTCCGATGAAAGGGTGGTCACCGCGAGGACGATCTCGTCATAAACGCTCCCACCGAACTGGCCGCGCGGGCGGCGCAGCATAGGCAGCCGCAGCCGGTTGCCAAAATAGATCAGCGCCTGGCGGATCTCCGATTGAAAAAGCACGATGATCGCGATACCGATAAAGGCGACCGCGTAACGAAGCACGAATTCAAGCGTCCACAGTTCCTGGGCGACCGCCAGCCAATAGAGCAGGCCGAGCAGGACCATGCCGACCACCGTCGGTACGGCGCGCGTGCCGCGCAGCAGCTTGAGGACCACATAGACAATGATAAAGACCAGCGCTATATCCACAACATTGCGCAGGCTGCTCATCATCGGTATGTAATCGGTTATTTGCATTGTCAACGGGCGCTACTTTCCTCTTTCCCGGCGGCCTTTTTCCTGCCCTTACGGACCGCGTCGTCGTCCATGTACCGGGGTTCGCTGCCAGCGTTTTTCTCGGTAATTCCGGCCATTTCCAAGAATATCATATCCACTTTGGGCTCGGCCTCCTTTATTTTCTGCTCGATCTCGGCAATGGTTTGGATGATCTCGGCGTTTGAAAGTGTTTCTTTCAAATTGACGTGCGCGTTCACGAGAATTTGCTTTGGCGCGAGATGCATCGTCAGCAGCTCGATGACCTTGGTCACATTCGGGTGGGATTTGACGGCATTCCGGATCGCCCTGAGAGATTTAGGCGAAGCGGCTTCGCCGAGCAGCAGTCCGCGGGCCGAACGGGCCAGCGAGAAAGCTACGATCGCCAGCACCACGCCGATCGTTATCGAGGCGACGCCGTCCCAGTAAGCGCCTTTTCCGGGAGCGACCTGGTGATCTGTAAGATAGATGCCTACAGCGGCGATAACGATACCCAGCAAGGCGGCGGTATCCTCGAACAGCACCGTTTTTGCGGTCGGGTCCTTGGATTCGCGCAGGTACTCCATGAAGGTCATCTTTTCATGCCGCGCCTCCTTTACTTCCTGGTAGAGGGCAAGCGCGATCGACCCGGTCTCGAGAACGAACGATATTCCGAGTACCCAGTATGCCCATTCGAGATTCTCGGGCGGGTGCGGGTGGGTCAGCTTTTGATAGCCCTCGTAGATCGCGTACGTGGCCCCAACGCCGAAAATGAAGATGGCCGCGATAAACGACCAGAAAAACCGCTCCTTTCCATAACCGAAAGGATGTTTCCGCGAAGCGGGGCGATTGTAAAACCTTAAGCCCAGAAGCAGGAACACCTGGTTGGTGGTATCGGCCAGTGAGTGAAAGGCCTCGGCCATCAACCCCGATGAGCCGGTCATAACGGCCCCTATGAATTTGAGGACCGTGATCAATCCGTTTGCTATAAGCGCGCCAAGAACGGCAAGCATCTATGTCTCCCCCTGGTGTCAATACGAATGTTTAACTTTAAATGATTGAATAAATTTGAGGATTCTGCAAGAACGTTCGTGGTTGGTGGTTCGTTGTTCGTGGTTAAGAAGAATTTTCCATTTAAATTGCCGTCTGCTTTAGCTGACGGACAGGCATATAGAAAGATCCATCGGCTTTAGCCGAACAAAATTGGGCTGAAGCCCGATCCTATTTTAAGTTTTCAACCGTTGGCTAAAGCCAACGGCAATTTAAAAGAACGACGAACCACGAACCAACGACTAACTTCTTTTCTTCACCTTCCCGCGCAGCAAAAACCCGACAAGGTGGCCCTCCGCGTCGATCACGCTGACGGCCCCGATTCCGTTGCCGCGCATTTGCTCCTGAGCTTCGGGCAGAGCGGCGTCGGCCTCGATAAAATGGTCGGGCGTTACGGGGCGCATCACGGTGCGGATCTCGGTCAGGTGCCACTTTTCGCGTGGAAGGCTTTTTAGGTCCTCGAGCATCAGTGTGCCGAAAAGCTGCCTCTCCCTCGCGACCGGGAAAACGACCTGGCGATGGAGCGGCAGGACCTGTTCGACAAAGCCCGTTACGTTCATGCCCGGAGCCACCGCGACCGGCATCTGCATCACGTCCGCCACGCAGAGGCCCTCGAAATCGCGCACCTCGCGGATGATGCCCTTGGCGGCGTCATACAGGAAGAGCCCGATAAGGATGGTCCAGAAACCAGTAAAAAAATCGGAGCTTGTCAGGGTGGTGTAAAGCCCGAAAACGATCATCACCCCGCCGATCACCTGCCCGCAGCGGCCGGTCAGAATTGTGGCCTCGTTGAGGTCCTTGCCGTTTCGCCATAGATAGGCCCGAAGCACGCGGCCGCCGTCGAGCGGGTAGCCGGGGAAAAGGTTGAATACCGCGAGCATGAAATTCCAGACGCCGAGCAGGAAAAACAGGAACCCGAGCAGGCTAAGGCCCGTCCAATTGGCCAGCGCCATCAGGACCAGAAAAGCCGCCGCCAGCAAAAAACTCGCCGCCGGCCCCGCGATCGCGATCCGGAACTCCGCCCGCGGCGTGTCCGGCTCGCGCCGGAATCGGGCCAGCCCGCCGAACGGGTGAAGGACGATCTCCATAACCTGCACGCCCTCCATCCGGGCCGCATAAGCATGGGCCAGCTCGTGCAGGAAGATCGAGAGAAAAAATACAAGGGTGGTAAAAATGCCGAGAACAAAGCTCGTGACCCAGTTTTCGGTCCGGGGGTAGATGATGGTCCCCGTGACCCAAGACATCAGCGCCAGCACAAAAAACCAGCGAAAATCTATCCGCACCGGTATCCCCGATACGTGTGCGATGAGGAGCTGCTTCCTTGTTGCTTCGAGAAAACCCATAGGAATTGCAGACAGAATACCACAAGTTGCTTACCTCCCAGGCGCAAAGAGAGATTTCAACGAGAGAGCTCGCTGAGCACGCGGAGGTTTTTAGGAAAAGAAATTCCTTTAAGATTTTTCTCTGCGTTCCCGGCGTCCTCTGCGTTGAAATCTTTCTCTCGAAACGAAGGACAAAAAAAGAACGTCAGCTAAAGTGACGTCCCTTAATTTCTCTGTGTGCTCTGTGACTCTGTGGTGAAAAATTCTTAAACCTCGAAAGGTATCTCGGCGTTCTGCAGGATGTTCAGATCGTTTCTCGACACCCGCTCCAGCAGCTTGGGATCGTCAAACATTTTCAGCAGCCCGTTTACGGTCGCGTATCGCGGCTCGTCCGAGATGGTCACCGGCAAGCCGATAAACCCGCGCATGTATTGGTCGATACCTTCGAGCAGCGCGCCGCCTCCGGTAAGGATCACGCCGCGGTCGTAGATATCCGCCGCTACCTCGGGCCGAAGCTCGGTCAGCGTGTCTTTCACCCGCTGCGCTATCCGACGGACGATGCTTTCGACTATCGGGTAAACCTCACCCGTAGTGATCTCCGCCGAAGTCGGTCCCCCGGTCTGCATATCGCGCCCGCGCACCTGCATCGTCTTTGAAATATCTCCGGGCAAAAAGGTCGAGGCAAACGTCGTCTTGATCAACTCGGCCGTTTCGCCGCCGATCTGGATCCCGCGGTGACGGCGCATGTGATTTGCAAGCCCGGCGTTTATCTCGTCGCTTCCAATCCGCTCACTCGTGGAGGTAACGATCGAACCCTTGGCAATGATGGCGAAGTTGGTGGTGCCGGCGCCGAAATCCACTATTGCGGTCGCGCGTTTATCGGTCGGCAGAACACCCGCGCCGAATGCCGCGGCCAGCCCCTCTTCCATCATGAATACTTTGCCGATATGGGAATCTTCCGCCACATTCAGCAGTGCCCGCTGCTCTACCTGCGTGACGTCCGAGGTCATGCTCATTACGGCCTGGATCGCTACCTGCGAGCGCCCGCTTTTGGCCTTTTTGACGAAATGGGCCAGCATTTTCTTGGTGCGCTCGAAATCCGCGATCACCCCGGCCGAGAGCGGCGCCTTGACGACCACGTCCCGCCCTTCGCGTCCTGCCATGTCCGCGGCTTCCTGGCCGTAAGCAACGATCTCTTCGGTCGTTTCATTTATGGCGACCAGCGACGGTTCGTCGACTACGATGCCTTTATCTTTTACGGCGATAATCGTGCTTGCGGTCCCGAGATCGATCGCCATCGAATCGGTAACCAGTTTTTTTAATGATGAGATCTTTAACATAAGAGCCAAGTCCACTCCTCAGAAATACATAATCGAATAAAATTGCCAATTATTACCAGTATTAATAGAAGTGCGCTGTCCTTTGGACGTACGTATTGTAACTCAATTCCATTCTACTTCAAATAAATTTACCGGCTGCAAGCGGCCTTTAACCGCCATCGGCTCGCGAATTTTTAGCGGGAAAAGCCCGCCCGCGGCCCGTGCCGTTGCCTCGCTGATCAGTATCGCCCCGCCCGGCGCATTCGATTGGAGCCGCGACGCCAAATTGACCGTGTCTCCGATCGCCGTATACTCCGAGCGCCTTTCAGATCCGATATACCCGACGGTCGCTTCACCCGTGTGAAGCCCCATCCCGACTTTTATCCGGGCATAGCCCTCGGCCGCCAGCTCGTCATTCAGCGGGCCAAGCCTCTGCTGCATCGCCACGGCCGCTCTAAGGGCGTTCGCGGCGTCTTCGGGCGTCGCGTTCGGGGCGCCGAAAAGAGCCATCAGCTCGTCACCTATGTATTTATCGAGGGTTCCGCCCTGGTCGAAAATTATCTCGGTCATCGCCGTAAAATACCGGTTCAGCAGGCCGACTATCTTTTCCGGGTTAGCCTTTTCCGAAAAGGCCGTAAACCCGCGTATATCTGCAAAGAGCACCGTAATCGTCTGATTTACCCCGCCCAGCCGGAACGAATCCGGGTTTTCGAGCAGCTGTTTCACAACGTATTCCGGCATGAACCGGCTGTAATTCGCCCGCGCAACCTCTTCGCGCGCCAGCCGCTTGTGCGACTTTACCGTTTCGACCGTCAGCGCCGTTTGCGCCGCCACCGCGCTGATCAGCTCCAGGTGGTCCGATGTAAAAGCGGCAAACGGGTCGAGCCGGTCGGCATATACCACGCCGTGAACGTTCGATTCGGTGATCAGCGGCGCGCAGATCGTCGAACGCACGCCTTGCGAGACGATCGATTCGGCCCCGCTGAACATTTCGTCCGTTTTCGCGTCCTGCGAGAGTATCGCCACTTTATCTTCCATCACCCTCGAGGTAATGGTCCGGCTGATGGTCATCTTCCCGGTCAATCTTTCAATAGTTTCATCGCGGGTACGTACGCCGATCGGCTGCAAACTCTCACTAAGTATCTTGCCGTCCTGCGTTTCATCCGCGAGCAGGGCCACTACCCTGTCGGCCGGCGTACCTCGAAATATCAGATCGGTCGCCTTCTCGAATATTTCTTTCAAGTCAAAAACCGTGCCAAGGGTTTTGCTCATCTCATAGAGCAATTCGAGCATCCGCGCCTTGCGCCTCAGGTCCTTAACCTCTTCGGGCGTGGCAAAATCCGTCTCAATAGAGAGGTTAGAGCGCCGGCCGATGATCTCGTTTGCCGTGATCTGGACCTGTGTGTGCCCGAGCGGATTATCGTCGAATTTAACGTCTTTGGTCGGCACTTCCGAGTCGGGCGAGAGCGTGTCCGGCACCTCGTCGATGGGCGGAAAAAGCTCGGCCGTGATATCGATAGGCATTATCGCCTCGATAGTTTTGAATTCCAGGGTAGTTTCGCCGATCAGGACCACATCGCCCTGGCGGAGCATTTTTTCGAGGTGGGCCGTACCGTTTACGTACACGTGGTTTACGCTTCGCTTGATCTCACCGGCATCCATATAGCCATCGATCACCATAAACCCGCCGTCTTCGCTAATGATCCGCGCATGCTTGCGCGACACGCGCCGGTCGTTGAGAACGACGTCGTTGTCCTTGGCGCGCCCGAGCGAATACTCCATGCCCGGGTGGAGGTTTATTTCACGGGGCAGGCTTTCGGGTTCGGTGATTTTGAGTATAGCGCTCACGATTATGGTAATTGTAAATGGTAATAGGTTAATGGTAAATGGTTAATTGTTAGTTGTTGATGGTTAATGGTTAATAGTTGATTGTTAATTGTAAATTGTTATTTGTAATTTAAGGGGTGTAAAGTTCCTATGGTCAACTCGGCACTGGTCTCAATTAACAATTAACCATTAACAATTAACTATTAACAAATGATCTACTTCGACAACAACGCTACCACACAAGTCGCCAGGCAAGTCTTTGACGCGATGAAGCCTTTTTTGGCTGCCTCGTACGGAAATCCTTCATCCGCTTACCCTTTTGGGCGCGAGACGCGTCTTGCGGTCGAGGCGGCGCGGGAATCGTTGGCGGGCCTGCTTGGCGCGGCGCGCGCGAGTGAGATCGTATTCACCTCGGGCGGCACTGAGAGCGATAATTGGGCGATCCTCGGCGCCCTCGAAGCAAATCCGGGCAGGGACCATATCGTTACAACCCGGGTCGAGCACGAGGCGGTCCGAAAACTCTGTGAAAAACTGGAAGGACGGGGCTGCCGAGTTACCTGGCTCGAGGTCGATGAGAACGGGGCACTGGACATGGAGCAGCTAAAGTCGTCGCTTGGGGGAAAAACGGCGGTCGTGTCGGTGATGCTTGCTAATAACGAGACGGGGATACTTTTCCCGGTCGCGGAAATCGCCGGGATAGTGAAGGAGCGCTCCAGTGCGCTTTTTCATGTCGACGGCGTCAATGCTGTCGGGAAAGTGCCCTTTTCGCTGAAAGATACTGAAATCGACCTGTTTTCCATCTCCGGCCATAAGTTTCACGCTCCCAAGGGAATAGGGGCGCTTTACATCCGGCAAGGCGTGAATTTACCGCATCCTTTCGCGGGCGGCGGGCAGGAAAACGGCCGGCGGCCGGGTACCGAGGCGGTCCACCAAATAGTCGGGCTTGGGGCGGCGGGTTTTGTCAGGGATATGGCGCCGATGGAGCGGGTGCGCGCTCTTCGCGACTGTCTGGAGTTCAAAATTTTGGATTCATGTCCAAATTCCCGAATTAACGGGACGTCCGATCCGCTTTTACGTCTGCCGAACACCTCGAGCATCTCGTTCGAAAATACCAACGGTGAAATGATCCTCGCCCGCTTGGCCGACCTGGGCATTTGCGTCTCGACCGGCTCCGCCTGCAACTCCGACGATCACACCGCCTCCCCGGTCCTCCAGGCGATGAACATCCCGTACTCGCGTGCTATGGGCGCGATCCGGTTTTCATTAGGCCGGTTCAATACCGAGGAAGAGGTCGATTATGTGGTGGAGGTGCTGCCGGGGATCGTGAGTTCATTGAGTTCGTTGAGTTCATAGCGTGTCAGTGGCCCAAGCGTCGGCGCGGGCTTATCAGTGTCGGACCGTGTCGGTGGCCCAAGCGTAAGCGCGGGCTTATCAGTGTCGTACCGTGGGGGCAATACCGTATGTAAAGCCCGATTTGCTTGTGTTTTCGGGCTGAATACCTTTTTTGAAAACCATTTTCCTCGAAATCGTTTATTTGCAGCAAGTTAACAAAATCTATAGTTCCAATTTTGGTGTTTATAGTTCCGATTTCGGTGTTTATAGTTCCGATTTTCGTATTCAAGGTTCCGATTTTGGTTCATCATCTTCAGAGGGAGAGATTGCCCGCTAAATACGCGAAAAACGCGAAAAAAAGAAGCCAATCGGAATGCGAGTCTCAGTCAAAGTCAAAGGTCACAGATCTAAGGTCAGAGGTCCAAGATCGAACACATTTTCAAAGATCCACCCGTCAGAATAATATCCCCACACCCGAAGCGATAGAGGCGATTTTTTAAACCGGGGCGGTTTATTTAATAATCGGCACTTTTAAAGGGGGTCGAATCCCGGAGGGATTCGCCGGTAATAGCCCAGCGATTTATCGCTGGGTAACGGTGAAAATTTTGTCATAGTTCCGTAGGAACGGCTGTAAATTTCAGTCGTCCCTACGGGACTGGAACGATATGGCGATGCCCTACCCAGTGCTGAAGCACTGGGCTATTTTCAATCGGTCCCTACCGGGACCTAATTAAAGCATCTACTTCAAACCCGCTCTCGCCCGCTGCACAGGCTCATTCCGCGGGCAATCTTTTTGTTGTAAATTCTGCCCACCTCGGCGATAATTGCCGGACAACAACCCACGCCTGCAGATCCATAAGTTTTTCTGACTCCCAGGCACCTGCGAAAGATATGGCCAAGAAAGTAATGATAAGCAGTACAACGCGCGACCTGCCTGAGCACCGAGAAAGAGTAATGCATGCGTGCCAGAGGCTCGGTGTTATTACCCCCCGAATGATGGAGTTTCTGACCGCGTCGACCCTCCCCCCGTTGGAAGTCTCTCTGGAAATGGTTGACGAATCCGACTTGTATGTCGGTGTTTTCGGCTACAGGTATGGTACTGTTCCTCCCGGACAGACGATCTCCATCACTGAAGCCGAGTGCAATCGCGCGGTAAAGAATGGAACACCGCGACTTATCTTTTTAATGAGCGACAAGCATCCGGTCTTGCCGTCAGATGTTGAAACTGGAGAAGGTGCGGCGACGCTCGAAAATTTCAAAGAGCGCTTGAAGGAGGAAAATACGGTAGCGTTTTTCGATTCACCGGAGGACCTGTATGTAAAAGTATTTCAAGCCCTCAGTGAAAATCGCGATTCGGATACTACGAAATTCCATTACGTCAGTGACATCCCAGAGCCGCCCGAAAAGTATGTCGCGCATCCTTATACCCTGCTCCAAACACATAGACTCGTAGGCAGGCACGAGGAGATCAACTTACTGAGCGATTGGGTAGGTAAACCTAATTCGGACATATACCAAGCACATATTTTGAGTATTGTTGCTATCGGCGGGATGGGTAAAAGTGCGTTAACCTGGAAATGGTTTAACGATATTGCTCCCCAGGAAATGAAACCGATCGCCGGGCGAATGTGGTGGAGCTTCTACGAATCGGATGCCACCTTTGAAAACTTTGTTATTCGCGCACTCGCCTATATTTCGAAACGTCCCGTCGAGGAATTTCATCTGATCAATCCACAGGATCGGGAATCCCAATTACTTGCCATTCTTGATCGCGAGCCTTTTTTGATCATTCTAGACGGATTGGAAAGGCTTCTTATCGCGTACGCCCGAATGGATGCGAATCGACTTGAGGACCGCGAGGTTGGTAATAATAAGAATCTCCGAAAAACGGCCGACCCACGCGTCGGGCGATTTCTTAGAAAGCTTGCGCAGGTCGGGAATTCCCGAATCTTAATCAGCACGCGGTTGGAGCCCGCGGAACTCGAAATTGGCGGCGGCGGAAATCTTCCGGGGACTTTCCGGCTTAATCTGGAAAGCCTGAACGAAGAGGACGCTGTAACACTCTGGCGTTCCCTTGAGGTTCCCGGATTGCGCGATACTCTTGTGCCGGTCTTTAACGCTTTTGGCAGGCATCCACTGCTTATCCAGGCGCTGGCCGGAGAAGTGAAAAGTTTTCGGAAAGCCCCCGGTGATTTTGAGAAATGGCGTAAAGCGAATCCGCGATTCGATCCTGCAAAATCCACCAGCCTTCAAGACGCAATGGGGCATGTGCTCGAATCAGCCTTGCGTGGCCTAAATCATAAATCGCAACAGGTCCTACGTACGATAGCGGCATTTCGTATGCCCGTACAATATGACACCCTTGCTTCCCTGTTGATAGGCAAGGCCACACTTTTCGCGCGGTTGAAGAACATGTTTACAAGAAACAAATCGAAACCGTGCGTTAGCGAAATCCAATTGGATAAAGTGCTGACCGAACTTGACGATAGAGGGCTGGTCGGGTGGGATAAGCAGGCGAACCGTTACGATCTCCACCCGATCGTTCGCGGCGTTGTGTGGAACGGCTTGGGCGAAGATACGAGGCAGGGCCTTTATACCAACCTTCATGCGCATTTCGAGTCCGTGCCGATGACTGATGATTGGCAAGAAGTTAACAGTCTCGAAGACCTAACACCGGCAATCGAATTATACAATACGCTCATCGGGATGGAACGTTATGAGGAGGCCTATTTGGTTTTCCGAGACCGGCTAAGCGATGCCACGTTGTATAAATTGAGCGCGAGCCGGCAGCGGATAGAGATGTTGGAAATGCTTTTTCCGGACGGCTTGGACGAACTACCGTGTTTGAGGGGCCAGGGAGCTCAGACTTATATTCTCGATACGCTGGCGACAGTATATGCCTTTAGCGGACAACCGGGGAGGGCGGCTCTATTGTATCGCCTAGCTAATACAATCGATTCGGGAAGGGGGGATCACAGAGGCCTTAGTATCGGTTTGTGCAACTTAGCGGACACACTGCGTATAACGGACGGCTTACGGGAATCGGAAGATGCTGCGCTACGGGCGTTGCTCATTGGCCGCGGGCGGGAGGATCGTTTACGGGAAGCGATAAGCCTTTATTGGCTTGGCCTGACTCTCGCGGTGCGGGGAGAGGCTGAGAAATCGGGGTTGGCCCTGCGGAGATCTCTGGATATCTTCCAACAAAAGGTACTGGGCCAGTGGGCGGGAGTGGCGAATTCATACCTAGCTCAGCGAGCGAGCTGGTTCGGGGAATATGCGGAGGCGCTACAGTTCGCCAACTGTGCTTGGGAATTCGCTCATATTCAAAGATTTGAGCGTGATTTTATCAATGCGGCCCGTGTGCAGGGTGAGGCAGCACTAGGATTGGACGATTGCGAGATGGCCGACGAACGTCTTCATCATGCCCTAATGCGCGCTAGAGCCGTGAATCAGGTTGAACAAGAACTTCCTGCTCTCACTGCTTTGGCAGAATTGCGGCGGCGGCGGGGAGATGAAAATGGAGCGCGGGAGCTGCTCGACGATGTCTGGGAGTTTGCCGAGCGCGGGCCGTACCCGTTGTTTCATGCCGATGCGTTGAATGTGCTGGCGCAGATCGAGCGAGATGCGGGGAATACGGATAAAGCCATCGAAGCCGCGACAAAAGCATATGAGCTTTCATGGTGTGACGGGCCGCCGTATGCCTATCACTGGGGGCTGGAGAAGGCGCAGAAGCATCTCGAAGAGCTTGGCGCGCCGCTGCCGGAGATGGAGCCGTTCGACGAGTCGAAATTCGAGCCGATGCCGGAGGTCGAGATCGACCCGGAAGATGAATTCCATGTCGGGGATAGTTCGCCGAGTTAGCCGAGTTTATTGAGTTCGTTGAGTTCGTTGAGTTTGTTGAGTTCAAGGTCCAGGATTAAAGCTCCCCTCCTTGGGAAAGGAGGGTGGCCCTTTAGAAGTAAGGGTATTAATTTTCATCGCGTAGCGATGGTTGAATTTAGCCGTGGGTTTTAACCCACGGAAACTGTTGGAGAAGGTGGTCGTCGCGTCAGCGACGATTGAATCCAGTTTGTTCAGCCGTCGCTGACGCGACGGTAGATGTATTTCGCGAGCGCACCATGTCGAAAGCCTGCGAAGCAGGTGACAGCATAAAGCCTGGTGCGTAAGCACCAGGAAATCGCGCATACCGACGGCGTAAGCCCGCAAAGGCGGGCAACAGCCAATTCGGATTTCGGATTGGGGATTTCGGAATGGCAAGAAGCGCCATAGGCGCGCCGTAATATAGCTTGGGGCAACGCCCCAAGTAACCGTTAAACTATTGGGATAAGCCCTGAAAGGGCGGCGTTAATACGTTTTGAAATTACGGTTATGTGTTTTACTTCGCCGCGATGCGGCTCGATGATTGCACGCTTGCTTCCAGGGGCGCCGCCCCTGGCTATCATACGGCGCGCCTGTAGCGCTTATGATGTAAATACGGTACGGATCTATAGGTTCCTGCTTCTGATCCTTGGGTTATTTAAAAGGCAGGTCTATCTTATCATCGACAAGATCGTCTATGTGCACCTTGGCGAGCCTGGCATAGTGCAGGAGAACAATGGACGAGGGATCGCGGAGGTTTTTCTCATAATTACTAATAGTTCCCCTATGCAAAGGTATTGGGCAATCCAACCGCGCGATCAATTCTTCTCTGTTTAAATTGAAATGCTCTCTAATCGCTTTTAGTTTCTGGCCGAGTTTTGCCGGTATCGGTCTTTTATAACCTCCCACAGGAACCTCCTGATTGGAAGATAAATTTGACAACGACAAATTCGACAAGTAATATGTTGCTTGCGGAGTCCACTGACTCCGCAAATGAGTTATTCAAGTGTATCGCCGTGTAATCATTCTTACGCGGCGGATAAATCAATCGATTTTATCCTCGGGCAGCATTTTCAAAAGCACAGGATAACATAACCGGATAGGGGTTTGGTATTGATCCCATATCGAGAAAAACAAAACCCGAGACGCGGCCGCGGTCGGGAAAGCGAACGGTTGTGTGGGAGCTGCCGTTCGCGGGGAGGAGGCCGAAGGCGCCAGCCAACGCGCTCCTTCACACTTACTCGATTTGGGATTTGGGATTGCGGATTTGAAGATAGTTGGCCGAGTGGACCCAGTTTATTGAGTTCGTTGAGTTTTATTGAGTTCGTTGAGAAAGAGAGCGCTCACTTGCGGTTCGCTTTTCTGCCTTTAAACCCACAATCCGCTCCGAAATCGTGGAAAAAAGGCAAAAACAGACAAAAATAGCCGATTTTCGACCGAAATAAGCCGTTTTTTGACTGAAAATCATACCTTTCAAAATCACTGCGTCACTATAAGTCTTGTATATACAACACATACTCAAAGTGTTTACTTCGTGAAACACCCTTTTTGAAACAGTGAAACACCTTGAACACTGAAACAGTGAAACGCCTTGAACACTGAAACAGTGAAACGCCTTGAACGCTGCGCGTTCAGTGCGGACGGGCCCTCCGCGCTCCCAGTGTTTAGGCGGATTTTTCGATGCGGTAGCGGGTGAGTTTTAGATAGAGACCGCGGCGGGTCAGGCCGAGTTCCTTCGCGACCTTCGATATATTCCAGTTGTGGCGCGCCAGCGAGCCTTTTATCATCTGCATTTCGAGGTCGTTCACAGCCTCTTCGAGCGTCCCGCCCGGGACCCCGCCACTACCCCCGCCAAAGGGCGAGAACACGCTGTCGTACGAGGCGATCGGCCTTACGTTGCCGCTTTCCTCGAACGGGGTGAGCGGTTTGACGCTGCGCTTCAGGTCGGGCGAGAGCGATTCGGGCGTGATCACCTCGTTATCCACGGACCGCGCAACGATCCGCTGGATCTCGTTCGCCAGCTGGCGGACGTTGCCTTCCCAGTTGCAGACCATCAGCAGATCGATCGTCTGCGGCGAGATGGTGATGCCTTTTTTACCGAACCGCGACGAGTAATGGTTGATGTAATAGCTGACCATCGGCGGCACCTCGGAGCGGCGCTCGCGAAGCGGCGGCACGCGCAGCCGAATAACGTTCAAGCGATAGTATAGGTCCTCGCGGAAGCTCCCCTCGGCCACCTTTTCCTCAAGCGGCATGTTGGTCGCGGCGATCACGCGTACGTCGACTTTTAGAGGGGTTTTTTCGCCGATCGGTTGGATCTCGCCTTCCTGAAGAAAGCGCAGGAGCTTGGGCTGCACATCGAGCGGCAGATCGCCGATCTCATCCAGGAAGAGCGTGCCGCCATCGGCCGACCGGATCATACCCGGCGAGTCGGCAACCGCGCCGGTAAACGCGCCCTTGCGGTAGCCAAATAAATGCCCTTCCGCCAATTCTTTCGGCACGGCGGTGCAGTTGAAGGGCACGAAGATCTTGTCCTTGCGGTTCGAGATGGTGTGGATCGCGCGCGAGACGAGCTCTTTACCCGTACCGGATTCGCCGGTTACGAGCACGGTCACGTCGGACGAGCGTATCTTGTAAACTTCCTCGACCAGCGCGGTCATGGCCGGCGACGAGTGTATAAAGCCGGGCATCAGACTGTGCGAGGTGTAGGGCGAAGATTCCTCCGCGACCGGGGCTGACTTGTCCTTTTCGCGCAGCGATATCACATCCAACCCGAGCTCGACCACGCGGACCAGCGGCTGGAGCGAGCCGTCGTCATTCAAAACGGCGCCCGAACCGGGATTGATTATCAGATAAGCGTGCGGCGCGTTCGATGGGCGCAGGTGGATAATGGCCAGATTCTTGTTCCGGGCAAAAACACGGTCGTCATTTTTCAGGTGCGCGACGTTGAACTTCTCGACCAGGTCAGAGCTTTCGTCCGGACTGTAGCCGTGCGTGATAAACGGGTAAAGGCGTTTCTGGTCGTTGGGCTCGGCGATGATTATCTTTCGCGCCTTGCTCTCCTGCTGGAGCACGGCTACGAGCTCGCGAAACAGCAGCTCGCGCGTGGCGGTCGCTTCGGCCAGCCGGACGGTCAGCAGCTGGGATACGACCGGGCTCGGCCGGGAAAGGGTCTTCTGCTCCAGCGCGGGCTGGCTTTCCAGGAGTTTATTGACCTCGTCGAGCTTTTTACCGACCAACTCGATAAAGTGGCGAATGTCGAGCTTCTTGAAGATCTCGCCGGCCGCGGAGAGGTGCTTAATCGCACGCTCGGCTTGGTTGTCGGCAAGGTTGGCGCCGACCAGGTAGTTGGCGAGCGCCGTGTGATAGAGGTCCTCGGCTGCTTCGAAGATGGTCAGGCTGCGGTTGAAATGGTGGAGGGCCAGCTCGCGGTCGTCATTTTCGAGGGCGGCCAGGCCGCGTATGCGCTGGATGTTGCCGAGCACAAAAAAGTCTGATGAAGGGTCGGTATCCTCGATCACCTGAAGATAGTTTTCGCAATCGATATCCTTGCCCTGCTGCACATAGGTTTCGGCCAGTACGAGCCCGGCCATGTTGGCGATGGTCTTGTGACCGCCGGTTTTGCAAAGCTCGATGGTTTCGAGGGCCTTTTTCTCCGCCTCTTTCAGTTTGCCCTGGGCAAGGAAACAGCGCGCCAGGTTGCGCATCGCCTGGATGGCGTACCACTCGCGCTTTTTCTCCTCGGCAAAGGCAACACCCTGCTCGAGATATTCCTGCGCTTCATCGAGCTCGCCGCGCAATATCTTCAGCTCGCCGAGCGAATCCAGGATGCCGGCAATATGGACGTGATTTTTCTGAACGGCCAGATCGAGCGCGCGCTTGATCATCTTTTCGGCCCGGCTCCACTCGCCGATGAGCATCAGGTTGATCCCGAGATTATTGTAGGCGATCACGGAATTGAGGACGTGCTCGGTTTGATCGAAGAACTGGATGGATTTTTCGAGGCTGCCGATGATGTCTTGCGGGCGGCGGAGAAACCAGTGCGCGCCGGACATATCGGTGTAGATCTTGCCCAGCATGAACGGGGCCGAGTGCTCGCCGATGATCTTGATCCCGAGCTCGAAATTCGCCAGCGCTTTTTCGCCGTTGCCTTCCTGGTGATAGCTGAGGGCGATCTCGCGGTAAGCTTCGGCCATGCCGAGCCAGTCGCCGTTCTCGCGGAAATAATTCAGCGATTTCTCCGCGAAGTCGCGGGCGATCGGATACTCGTTGAGCTTGCGGTAAACGCGGGCCAGGGCGCTGTCGATGCTTCCCGAGAGATGATGGAGTGAATTCTGCTCCGCCTTGGTCAGGGTCTCCTTGAGCAGGGTGACGGCTTTCGGGTGATCGTTAAGATTGTTATATGAGATCGCGAGCTGGGTGGTAACTCTTACTTGCGTTTCGCGCGATAAGGTTTCGATCATGGCCTCGTCCTCGTACGGGAGCACGATATCGAGGGATTCCTGGTAGCGCCCGACAGTTTCCAGCGTAAAGGAAAGAAGCCGCTTCAGATTGGCGGAATTGTCAGGCGAGAGGGTGTAATTCTCTATCGTATCGACAAGGATCCGCTCGGCCTCGCTGGAGAAGCCTTCTCTTAATTTTTGCCCGACATTAGCAAAAATCGAATCGAGTTTTTCGCTGGAAATATTCTTCAATTTGCCGCTATGGACGCGTGCCCCGCCTCCGGATGAGGAAGCAGTACCCGACTTTGTGGGATATTTGGTCGAAAGCGATTCCATATTCATTACTAACCGATTAAGCAGAATGAAATAATCAATCGAAACTCTTTTTCAGCAATGACCTATAAAATATGTCGGGGGTGCATATTTAGTAAACACCTGCGCGTCAATTGGAATGTAACAAAAACCGGTCGCCAAGTCTAGAATTTTCTTTATTTTGTTGGTTCTTTTTAAAAAGAAGGAAGAATTTTAAACGCAGAGTACGCGGGGAACGCGGAGTTTATGGACATGGGTTCGAGAGTGCAAACCATACGCACCTTTTCTTTGCCCTCGGCGTCCTCCGCGATCTTTGCGTTTAAAAATTTCATATACGCTGACCGTCCCGGTGGTAAACTCGTGAAATAAGATCATGCCCGAAAAACCCCAAGCATCGGAAGTAGAAGCGCGGCTCGACGCCACCACGCAAAAAACGGCGGACTGGAAGTTCTGGGGGCCTTATGTCAGCGAGCGCGCGTGGGGGACGGTGCGCGAAGATTATTCGCGAGATGGTTCGGCGTGGGAATACTTCCCGTTTTCACACTCTCACCTCAAGGCTTACCGGTGGAACGAGGACGGGATCGCCGGTATTTGTGACCGCCAGCAGCGCCTGTGCTTTGCTCTTGCCCTGTGGAACGGCCAGGACCCTTTTTTAAAAGAGCGCTATTTCGGGCTCACGGGAAACGAGGGCAATCACGGCGAGGATGTAAAGGAATATTATTTCTATCTCGACTCGACGCCAACCCACTGCTATATGAAGGCCTTGTACAAGTACCCGCAGGCCGCCTTTCCTTACGAACAGCTGCGAGAGGAAAATGCGCGGCGCAATAAATCCGACGCCGAATACGAGCTTTTAGACACGGGTGTTTTCGACGATGACCGGTATTTCGACGTCTTTATTGAATATGCCAAGAAGACGCCCGAAGACACTTACGTACGCATCACGGCTTTCAACCGGGGGCCGGAAGCTGCCCCGCTTCACCTGCTACCAACCGCCTGGTTTCGCAATACATGGGTTTGGAACGATTCGGACAAACGGCCCAGTATGAAGGCCGGGACGGACGGCACGATCGAGATCAGCGAAGATACTTTAGGCGAATACAATCTTTATAGCAGCGGCTCGCCGGAACTTTTGTTTTGCGAGAACGAGACGAACTTCGAGAAGTTATACGGGGCGGAAAACAGGTCGGAATATACTAAGGAGGGTATCAATGATTTTGTGGTCGGAGGTGTTGAAAAGGCAATAAATCCCGAAAAGGAGGGGACAAAGGCCACCGCTCATTATGTTTTCGATATCCCGGCCGGCGGGAGCGAAACGGTGTATCTCCGGCTGGCGGGAGGGGACGCGGCGACGCGGAGGAAGAAAGAGGAGGAGACGGATACTGGTACGCAACCTGGAAGCGGCGATCCGTTTATCGACGAATGTGAAGCCGTGTTTGCGAAGCGGATCGCGGAAGCGGACGAATTCTATGCCGGTATTATTCCCGACAATGTTTCGGCGGATGCAAAAAATATAATGCGGCAATCGCTGGCCGGAATGCTCTGGTCGAAGCAGTTCTATCATTACGAGATAGAGGACTGGCTCAAGGGCGACCCGGCGTTTCCGGAGCCCCCGGAAGAGCGTCTTTCCGGCAGAAACTCGGGGTGGAAGCACCTGTATAACGCGGACATAATCTCAATGCCGGACAAATGGGAATACCCGTGGTATGCCGCCTGGGACCTGGCCTTTCACTGCATCCCGCTGGCCATCGTCGATCCCGGGTTTGCCAAGCGGCAGCTGATCCTGCTCCTGCGCGAGTGGTATATGCACTCTAACGGGCAAATACCGGCCTATGAATGGGCCTTCGGCGATGTGAACCCGCCGGTTCATGCGTGGGCTGCGCTGCGTGTTTTCCGGATCGAGGCCAAGCGCTCGGGAAAGCGGGACCGGGCGTTCCTGGAAAAGGTGTTTCACAAACTTTTGCTCAATTTTACATGGTGGGTAAACCGCAAGGACGAGGAAGGCAATAACGTCTTTGAGGGCGGATTCCTTGGCCTCGATAATATCGGCGTATTCGACCGCAACGCAAAGCTGCCGGACGGCGGTCACCTCGAACAATCCGACGGCACGAGCTGGATGGCGACGTACTGCCTGAACATGCTCGCCATAGCGCTCGAGCTTGCTCGTGAAGACAAGGTCTATGAGGATGTAGCCAGTAAGTTTTTCGAGCACTTCGTTTATATATCCGATGCGCTGAATAACATGGGCGAAGACCATACTGAGCTGTGGAATGAGGAAGACGGATTTTACTACGACGTGCTGCACGTGGGCGGAAAGCGTACACCGATCAAGCTTCGTTCGATGGTAGGCTTATGCCCGCTTTTCGCAGTCGAGACGGTCGACGAAAACTGGCTGGATATCCTGCCCGATTTTCGCCGCCGGACCGAGTGGTTTATGAAAAACCGGCCCGATCTGACGGAAGGAATAGCCTGCCTGCAGAACCCGGGTCAGAATAACCGGAGGCTGCTGGCGGTGGTAACCGAAGATAAGCTCCGGCGCGTGCTGACGACAATGCTTTCGGAGGACGAATTCCTGTCCGATAACGGTATTCGCGCGCTTTCGAAGCACTACCTGGATAATCCGTACGAGATCGAGATCGGCGGCCAGCGTCACCGCGTAGAATACGAGCCGGCCGAATCGCGCTCCGGGATGTTCGGCGGTAATTCTAACTGGCGGGGGCCGATCTGGTTTCCGGCGAACTACCTTTTGATCGAGGCGCTTCAGAAATTCGACTACTTTTACGGCGAAACCTTCCGGATCGAATTTCCGACCGGTTCCGGCAACCTGATGACGCTGTGGGAAGTGACCCAGGCGCTGGAGCGGCGGCTAATGCGCATATTTTTACAGGATGAGAACGGGGACCGCCCGGTCTTCGGCGGCGCGGAGAAATTTCAAAAAGACCCTCACTGGCGCGACCTCGTGCTTTTTTACGAGTATTTTCACGGCGACAACGGCGCGGGGCTCGGCGCCAGCCATCAAACAGGGTGGACGGGGTTGATAGGGAAGATACTTCAGCAGGTGGGACAGTATTCGGAAGACGGCACTAAGCGCGGCATAGGAAATGACAGTCTTTTGAATATCAAAGTAGATGAGTTATAGCGTTTTAGTGTTGGAGCGTGTCAGTAGCCCGACTGTAAAGGAGGGCTTAAATAAATGGTTAGGCTCGAGTTTTTAGAGTATTTTTAAGCCCGCGCTGACGCTTGGGCTACTGACACGCTCCGAACACCACAAACGCTATAAACGCAACAAACGCATATGAAAGCAGTAGCAGTTAAACCTAAAACACAAAACTCCGTTCACCTCGTCGAGATGGACAAGCCAAGCGTCAGCGATATAAAAGACGGACGGGGCGTACTGGTCGAGGTCCTGCGCGTCGGGGCGTGCGGCACCGACCGGGAGATCAATAACGGCGAGTACGGCGTTGCTCCCCCGGGTTTCGATTTTCTCGTTCTCGGGCATGAAAATCTCGGCCGGGTCGTCGAGGTGGGCGAGAATGTAAAAGAACTCAGACCGGGCGATTATGTGGTGGCCACGGTCCGGCGGCCGGGGACGAGCATCTACGATACGATCGGCGAGCAGGATTTTACTACCGACGACGAGTATTTCGAGCGGGGCATTTCGCGGCTGCACGGCTATATGGCCGAATTTTACTCCGAGAGCTCCGATTTTCTTGTAAAAATTCCGCCCAAGATTGTTGAGATCGCCATCCTGCTCGAGCCGCTCTCGATAATCGAGAAGGGTTTGAAACAGGCCAGCGATATCCAAGAGCGGCTCAAGATCTGGCACCCGAAAACGGCCGCCGTGCTCGGTACCGGGAGCGTCGGGCTGCTGGCTTCGATGGCGCTCAGTTTGCGCGGCTACGAGGTCCACGGCTTTGGACGGGACAAGCGCGAGGGGTATCTGAATGCCGAACTGGTTGAGGCGGTCGGCGGCACATACGATTCGACCGCCGAGCTTACCATCCCGGATTCGGTCAAGAAATACGGCGAGTACGACCTGATCTTCGAATGCACCGGCTATTCGCCGATAGTGTTCGACGCGATGCAGGCGCTCAATCAAAACGGCGTGCTGATCCTCTCGTCCGTCACCGGCGGGAGCCGCACGGTAGACGCCGTTCCCGCGGACAAGATAAACCAGCAGTTCGTGCTCGGCAACCGAGTGATGTTCGGCACGGTGAACGCGAACCGCGAGCATTTCGAGGGGGGTGTAAAAGACCTGGCGCTATGCGAGGCGATGTATGCGGGTTGGCTGGGGCGGATGCTGACGCATAAGGTCGAGGGGCTCGATAATTACGCGCGCGTTTTCGAGATATTGAATAACGCGGGCGGGTTTAAGGCGATCAAGACGTATTTTGAGGTGAGCAAGATTTAAGGGAAAATTTACAGGGATGTACAGGATCGACAGGATGGATATCCGGGAATTAGAAAATAATTTAAACGCAGGGAACGCGGAGAGCGCAGAGAAGATCAAACACGGTTCCTTTTCTCTGCGTGCTCTGCGTGCTCTGCGTTAAACTATCCTGTCCATCCTGTTAAAAGTCCTTTTTTCCATGGCAAAATTTAAATTTATTTGTGTAATTGGTGTCATCCGTGCCTAAAATAATCTTGTATGCCCGAACTTCCTGACATAGACCGCGAAGGCGACGTCCTTACCGAGAGCGAAACAAAGCTCGAAAAGCCGAAGATGTTCAAGGTGCTGCTGCACAACGACGATTTCACCACCATGGAGTTCGTCGTTTTCGTGCTCGAGCACGTCTTCGGTAAATCGACACCCGAAGCCTTTGTGATAATGTTCAAGGTCCATAACGAAGGCGTCGGCATCGCCGGCATCTATCCTTACGAGATCGCGAATATGAAGGCCCAGAAGGCCATAAATCTCGCCCGCGCGCGGGAATACCCGTTCCTGTGCACGGTCGAAGAGGAATAGGTATTGACTCGCGTGGGATAATAGGTAAATATCTCGGAATATCTTTCTCACACTTTGAAGAAGAACAAGGATTAGCTCGCTGAAATAAGGGAACTATTGAAAGGAGTTAAAAGATGCGAATAATAAGAAGATCTATCATGATGGTAGGCTTTTTGGGTATGCTTCTAATATCCGCCAATGCCCAGCCGGTCGTTCCTTTTGCGAGCGGGGATTTTCAACATAAGGCGTATTATTCCTTCCCTGACCAGGCGCCGCTTGGCACATTTCGTTTTATTGCACCGAATACCGACGTTAACGGGCAGCATGGGCCGTTCGGGGGTGGGGTCTATGCAAGGTGTGACAACGGCCGGCCCAGGTGCTACCCGGGCAGCATTTTCACCTTTTATGAGTATATAAACGGCATCTCGTCGTTTTACCATAACAATACGCCGATAGTTGTCAATGGGGTTACTTATCAAACGGCGGTCTATAACGATAGTAGCTTTAGAGCAGACGCCGATCCGATCCGGATCCCGTGGCGTTACTCGAAAAGACAAACTTTCAAGCTCACAACAAGGGTTCACGCCGTTGGAGCTTTGAGAATCAATTCGCCCGGCCCGCCGCACAATGTGGCCATTGGAAGCATCGATATGTGGGGCTGGGTAACGGTTGAGTTTACACGCGACGATTCGGGACGCTATCCGTTCCCGGAGCAGAATTATGTGATGACGGGCGATGTTACATATTATTTTCCACCGCCCGGCACTTAAATATTGTGCGTATCCAAAACTTACTGCAATTTATTATCGTTCTTTGCCTGGCCGCTGCGGCCGTCCACGCGCAGTCCGCTATCACTCTCACCTCCGGTGAGTTCGTACGTAACGGCGGGGGCGGAGCCGACCCGTTCGGCGTGGTAAGCGGGACGTTTCGTTTTCAAAACACCGATTCGAATATTAGCGGAATACTCATGGGCAATCCGGGTTCCGGGGTTTATACGCTTTGTGATTTTTACGGTACGCCGTGCGCGCCGGGGCAAACGATCCGGATACTCGATCATATTACGGGCAGGACCGCGCTGCGGCAGGACGCCGGTTTTATTACGGTCAACGGCCATCCGCAGGCAACAGTCTTTTACACCGGCGATTTGAAATTCGAAGGCGGCACGGTCAGGATCCCTTACTACTTCGCCAAACGGAGAACGTTTAAGATCACGGTGCCGGCACGGTTGACCGGGGGGATGGCCGGTTACCCGACTCCGGGCTTCCCGATCCCGATCTTTACGACCGCACTCAATTTATCGGGAACCGTGACGCTTGTTTTTAACCGGAAAGAAGATGGTTCCACCTCTCCTACCTATGCCCTCGGGAGCGTGACATACAGTTTTCCGGCGCCCGGTAAGTGAGGTGAGGGGGAATACTAGTGTTATGGCTAGATACAGCAAGACCTGGTTAATGACCGGATTCACGATTGGCCTTGCGGTTACGGCCGTCCTTATTTTCATAATTACTTTCTGGTACGCCGAGTCGTCGACGAGGGACCCCGATGCGATCGAGGCGCCGGTTTTCTTTCTATGCATCGGAATGTTGTTACTCGCCGGCTTTATGTTGCCTGTATCGATAGGCGTTTGGCGCTTCGAAAAAAATCAGCACGAGCGCTGGAATAATGACTCTTAGTTTTTGGTTGTTCTTGTGGTAATATTTTCTTGAGAAGATCTATGAAGCAATCTTTAGCAATAATTATTATTAGCACCAGGGACTTTGCTCCGTAAGCGAGCATGAGCCGGAGCTAAGGTTTTGCTCAAAAGTCCCAAGCCGAAACATTGAAAGGCTTGGGACTTTTCGATTTTGGATTTGGGATTGCGGATTTGGGATTTATTTAAGAAATGATAAAATTTGAACTTTTGGACTGTAGGCCGTGATCCTAACAACGAACAACGAAACAACGGACTACCGACAACGAACGAACTTTTATGACCGAACCTTTAGACCTTAAAAAAACAGTTAATCTTCCTCGCACGGATTTTGCACAGAAGGCGAACCTCGGCCAGAGCGAGCCGGCGCGGTTAAAGAAGTGGAAGGATGAGGACCTTTACCGGAAAATAGCCGAGACGCGCGCGGGCCGCGAGAAATTCATCCTGCACGACGGCCCGCCGTATGCCAATGCCGACATCCACATCGGGACGGCGCTAAATAAAGTCCTGAAGGATTTCGTCGTCAAATCGCGCTCGATGATGGGTTATGACGCGCCTTATGTGCCGGGCTATGACTGCCACGGGCTGCCGATCGAGACGCACGTCGAGAAAAAGCTGGCCGAAAAAGGCAAGAACAAGGCCGATATACCAGTCGCCACCTTCCGCCGTATCTGCCGCGAGCACGCGAGCAAGGCGATGGACGGGCAGACCCGCGATTTTTCGCGTCTCGGCATTCTTGGCGAGTGGGAAACGCCCTACCTGACGATGTCCAACGAGTACGAGGCGACCACCGC
>Ga0190272_10000390_pt1 | contig 23971 bp, 19 predicted proteins | sample Popmic504T_FD_133746 | JGI IMG/M metagenome (GOLD analysis project Ga0190272, IMG submission 133746) | Populus adjacent soil microbial communities from riparian zone of Shoshone River, Wyoming, USA - 504 T | ecosystem: Environmental > Terrestrial > Soil > Riparian zone | place: USA: Wyoming... | reverse complement strand
GCGATCCGAATTGTCTTCGCTTCGATCCTCGTTGTAGGGCGACCGCTCCGGTTGCCAGATGCCAGCAGGCGTGTTGCCCGCAAGGTCACCATACGCGGCCGGTGTAGCGGCGGGCGTGTCGCCCGCAAAGTAAACAAATGCTACACCTGTAGCCGCCTCGCTGTGCGAAGCGATCCGAATTCTTCGCTTCGATCCTCGTTGTAGGGCGACCGCTCCGGTTGCCAGATGTCAGCAGGCGTGTTGCCCGCAAAGTCACCATATGCGGCTGGTGTAGCGGCGGGCGTGTCGCCCGCAAAGCAAACAAATGCAGCCGACACGGCTGCCACTACACCTTTAGCCGCTTCGCTGTGCGAAGCGATCCGAATTGTCTTCGCTTCGATCCTCGTTGTAGGGCGACCGCTCCGGTTGCCAGGTGCCGGCAGGCGACGCGCCCGCCCTACCAATCCGGCACGCGCAGCTAGCGATGCCTTCCCGATCGCCGCCTAAGTACTTTTGGAAGCCGAGATCAGTGTTTTCCCTAATGGATAGCGGTACGGCGTTCGCTAATTAGAACCCTATGAAACCCAACAACCCCGCTCTTGCTCTCAAATCGCCAGTGACGCTGGCGCGCTTCGAACTCTTCCTGAACGTGTTCGTTCGGAAGCCTGCCCTCGTCTCACGCAAGCCTTCGTGTCGGGAGGGCTAAGCCGCGTCTCTTCTGTAGCGGCGGTCTGTCACCGCCGACGACCATCGGGCGACCGCATCGGCTGCGCTATCGCTTCTTCTGTAGCCGCGGCCTGGGAAACGTCCAAAGCTCGAACAATCGAGCACAAGATCGACGGTCATCCTAAATAAACGCGGCGATACTGCGTGACTGGCAGACCGTCAACCAGGCCGGCTTGTCGCCCCAAGAAACGCATTGCGACCAATATCTGGCCATATCGGACGCTCAGCCTCTACCTGCTGCGGCCGGACCAACATGACGAGCATAAATGAATCAAACGGCGGAGAAAAGATCGCCCCCGCTCCAGGACCGTGGCCTCGATGAAAGCACGACCCACCATCACTGGCTCACGCTATGCTGGAAGCTCAGAAGCAGATCTCTCGCAACTGAAGCATGTTGGGAAGCGGCGCTCGAGCCAAGACCTTGCTCTAAAATTGTGGCCCACGCGGGGGGGATGTTCCAAGCGTCTCCCGGCCGTTCAAACCCCATGGTCCATCCCGGAAAGTCGCGCTGTTCGCATTCCCCCGTCAGCAAGACTTCGATCGACTCATGTCGAGGATCGCGCTCGACCACCGCAAAACAAGCGCGCACCGCCGGTTCGGGTCCCTCGAGCAACTGCAAGAACTGTCCTTCGTGGAAGAGGAGCATGCCCGTGAGATCGTGTTCAGCGTTTTTACGACGGCTCTTTTCCACCAGCTCGAAAAGATCGTCAGGCCAGAAATCTTGCGTCGCGCTGCTGCTGTAGAGGAGTTGAAAGAGCATGGGGACAACGGAAGCACGCTTCGCGCTCACCCCAGATAGGGGAAGTACGTAGATGATCCGCACGACCGTTGGACGACGCCCAGGACGGAGAACGGCGAGAGCCGTCGCCGAGTCCATCCGCTCGCGTCCGATTTGCATGCCTGCTTCTTCTGTAGCGGCGGTCTGTGACCGTCGAAAAGCTCGAACTCATCAAGCTCGACACAGCTCAACGAGCCTACGAGCAGATGCTGAAAGCAACGTCAAATATCGATTTGTCATCCACCTGGCTCGCCTGGATCAGAAGGCCCGCGCCTCAGTGCCGAGGTTCTAACGGGCAATCGGCCTGTGGGTGTTTCCCACTGAGCGAGGTCTCTTGCCTCTGCCTCCTCTGCCCGGAGTCGCGCGGTGCGGCTGCGAGGCGCCCTCGATCACCATCTTGCGCAACGTCGCATAGAGTGGATGTCCTGGATTGGCGCGGTAGAACCGGTGATAGCCGTTGCTCCGGCTGGAGATCAGGTCGGAAGTCTCAAGCTTGGCCAGCTCATCCTGCACCGTTTGGAGGGAGAGAAAGCTCAAACGAGCCAGCTCCCTCACGTACAGCTCCTGCCCTGGATTGGTGAACAAGAGGCGGAGGACTTCAGCCCGAACTACCGGGAACAGTCCATGCAGCAGCGTTTTTGGCATCGCACTGTTATGACTTGACCGCTTTAAGCGGTCAAGTTTCGGAGCGACTGCAAAGAGTTAGACAGTTGCCGCGTAGCGACTCGGGAGACGCTGGTGGCTGGGCCAAGATTCAGATCGCGTTCGTGCTCTGCGGCATGTTTGCGCGCTTTCATCTGGCGCCGCGACCACTTTCCACAGAAGCTCATCTATTGTCCCAATTTCCGGATCTCTCCCCAAGGTTTTCGGTCAACCAATTCGCGGAGGCTCGACAGTTGGGCAATTTTGAGTGCATCATAGAATCGCGGCGCGTCGACGAGTTCGATCGGATAACCGTTGGCAGCGCTCGCCGCCGCCGTGGCATCCGCCCCAGATTGAAACTCTGAAGTCGTAACAAAGATGCCTTTTGTGTATCCGCCTATAACCAGAGCTCCTGTAAGTTCCCGAATCTGCGCGACCGAAATCCTATTCGCTTCTTTGTAGCGCTTTACCTGCACGCCGATTGTTGACGTTCCTTTGCTAAGAATGGCGTCAATACCGCCGTCTCCTGAATAGGAAGTCACGTCAGCTTCATAACCGTGGTCGCGAAAGACTGAAGCGACGACGGCTTCAAAGGCCTGAGGATGCACATCGAATCGACTCTCATACTTTGCAGTCAAATAGTCGCGAACCTGTTGAATCGCGACTGACGTATCAGTCAAGTCGAGCCTTTTGAGAACGCCGGCACTGAACTCAAAATACTCCGCGGCACGGCCTCCTACTCCAATGCCCAATCCATATTTCCACCATCCACAGGCGGGACACATTCCGACAACCGCATGCGCTCTGGTCGTGAAGTTGTCGGACATTCCATAGTTCATCTCCTCATAGAGTTCAGCTTGGCGTTCGTCGTCGGTGTCGCGGGAAAGCGGCGTTTGGCAGTAGAGGCAGAACTCCTGGTAAGCCAGGTCCCGGTCTGTTGTCCGCCCATATCCCCGATATTCGCTGTGATACCAAATGCTCATAGTCCCCCTCGAAGATCACATCCATGGATCAAGCTTGAACCGATCCGAAGCTTAGCCAGCTCATCCTGCACCGTTTGGAGGGAGAGAAAACTCAAACGCGCCAGCTCCCTCACGTACAGCTCCTGCCCTGGATTGGTGAACAAAAGGCGGAGGACTTCAGCCCGAACTACCGGGAACAGTCCGTGTAGCAGCGTCTTTGGCATCGCACTGTTATGACTTGACCGCTTTAAGCGGTCAAGTCTCGGAGCGACTGCAAAGGGTTAGACAGTTGCCGCGTAGCGACTCGGGAGACGCTGGTGGCTGGGCCAAGATTCAGATCGCTCCTGTGCTCTGCGGCACGCTCGCGCTCTGTTAAATCGCGCCTTATCACTCGACCGCTTAAAGCGGTCGATTCTAAACGCGTCTATGATGGTCGCTATGATGGTCGAGTCTCAGAAGCGGCGGGTAACCGGGAGTTAGCCGAAGCGTTTCAAGCCGTTCGTATCACTACACCAGCGCGGCGCCGCGACCTTGTAGTGAGAGTGATGCCGTACGGTTGCTGCCACGTCCACTCGCTCGCTCCGATTCCACTTCGTCCTTCGAAATGGAAAGCCCGGCCGCTCCTGCACCCGCGTTACGGCCGACCCCACTTCCAAATGGATCCCGTCAACGATTTCATCGAACGGGCCCGTCCTGCTTGTCCCGTCGTCTCGTTACGCCACAGCTTCAGCGACAGCGGAAGCTTGAGCGAAGATGGAAGCGCAATCGCTCTGCTCGCTCCGTGCAACAACCCGCCATGCCCACTTGACCGCTTTAAGCGGTCGAGTTCAGAAGCGCTGCTGGCTTTTGAAGGAAGGCTCTGAAAGGAGACTCAACTGGCCCGGCCCGCGGGGATTCGGTCCACGCTCAACGATCTCATCGATGCGCGTGTCATCGGTAGCCATGCTTGTTTATTGCGTTTCCGCGCGAAATTGCGCAATCGGAAATTTGCTGCCGACTTATAGGCCACGTGCTGCTAGAGGCCTAAGCGCAGTCGAATGGGTTGCCCAGACACCTCCTCCAAGCGCCATCAAATCTGCTTGTTCCATGCAACAATCAGCCATTGCTATCGACCGCTTTAGGGGTCGACTGAAACGGTTGTGTGCTCGACAAAACACTTCAAGAATTGCACTCTTCACGGCGTTGAACCCATACGTCACCCTTCCCCCACGGTCGATTTTCCTATGTTACCGGCGGCTCGATTCCGAAGAGGTAGTCGATCGCTTGTACGAATCATTTCAAAAAGTGCTTCCCGACGAGGCCTTATTCCGAGACATCGACGCGATCCCAGCGGGTGTCGATTTTTCGGAATACATCCAAGTCGCCAGTCTTGTCGGGTCGTCCTGGTGTTTATTGGGAGAGATTGGCTAAGCGCCGTTGGCGCGAATGGCGCCCGTCGCTTGGATGATCCCAAAGACCATGTCCGACTCGAGCTGGAAACTGCATTCCGGGTATCAGAAATCCGTGTCATTCCCGTTCTGGTTCGGCGAGCTGAAATGCCCGGGGAATCAGATCTCCCCACCTCGCTACGACGTCTGGCACTCCTAAATGCCAAGACAGTTCGCAGTGGGGCGGATTATCAGCATGATGTCGCGCGACTTATTCGTCACATTCACGCTGCTTTAGACGAATGGTTGCGGGACCGCGAGCTAAAGGCGGAAGAAACCCGCCGCGCTGCTATGGCCAGAGGAGCGTCTCACGAAACGGATCTCCTTACCGAATCCGACCTTCAGCTCCCAGCGGGCACAGTTTTCATCAGCCATGCATACGAAGACCGGAATTCCGCCCGAAGGCTTGCCGACACGATTGAGAGAGCGGGTCTCCATGTCTGGTCTACTCATTTCAGCGGTCTGCTTGCCTCCCGTGACGCCCAAGCACAAAGAGCGGTCCAGCAATGCTCTATGTTCCTTCCCCTAATATCTCAATACACGGAGAATCGTACCGAAGGGTTCTATCGCAGGGAATGGAATTTTGCCGTTCTGCATAACGCATTCATCGCTCCGATTCTGGTCGATCCACTCCAACCGCTCGTGCGGCGGGATGTCATTCTGCTTCGACACTATGACGTTCACCTTGTTCCGCCTGAATTCCGCAATCTCGCCCCTTCTACTTGCCCGAGTGGCAGGGCAACGAGCGAATTTATCGCTTGGATTAAGGAAATCGCTGGAGTCCGGAGCTAGTTAGGTTTTGGGACCTCGCGTCACCCCATCTTGCGTTGCAACCATGTGGCTTCTTACCTTAGTAGCAACCCGCCATGTCCACTTGACCGCTTTAAGCGGTCGAGTTCAGAAGCGCTGCTGGGTTTTGAAGGAAGACTCAGAAAGAAACTCAACTGGCCCGGCACCCGGAAATTCGGCCGTCAGGAAGAGGACGTAGCGGCGAGACGTTCAATTTCGGCCACAACTCGGTCTAGTTCGTCGGTCAACTCGCTCTTGCCGTGCTCGCGAAATGCGGTCACCAGCGAGCGATAATACCAGAGCGTGCCTTCTTTCTTCCCGTTGAATCGATCGAACACCCTGTCGCCGTTAGCTCGAAGGTCCCGGAGGATCGCGCGCGCGTTGTGGAGTTTGTCTGAGGCCGAAACGAGAATGGTCGCCGCATCTGCCGATGCGACATGGGCGATGTATTTTTCTTTGCGTTTGCGCCACGGCGGCTTTGGGACCGTGACCGCATCGGTGCAACCCTCGACGATCACGGCGACGGTATCTCCGAATCGCGCTCGGATGTCGGCGATCCGCCCTAATCCGCCGGCATCTTCGGCTGCATCGTGGAGCAATGCCGCGATTGTCGCATCTTCGTCCGCTCCATACTCCAGCGCGATACTCGCCACTCCTAGCAGGTGTCCAATGTAAGGAGTTCTGGTGGCTTTGCGGAACTGACCGGCATGGATCACCGTCGCGTAATTCAATGCTCTCTCAAAGCGCTCCGAGAGCACCAACATTGGAGTCGATGACAAAATCTCGGATGGGGTCCTACACGGAACATAGGGTCGAATGTAGTTCTCAGACAGCGGCTCGCTGGTGCTCAACTTGATCAGAGAAGTCAAAGGCAGCTTTGGCGAAAGAGGCTTAAGTTCTGAATATCTTACGGTCGTACCCTCTGGCGCCAGGGCGATATCATCTATGAGGGCCCAATAAATGACGCCAGCCATGATATCGGCTTCGGCAGGGGCGAAAAGCAGAGGAACACGTTGCTGATTCGCGCGCGCCTCTTGCAGAAGTTTGTATCCCGTAGTCCAGGGCGAACGTTCCTGAAGCTCGCCGCTCCCGCCAGAAGAATGCGCAGCGTCCAGTTCGCGAGAATGACGAATCGTATAAACACACGCCGAGGAAAGATTCTCATTCATAATCGAACGGTCCTTCGCCTTTTCGTCCCCCAACTCTCTATTTCCAACGTTGTGGAATGTAGTCCTGTGTCTGACTCGGAGTTAGTTGCGTCGTTGAAGGACCGGTGCGGATGTAGAAATGTTCCGCATCACCATCTTTCACGAATACGGGCTTCGCCGATTTGTGGCATTCTATCATCAGAACACGTCGATCCTCATACTCGTCGAATCGCATGTGCATAAAGGTCATGATGTGCGGTCCCATCCTGCCATTCACAAGATTGACCAGGTGTAATCCCATTTTGTCTTCGTTCTCGAATTGATCAGCTTCGATCCCCAGGGGCGTGCCGTCGTCGCGCACTCCGACAACCAGGCTTCCGCCATTCGTATTCAGGAATCCCGCCAGCGTCTTTAGTACCGCTAGCTCCATTCGGGGGTCTTTCTGCCCCGTGTGCTGATTGATACGCAGCGTCGCCTTGAATTCGACCTGATCGGATTCACCCGTAGCTGCGAGCTGAGCGACACTCATAGCTGCGACCGGAGCGGCTTTTGAGGAATCCGTCGTTAGCGTCCGGTAGCCGTCTCGGATGACTTCCGCCATTAGATCTCGGCGTTTTTCGAGAAACGCGGGATATTCCATGTGCTCCCAGTTCTCAGGCAAGGCGTGCCAGCGATACATGCGGCTCAGCTCTTCGGCGCTAAAACGCGCCCTCAAAACAGGCAAGTATTCTGCGGGTGGGCGATCGGATATGTCTCCGTTATCACCCCATTCAACCAAAGCGAAGTTAGCGATCTGATTAGTTTCGCGAATTTCGGTAATCTTTAAGGTCTTCAGGAACCCCTTTGGAAACAAATGGTGGCGTTCCACGGCCGCCCGCGTTCCCTGAGTAGACGGATCGACGAGTTCCGCTACGCGAAGCTTCGAGAAAAGCGCTCGCGCGTCGAGAAGAACAAGCGCTGCATTATAGGCGAATAGCGAGGGGCTTCGCGGAGAGGATGTCGCGAGATCATTGGGCAGGCTTATGCTCCAGAAGTCGTCCGTCATCGCGAGGTCGCACGCCTGTTCCAGTGTGGCGACAAACTGGTCGGCGTCCGTAAGTCCCCGAAAACGAGCGAGGTCGAACTCCATCGCCGATTCCGGTGACCCGGTAAACCGGCCTGTTAACGACGACATGAAGAACCAGCGGGCGATGACTCCACGGAGCCGAAACTCATCCACTTTGAACTCTGTCCTGCCCATCAAATAGAGGATGTAGGACATCAGCATGTTGTTCTGCGAACTAATCATCTTCTCACTGCGAAAACCTGCCTGCCGAATGCAGTTCATGAAGTCGTGCCAATATTGAAGATTGAGCGCGCGCTCCTGCGACTGCCGGAGAACCTCAAATTGTTCGTTGCGGCGTTGATCGCTGAACCTCTCGGTCTCCAAATCCTTGCCTCGAAGCAGCGAATAAACGTATTGGAGTCGCGCGCGCTTGAATCCTAGTCCAACGCCGACGCGAAGAAGTTGGTCGGGACCTGGCTTAATGAAGTGGTTGAATGGAGAAGGCGTCCCGACGGTTGGCGTCTTTGCCGCGCGGCAGAACTGCTCCAACTGAGTTCGTCCCTCATCCCAGAAAACCGACATCAAAGTCAGGATGAAGTCGGCTTGATTAAGAGGAGTTCCCTTGCTGTTGATACGAACGAAGACTTCCGAAACTGCTTCCTCATTAATCTCCGACGACAGCTCCAGCGCAGTGAAAGGGAACCCGTCCAGGCCGTAAACCTTCAGAATCGAATTCTCAATACGGTCGATCTCTCCCTCGGACAATTCGCGGGTCGCTTGAAGCCTCTCCGTGTACTCGCGAATCAACTTAGTGATCTTTGCATCCTTTGCCCAGAGGACTGAAATGCTTGTAATGAAGGCCGCGTCTCGCAAGATCGCCGCGTCTGCCACTTCGAACTTCTCGTCCAGCGGGTTAAATGCGATTTGGATAGGTTCGCGGGTGAAGTTTTCCCGTAAAACCGGTACGCCGCGCACCACCGCATAAAGCGAGGTCAAACGCTGTTGACCGTCGACAATTAGCAACCGCGGTGGCTTTTGCTTGTTCTCTTCGCCGATGGTCTTAGCATCTTCAGTGAGGGCGTTTTGCCAAAGCAGAAGATATCCAACCGGATATCCGCGATACATTGAGTCGAAGAGGTCACGGACCTTGGCGTTTTTCCAAACGAACGGTCGTTGGATATCAGGCAATCCAATCTCTCCCATCTGGATGTAGCCGACGAGATCCTTGAGTGTGTAGTCGACTTTCTTGAAGACAGTTTCAGACATATTCGTCCTCTATAGTGCGGCGTCAGAGCAGGCGATTTTGCCGTCAACAAGGGCCGTCAGCAATAGGGGTTGCCTCGACGGTCTCATGTTTCTTCCAGAAGTCACCCAGCGGTCATTCGCGACATGGCGCCTACGCTGCGTCTTCGCCGCTGTGGGCAAAGCTTTCGAAGACATGCGCAAAAACAGCTGAGCATTTTTGTTCGTACAAGTCGGGCGAATAAACCCGCGGCAAGCCATCATCGAGTTCGTCCTCGATCGCCAGCCGCACTTGGGCACGTGCTTGCGCTTTCTGTCGCCAGTTGATAACGAGCGCACCCTTCACCCGCTGCAAGAGTTGACGCGCCACTTTCTTCACCTCTTCGCGTTCTTCTTCGCTCAAATCGGGGCCGGGGCGTGTGAGAAGGTCGAAGACCGTCAACTCCGCTTCGCTGAGTTGCTCCCGCACGTGGCGCTGCTCCTCTTCGTTGAGTCCCCGGCTGAAGGCGAGCAACTCTTCGAACAGTTCCTGAATCGTTCTGCTACCGGAGTTGTACGACTCGATCAGCTCCTCAAACTTCGTGAGGTAGTCGGCACGCGTCTTGTTGAGCCGAATGAGCTTTTCGAGCTGGGCCCGGATTGCCGCCTTCAATTGTTCCAGATCGACATTCTTCTTCTTCGACTGCTTGAATCGTTTCGCGAGCTTTTCGAAATCGATCTTGGCCAGGTCGATGATCGCGCGTCCGTTGCCGTCAGCGCGGATGTTAAAGCCATCCGCTTCAATCGATTCATCCAGCAGTTCGTTCACTTTCGCCATTACCGCCGAGATGTCCGCCGGTTGATTCCCGCTCGTCCGCAGGCGGATTTCGTCTGCAATTATCCCAAGGCAGTAGACGCGGGAGACAAATTCCAGCACCGCTGGATCAGGCTTAATCGCCCGAAACAAAGTTCGAACCAATCGCTCATGTGCGAGGAACTCTTTCCGCAACGGATCGGGGGAAATGAGCGCGTCCACCGCGTCACCAATTAGGTGCACCTTATTCAATCCCGTCGCGCATTCCGTTTTGGCAATGTCCACGCCGTGGTCCGCGCAGAACGCAATCGCAGTTTGGACAGCCTTTCCAAGCTCCTTGATCAATTCCGCCTTGTCCCGCACAGGCGTTGTGCCGCCCTTGCCGGCGCCATAGATCGCGAGCGCCTTCTCGAGGGAAGCGAAGACATTCGCGTAATCCGCAATCAAGCCGCTATGTTTGCCTGGGAATACGCGGTTCGCTCGGGCGATAGTCTGCATGAGCGTGTGGTTCCGCATTGGCTTGTCGAGATAGATCGTTGAGCAACTCGGAGCATCGAAACCGGTCAGCCACATCGCGCAGACAAAGACGAGACTCAGGTTGTGGTCGGGATCTTTGAAATCCTCGTCAAGCTTCTCGGCGTTCATCCGTTGCCGATGCGGAACAATATCGAGGCCAAGTTTCGCCATCTGCTCAACCTCGTTCTGCGCGGCCGAGACGATCAGGGCCATGTCCACTTGTCTGAGGCGTGCCAGCCGCTCGTTCAGCTCTCGCACTTTGTCGGGATCGGAAGCTGTGAATTTTGTCAGCTTCGCCAGCTCGGCCTCGACGCGCGCCTGTTCGTCGGCCCAATTTTTCCGCACTTTGACGTGCATTTTCAGTGCGGTCGCCTTGTCGATGGAAACGACCATCGCTTTCCCTTGGAAGCCGCGATCGAGGAAATGATGGACGATGTCCTTGGCTACTTTCTCCAGGCGATCGTCGCGCGTAATGATCTGGTATTGCCGGCCGAGTTCGCGCTCCAACTTCTTCTCGGCTTCATCATCCAGCTCCGCCGCTTCGATCAGCTCGTAGATGTCTTCGTTGAGGTTAGGGTTCTTTAGTCGCAGCTCCGGCGTCCGGTTCTCGTAGAAAAGCGGCACCGTTGCACCATCCTCGACCGACTGTTGGAAGTCGTAGATCGAGACATAGTCGCCGAAGACCTCGCGCGTCCGCTCTTCGCCGGAGATCAGCGGCGTGCCGGTGAAAGCGAGGAACATCGCATTCGGTAGCGACGCCCGCATGTTCAGCGCGAGGGTATCGTATTGGCTGCGGTGGGCTTCGTCCGTCAGGACGATGATGTCGGGCCGATCCGAGAGCACCTCCGGCGCCTGGAACTTGTGGATCAACGTAAACACGAACCGATGATTCCCGCGCAGGAGTTCGCGTAATTCGAAGCCGCTTTGCGCATGGCACTCGTCGCCCTCGTTTTGCGTGACGGCGCCCGTCACCTTAAAGGTCTTCGCGATCTGATCGTCCAGTTCCTTGCGATCGGTCACGACGACAAATGTCCAGTTGCCGGTGATCTTGCGCAGAACCTTCTGGGAAAAGAAAACCATCGAAAAGCTCTTGCCCGAACCCTGCGTCTGCCAGAAGACGCCCGCGCGTCCGTGGCCGGCCTTCCTTGCCTCCAGCATCGAAGCCATTGTGTTGTTCACGCCGAGAACCTGATGATTCTGGGCGAGAATTTTGATTAGCCCGCTCTTGTGCTCGGAGAACAGGGTAAAATTTTCGATCAGATCGAGCAATCTGCCTGGCTCGCAGACGCCGCGAATCATCACCTCCAGCGACACGCGGCGCGGTTCGTCCTCGCGCTCTACACGTTTCCATTCCGCCATCCGCTCCCAATCCGCTGTGATCGAGCCGACGCGGCTCTCGGTCCCGTTCGAAACGATGATGAGCGCGTTATAGCGGAACAACGCCGGCAGGCCATTCTGCGGGTGTTTGTAGCTGGTGATGTTCTCGTCGAACGCGGCGCGCGCTGAAACGCCTGGCTTCTTGAACTCGATCAGGACAAGCGGCAAACCGTTGACGAAACCGAGCAGATCAGGCCGGCACGTGTAGAGCGGTCCAGTAATCGTCATTTGGCTCACGAGCAAGAATTCGTTCGTGTGCGGATCATCCCACGCGATCACTTGGACGCGTTCGCTCTTCTGCCCGCCTCTTTCCGGATCAGGTACGCTCACCTGCACTCCCTCTTTGAGAAGGGTGTAGATGTCGCGGTTTGCGGCCGCAGCGGTCATTGTCGATCGATCTCGTGAAATCTCGTCCACCGCCGCGCCAATTGCCGCCGCAGTGAGCTTAGGGTTGAGCTTTTCTAACGCGCCTCGGAGTCGATCTAGCAGAAGCACCTCTGCGCTCGTCTCGCGCTTTAGTGTGCCGTTCGATCCAAAGATTTCCTCGCGCGCCGAGATCGTCTCCCATTGCAGGTCCGCGAACAACTCGACCGCCGGTTGCTCGACTAATAGGTCTTCGGTGAATGAGTGAGCCACCATCAGCGTTCGCTAGTTTCGTCATCGTCGCCACGAATGAAGATCACCGCCCGGCCCGGCATATCGCTCGGCTCGTCGTCTAGTGCGACCAAATCAAACGTCTGGAGAAATGCTGTTACGACCGGTCCAATCGCTTGCTGCCGCCGCGCAGCAGTTGCCAAGCAACTCGCCAGCCAAGCCCGAACGCCTCGCCGATGTGCGTCATCGCGAGCGGAGATAACTCCGCTGTAATCAATAGGCGTGCCGATCGTTCCTTCGAAAAGCGCGACGCCGAATGTGAAAGGACAACAAGCCCATTTTTGCTCTGTGTAGCCGTGACTTACGGCTGTATTCGCGGCTGCCGCAGCGGTCAGCTTCACTTTGCCCGCGGTTGTTGGTCGCGGGCAATTTACTGCATCGGCAGCCGCATAAAAGAAGCTGTATTTTCGTGGCGCAGAAGCATGAAAAACGCAGAAAGAGCCGACGGAAGGGAGAAGCGCGTCTTTCAAGAGATTGGGTGGCGGATTAAATGTGCTGTAGCAAGCCACTATCCATGGTCGGCGATGGAGGAGGTGCCATTGCGTGCTGTCGCCTATGAAGTCCTCCGAGATGGAGCCATTGACTGTTTGGCAGAGGCTGTGTTGGGACTTGGATAACTTTGCCTGGAGGAAAGTGATCTTCGCTTCGGGTTTGGGCTGACGCCGAAACCAAACGACAGATAAATCAGAGAGTTCGCACCGTCCCGTTGGTCGCGTCCATGGAGGGGATGCGGTGAATAGGACTTGTGAGCGGTTCCCGTGAAACTCTTCGACTGGAAACCGCGGCGCTGTCGCCAGGATGCTGGCCTGAAGTGATCGAAACAGAGGGATTTCCTTAAGCGGCTTCCTCAGGGACTGGCGCGCGAACTCTTTGGCAAGTGCGGCTCCAAATTGATGGCTTTTCAGATGAGCAGGGAGATTCATGCTGGTGAGGCCAGTGCGCCGGACAACCGTCCGTTTATCCTACGCCCTGCCGTTCGAACCCATTCGGGGGCGGCGGCAGAGAAACAGGTGGCACTCGAAGCAACGAGTCCACGATTCCGCTCAGTCTGCATAGTTCTTTGAGGGCGTCCTCACGTTTGTCGAATCCAGGCTGTGTTTGCCACGCCAGCCACGCCCCCTCTGGCCACCGCCGCAGTTGACGCAACTCAACGTTACCTTTGGAACGCTGTTCTTCGGACAGACCAATCAAATAGACCGTCAATTGAAATCTCCGACTCGTTCCGCTGGACTCTCTCCAGAAGGCGATGTTCGACTGGCCCCAGTTCCTCGAGTAGCAACGGATCGCCCAACCGTGATCTCTAGTCTCGAAGTCATTCCCAGGTATCTTTTCCTGAAGCCGACTCTTCAGTTCCTCGTGAAGAAACGCGCGATATTGTGAGTCTAACTTCTTTACCGCGGCGACTTCACCGACGTGGTTTTCGATGAAAAGTGCTTGCTCAGGAGTCATAGCAGGAATGTAAAGTTCGTTTGCAAGATGAAGAATGAATTCGCGGGCAAAGACGAGCCATTTTGAGTATGGAACACTGCATAGTATCTCCGCGAGCCGCTCTCGGAGCGCGCGGCAATACTCTTTGTAAGACACACCGGACCAGCCGGGTGTCGCGCTTTGCCCGCTGGGCGACAGGATAGCAAAGTGGGCCTGTTTCCCGCCTCGGCAATTCCGCGCGTACGTTTCGTATGAGGTGAAGGGATTCACTTGGGCGTGATAGACCTTATTCTCAATCACGAGAACCCAGTCGGGAGCATCCACCAGCACATCGATCCTGCTGCCATCCTCGGTCTCGACTTCACGGTGCACCATCACGTCATTGAAGTTCAGACGTGCTGGCTCGACTTTCATGCAGTCTAGAAAGACGGAGAGGAACAAGGACCGAAAGCCGTGCTCAGCTTCCGGGGTAAGAAAAAAAGCAAGCATGTCAGAAGCGGGATTCTCGTAGTAGCTCCTGCCGCCGAGGGAGAACAGCGTCCGTTCCTGCGGAGGATGAACATATCTACCGACCTCGTTAAGGAGCTGTTTTACCGACGTGGCTATACCGTCGGGGCTGGTGGTCGAGGGGGTCATGGAATACTCCGCCGAATAAGCTCAGCGCCATCCGCCTCCAGTCGCCCTTCGCGGAGGAGACCATTAATTAGTGAGCGCGCCGTATCTTCAATAACAAGGCCGGTGCGGGCGAAGCCGAGCCAGCGGCAGAAGTCGCGGATGGCCGTGTCACGGTCGATCCAGGCGCGGCCAATGGCGGCGAGGAATTGCTGTTTCAGAAAATCGCGATCGTAGTCTGTGATGGAGCGCGCGCACAGACGGACGGCGCCATTCTGGTTTTCGACGATGCAACGTCGAACGGCGGTCATGAGATCGGTGTGCAGAATTTCTTGGATGCGCGGACCGGTGCGGCGGTAGCCGAGCGCGCGGGCCACGTCGCGGATGGCGGCATCGCGGTCGCGGGGTGGGCCTTCGCTGAACACCTGCCGGATGACTTGGAGCACTTCCGTGCGGTCGATCTGGTCGATGGGCACGGGCGGTTCGTCCGCGGGTTCTGCGGGAGGAGGAAGGGCGTGGCCGGCGCGTTCGACTCGATAGGGCGGCGCTTCTTCCGCGGCGCGCAAGGCTGGCTCGTCGCTCGCTAGGTCCCTTTGGGAAAGAGGCGGCGCGAGGGCCGTCGGCTCGGCCACTTTCGCGACGGCTGAAACGTTGAGGGACACTTGGCCCCCCAGCAATCGGGGCAGCAGCAGGTCGCGGGTGCGGCGGAGGTTTTGATTCTGGATGCTTAGCAAGCAGAGTTCATCCAACATCGGCCCGACGACACTCTCAAAGTGGGCAGCAAGTGTCGGTGACGGACAAGGGACAGGCATCGTTTTGAAGACGCTTCCGTTGATGACCGGCATCTTTGTCCCAGAGCTGTGTTGGTCTGCCCATCGAATCGAGTCGAGGCCACTAGCAAGCACAGCTAAAAATGCTCGGAACTCAGGTCGCTTGGGGCGCAACACGAGAACTGAAACATTGGTGACACCCGGATAGGGCGCGAAGACAACCTTGTGGAGGTAACAGCGAATCGCGCCAAAAAGCGTGTCGCCTTTCTTAAACGTGATGCGAGAAGTTGTAAGTTCGGATGGATTTCCAGCGTCCTGTGGCGCAAGCGCGCGTGAAGGGATACGTGCTAGGTCGAGCAGCGGTAATTTGGAATGCAGCGCGTTATCGTATGCGTCTTTCGCTAAATCGCACAAATCTCCCAACGTCCCCGTATCACAGTCGGACAACTTATCCGGTGCGGGAAAGTGGAGGTGAACGAACCACTCGCGGTAAACGGCGTGGGCCATCGCCTCCAAGAGCCGAATGCGCCGGTGGCTGTTTTCCACCAGTTCGTCGTAGGCCGACAGGAAACCTGCGATCCGCCGTTGAACTGGAAGCGGTGGAAACGGAATCTCAAGTTCGCCTATCTGCTTCGAACTGACGTTTGGTTGCCCCGCTCCCAATCCAAGGCCGTAAAGCGTGGTTTCGTAGAAGTCTTGGGAGAGGGCGAAGTAAACGAAAGTGGGGTCGCAACGGGAATTGTCGGGACGAACAATCGCAACACGCTGATTGACCAGAAAGCGTCCCTTCACACGCGGCATCTTTCCGACCTTGCCGACACTTCCTGCGCCGGTCATCGCAATCAACGTATCGTCAGCTTGCAGGCGGTAACGGTTTAGTTTTTCCGTCCAGAGACCCTCGGGAAAGTAGTCGGCGCATTCGGGACTGACTTGCTTGTTCTGGATATTGGCAATCTTGATAACTGGGATGCCTTTATCGCTCAGGTCTTGGCTTCTAAATGCGAAGCCAGAGTAAATCTGGCTGATACCTCCTAGTTGCGTCCGTTTCCAATCCGCCATCGTCACCCCTCAAGCAGTTCAGCCACGTTTGCCGCAATCGTTTCCTCCAACTCGCGTGCCTGCACATTGAGCGTTTTGAATTCTTCGTTGAGCGTTTGGAGTTGGGTCTTGAAGTCCTCGTCGCTTACGTTGTCGCCGGGGGCGATGCCGACGTAGCGACCGGGGTTGATCGACCAGTCTTGCGCCTCTATTTCGGCGAGCGGCGCGGCTTTGCAGAGGCCGGGCACGTTGGCGAAGCGCGGCGTTTTGCCAAAGACTTCCTCCAGCTTCGCCCGCGCCTCGTCGCCGCCGAGGGTGAAGTCGGGCGCTTCGTCGCGGTAGAGGCGAACGACGTTGGCGAGGAAGCCGATCTGCGCGGATGTCCAATCGCGATGCGCTCGGTCGATCTGCCGGTAGATGTGCCGGGCGTCGAGGAAGAGCACGCTATCGGTGCGGGTAGTGCCCTTTTTCCCCCGATCCAAAAACCAAAGCGTGCACGGAAGGGTGACGGTGTAGAAGAAGTTCGGTCCGACGGCGACCATGACGTCGACATTGCGGGCCTCGATAAGTTGGCGGCGAATCTCCTGCTCGGATCCGCGGGCGTCGGAGGCGGAGTTGGCCATGACGAAGCCGGCGCGGCCGTTCTTATTCAGCGCGGAGTAAAAGAGTTGAATCCAGAGGTAGTTCGCGTTGTCGGTGCGCGGCAAGCCCAAGGGGAAGCGACGATTCTTGCCGACCTCGCCCTCCAGTCGTTCCTTATCGACGGCGTTGACGTTGAAGGGCGGATTAGCCAGGACGAAGTCGAAGCGTCCGGTGCTTTCGTGCGGGTCGTCGTAATAGCTGTTCGCTTCCCGAATGTCCCCTTCGAGTCCGTGCATGGCGAGGTTCATCCGCGAAAGGGCGACGGTGGTGCCGACTTTTTCGTGTCCGTGAATGGAAAGTTCGGAAGCCGGATTCTTCTTGTGCTCGGCCACGAAGCGCGCGCTCTGCACGAACATGCCGCCCGAGCCGGAAGCGGGATCGAAGACGCTGCCGTGATACGGCTCCAGCACTTCCACAATGAAACGAACAATGCTGGCGGGCGTATAGAATTCGCCGCCCTTCGAGCCCTCGGTCCGCGCGAACTCGCCCAGGAAATATTCGTAGATTCTGCCGAACGCGTCGTAATCAAGGCTCGCCGGAATCTCCGAGACGCGCTTGAGCAACTGTTTTAGCAACGTGCTCGAAAACAGTTCGTAGGTTTTCGGCAGAACGCCCGCGAGTTGCGGGTTGTCGCGCTCGATCACGCGCATCGCGTCGTTCAGCTTCGATCCGATGTTCGCGCCTTCCGGTAGCGCGAGGAGAAAGTCGAAGCGCGCATCGGGCGCGAGGAATAGAATGCCCTCGGCGTGATAGGCCGCTGGACTTTCTTGACGGGAGCCACGCCGGCTTCCCTTCGCTTGCTTTTCGAGTGCGGCTCGCTGTTTGGCGAAACGCACTTCAACAAAGCGCAGGAAGATCAGGCCGAGGACGGGACCGGAGTACTGTTGTGCGTTAAGTCCGGAGTTCGCGCGAAGCTGATCCGCTGCTTCCCACAAACGCTTTTCGAGCGTGTGATTCGCGACATCTCTTTCTGAGGGGGCGATCCATTGCACCCGGGCACCCTAGTCAAAATTCGGTCAGGTCGGCAAGAGACGAACATCCGTGGCACGGAATTCGCAGCAATGGTGGCATATGGCCGACCCCCAGCTCGATCAGTTCATGAACGCGCTGATCTGGAAAGCGGTTCCGCCCATCATTCTTTTTGGAATTGCCGCAATCTTGTTACGCGAATTTCTACGATGGCTTGAGCGCAAGGCTAAGAGCTCTGGCCGGTCATCGCGCGCCACGCGGGCTGCCGCGCCATCGAGCAATTGGCGCTCTGTTTCATCCTCACGTTCCAACCCTAAACCACCTCCAGCACAGAAGGCGCCGCCACCCCTCTCTCTAACCCTCGCGGATGTCAGCTGGGAAAATTTTGAGCTGCTGGCCGGAGAGATTTTTCGGCGGCAAGGCTTTGAAGTTGAGATCAGCTCCGGTCTGGGAGCCGATGGCGGGAAAGATCTAACGTTGCGGCGTGATGGCGAAGTGCGCCTCGTTCAGTGCAAGCGATTGAGCGCGAGGAGCTGGGTCTCCGTGATGGAGATGCGGGAATTCTATGGATTGCTCGTGGCTGAGAACGCGAAGCGCGGTATTTTCATGACGACCGGCCTCTATTCGCGCGACGCTCGGGAATTCGCGGAAGGAAAACCGATCAAGCTGCTGGGTCGCGCTGAAATTGAGCAGCTCATGGCTTCCGTGGCGTATCCCGGCGAAAATATGTGCGTCATTCGGAATTGGATCGATGATTTTGCTGCGGTCGCACGCGTGACCGATCCTGACTGCCCCCGTTGCCGGACGCCTATGAAGCTCCGGCGCGGGGCAACAGGCCGGCCGGTCTGGGGTTGCAGCTCATTCGCCGCAACACGCTGCCGTGGCAGGCGCGACGCTCGGACGGAACTGGTGAGCGCCTACTCGTATCAGAAAGGGTAAGCTCGTCGCAGAGTGTCGACGTCCCTGCGCGGCTACAGCGCGTCAGTCGACGTCCGAAAGTTGCGTCGCCAAGACAATACCGAGGGCAACTTCGGCGCCGTAAATGGTGCGGGACGTCTTGGGATGGGCGGTCAGTTCTTCGGTCACGGCCTTGGCGAGTTCGGGACCGCAATGCCAGAGAAGAGAGTGCCGCCGGAACAAGCCCATGAGGCCGTCGACAATCAGAAACAGGCCGGCAAGCCCGAGAAGTTGTTTGGTGATGAGTTCTTGTTTCATAACGGGACCAGTGACGTGTGACATGTGACGTGTGACGAGTCAATGGAGCGAGTGGGACGAGCGACATCGAAGGTAAAGTCGCGCAGGGTAGCGACGAGGGAGGCGGGAGCTGACCGAGTTTCACAGCGGATAACGGAAGGCGGAGAACCGGGTCGACGGACGGAGACCGCCGCTACAGAGACGTGGTGAATGCCGAATGACGAGTGGCGAAGTCAGAATGTCGAATGGAGGGAAAGGGCGCATGAACAAACGCCTCGACCCGTTCGACAAAACTCAGGGCAGGCTCCGCGAGGCGGCTACAGCTCGGCGGTGACACACCGCCGCTACAGAAGACGAAGTCTAATTATTTAGCGAGTTAGCTGAGTGATTTAGCGAATGGAGGGTGGAAAGCGATCAGGGACCAAACCCGATGCGGGGCTTTGGCGGTGGAGGCGGCAGGGCTGGCGGATCAATGAGCTCCATCACGCGTTGGAGTACGTGACAATGGCTGCTTCGTGCATGTCGAGCCGTCCAGTGAGTTGCTTTTCGAGCACGGCTAATTTTTTCGAAAGCTCGCGTGTGCCAAGCAACGTCTCGCGCATCTTTACGAATGCGCGGATAACAAAAGACGCTCATCTGCACGGCACGCGCGCTGTTGAGGATGTTCGCGGCTTGGAGTGCCCCGTGTTCTGTGAAAACATACGGACGGTACTTGCGATGCTGACCTCGGCCTTTCTTTAAGGTCGCAGATTGCGACCTTAAAAGTGCACCACCTGGGGATGCCGTCGCAATTTGCGACCTTAAAGCAATCGATTCGGCCTCGGTCAGCTGGAACGCAAATCGTCGGGGAAACGGCGTTGATTGCGGCGAAATTGCTCATTCAGTCGTTTGGTCGTTACGCCGTAGAGCGCGGCCAGGTCGCTATCGAGAATGACTTTTTGATCGCGGACTTCCAGGATGAGGTTGCTAATTCCCTGCTCCGGGAGCGTTAGTTTCTTGGAGGGCATGTGGGGGAGATGAAGGATGAAATTGCGAAGGCAATTCATTTAGCGAATTAGCGGGCTGCAATCATTTAGCGAGTTAGCGAGTTAATGATTTCGTAAGCGTTCGCGAGCGAGTTTAGCGACACCGAAAGCCTTCGCGTGCTCGCGACAAGGTCGGAGTTGGGATTTCGACGGTGACACACCGCCGCTACAGAAGACGAAGTCGCACTAGGCGCGAAAGAACGCCAGCATACGAATTCTTTGTATGCTCAAAGAGATTTTCGGAGGGAATGGGTCCGATCGACGGGGCGGGCGGTTGAAGGGGAAAGTAGCGATTGTGACTGGGGGCGGCACCGGCATTGGCGAAGCGATTGCGCACAAGTTCGCGAAGGAAGGGGCGCGCGTGGTGATCTGCGGGTTGCCCGACGATCCGAACGAGGACGTGGCGAAGGCGATCCGCGAGAAGAAAGGCGAGGCGATCGCGTTCGGTGGAGATATTTCGGACGAGGGCGCGGCGAAGGCGTGCGTCGATGTTGCGCTCAAGAAATTCAAGCGGCTCGATGTGCTCGTTAACAATGCCGGCGTGTTCCTCGATAACGCGATGACGGACGATTATCCGATCGACGATTTCGATCGGACGATCCGGATGAATATTCGGTCGGCGTTCCTAATGACGCGGTTCGTGCTGCCGCATCTGCGCAAGACACGGGGCAATATCGTGTCGGCCGGGTCGGAGTCGGGGTTGCTCGGGCTGGCGCAGAACACGCCGTATGGCGGGACGAAAGGCTGGATGCACGCGTTCATGCGCGGGGTGGCGGTGGAGCAGGCGAAGCACGGGGTGCGGGCGAATTGTGTTTGCCCGGGACCGATCGACACGGCCTGGACGCACAAGGAGACGGGGCCGATGGACCGGAAGATGGAGGTCGCTCTGGTGCAGGCGGTGCCGCTGGCGCGGCGCGGGACGCCGGAGGAAGTGGCGAACGTCTACGCGTTCCTGGCCTCAGACGAAGCGAGTTATGTGACGGGCGCGCTCTACTATGTGGATGGCGGGACGACGGTGGCGAAAGGACCGGTGGGCGATGAGGTGCCCAAGGCGTTGCGGAAAGAGCCGAAAGGCGAGCTGGACTTGAAACATTCGCGCGACGGATTGCGGAATAAGAAGACGCAGCGAATCAAACCGGGAAGCGGCCGTAACGCAGCCCCGCCGTTGCGGCGCGAGGCCGGGCTTTCAAACCGGAAAGTGGAAAGAAAAAAGCGGCCGTAACGCAGCACCCGTCGCGGGGCGAGGCGGGCTTTCAAACCGGAAACCGGAAAGAAAAAAGCGGCCGTAACGCAGCGCCGCCGTTGCGGAGCGAGGCCGGGCTTTCAAAGGGAAATTGGTACAGGGAAAGTTCGACTGGTGAATGGGGAAATGGCGAATTAGGGGCAGGCGGTTTCGACGGTCACAGACCGCAGCTACAGGAGACGAAAGCGATTTCGGAATGCGGAGCGACGCTTCGTATCGGGCGGTAATTTTGCCGCCGGAGGGAACCGAACAGTTGCGCTCGCACGAACTGTAGTCGTTAGGCGATCGATGCTCCAGGCGGGGCAGAAACGCTCCGGCATTGAATAGATCGCGCACGTCTACGACCAACACAGGATCAACATGAAAATGAAAAAATTAACCAACTTACTGATAGTCTGTTCGCTGGCGCTGGCTGGAGCCGTGATGGCTCAAACGCCACCGCAGGAAGAACAGCAGGCACCAGACAGCAAAAAGCAGCGGTCCGAAAAAAAGCAGCCGGTCGCGAAGGAACCGGCAGCGACAAAGCCTCAGGCTCCGGGCGTGAACCAGCCGGCGGCACCAAAGCGTCAGGCCCCGGCCGTGAAGGAACCGGCGGCGACCCAAGCGCCGGCTGCGCCAAAACTGGAGAGGAAGGCCCCTAAGCCCGCGCCTCCTGCTGCCACGGAGACGAAGGCTTCCGGTGAAGAACCGGCGGCCGATACGACGCCTCCCGCCAGAAAGCAGCAGCCGCCCCAGAGCAAAAAAGACATGAAGAAGGCGCCTGCCGCCGACACATCGCCGGGTTCCGCTCCGGAAGCAGCCAAAACGACGCCTGCCACTCCGGAAACACCCAAGGCCACCGCTCCTCCGGCACCAGCGGCGGCGAGTGCTCCTCCGGCCGCACCGGCATCGGCAAGCGCGGCTCCGTCAGTTTCGCAAACCAGCCCAGCAACGACGCCGGTTAATCCAACCGCAGCGAAGAAGCCCGATCCGCAGAAGGTGGAGCAGATCAAGACGCAGCACCAGAATTTCAAAGCGCGGCCCAGGCCGGACAAGGTTCCAGCGGTCACGTTTAGCGCGAACTTTCGGCTTCAGGGAAGCGACCGGTGGCAGGGGCCGCAATACGAAGTATATCGTTCCTACCGTCCGGAGCGGCACGATCGGAGTTGGTATCACTCGCGCTACAAGCGGGTGGAGCTAATCAGTGGTGGTTATTACTACTGGAATAGCGGCTACTGGTATCCGGCGTGGGGCTACAGTCCCACCGAGGAGTATTACGCTTACGATGCCCCGATCTATGTTGGGCAGCGCGCGGAGCCGCTAGACAAGGTGATCGCGAACGTGCAGGCCGTGCTCCAGGAGATGGGCTACTACAAGGGTGAGGTGGATGGATTGCTCGGGCCACTGACCCGGGAAGCGCTCACCGGTTATCAGAACGATCAGGGACTCACCGTGACGGCGGTGATCGACGAACCGACGCTCAACTCGCTGGGGATGGGATGAGCGGAGCGGAGAATTAGGAATTAAGAATTAAGAAAAGCCGCCTTGGTTTCGCGCAGTCGCGGGGCCTCGGCGGTTTTCTCTTTCTAGCACGGAGCATGGGGGGGAGGGCAATTCATTTAGTGAACTGGCGATCCACGTGAGGCGGATGATTTGTGAATGACCAAACGCCTCGACGCAGCGAGGCGGTTACAGCTCGACGGTCCCATTCGACGTGCTCAGGGCAGCGGAAGGGAAGCGCGGCAGGCGGTGCGCCTGCCCTACAATTTGGGAATTTCAGGAGGACCGCAGGGCAGCGGAAAACGGAGACGGGAGCCAACCGAGTTTCAACGCGGAACGAGAGGCGATACGTTCCCAAGTTTAACTGAGGAACGAGGAACAAACGCCTCGACGCAGCGAGGCGGCTACAGCTCGGCGGTTACGGGCTGCCGCGATCGTAGACTTCTACCAGGCCGTTGCCGGTGCCGCCGTTCAATCCGGCCAGCAGCGCGGTGTAGACACCCGGCGGCAGCGTCGCCGCTATGGCCGACTCGAGGTTGTTACCCGGCGCCAGACCCGCCGCGACGATTTGCGCCGCCTGGGCCGGGTTATCCTGCCAGTCGTTATTGGAGATCAGCAGCGATCCATTGTGGTCGCGCAATTCCAGGGTCGGATCGGCCAGCACATTCGGTACGCCAAACGCCGTCAAAGTCGGGCCAAGACCACGGATGATGACGTTGTCCAGAGTGCCGTCGTTCAGAAGGAACCCGGCGATGATGATATTGTCGGCCGAGCCCACGAACGCACGGGTGCTTAGGTTCGCCAGCTTCGAACCCGACGCCGGGTTCAGATCGTACACTTCCACCAGGGCCACCCCAGCCGTGTTCCCGTTGCCACGCACAATCGCCGTATAAGCTCCCGGATCGAGCGTCGCCACAATAGCTGATTCCAGATCGTTGGTCGGCGGTATCCCTGTGGCCTGAATCGCGGCTTGCTGGGTGTCTCTCCAGTTGCTGTTGGTGATCGTGGTAAACCCGGTCGGTCCGTGCAACTCCAGCACCGGATCGGCCAGCGCGTCCGTAATCCCGTAGCGGCTCAGCGATGGTCCGATCGCTCGCACTATCACCTGCTTGGGCGCTCCCCCTGTCACAATGAACCCGCCAATGCCTACCCGGTCTCCAACGTCCACCCGCATCCGGGTCGACAGGTTGATGGCTTGAGAAACCGATGTCGGTGTTGGCGTTGGTGTTGTTGTTGGCGTCGCGGTTGGAGGTGGCGTTGACGTCGGTGTCGGTGTCGGAGTTGACGTCGGTGTCGGTGTCGGTGTCGGTGTCGGTGTCGGTGTCGGTGTCGGAGTTGGCGTTAGCGTTGGAGTTGGAGTTGGAGTTGGAGTTGGTGTTGGTGTTGGTGTTGGTGTTGGTGTTGGTGTTGGTGTTGGTGTTGGTGTTGGTGTTGGTGTTGGTGTTGGTGTTGGTGTTGGTGTTGGTGTTGGTGTTGGTGTTGGTGTTGGTGTT
>Ga0190272_10000389_pt1 | contig 24012 bp, 27 predicted proteins | sample Popmic504T_FD_133746 | JGI IMG/M metagenome (GOLD analysis project Ga0190272, IMG submission 133746) | Populus adjacent soil microbial communities from riparian zone of Shoshone River, Wyoming, USA - 504 T | ecosystem: Environmental > Terrestrial > Soil > Riparian zone | place: USA: Wyoming... | reverse complement strand
GAGCAATGGCGCGAGATCAAGACCGCCGCCTGCGACGCGATCGTCAGGGCGGGGGGGACCATCACCCACCACCATGCCGTCGGCCGCGACCACCGCCCCTGGTACGACCGCCAGCGCCCCGCCCCCTTCGCCGCCGCCCTGCGCGCTGCCAAGGCCGAGCTCGATCCCGCCGGAATGCTCAATCCCGGCGTCCTGATCGACCCTTAGCGGCGCTACCCTTTCGCGACGCGCTCCGCGCCCCCTCATGGGCACCATCACCTCCGAACAGCCAGCCGTGCCTGCCCCCGCGCAGGCGGACACCGAGCCCGTCGTGCCGCGGCGCTCGCCGCTGCGTGCGGCGATCAAGACCGGGCGGCCGCAGGAGTGGATCAAGAACCTCTTCGTCTTCGCCGGCCTGCTCTTCTCGGGCAAGTTCGACGACCCGCAGGCGATCATCGAGGCGACGCTCGCCTTCATCTCCTTCTGCGCGATCTCCAGCGCCGGCTACTACGTCAACGACCTGGTCGACGTCGAACTCGACCGCAAGCACCCGAAGAAGCGCTTCCGGCCGCTGGCGGCCGGCGAGCTCTCGGTGGGCGCGGCGAAGGCGATCGCGCCGCTGCTGGCGATCGCCGCGATCGGGCTCGCATTCGCCACCGTCAACTGGGAGGTCGGCCTGATGGTGGTCGGCTACGGCATCGCCCAGGTCGCCTACAGCCTCGGCCTCAAGCAGATCGTGATCGTCGATGTGATGACCCTGGCCGGCCTCTTCATCCTGCGAGTGGCTGCCGGCGCCAGCGCCGTCGATGCCCACGCCTCCGAATGGCTGCTGCTCTGCACCGGCATGATCGCCCTCTTCCTCGGCTTCACCAAGCGCCGCCAGGAGGCCGTCTCCGAGCTGCACGAGGGGACCAGCAGCCGCCCTGTGCTCGAGCACTACTCGCTGCCCTTCCTCGACCAGATGGTGGCGATGGTCACCACCGGCACCGTGATCAGCTACTCGATCTACGCCGTCGACTCGCCGATCGTCGGCAACGCGATGATGTGGACGATCCCGCCGGTCGTCTACTGCATCTTTCGCTACCTCTACCTGATCTACGACCGCGCCGACGACCGCTCGATTGCCGCCATGGTTTCCAAAGACAAGGGCATGCTCGCCGGCGGCGCTGCCTTCGTGATCGTCGCCTTCGCGGTCCTCTACATCTTCAAGTAGACGGCTGCTACTAGAAGCCCTGCTGCTGGGCGGGGGGAGGGCCCTCGTTCAGATAGAAGCGGGCGCGGCCGAGCTCCTCGCCGTTGATATGGACGACCGCGGCGTGGGGGCCGGAGGTGTTGAAGGTGGCGGTGGTGCCGATCGACATCACCAGCCGCTGTTCCTGGCCGGCGGGCATGCCGGGGGGGCGGCCGGTTTCGAAGTTGCCCTCGAGACTCTCGCCGAGCTGGACGCCGTCGGGGTCCTCGATCTTCAGCAGCAGCTCGTGGGAGCGGTTGGTCTCGTCCCAGGCGACGTCGATGCCGAGCGCGATGCCGAAGGTCCACTCGTGCGGCAGCTCGGGGAAGCGCAGTACGTTCCAGCCGCCGCCGGTCATGTAGAGCTTGCCGTTGACGGCCTCGCTGTGGTCGGTGAGCATCAGGAACCCGAGCTCCATGGCACTCAGGTTACGTCGTCGGGCTCGACCGGCAGATCGGAGACCAGCTCGACCTTGCCGCCACGGGTGAACTGGAGGTCGATTGTCTCGTCCTTGCGGTAGGTGCCGAAGAGGCCGAGGTACATCGCCAGCCAGCGCCCGGCGCCGACTTTCTCCTTGACGATCTGGCGCGTGAAGACGATCTCGCCGCCGCGGACCTCATAGTCGGCGCCTTGGCGCTGCTCGACCCCATTGACGAAGACGGTGAAGGGAGGCTCGGCCCCGCGCGGCAGCTTCACCCGCCGCCCGGCGGCGTAGCTGCCCTTGGGGATCTCAGCCTCGGCCATCGCGCTCGAGAGCCTCGCGGACGACGTCGAAAGGTGTGTCGTGGCGGCTCGGGTCGAGCTCTTCGCGCCGCAGCCCGCCTCGATAGGGGACGAACTCCCCGTTGCCGCGCACATCGACCCCAGCCACCGGCCCCCGCAGCCGCCCGCCGCTCAGCTGCAGCCGCGCGTTGACCTGATCCTCGGGCCCGAAGTCGCGCAACGTCGAGATCGGCCGCGCCGGCCCCTCAGCCCGAATCTCCAACGCCCGCTTTCTCATCTCAGCAACTGCCTCGTCAAGGTCGTCGAACTTCGCGTGCTTCACATCGGACCCATGCCTAACGGTCAGCTTCCACTTGCCCACGGGGCGCAGCGTACGTGACATGAGAGGAGGGTCGGGTGTCCTTCCTCACGGCTTGTACTTTTTCGGCGTTCCCAACCTCGGACGGCCTTGGCCGTTCACCGAAAAAGTTGAGTGAGGAGGGACACCCGACCCTCCTCACGCTCTGGTTCGCTACGCCCCGCGCCGCGGGCGCTTCGGCCGCCGCGCCGGCGGGCCGAGGATCTTCTCCGGCCCCTCGCGATCGGCGACCGGTGCGTACTTGCGCTCACGCTCGCCGGTGTAGATCTGCCGCGGGCGGGCGATCTTCTGCTCGGAGTCGTCGTTCATCTCCATCCACTGCGCGACCCAGCCCGCGGTGCGGGGGATGGCGAAGATCACGGTGAACATCTCGGTCGGGATCTCGAGCGCCTCGTAGATGATCCCCGAGTAGAAGTCGACGTTGGGGTAGAGCTTGCGCGAGGTGAAGTACTCGTCGTCGAGGGCGCGCTTCTCCAGCTCGCGGGCGATCTCGATCAGGGCGTTGTACTCGGTCGCCTCGAAGACCTCCTCCATGTGCTGCTGGATGATCCGCGCCCGCGGGTCGTAGTTCTTGTAGACCCGATGGCCGAAGCCCATCAGCTTCTCGTCCTGGGCCTTCACTTTCTCGAGGAAGGCGGGGATGTTGTCGACCGAATCGATCCGCCGCAGCATCCGCAGCACTGCCTCGTTGGCGCCGCCGTGAAGCGGCCCGTAGAGCGCCGCGACTCCCGCCGCGACCGCCGAGTAAGGATCGACGCCAGAGGAGCCGACCCCGCGCACGGCGCTGGTCGAGCAGTTCTGTTCGTGGTCGGCGTGGAGGATGAAGAGGACTTCGAGCGCCTTAGCTAGCCGCGGGTCCGGCACGTACTTCATCTCGGTCTTCTTGAACATCATCGAGAGGAAGTTCTCGGCGAAGTCGAGGTCGTTGTCCGGGTAGACGTAGGGCAGGCCGCGGTTGTGGCGGTAGGAGAAGGCGGCAAGGGTCGGCACCTTGGCGATCAGCCGCACGGCGGCCATGTAGCGCTCTTCGGGATCGTCGATCGCCTTCGCATCCGGGTAGAAGGTCGAGAGCGCGCCGACCCCGGCGAGCAGCATCCCCATCGGGTGCGCGTCGTAGCGGAAGCCCTCGAAGAACTGCTTCAGGTCCTCGTGGACGAAGGTGTGGTGGACGATGTCGAAGGTCCAGCGCTCGAACTGCTCCTTGGTCGGCAGCTCGCCGAAGATCAGCAGGTAGGCGACCTCGAGGAAGCTGGAGCGCTCGCAGAGCTGCTCGATCGAGTAGCCGCGGTGTTCGAGCACTCCCGCCTCGCCGTCGATGAAGGTGACCGCGGAGCGGCAGGCGGCGGTGTTGGTGAAGGCCGGGTCATAGGACATCAGGCCGAAATCGTCCTCGGCGACTTTGATCTGGCGCAGGTCCATTCCGCGCACGGTGCCGTCGGCGATCGGCAACTCGTAGGTCTGGCCGGTGCGGTTGTCGGTGACGGTAAGCGAGTCGCCCATGCGGCGGGAATTCTCGCAGCTTGCGGGTTCCGGCCTCGTTAACGGACGGGCAACGGCTCGAACTGGGTCATCGCGTGCAGAGTCGCGAAACGCTCGTCGATCTCCTCACGCGTGAGCCGCGCGACGCGCTCGGTGCCGAAGTCCTCGACGTTGAAGGAAGCGAGCACGGTGCCGTAGCCCATCGCCCGCCGCAGGGAGGCCTCGTCGAGGTCGCCGTCGTGGCTGTCGAGGTAGCCGAGGAAGCCGCCAGCGAAGCTGTCGCCGGCACCGGTCGGGTCGCGTACATCCTCGAGCGGGAAGCCCGGCAGGGCGAAGAATCCCTCCTCGGTGAAGAGCGCCGCGCCGTACTCGCCCTGCTTGGCGACGACGGCGCGCGGGCCGTGCCCCATCACCGCGCGGGCGGCGCGCGCCAGGTTGGACTCGCCGGTCAGTTGGCGCACCTCGGCATCGTTGACGATCACGCACTCGACCTCGGAGATCGCCGCCAGCAGCGAGTCCTTGGCGGTGTCGATCCAGAGGTTCATCGAGTCCAGCGCGCTGAAGTGCGCCGCCGGGCAAAGGGCGCGGACTTTCCGCTGCAGGTCGGGCTGGATGTTGGCGAGGAAGAGCATGTCCGCGGCCCGCGCGGCCTCGGAGAGCTTCGGCTCGAACTCGGCGAAGACGCCGAGCTGGGTGTCCTCGGTGTGGGCGACGTTGAGGTCGTACTCGTAGCGGCCGCGCCAGAAGAAGGAGCTGCCGCCCTCGACCCGCTCGATGTCGTCCGTGACCACCCCGCGGTTCTCCAGCACCTCGAACTCGGCCGCGCCGAAGTCGTCGCCGACAGGGCCGACCGGACGCACCTCGGTGAAGAAGCTGGCGGCGAGCGAGAAGTGGACCGCGGCGCCGCCGAGCATGCGCTCACGCTCCCCAAACGGGGTCTTGACCGCATCGAACGCGATTGATCCAACAACCGTGAGCGCCATCGGAAGCGCACCCTAGCGCTTCCCCTGCGAGACTCCCGCTGCGATGAAGGCGATTCAGATCGACCAGTTCGGCGGCCCTGAGGTGATGGAGTACCGCGACGTCGAGGACCCCATTGCCGGCGACGGCGAGGTCGTGATCGACGTCGCACGGGCCGGCATCAACTTTGCCGACACGCACGCCACGCGCAACGACTACCTGGCCGAGCAGTCACTGCCGCTGATCCCGGGAGCGGAGGTGAGCGGTCGCAAGCCTGATGGGACCCGCATCGCCGCGATCCTCGCCAGCGGCGCCTACGCCGAGCGGGTCGTGGCGCCGGAGGCCTTCCTCGTCCCCGTCCCCGATGGGGTCGATGACGACCAGGCGGCGGGCCTGCTGCTGCAGGGCCTGACCGCGATGGCCCTGGTGCGCCGCTGCGCCCGGATTGAGCCCGGCGAGACGCTCGTGGTCGAGGCAGCCGCCGGGGGCACCGGGACGCTCGCCGTGCAGCTCGGCAAGCGGGCCGGGGCGAAGGTGATCGGCCTCGCCTCCAGCGAGGAGAAGCGGGCGCTGGTCGAGCAGCTCGGCGCCGACGCCACGGTCGACTCGCGCAGCGAGGACCTGAAGGAGGCGATCCTCGCGGCTAATGGCGGCGAGCGGGTCGACGCGGTCCTCCACATGAGCGGCGGCGACGCCTTCGACGCCGAGCTCTCGGCACTGGCCCCGCTGGGGCGGATGGTGGTCTTCGGGATCGCTTCCCGCGAACAGCGCGAGGTCTCCACGGCGCGCCTCCTGCGCGGCTCCAAGTCTGTGATCGGCTTCTGGCTCGTGCACCTGCTGATGCGCCGCGAGCTGGCGGCGCCGATGATCGGCGAGCTCTTCGCCGCCGTCGCCGCCGGCGAGCTGCAGGTGACGGTTGGCGAGGTCTACCCGCTGTCCGAGTCGCAGCGCGCCCATGAAGACCTGGTCGGCCGCCGCACCAGCGGCAAGCTGCTGTTGGATCCCAGCCGATGACCGCCTTCCGCGAGCTCGGCCTTTCGCCGCAGATTCAGCAGGCGCTCGACGAGCTCGGTTACGAGGAGCCGACGCCGATCCAGGACCAGGCGATCCCCGAGCTGCTCGGCGGTCACGACGTGATCGGCCAGGCGCAGACCGGGACCGGCAAGACCGCGGCCTTCGGCCTGCCGCTGCTCCAGTACCTCGACCCGGCGAGCGACGAGGTGCAGGCGGTCGTGCTGACGCCGACCCGCGAGCTCTGCATCCAGGTGACGCAGGCGCTGCGCGCCTACGCCGAGCACCTCGACATTGAGATCGTCGCCGTCTTCGGCGGCGCCCCGATCAAATCGCAGCAGGCCCAGCTACGGGCCGGCGCCCACGTCGTCGTCGCCACCGTCGGTCGCATGATGGACCTGATGTCGCGCCGCTCGCTGGTGCTCACCGCGGCCCGCTACATCGTCCTCGACGAGGCCGACGAGATGCTCGACCTGGGCTTCATCGAGGACGTCGAGAAGATCCTGCGGATGTGCCCAAGCGGCCGCCAGACGGCGCTCTTCTCGGCGACGATGCCGCCGCCGATCAAGCACCTGGCCGAAAGCCAGATGTATGACCCGACGACGATCAAAATCACGCCGAAAACGCTGACCGTCGACGCGATCGCGCAGGCCTTCGTCGAGGTGCCGGCAAAGGAGAAGGCGGCGCGCCTGGGGGAGCTGCTGAAGGTCGAGGAACCCGAGCAGGCGATCATCTTCTGCCGCACCAAGATCGGCGCCTCGAGGCTGGAGAAGACGCTCAAGGACAAGGGCCTCGACGTCAAGGCGCTGCACGGCGACATGAGTCAGGGCTCGCGCGACGGGGTGATGATCGCCTTCAAGGACCACCGCGTTCGTCTGCTGGTGGCGACCGACATCGCGGCCCGCGGCCTCGACATCGAGCACGTCACCCACGTCATCAACTACGACGTGCCCAACTCCTCCGAGGTCTACGTGCACCGCATCGGCCGCACCGGCAGGGTCGGCAGGACGGGTCGCGCGATCACCCTCGTCACCCCGGCGGAGCGCAAAGAGATCGCCCGCATCGAGCGCGACGTGAAGACCTCGATCGGCGAGTGGGAGTCGCCGGAGGAGCGCCTCGAGCACGCGCCGCCGCCGCGCCGCCGCCGCGAGCGCAAGCGAGAGGAGCCCGCGGCTGCCAACGGCGAGCGGCCTCCCGCCCCCTCGCCGACGGGGAAAGCCTCGGGCGACGCGGTCAAGCTCTTCGTCAATCTCGGCGAGCGCAGCGGGATCTCCGAGGAGGATCTGCGCTGGGCCCTGCGCGAGGGCGCCGTCCTGCCCGAGGACGCGATCCATGACGTCCACGTCCTGCACCGCTTCTCCTTCGTTCACATCGACTCGGAGCAGGCCGACAAAACCGTCGAGTTCCTCGACGGCACCAAGCTTCAGGGCAAGGAAATCCGCCTCGAGATCGCGAAGAGCTGACGCTCAGTTCTCAGTCAGCCGCGTGATGCTGGCGAACAGCAGGTCAAAGTCGATCGGCTTGGTCACGTAGCCGCCGATGTCGAGATCGGTCGGGGCGCCGGCATCGGTCTCGTCCTGGTGGGCACTGACGATCAGCGCCGGCGTGTCGACGCCGGCAGCGCGCAGCTCACGCAGCGCGTCGATCCCCGACTTGCGCGGCATCATCGCGTCGAGCAGGAGGACGTCGGGACCGTTCCCGCCTTCGCGACCCATCGCCTCGACCACCTCGACGCCGTCGGTGGCGGTAATCACCTCGTAGCCCTCCATCTCCAGCCTCGTCCGTAGTAGGAGCAGGATCGTCTCCGAGTCGTCGGCGATCAGGACCTTGGTGGCCATCATCGGCGCGCCTCAGTTGGCATCGGCTCCGCGGCAGGGTCGGCTGTCGCGCCCGCCGGCAGGCGGACCCGGAAGGTCGAGCCCTGGCCGAGCACGGCCTCGGCCGCGATCGTGCCGCCGTGCAGCTCGATCAGCGACTTCGAGATCGCCAGGCCCAGGCCGGTGCCGCCGACGTGCTGGGTCAGCCCGGCGTCGCCGCGGGTGAAGCGGTCGAAGATGTGCTCCAGCTGGTCCTCCGGCATGCCCGGTCCGTCGTCGCTCACGCTGATCTCCACTTCGGCACCTCGCAGGGACGCCTTGACCTCGATTGTCGCTTCTTCGGGCGAGTACTCATGCGCGTTGGTAAGCAGATTCACCAGTACTTGGCGAATCCGGTCGCGGTCGACTTCGACCGGCGGCATTCCCGGCTCGACCTCCAGGCTCAGCGACTGCCGCCGCGCCACGGTCTGGCTGCGCATCGTCCGCACCGCGTCGTCAACCAGCGGCGCCACCTCGGTCGGCACCGGTTTGATCACGAGGCGGCCGGCGTCGCTGCGGGCGAGGTCGAGGAGGTCGTTGAGCAGGCGTACCAGGTGGCGGGTGTTGTCGAGGATCACCTCGACCGTCTCGGCCTGCTTGTCGGTGAGCTTCTCGCGCTCCAGCATCAGCAGCTCGGCGAAGCCCTGTACCGAGGTGAGCGGGCTGCGCAGCTCGTGCGAGGCGGTGAGCACGAACTCGTCCTTCATCCGGTCGAGCTGGTCGCGCTCGCCGGCGCGCCGCTGCAGCTCGGCGGCCATCTCGTTGAAGGCGGCGCCCAGGGTCGCGGTCTCGGTGAGGCCGCCCACCTTGACCCGGGCCTCGAGATCGCCGCTCGCCAGGCGTTCGGAGGCGGCGACCAGGTCCTCGAGCGGCCGGCGCATCGAGGCGATCAGGCCGCTGAAGAGAATCGCGGCTCCGGTCAGACCCGCGATCAGTCCGGCACCGACGAGCAGCGCCGTGTCTCGTGTCTCGTCGTCGATTTCCTCTCGGAGAACCTGCCGCTGTCGTTCCTGGGAGAGAATCGCCTCGCGCGCCACCTCACGGCGTTCGCCCTGGGCGAAGCGGTTGCGGGCGGCGATCTCGGCTTGGTAGGAGCGGGCGATCGAGTCCTCGAAGTCCTGGCGCTGCTGGAGGAACTGGCCGACGCCGATCACCGCCAGCCCGGTCAGCACGGCAAAGGCGATCGCGAAGCCGATCGTCAGCCGGTTGGCCAACGAGGGGCTGAGCCGCAGGCGTCGTCCGGAATATGCTTGCCGAGCTATGGGCGACGAGGCTACAACCACCGCCCACGGCGCCGCGGAGGCGCCGGAGGGGATCGACCGCGCCGGCGTCGAAGGCTGGTTCGCCGAGAACGTGGCCGAGGCCGAGCTGCCGCTCGCCTTCGATCGCATCTCCGGCGGGCACTCGAACCTCACCTACGGGGTGCAGGACGCCGCCGGGCGGCGCTGGGCGCTGCGCCGGCCACCACTGGGCAAGCGACTCGGCTCAGCCCACGACATGGGCCGCGAGCACAAGGTGGTCTCGGCGCTGGGGCCGACCGAGGTGCCGGTGGCGCCCGTGGCCGGGCTCTGCCAGGACGAGAGCGTCAACGAAGCCCCCTTCTACGTGATGGACTTCGTCGAGGGCCCGATCTTGCGTGGCCTCGCCGAGGCTGACGTCTTCCCCGAGGAGTCCGACCGGCGGGCGCTCGGCGAGCGCGTCGCCGACACGCTGGTCGCGATCCATGCCGTCGACCCTGACGCCGTCGGGCTCGGCGACCTTGGCCGCAAGGAGGACTACGTCGCCCGCCAGCTGCACCGCTGGCAGGGCCAGTGGGAGAAGTCGAAGACGCGCGAGCTGCCGGTGATCGACTCCGTCCACGAGCGGCTCTCGGCAGGAATCCCGGAGCAGGGGCCGGCGACGCTCGTCCACGGCGATTACCGGCTCGACAACATGATCCTCACCGGGACGGGAGAGGTCGCCGCCGTGGTCGACTGGGAGCTCTGCACTCTCGGCGACCCGCTCGCCGACGTCGGCCTGCTGATGGTCTACTGGCCCGACGCCGGCGACGAACTTCTCGCCCTCGGCCAGCCCGCCAGCCTGGCTCCCGGCTTCCCCTCGCGCGAAGAGCTGAAGGCCCGTTATGCGGAGCGCTCCGGCCGCGACCTCTCGCAACTCGACTTCTTCGTCGCCCTCGGCTACTGGAAGCTGGCGATCATCCTCGAGGGCGTCTACGCTCGCTACGCAGCCGGCCAGTACGGCAAGGTGGACGAGGGAATACAGCACTTCGCCCACCTCGTCGAGCGCCTCGCCGAGGCAGCTGGAAAGGAGATCTCGTGAAGCAGGTACGCAAGCGGCTCAGCTACGCCAACGTGATGTCGTCGATCGCCGTCTTCCTCGTCCTCGGCGGCGCCACGGCCTTCGCTGCCAAGAAGATCGGCACCAATCAGCTCCAGGGCAGCTCGGTGACCACCGGCAAGATCAAGAAGGAAGCGGTCGCCAAGGCCAAGATCAAGAAGAACGCGGTCGACGGCAGCAGGGTCCGCAACGGCTCGCTGACCGGCGTCGACATCAACGTCGCCACCCTGCCGACCGTCCCCAGCGCCGCCAGCGCGCAGCCGGTCGCCTTCGCCAGGGTGAGCGCGACGGGCGCCCTCGACACGGCGAACTCGAAGAACGTCGGCTCGGTCACCCCCGTCGGTGCCGCGCTCTACTGCTTCGCTGGCCTGCCCTTCACGCCTAAGGGCGGCCAGGCGACGGTCGACTTCAACGAATCCCAGTTCCAGTCGACCCAGTTCGGCCTCGGAGACGTGAAAGGAGCCTGCCCAGCCGGCACGCAGGCGTTCGTCTTCACGCTGGACAATGACGCCGCTGCCGCCGACCCAGCCGGGTTCTTCGTCGTCTTCTACGGCTGAGCGAGACTCAGATCGGGCGGCGGGCGTGCTTCGGATCGAGCTCGCCTGCCGCCTCGGCCTCGGCCCGCTTCGCCCAGCGATTGAGCTCGCGGCGGGCAAGGACCATCTTGTGGACCTCGTCGGGCCCGTCTGCCAGACGCAGCATGCGGCTAAAGCGCCAGAGGGCGGCCAGTGGCGTGTCGTCGGTCATCCCCAGCGAGCCGTGGATCTGGATCGCCCGGTCGAGCACGTCCATCACCATGTTGGCGGCGATGATCTTGATCGCCGAGATCGACTGCCGCGCAGCGCGCTTGCCCTCGGTGTCCATCTTCCAAGCGGCGTAGAGGGTGAGCAGGCGGGCCTGGTCGATCTCCATCCGTGAGGCGGCGATCGCCTCCTGGACAAACTGCTTCTCGCCCAGCGGCCCGCCGAAGGCCTGGCGCTCGTTGGCCCGGTTGCACATCATCTCCAGCGCCCGCTCGGCGGTGCCGATCGCCCGCATGCAGTGGTGGATGCGCCCGGGCCCGAGGCGGTCCTGGGCGACGACGAAGCCCATGCCCTGGCCGCCGAGCAGGTTGGATGCGGGCACGCGACATTCTTCGTAGCGGATCTCGCAGTGGCCGGGGCCGGCGGTGTGGCCCATCACCGGGATCGGGCGGACCAGGTTGAAGCCCGGCGCGTCGGTAGGCACGCAGATCATCGAGGCCCGTGCGTAGGGGTTGGCCTCGGGGTCGGTGACGACCATCGCGATCGCCAGGTCGGCGCCGACCGCGCCCGAGGTGAACCACTTGTGGCCGTCGATCACCCACTCGTCGCCGTCGAGCACGGCGCGCGCCTGCAGCAGCGTCGGGTCCGAGCCGGAGACGTCAGGCTCGGTCATCGAGAAGCAGGAGCGGATCCGGCCCTCGAGCAGCGGCTCGAGCCAGCGCTCTTTCTGCTCCTCGCTGCCGTGCTCGGCGAGGATCTCCATGTTGCCCGTGTCCGGGGCGGCGCAGTTGAAGGCCATCGAGCTGGCGACCGGGCTGCGACCCATCTCCTCGCAGAGCAGGCCGTACTCCCAGTTGGTCAGGCCGGGCCCGTAGCGCTCGTCGGGCATGAAGAGGTTCCAGAGGCCATCGGACTTGGCGCGCTCGCGGACCTCGACCAGGATCTTCGGGTAGGGGACACCGGGACCGACCTCGTCGTCGAGCGCCTCCATGATCTCCCGCTCCTGCGGGTAGACGTGTTCGTCCATGAAGTCGAGAATGCGCTCACGCAGCGTCTCGACCTGGGGACTGGGCGTGAAGTCCATCGACGGAAAGCTACCTGCGATAGCGCGCGAACAGCTCGCCGTCCTGCTCGAGCAGCCAGACCAGCTCCAGCTCGGCGACGCCGGGGAGCTCTCCCTCGAGGATGCGTGGCGCCGCTCCCCCGGTCAGCTTCGGCGCGATCGTCAGGAAGAGCTCGTCGACGAGACCGAGCGCCTCGAGGGAGGCGTGCAGCCTCGGGCCGCCCTCGCAGAGCAGGGCCCTGACCCCTTCGGCGCGCTGCGAGTGCAGCAGCTGCGGCAGGTCGGCGGGGCCCTCGGGGCCGCTCTCGACCACGACCAGCGGTTTGGAGAGACCGCTGTAGCGCTCGGCGCGCATCGTGCCGGCGCCGATCATCACCGCATCAAAGCGGCTGCGCAGCCCGACCAGCATCTCGGTGTCGGCCTCCGAGCCGATCGGGCCGGAGCGCCCTTCGATCGTCGCCCGCCCGTCGAGGGTGACGACGAAGTTCATCGCCAGGAAGGGCCGATCGTCTCGCGCCTGCTCCCAGGGTCGGTAGGCGTCGAGCTGCTGCTCGACCGTGGTCGGGCCGGGATCGGGGGTCAGCCGCCGCACGGCGGCAGCCTACTCAGGAGTAGTCGTGCCAGCCGGCGAACTCGCGGCCGGCGAACTCCTGCAGGCCGGCGACGTCTGCACCGAAGCGACCGCGGAGCGTCTCGAAGAGGTCGTCGGGGAGCTTCGGCTTCGGCGCCGGCGGCTTCTCCGGGTCGTGCACGACCTTCTCGACCAACCAGCGCAGCGACTCCGGTAGGCGATCGAAGTTGCGGTCGAAGGAGCGCAGCCCCGGTAGTTTGACCAGCTTCTCCATCAGCTGGTATTTGCCGCCCTGCTTGGCGCTCGACTTCTCCCACTCGCGATCGAACTGCTCCGAGGTGAAGCCCTCGTCGACGCCGGCGAAGCGGAAGGCCTTGCGCATCGTCTCCTCGCGCTCGCTCTGCAGCTCCTCCTGGGTGATGATCTCGATCTGGGCGCGGTCGAAGCGCTCCAGGTAGGGCTGCAGCTGCATCCAGTACATCGAGCGCTGGACGTAGGAGGAGTCCGGCGCCGAGAGGGTGGGGACCAGCTCGCGGGTCTCGTAGCCGGCGCCGGTGGCGTGCACCCAGTGGGAGAGGATGCGCTTGATCGGGTCGCGCACCATGTAGAGCAGCTTCGCGTCCGGGCAGTGCTGGCGGATGCGCTCGGCGGCGCCGTCGAAGCGGGGCAGGTTGGTGTAGTGGGGCGAGGACTCGCCGCGCACCTTGAAGCGGCTGTCGAAGCGGCTCGCGTACCAGTTGAGGCCGAGGTCCCAGTTGAGCTCCTCGACGAAGAAGTTGAGCTCCTTCGGCTTCGACATCTGGATCTCGGGGTGCAGCCCCAGGTAGTGGTGAATGCTGGTCGTGCCGCACTTGAGCCCGCCGATGATGATCAGGTTGGGCAGCTCGGCGTGGCGCTTGCGTCGCCGCCGCCAGGGGAATCTGCGATCGCCGGTGTAGCGCTCGCGGGCACGCGCGCACATCGCCTCGTCGGCGGGGTCGCGGGGAGCCTGCGGAGCCGGGATCTGCGTCTCGGTCTCTGACACGAGCGGGCTAGTGTAGCTGCGATGCCGCCTGCCGATCTCAGTTCCAGCTTCAACTCCTTCTTCAACGCGGCCGAGGCCTTCTTCGAGAACCTTTCGCGGATCGAGTGGGGCGCCTTCGCGCTGGCGCTCGCATTCCTGCTGGCGATGCAGCTCTGCCGCGCCTGGGCCTGGCGCAACGTGCTGCACGCCGCCTATCCGGGCACGCCGATCCCGTTCCTGCAGCTCGGCGCCGCCTACCTCGCCGGCGCCGGCATCAACGCGATCCTCCCTGCCCGCGCCGGCGACGTCACCAAGGTCTTCCTGGTCAAGCGCCAGATTCCGGACTCCTCCTACCCGGCCGTCACCTCATCTTTCCTCGTGCAGACGATCTTCGACACAACGATCGGGGTGCTGGTCCTGCTCTACGCGATCACCCAGGGGCTACTGCCGGAGCCGCCGCGACTGCCTAACCTGCCCGCCTTCGAGATCGCCTTCTGGGCGGAAAACCCGCAGATCTTCCTGATCACCGTCGGTGTGCTGTTGACGGCGATCGCGATCGGCATCTACCTGCTCGCCCACCGCGTGCGCCGCTTCTGGGCCCGCGTGCGGCAGGGGGTGGTGATCCTCACCCAGCCGCGCCGCTACCTGCGCGAGGTCGCGGCCTGGCAGGGGGTGGGCTGGCTCTGTCGCTTCGCCGCCTTCTGGTTCTTCCTCGAGGCCTTCGGCATCGGCGGCTCGTTCGGCAACGTGCTGCTGGTGATGAGCGTGCAGGCGATCTCGACCATCGTGCCCTTCACCCCGGGCGGCGCTGGCGCTCAGCAGGCCCTTCTGGTCGCCACCCTGCACGGGCCCTCCCGAGCCGTCGTCCTCTCCTACTCGGTCGGCACGCAGATCGCGATGGCGGCCTGGTCGGTGCTGCTCGGCTTCGCCGCGATGATCACCGTCTTCCGCACTACCGACTGGCGCGGCCTAATCAAACAGGCCGAGGACGAGGCGGCCTCAGACGCCGCCATGCTGCGTCCTCAGTCGTCCAAATAGCGCTGCTATTTGGACTCCCTGCGTCCTTGCCTGACGACGTCTGAGCCTCGCCTCAACCCCTGAATCGGCGAATCATCCGTGGCGAGTTGCGTTTGCCTTTTGGCACCTCGATGTGGCCGTCGAGGTGTAGCTCCTCCTCGAGCTCGTCGAGTGCCTCGCGGATTCGCGCCAGGCGCTCGGCCGCGGCCTGCCCGTCAAGCTCACCCTCGGCCTCGCGCTCGTCGCGGCGGCGGTTGAGGCGTTCGTCGATCGCCTCCATCGCCCGTACCTCCTCGAGGCTGTTAATCAGGATCGCGATCACCATGTTGATCAGCAGGAAGGAGGCGATCAGGACGTAGCTGACGAAGTAGATCCAGGCCCAGGGGTGGACGTCGATGACCGCGCCCATGATTTCGGGCCAGCTCTCCAGGGTCAGCACGATGAAGAGCGAGAGCATCGCCTCGCCGATGTCGCCCCAGTGCTCGGGTTCCGTGTCGGCGAAGAAGATCCAGCCGAGGATCCCGTAGATGTAGATCAGCAGCGAGGTGAGCATCGCCATGCTGCCGATCGGCGGCAGGCTGGTCGCCATGCCGCGGATTAGGAAGCGCAGGTCGGGGAAGATGCTGACCACGCGGACGATCCGCAGCAGGCGCAGCAGGCGCAGGATCGTCGCGTTCTGGCGCAGGCCGGGAAGCAGGGCGCCGCCGATGACGACGAAGTCGAAGACGTTCCAACCGCTCTTGAAGTAGTCCTGGGGGCGGCGGCCGTGGGCGGCGATCCGGATCGCGATCTCGATCACGAAGACGCCGAGGAAGGCGTCGTTGAGCGCTTCCAGGAAGCCGCCGTACTCGCTGTCGATCGAGTCGTAGGTCTCGAGTCCGAGCACGACCGCGTTGGCGAGGATCACGCCGAGGATGAAGAGCTGGAACCGGCTCGAGTCGGCTACTCGTTTGCAGGCGGCGGCCATCGGGGTCGCAATGGTGCCATGCCTCAGCTCGACCGGCCTCGGTGGCGGCCCTCGACCTCCCACTGCCAGGGTGGGCGCTCGGCGATCGGGAACTCGTAGTGATTGCGGCCGGGGAGCGTCTCCAGTGGGACCAGGGCGGGAGTGTCGGAGAGCAGGACGCGGACGCCGCCCGCGGCTTCGACGTCGGCCTGACTGGCCCGGCGCGCGACGCGCTCCCAACCGAGGCCGGGCCGGTAGAGCCAGTAGCGGACCTCTATCCAGCCGAGTGAGCGGCGCCAGTCGATGACCTCGGTGAAGGCTGTGGTGCGCCGGCCCGACGCCGTCAGGCGCAGGCCCGCCGCTCCCGGCAGCGGCACGGCGCAGCTTTGGCGCCGGCAGCGGCGGAAGTCGACCGGCACGAGCGGCAGGCCGGACGGCCCCGGCTTGGCGACCGGTGCAGGGGCGAGCGCCCGGACCAGGCGCGCCAACGGCCAGCCGTAGGCGGGGACCAGCGGGTGGCGGCGGCAGGCGTCGGGAAGGTGGGGAGCGCAGCGGATCTTGGTCGCGATCGCGCCGGCTAGGTCGCGACCGGCGTCGATCTTCCCGTCGGCTGCGACTGCGGCGATACCGGCGAGCAGCAGCAGCGCGACCAGCGCCGCCAGGCCGGCCTGCTCGACCGCGGCGGACCCTCGCTCCGGATCTAGTTTCCTGCGCACGACCCGAAGCTAAGGCGCGCCGCCGCGCGCCTGGTGCGCACAACGTCAAGCTTCTGCGCCGCGACCGCGACCGTGCTTACATGTGGGGCGTGGAGGGCAGCCCCTTCAACCTCTTTGGCGACCCCGACGAGTTCCGCGCCCGCATGGAGGAGCTCTCCGAGCAGATGCAGTCCTCGCAGCGTGTCGCCTGGGCCGACAACGCGATCAAGTTGGCGGTCGAGATGACCGTGGCCTCGATCGGCCAGATCGAGCTGACCGGATCGAGCGACGAGCAGGCGATGCAGGTGCGCGACGCGATCCGCGTCCTCTTCCCGGAGGCCGTCACCCTCGTTCGCGAGGCCCGTGAGGGCCTCTCCTAGCTCGCGGCCGTCAGAGCAGCTCGAGCTGCAGCGAGACCACGCTGGCGCGGCCGAAGGCGGCGGCGGTCAGCTCCAGCGGTAGGGCGACGAGCAGGGCAGGGATCGCGACGATGACGGTGATCGCCGCGTCGAGGCGGCGCTGCCAGGGACGCTGGGCGGGAACGCCGGCAGCGCGGCCGAGCTTGGCCAGGGCGACGTTGCGGCCGAAGGTGAAGCCGTTGAGCACGGTCTGCCACATCGCCGCGATCGCCGCGCCGGGTGACCAGCGGGCGGTGGTGACGACTTGGTCGCGCTGGGCGACGAGGCGACGAACGGCCTCGGTCGTGAACAGGTAGTGGCGTCCGGGCTCGAGCCCGGCCCAACCGGCGCCGCCGAACCAGGCCGAGAAGCCGCCCCGGTTGGGGATCCGCAGCGTCTCGCCGTCGCGCAAGCGGTCCAGCTCGGTCAGGGCCTCCTCGCCGGTGCCCGGCGCGCCAATCATGCCGAGCCCGCAGCTCTCGCACCGCTTCACCGGACCGGCGAGGCCGGGGCGGGCGTCAATCCAGCCGAACAGCGGCTCGCCGCAGGCGGGGCAGGGCGGGTTCTCCGGCCCTGCGCCGGCCTCCAACGGCACGACCGGCGTCTCTCTGACCTGACTCATGAACACAGTTTCGCGCTTCGCTCGCTGCGCGGAGAACCAGAGATGCACGCTTGCTCGCTCCGCGCTCATCGGCGGTAGCGTACGGCCCGTGCGGCTCAGCGAGATCATGACCGCCGGCGTCGTCACCTCCTCGCCGGATGCCAGCGCCCTCTCGGCGGCGCGGCTGATGCGCGATCACCGGGTCGGCTCCGTGGTCGTCGTCGACCCGGGCGGGGCGCCGGTGGCGTTGGTCACCGACCGCGACCTCGCCGTGCGGGTTTTCGCCGAAGGGGTCGATCCGGAGTCGCCGGTCGGCGAACACGCCTCGCGCCCGCTGATCTGTGGCGAGCCGGCGATGGAGCTGCACGAGGCGGCGGCTCTGATGGTCCAGCACCGCGTGCGCCGCCTCCCCGTCGTCGACGGCGAGGAGCTGGCCGGGATCGTCACCCTCGACGACGTCGCGGTCCGCAGCGGCAACCTCGAGGTCGCGCAGCGGATGACCGCCGATGTGATCGAAGGCGCCCTGCCGCAGTTCTACTTCCGCGAGCGCGGCTAGGGTCCAGGCGCAATGGAGGCCGTGGCCGATCGGCAGGAGATCCTCGCCAGGGAGCGCCGCTGGGCGCTGCCGGTGGCGCTGGCGACCCTCGCCGCGATCGCGATGCTGATCGCCTCGGCGTTCGTGGTCAGCCCAGTCGGCGGCGACGGCGACGCCGAGATCCTCAGGAAGGCGCACGAGCACAGCTCCGCCATCACCTTCTCCAGCATCCTCCAGGCCGTCGCCTTCGCCCTCTTGACGGCGCCGCTGGTCTACCTCTTCCGCGCCGTGCAGGCGCGCACTCCTCGCGTGCGCGGGCAGCTGATCGGCCTGGTAGTCGCCGCGCCCCTCTTCCTCGCCGTCGCCTCGGTGCTGAACGCGGCCGCCACCAACCAAGCGGCCTCCGACTTTGCTGCCGGCAAGGTGAGCGCCGACCTCAACATCGGCGAAGCAAAAGCCGACTGCCGCTCCGAACGCCGCGACGACCCCGACGGGTTCCGCGACGAGTACGCCGGTCCCGGTGAGCCTGAAGGGGGCATCCTGCGCTGCGCCGAGGAGACGGTGACCGACGACGCGGCAACCAACGCGATCGCCGATGCGTCGACCCGCGGCGCCGCGACCGGCTTCGGGCTCGGCGGCCGTCTCGGTCTCGCCTTCACCCTCCTCTACACCTGCCTCTGGGCAATGCGGACGGGCCTACTCAGCCGCTTCTGGGGCTCGCTAGGGATGGCACTCGGCGCCGCCGCCCTGTTGCTCCTCGTCCAGTTCACCCTGATCTTCTTCCTCTACTTCGCCCTACTAGCCGCCGGCTGGCTCCCCGGCGGCCGTCCCCCGGCATGGGCAGCAGGAGAAGCCGTCCCCTGGCCATCTCCAGGAGAGAAAGCCGCTTCAGAACTAGAAGCGCCTGAGCCAGCCGACCCTGATGGCGACAGCGAAGAACTGCGCAAACGCAAGCAGCGCGACTAAGTCGTCAGCAGCAACGTGTCATAGCCGATCCCGATAGGGGTGGAGCGGCTTGTACTTTTTCGGCGTTCCAATCTCGGTAGACCTGAGCACGCCAACCGAAAAAGTTGAGCGCAACCCTATCGGGATCGGCCTCTCAGGCCGCTGCGATTTCCGCCGTCGGCGCGAGAGGGTTGGCCTCACCGGGGATCAGCTTGCGGTAAGGAAGCCAGCCGTGGAAGTTCCCTGACCACTTGCTCCGGTCGAGCTCCTCGCGAGACAGCGGGCGCGCCGGGTGCTCCATCGGCGACATGTGGCCACTTTCGATCAGGCGGTCGTGCAGGCCGATGTCCGCCTCGAGGTCCCTGGTGCCGGCATGGGTCAGGTAGCTGACCCGCGCGCAGCGCCCAGCCGAGATCTTGATCAGGGCCTCTTCCGAGGCGGCCTCCTCGCGGTCGGCGTCGCGGACCAGCGGCAGGTGCCACTCGTCCCAGTCCAGCTCGGCCGGGACGGAGTCCACGACCGCGTCGCGCATCATCGTCGCGGTCAGCTTGATCTCCGGCTGAGCGTCCGGATGGCAGCGCAGGTTCCAGAAGTTCTCCCACTCGGTCGCGGTGACGATCACGGTGTGCCACATGAAGGGCTCGAGCAGGCGGTTGGCGACCTGCTTGTGCACGTTCAGCCACCCGTCCGGTCGCTCGCCCGATTTGATCGTCGCCTCGATCTGCTCCAGGCAGGCGAGCAGGTCGGCCTGGGCGCGCACCTCGTCGGGGCTGGCGACGAGCCCGAGGACGTGGCGCACGGCGTCGTCGCGCGCCTGCAGCCACTCGCGCTCCGCGGCCCGCTCGGCCTCGCCGGTGAGCGCCGGCCCCGCCTGCATCCCCGGCTGGTTGGAGCCGAACTCGATCGGCACGTAGGGCTGCTCCAGCACCCGGCGCACCTGCTTGACGATCGGGATCGCGCGCGAGCTGGCCGAGTTACGCGAGAAGACGCGGTGGGTGTTGAACTCGGCGAGGATGAAACGTGGGAAGGTCGTCTCCAGCGTGGTCAGGCGAAACCCCGCGGGTGAGCGCGAATCGGCGAGGATCTTGACGTCGAAATCCATGGTCGCGGCCAATCTGTCACTTGCTCCAGACAGGAAAAGTATTGCTCCAATTCCCAAAATGCAGCGCATCATTCCCGCGGACGCTTGTTTGATTAGCTAGTCCGCGTCTCCCCGCTGGACCAGTTACATGTCGTCCTCGTCCGCCAATCGCCCCTCCGAGCCGCGCAGCATCGGCGCGCGCTTCCTGCTTGGCGGCCTGGCGGCGATCGGGATCGCGGTTATCGCTCCGCTGACGATCGGCTCCTTCTCCGATGACAAGGCGCTGCTGACCGCGGCGATCGAGGCGGTCTGCATCGTCGTCGTCGGGATCAGCGCCCTCGCCTTGGCCCGCCGCCTGCAGGCCAGCCACGATGAACTCTGGGACCTCTCCCGTCGTGACGAGCTGACCGGCGTCGGCAACTACCGGGCCCTGCACGAACGCCTCGACGAAGAGGTCTCGCGGCACGCTCGGCACGGGCGCGAGTTCTCGCTGATCCTGATCGACCTCGACGGGTTCAAGCAGGTCAACGAGGCGCTCGGGCACCTCGAGGGCGACCGGCTGCTCGCCGAGATCGGCAGCGCGCTGCGCGACGAGGTGCGCGGCGCCGACTCGGTCTTCCGCCAGGGCGGCGACGAGTTCGCGGTGATCGCGCCCGAGACCAACGGCGAAGAGGCCGAAGACGTGGCGGCGCGCCTGCGCGCCCGGGTTCGCGACTGCGCCCGCAACGGGGTGCGGGTCTCGGCCGGGGCCGGCTTCGCGATCTTCCCCAGTGACGGCCGTACCGTCCACGAGCTGATCAGCTGCGCCGACCGCGACCTGCTCGGCGTCAAGCACAACAACGCTGCACCGGCTGACCTCCGCTGATCTCTCAGCTTGGGGCCGGTGGCGCTGCCATCAGCTCGATCCGGTGGCCGCCGGGGGCGATCGCATGGGCGCGCGGCTCGCCCCAGTGCTCGCGGCGCCGCTCGGCCTCGAAGCCGTGCTCGCGCAGTCTCTCCAATGCCGCGTCGAGATCGGCGATGACGACGGCGGTGTGGCCACGGGCGGGGACGGTCGGCAACTCGGTCGGCATCAGGTGGATCTGGGTCGCGTCCCGTTCGAGCCAGGTGAACTCGGCCAGCGAGGGCGGCGGCTCGACCTCGGCGAAGCCGAGCAGCTGCCAGAACTCGACCGCGCGCTCGATCTCTGCCGGACGGACCTCGATCCCGACGTGGTGCAGCATCAGATCACTAGGGATAGCAGGGCGGCGGCGACGACGATCGCGGTCGACCAGGTGACCGCCTCGGCGGTGATCTCCATGTCGAGGCCGTAGGCATGGGCGACGACCATCGAGTTGAGCCCGGTCGGCATCGCCGCCAGCAGCAGGTAGGAGGCGGGCAGCTCGACCAGCGGCGCCGCGAGCAGGATCAGGAGGCCAGGCGCGACGAGCAGGCGCGAGACGACGGCGAGAGCGACCGGGCGCGACAGCGGCGGCGGCATCGGCAGCTCGCCGTGCTCGGCGTTCTCGGCCAGGGTGGCGCCGACGGCGAAGAACCCGATCGGCAGGATCGCGATGATCAGGCCCTGGGAGAGGTCGACCGCCAGGTCGGGCGCCAGCGCCTCCGGCGCGATCAGGGCGGCGAGCGCGGCGTAGAGCGGCGGGTTGCGGGTGAAGAAGGCCCGCACCCGGTCCCGCGGTCCCTCGCCCGCCCGCAGCCCGAACGCGGCGCCGACGGCGAAGGCTCCGAGCAGCAGCGCGGGGGCGCAGACGAGGATGTCGTAGAGGACCGCGGTGGAGAGCTCGTCGCGGCCGAGCAGGGCGATGGTCAGCGGGTAGCCGAGGTAGGCGCTGTTGACCGCCAGCACGGTGCAGATCACGGCGCCGGTCTTGTGCGGCGGCAGCTCGAGCACGCGGCTCGCCACCCACCAGGCGAGCACGGCGGCCAGCGAGACCGTGACCAGGCCGAGGACGATGCCGATCCCGGAGTCGAGGTCGACCTCGACCACGGCGAGATTGAAGAAGACCACCGGCGGAACCAGTACGTAGAGGATCAGCGTCAGCGCTCGCCGCGAGGCGATCGCCGCGCCCTGCGGCCAGCGCCGCTCAGACCAGACGCCGACGGCGACGGAGATGGCGATCGCGGCGGTTGTCAGCAGCACGCCCATCGGCGGCGCACCCTTTCAGGTCACCGGTGGGCAGGCGTTACGCGTACAGCGCCTCGATCTGCGCTTCGTACTTGCGCTCGATCGGGCGTCGCTTCAGCTTCATCGTCGGCGTCAGCTCCTCGCCGCCCGGGGCCCATTCGCCCGTGAGCACCTGGAAGCGCTTTATCTGCTCGACCCGGGAGAGGCGCTGGTTGGCTTCCTCCACCGCCTGCTCGATCTCAGCAGCGATCTCCGGCTCCTCGCCGGTGACGCCGCGGGCGGCGAGTGTTTCGGGGTCGAGCGTGATCAGGGCGACGTTGTAGGGACGCCGATCGCCGATCGCGACCGCCTGGGCGATCAGCGGCGAGGCGGCCTTCAGCTTCGCCTCGATGTTGGCCGGCGACATGTTCTTGCCGGCCGCGTTGATGATCAGCTCCTTCTTGCGGTCGACGATCTTCAGATAGCCCGCCCCGTCGAATTCGCCGACGTCCCCGGTCAGCAGCCAGCCGTCCTCGGTGAACGTCTCGGCCGTCTTCTCGGGCATGTTGCGGTACCCCTTCATCACGATCGATCCGCGCACCATCACCTCGCCGTCCTCGGCGAGCTTCACCTCGACGCCCGGCACCGGCGGTCCCACGGTCCCGACCCGGACCCGGCCGACGGGGTTGAGCGTCGCCACCGCGCAGGTCTCCGACATCCCCCACAGCTCGCAGATCTCGATCCCCATCGCGAGGAAGAACTCGAGCACCTCGGGCGGGGTCGGCGCGGCGCCGACGGCGAACCATTCGACCTCGTCGAGGCCGAGCATCGCGCGGATGCCGCAGAAGACCAGCTCGTCTGCTTTGTCCCATTCGGCCTGCAGCTCGCCGGGGATCTCGCCCTCCATGTAGGCGGCGACGTAGCGACGGCCGATCTCCATCGCCCACTCGGTCCCTTTGCGCTTCTCGGGGTCCTGCTCGGCCGCCATCCCCGTCTCCAGCGCCGCCTTCAACTTTTCCCAGATCCGCGGCACGCCGCCCCAGAGGGTCGGCTTGACCTCGATCGAGTAGGCGACCATCGCCCGCGGGTCGGGGCAGCAGTGGACGCAGGTGCCGTAGACCATCTGGCCGTAGAGCTGCGCCCAGCGGTCGGCGATGTGGGCGCTGGGCAGGAAGGAGATGCTGCGCCCGCCGGTCTTGGCGGCGTGCACCCCGTCGCAGGCCCGCCACTCGCTCATCATGTTGCCGTGGGTCAGCTGCACGCCCTTGGGCGGCCCGGTGGTGCCCGAGGTGTAGATCAGGCAGAGCACGTCGTCGGGCTCGATCGCGCGCCAAGACGCCTCGAAGTCGAAGCCGGGATCACCCATCTTCTCCAGCTCGGCGATTGAGATCGTGCCCTCCGGGGCCTCGCCGTCGATTACGACGACGTGCTCGAGGCCCTCGACCCGCTCGCGTGCCTGCAAGACGCTCTCGAGGAACCCCTGCTCGGTGATGATCACGCGGTTGGCGGCGTCGGCGACGACGTACTCGATCTGCTCCGGCGAGGAGGTGTTGTAGAGCGAGAAGCAGGCCGCGCCGAGGTGCATCGCGGCGCAGTCGGTGAGATGGAAAGCCGGCCGGTTAACCAGCATGAACCCGACCGTGTCGCCGTGGCTAACTCCCAGCGCTGCCAGTCCGGCGGCGCGCTTGCGCACGGTCGCCGCGTACTCGACAAAGCTCGCCTCGTAGTCCGTGTCCTTCAGGCGCAGCGCCGGGCTGTCGCCCTGCTCGGCCACCGTGGCCTGGAACGCGTCGCACATAGTCCCTGCTGACAGCGCCTCCGGCCGCTCCCCCATTCGCTGACCATACAACGCCTCTCGCGTGGTGGGCGCCCCGTTAGAAGAGGGCAGCGCCGGCGTGCTCGGCGAGCTCGACCAGCGGCTGGGGGATGACCCCGAAGAAGACGACCGCCGCCGCGGCGAGCAGGGCGGGGGCGAGGAGGTGGAGGCGCCGGCCGGCCTCGGGGTCGACCGGGTCGGCCTCGGGCGAGGCGCCGGCGATAGCCGGCTGCGCGCCGATCTCGGCCTCGGTCCGCATCCACATCGCGGCCACCACTGGCAGGTAGTAGGCGAGCGAGATCATCGTCCCGATCGCGATCATCACCGCGAGCCAGGTGTAGTCGCCCGCGATCAGGGCCTCGATCAGGTAGAGCTTGCCGATGAAGCCCGCGGTGGCGGGCAGGCCGGCGAGACCGAGCATCGAGATCGTCAGCGGCCAGGCGAGCAGCGGCCGCTCCCGCCCCAGCCCGCGCACCGCCTCGATCCCGTCGCCGTGTGGGGTCTCGCGCTCGCGGGCGACGATCACGGCGAAGGCGGCGAGGTTCATGAAGGCGTAGGTG
>Ga0190272_10000388_pt1 | contig 24043 bp, 18 predicted proteins | sample Popmic504T_FD_133746 | JGI IMG/M metagenome (GOLD analysis project Ga0190272, IMG submission 133746) | Populus adjacent soil microbial communities from riparian zone of Shoshone River, Wyoming, USA - 504 T | ecosystem: Environmental > Terrestrial > Soil > Riparian zone | place: USA: Wyoming... | reverse complement strand
TACTCATGAGGACCCAGCCATGCACACGCCAGCCCGTGCGCGCACAAGCCCGGCCTAACGCCTGCAGAAAAAAGCGCCGGTCCTCATCGTCAAAGAAAATCCTCTCTCGCCGATTCCCGCGAGCCATCACGTGATCAAACGCGCCGCCATATTCTATGCGAATACTCCTCGCCATCCGTCCACGCTGTCGCGTTAACTTTCTACTGTCAAGATTTGAACCCTGACCCCATTTCCCCATTTCCAAGATTTGAACCCTGACCCCATTTCCCCATTTCCTCTTTGTGCGTTATAGGACGCCTTCTTCAACTGGTTGGTGTCATCGCAGGTACGGGCCTATTATCTCGCTGGAGCTTTTCGCGAACCTTCTTCCATTCGTCGGCTTTCTCAAAATTCCCTTCCGCAAGTTCGAAGTGAAGCCATAGCTTCTTAGCCGCGAGCTCGTCGCCCTGCCGAGCGAGATTGGTATACAGTTCGACTTCGTTAGGTCGCAACCTGAACCGCTCATTATTCAGCTCCACTGTTTTCTTGTTGCAGCCGAACAGCGCCACACTGAACACAAGAGTTAGCATCAACAGCACGACCTTCATTGCTATTTTTTGTCCTTCTGCGAATCCTTGTCCGGCTTAAAGTCTTTGTAGTAGCCCTTCTTAGAATCTAACGTTACTGATCCGTCGCTTCCGATAGTCGGACGCGCCGTCGGAGCCTTCACCGTGACCCCGAGTTGATTCGCAAGTTCTTGCGCATAGGGCTTCGTTCGCGGGCTATCTTTCGTGGCATCGTAGAAGATCTTTCCGGTGTCACACGAGTCGAGTACAACAGGCTTCTTTCCGTCGAACTTCGGAAGGCTCTTGATTATCCCGGCGAGCTTAGAAACGGGCAGATCTTCGTCGTTCGAATCGGTCATGGTGCGAGGCCCTCCATGCCCGACCACTGTGATACGATCGTTGGAGATACGTGCTTTGTCCGCCCACTCGCTGGCCTCTTCGTCTCGCGGAAGTAAGTTTACATCGTGCAAGCCAAGCGGATCGGTTTTGTTTACCGGATCACTGTGGCAATAGCGGTAGAGATTGAATTCGGACGAGGCGAATGCCGCCGGAGCAGTTCCCCCAACATACAGGGCCGCCTGTTGCGCGGACAGCTTGGCGCCCTCGATTTGCAGGCCCAGAGGGTCAACCTGGAGGAAACGGCCCAACCCGGGATGATAAACCCGGTGCCGATAATCGTAGAGACCGAGGGCCGAAAGATATTCACGACCGGTAAACAGGAACCGGTTCCCATTAGAGGTCGTCGTGCGCTCGGCGCCGTTCCCATCCATGATCTTCGGTTTGCCAAAGGCGTCGTAGGTGTATTTGTCGAGCACGTCTCCGTTCCCATCGAGCAGGAATTGCACATGGCCATGCGCGTTTAGATGATAATACACGAATTTGCTCGCGCTCGCATCGTAGCGCACCAGGATCTCGTCCGCTCCCGGTCCATACAGGTTCCACGCCACCAAGTAACCAGCCCCATTCCACTCCGCGATGGGTTTCCATCCGTCGTAGGTGATCAACGTCGTCACGTTGTCGATCGTCCGCTTCACGCACCGGCCCAGCCCGTCATAGACGAACTGCGCGCTATGACCCTGCCCCATCGCCGTCCCCGACCCGCTGGCCGAGATCAGCCGCTTCTCCGCATCGTAGACATAGCTCCACGCGTCATACCCTGAGAGGTTGAAGTTGGCGTCGTAGGCCAGCGTGTGCCCGCTCACGGACGTATACTGGTTCACTCCGCTGGTCGGCCCATAAACGGTCTGCGTCCCGTTGTCGATCATGCTCATCCGGTTGAGCGGATCGTTATTGTAGGTCACCGTGCGCGACCCGGCTGCGGCGGAGTTGCCCCCGTTTTCCACGTTCTCCACGAACAGATCCCTCATCACCGAGTCGATCCTCCCCGCCTTGTAGGCCACCGCCCGGAAATAGCTCGTGTTCCCCAAGGGGACCGGGATCGGCGCTCCGGTATAGACCGAGGTGCCGTTGGTCGCTTGACCGTCAGCATCGTGCGTCGGATTGACAAACCAGTTTTGTCCTATCTTGAAGAAGATGGTCGCTTCGGAGGTGCCGGTTTGCATAGTGACATACCAGGTCTGTTCGAATCCGTCGGTGCTCCACATGATGACCGGTTCCACCTGCTCTGGAGGCGGAGTTGCGGTCGGAGGTGGGGGCGGCGGCGTGGGCGTGCCTGGCCCAGGAGGTGGGGTGGGGCTTTGTCCAGGCGGCGGTGTGGGCGTTTGAGCGGGTGGCGGAGTGGGCGTTTGCGCCGGTGGGGGAGTGGGCGGGGGGGTCGGCGGGGGTGTAGGAGGCGGCGGCGGGCCGATGGCCACGTTATAGGTAGCCTTCTTCAATTGGCTGGCGTCATCGTACTCGAAGCGCTCGCCCTTGTTTCCGTCTTCCCTTCGGGAGATCGATTTCAGGTTGTTCAGCAAATCGTACTCAGTGTAATTGCTCAGGGCGAAAGAAACACCGTCTTTTTGGAACTGCTCGCCCCGCGTCACCCGGTTGAGCGCGTCGTATTCGAAAGTGGTCGAATCCGCTCCCTGGAACTGATTGTGGCGTTTCTTCAGGTTGCCATTCTTATCGTAGCTGTTCTCGAAAAACTGGTTCCCGCCCGTCTTGATGTGCCGAAGCTGCTGGCGCTGGGTGTAATCATAGGTGAGGGCAAAGACCCCCGCGACCGAGAGAGTAGCGCGATTCCCATCGACGTCCGGGTCTGTTTCCACCCGGCGTGCGAACCCGCCCACGATCTGGTCTTCCCAGATTTTGCGGTTGGCTTCGTCGTAGCCGAAGCGAACAATGGTTTGGCTCCCGTTGGTTTTGATCTCTGTCACCCGGCTGGCGTCGTCCAGGGTTGTCTCGATGTCCGGGCCCACGCCCTGGTTAGGCGACCCGGCGGTCGGTAAATTGCTCCAGTAGGCGCGGCGCGGCCGGTTGCGCACGTCGTATTCGAAGTGTTTGAATTTCCCGGCTGGGTTTTTGTAAACCAACAAATTGCCCGCAATGTCATAGAGCCAGGTCTCGGTCCGGACTTCGTTGTTGGCGTCCAGGGGATACGTTGCGCTGATCTTGCGACTAAGCTCGTCGTAGAGCGTGATGTATTGGGACCCTTTCGAGTCGGTCATCCCGGTCAGGTTGCCGGCATAATCGTAATCGTAGGTGGTCCGATCATTGTTCAGGAAGCCAGTGGTCTGCTTGATCCGGTTCATGCCGTCATAGAGATCCCAGGTTCGAAATTTCTGGTCCGGCCGTTTCTCCTTCTTCATGTTGCCGGCGTCATCATATTCCCACTCTGTCTTCTGATTGAGCGCATCGGTTAGGCTCTTGCGGCGGTTGCAATCGTCGTACTCGGTGAGCGAGTGCGCGCCCGCATGCGGCGGGCCCGGTTGGTCATTCGGCTGGGTCACCGTTTCCAGATTGCCCGCTGGATCGTAGGTTGAACTAGTGGTGGCGGCATCGACCGTCGATCCCGGCGCCTGGGTCGTGGCGATGCGCTGGAAGTTTTCGTCGTACGCATATTCGGTTACTTTACCCATGAACGAAGTCGTGCGGTAAATCGAGGAGGTGGTGTGCGAAAGGGAGAGATCGGTCGGGCCTGGATCGGGATCGTAACTGTTGGTGGTGTACTGCTCGAGGTTATTTTTCACCTCGATCACCCGTCTGAATTCATCGTAGCGATAGCTGGTTTTGTAACGGAGCTCGTCCGTGCTCCAGGCCAGAGTGCCATCATGGTTGTAGTGGCTTTCCGTATACGTGTTGTCATGGTGCTTGACTTGGATAACCTGTCCGCGTTCGTTATAATCGTACGTGGTCGTATGACCGAGCGGATCTGTCACCGACTTGAGACGATCGGCCCGATCGGGCCGGTTATCTTCATTTCCATAATAGTAGGTGTAAACGGTCCGATTTATCGCGGGAGTCGAATCGCTCGGCGTGAGCGGCGGTGTGTAAGTTAGTTTTAAGCCACGGGTGTCGTAAGTGAAGAACTCTGTGCCTCCGCTCGTCAGGCGGTGCTCGATCACCTGATTAAACTCGTTATATTTGAAAGACTCCCATCCATCGTCGGGGTAGTCGATCCGCTCGATCATGTGCCTGTTTTGATGGGTGGCGGGATATCTCGTATACAAAGTGATGTTCCCGCGTTCATCAGTCTTGGATAAGATATAGTGCGGGTTGCTATTGGGCGGGTTACCATAGTCCGTGTGGGCGAAGCTCGTGGAGGTGCCATCACCGTTTGTTATCTTCTTGACTGCACCGATCCAGTATTCTTTGTCGACCGACTTCGTTTTTCCGCGCGCGTCGGTCAATCTCCTACGGTACGTGGGGATAACGCCAGGGATATTCTCCCAGTCGACGAGAGAGCGTTGCTCCTTGAAATCCGTATAGCTCAGGAGTTCCGGCACTCCGAGATTGCTGTACTGGAAGGAACGGGTGGTATCGTTCGGCCTTTTTTCCGTTCGCTCAAACTCGGGGAGTTCCGCTGAGTAGGGAAGGTCCGGGGGGTAGACGACCTCTGAAATATACGTCAATGACCCCGGGTATTTCACTCGCTGAACCTGGCCCCCTGCGACCGGACGATTTCCATTCTCTTGGACGGTCAAATAATCATACTCAATCTTGCCCATGGGGCCCGGAACGCGCGGGTCGTCGCAAGTTTTCAACCGCCCGGAGTAACTTGGAATGGGCGTGGAATACGGCGGTAAGAGGACAGCTGGCGGAAAATAGGTGTAGGTGGCCTGGGCGTCATCGGCGTAGTTGACATGAGCCAGTTTGCGATAGGTAAATCCCTGAACATATTCGGTGGCGTAGATGTAATCGACGTGCTCGATGGGCTGCCCAGGTCGGGCAAAGGCTTCAACCTTCGAAATCACATAAGACTGTTGGTATCCGCCGGGCGTGGGCCAGGGCACGTGGTCGCTGTGGTCGTCATAGCTGATTTCCAGATAACGGCCGCCCGGTTCCGTGATCTTCTTCAGGCGATGCAAGGCATCGCGCTCGAGAAGGGTCACTAGCCCGTGAGGGTCGATGATCCGTTTGGCCGTAAGAGTATAAGAAGTCTCGGGGGGCGGAGGACTGTCGACCCGGAATTCGACCCGTCCGCCGTCGGCCAGGATCAGGTCATAATTTCCGGTTCCCACTCCTACGGGCTCAATCCGGTCCGCGGGTTCCGGGCCTGAGATCGGGTAATAGGTGCCGGTTTCGTCCACATCGAGGTCCATCTTCCGGCCATCGGGATAGGTAACAGAGCCGTCGGGTCCCGTATACGGGTCGTCAAAGTACTGCCAGGGCCGGTATTGTCTTAGCCACAGTCCCCAGTTATAACTATGATTCGGCCCGCCGCCGGTACGGGTGTTGAGGACCCTTGTCCATTCGAGTGGATATGCCCCCAGGCTCCCTGTAACGGTTATATCTGTTACTGAGCGTTTACCGTTTCCGGTGTATGGATCTACTCCCGTGTCGAGGCTGCCGTTGTACTCGCCCGTGACTCCGGTGGGATTGTCGTTTCCTGTCCCGTGCGAGGGTTGCGGAAAAAAAAGGCAGAGCAAAACCGCGAGAACCAGCTCCTGAGAATATTTTTTCATCGGGGATGGAGGTTCCAGTTATTGGTTTACCAGGGGGACAACGGCATAAAGCTGAAGTTCGTATTGGTCGGCCCCAACATTCACCTGGACCCGATAAAGCCCGGGGGTATCGCCCGCCTGAAAGCAGAAGCCAGCCTTTCCGTCCTTCGAGACGAAGAGACTGCCTTGGCGAATCGTTCCGCCACTTACGATGAAGAGGCCCTGTTCGTCGACCGTTCCGTCGTCCGCCACAAACGTGCTTTCGCGGTGCTGCGTTCCGTCCTCCGCCACAAAGACGTTGTCTTCCAGGTCCGTCTCGTAAGCAGACAGAGAAATTTCTCCCTCCGCCGAGGTAAAGGTGGCCAGGATTTTCCCCCCATCGAGCGGGGTAACGATCACAGGCTGTCCCTCCTTTTCTGTCGCAACCTCAAGGGTGATCGCGATCCCCTGACTTACGGGCAGCCCCACGGCATCCATCACGCCGTCAGGGCGGCTATGGGACCGCTTCTTTTCCCCGCCCTTGCCATCTTCGCTGACCATCTGGATCGCGGGGGGAGCGCCACTGATGGATTGGGCGCAGGCGTCAGGGACAGGGAGCCAGATCATAGCGAGAAGCGCGATGCCTGCGGCACAGCGGAGTTTTCTTTTGGTCATAAGGTTTGTTTCCGTAGGGATATGGGGTTGATGAAGGCCGATTGGTTAGCTGGGCGTGACTCTTAGGAGAAAATGATGGGCCTGTGCTGAACTAGACGGGGAAAGGCGGGCGCGATTTGGTAGAGGGCGGTTCCGCGCCCGAGCGGGAGAGCGGCTGATTGCGCAGGTGCGCTCCAGGGGAGACGGGGAGATTCAGAGACGGAGTTACAACAGGGTCGTGATCTGATGGCAAGAACTTTTTGCGAAAGTTTTGTAAAAAGTTCGCACCAGAGGGGCAAAAGCGGCCTTTGGCGGCTGAATTGCTCCGGCGGCGAGGGGCACGGATTCGATTTCCAAATCAGTAAAAGCCCGACCCAGATTATCGAGGACCATCGGCGGGCAATCAGTTCGGGGAAAGAGTGCCGCCTCTCACGCTCATTGTGGGGGCAATGAGAGACGGCTGTAGCGACTCCCCCCGGATTCGCTACAACATGAGATTGCCGAAAATCCGTTGGCTTGGTCAACTGGAAAATGCACGCATTCGAGCTGCGGCCTGTCCCAAACGGATTTGAGCTGCGCGGTGGTCAATTGACCGAACCGATGGTCTTCCGCGACGACGAACCGCGGCCGGCAGTGCATCTGACCGGGTTCCTGTGCCAAAAAGAGGGAGGCGAACTGCGCATCTTCGACACGGTCGGAGAGGTGATCCGGACGCGGCGTTATGAGGCGGTCATGCCGATGAGCGGCGCTGTCGGTGGATTGCGCGGACCAGAACATTGATCTCACAACTCCGTTTTCTCTGCGACCTTCTGTTGACCGCTTCTCTGGATGGCGAAAACCGCTTCCCGAACAGCGTGGGGTTCTGAGTTACGGCCGACCCAAGCCTTGGGAGATTCACCCGGTCAAGCTGCTCGCGGAGCCGTGAGGAGCAGAAGAGCGTGTAACACTAGCCGAGTGCGTTCCCGAACGCTCTAGCGATCATCTGTTGGCGTTGTCGCGATGAAGTTCTTCATTTCACCAGCTATGAATTGATCGATTAATTTTTCGGCAGCGGTGGCTAGCGCACGTTCTTGAATATCCGCCCGCGCGCGTAAGGCCGCCGCGTCTTCCGCAAGATCGGCAATAGCATTTTCCTCTTTCGATGGAAGCCTCACGACACGGAAAGCTTTTAGATCGGCAACATCGATGTGTGGGATGCTTGAGCCATAAGCCAGTGCTTTTACCAGCGGTCGACCAAGCCGGGGATGAGAAAGAGCGACGTACGCGTAACCGGTGCGAACACTGGCGTTCGGTTTCTGGGCGATGCGAATTAGATCGTCGGAAACAACTCGATCTTCAAACGCGACAGTGGCAAACGCGACGCTGCCATTTAATCCGTACGTTTGACCTGAACGAGCCATCAGTAACCACCCCGCCCGCACGCGGCCTTTGTACGAATCACCAAAATCGGTCTCGGCAACGCGTTTTTCAAGATCAGGGTTCGTCTCAAAGACCGAGGAGCTGTCGACAAGTTCAACGCCGCCTGCGGCCGGAATCCGTTTGAAGCGGTTCGGCAGCCAAATATCGAAGTCACAGTCGGACATCATCCTGAAGTCTTTTCCGTTCTTGCTAAGGTGACGCCGAATGGTTGAAGCGCCGGGGTTGTGGAAGGCGCCTTCAAAACGGCGGCGCCCAGCAAACAGAGTAGCGGACGCCCGGACGCGATATCCTCCTTCTCCCCAATCCTTGACTTTTGTTGGAGTCAGAGCCCGCTCGAAGCGTTCCTCTGACTCTAACGAAAATCGATGCGCGCGATTTCGTAGGTCGAGGAGTTCGGTAGTCTGTTTGTGGAATTCGAACGCACGTTTCTCAATTACGACAGGGACGGGAAGCGCATTGATGTGCGCTATTTCGAGATGTTTGATCATATGACCGTACTTCGCGCTGGTCATCATAGCGCGGGCTTGAGGAGACCGGAGATAGGCGTAGAGCCAACCCCACTGAACATTGTCCTCTGGAACGACTCGCAATAGATCATGTGATATGAGCGTCTTTTCGTGCGGTGCGTGAGCCAGTGTGGCGCGACCAACGGCCCCTGAACAAGTAATGACAATCGTCCCAGGCACCACAAAACGACGCTCGGCTTCGTGCGTCCGCTCAAGCGATAACCACTTGCGCGGCACCGGGCGAATGTCGAAAACCTGCGTGGCAGCCAGAAAGGGAATGCCGAAATCCGGACTGACTTGTATGCCTTTTAGACGCGACGGTTGCCAGACGCGCGCGAACTGCTTCAGGGGTTGCCAGCCCGCCGCACGGCTTTGAATGGCGAGACGAAGGCCGTATCCACTCGAAAGATAGTTTTCCGCCTCCATGCGGCGGTCACCACTCCAAAACAAATGCGATGCTACGGACGTCCACTTCGTGTGATGCCACGGCCACTCGTGTCGCCGTTGCGGCTGTGGAGCAGCTAATCTTGCTCGGAAAGCCATTTCCTGAATTCGCGCGCAATTTGGAGCGTGTTGTCATCCGCGACCTTCACGCTGGATTTTTGGTGTCGGATCACCGGCACTCCGTTCTGGTATTCCTTCAGTTGGAGCTCGATTTCTTCGAAGACTTCATTCCCCTTGCGGTCGCGGACGTAGGTTTTGTTTCCACGTTTGTCGTGCCCCACGTGATTTGCGACCGCCATGAAGACATCATAATCACTCATTCTCCCCGCTGCCTGTTCCAGAGAGATTTGCTGCTCCGTCTTTCGCTCGAGTACAAGGACGCTGGTTTGAATACTGACGAAAGGCTGAAATGTATCAGGGTGAAGGTCGATGCTCGCGAGAACTCGACAGTGCCGTAAAATCCACTCCCGGACGTAGCCTAGCCCAGGCGAACCAAGTATTCCGTCTGGAAGAACCATTGCAAGACGACCGACTCCCGGCTTGAGAAATCGCACGCAGCATTCGATAAAGAGAATCTCCGGCGGCTGGGATTTTTGCACGACGTCGTTCATGTGCCACCGGTCGGCGTCAACGTCGTAACTCCAAGAATGGCCTAAATCGTACCTCTCCAGAATGCCCACATCGTTTATGGGAATTTTCGACCCGAAGGGCGGATTCGTGAAAAGAATGTCTATCTTACCCGCAAGCGCGCGCTCACGAAGTTCTGAGGGCCAGACGGCAGAATTTTCCAAGGAGTTCGCTTGAAATAGACCACCCGCGCCGTCGTTGTTCATCACCATGTTCATCTTCGACGCCTTGACTAGTTCAGGGTTGAAGTCGATTCCGGTAATGAACCTCTCCGCATACTTCTTCACCCGTTCCCGGATAGCATTCTCCGCGCGCTCGACGTTGTTGCCCCATTTCTTGTTTTCCGCGGTCTGGATCTTTGCAATTACATGATTCATCGCCGTGATGAGGAAGCCGCCGGTGCCGCAGGCTGGATCGTGGACGAATTCTTTTTCGCCGGGATCGAGCATCTCGACGGCCATCTTGCAGATATTCCGCGGCGTGAAAAATTCGCCGCGATCTCCACGGAGGTTCGAACCAACGATCTCCTCGTATGCGCGGCCCTTCACATCGATGTCGCTCTCCAGCAGGGAATACATCTGAAGTTGGGTCACTAGGTAGGCGATCACGCGAGGATGCAGATCCACCACATCGTTTTGGCGGAATATTTGCGGATAATCCTCTTTTACCTCACGAAACAGTTTGTCGACGCGGGCTTTTACCTTGAGAGGCCCGTTGACGCCTGCGCGCTCATTTGCCGCTGCGTAGAATTGAACGTCGTCGTTTTGTCGCTCGTCGTGAATCTTGCAGAAGATAAGTTTAAGCAGTTCCCAAAATGCTTGCGGCTTTTGGAGACCTTGATTACCCGCGATGAAGTTGTGACAACGGCGAAAGGCAAATAGAAGCGCATCGGAAGTAGCTGGTTTTAATTGATCGAATCGCGGCCGTTCCGCCTCGTCGTCCTCGCGTCCGAACTCCGGGAGGTCGGGAATCTCTTCCGTTTCGGCCTTGCCGCTTTTGAAAACGCGACGATAGCAAAAGCGCTCAATCCCGTTGGTCCACATTCCATAGCGGACATTTTCGCACGCGGCAATGTAGCTGAGTAGTTGCCCAACGCCTTCTTTCCGATCGGACGATTTCACGGCTGCTGCTTTGCATTCGACTATGATGAATGCGTTTCCTTGCTGATGCGCAGCGCTGTCGGGGAAGATGACCAAATCAGCACGAGGTTTTCGACTGCCAAGGCGAAGCGTGAACTCGACATTCACGTCGCGTTTCGAATAGCCATATTCTCGAACGAGGGACTTAGCGATCTCTTGCCGCACGTATTCCTCCGGCGTTTCGTCGCGCTGCGTTCGTCCATCAATAAAGTCAAGAACTTTGCCCTGCCGAACAATAATCGCGCTTGGCACAAGCACAGGTCCAGCGGTTGTTAAAGAGAGATCCATTTGCTGGGACGGGAGGTTTCCAGCTTGGTTCCTACTCAATTGCGGTCGATGTAGCGACAAAAAACCATGGCCGTCCGAGAAGCACCGGCACTATCAAGAACCAGCGCCGAAGCTTCGGGGGATTTTCCCATCCATGCGAACCATATAGGGGCACCGCGTACCGTCAATCTTCAGGGTAAACCGCGGCTGCCATTGGCGACGAAATCGTCGTATGCGCGCTGAGAGTTGCTCGCGGGAGCGTTGTTGCGTATCATAGGCGGCGCTCGCAAGTGAGCGTCCCATCAATGCAAAAAATAGGATTCGCCGAAGCTCTTGATTCGATCGTGGCCAGCGATCCGCGCTATCAGCGCGATGCCTACATCTTTCTGCGCGATGCCTTGGATTACACGACCAAGCAGCAAAAGAAGACAAAGGGGGCGTCAGTGCGTCACGTCGCGGGTCCCGAATTGCTCGAGGGCGTCCGTCAATATGCGCTGAAGGAGTTCGGTCCGATGGTGGTGACGGTCCTGTCGTACTGGGGCATTCGCTCCTGCGAAGACATCGGCCATATGGTCTTCAATCTGATCGGCGCCGGAATTTTCGGGAAAACCGAGGAGGATTCGATCGATGATTTCAAGAACGTCTTCGATTTTCACGAAGCGTTTGTAAAACCGTTCGAGCCGGAAAAGCCCCGCCAACCAGACGTGCCTCTTGGTCTGCCCACGCCGAAATTGTCCTGAACCGGGCCGCGCTCGCCCCGGCGCTGCCGCTCGCCTGTATGCACCGCGCCCATCTTAAAGCCGCCCCGCCCGAGAGCGGCCCCGGGATCACGTTCCCTCCCAGCTCCGCGCAGAAGAGGGTTCTGCCGAACGGGCTCACCATCATCGTCCAGGAGGATCGCAGCGCACCCGTCGTGAGCGTGCAGGCTTGGTGCGGCACTGGCAGCATCGACGAGAACGAGCATCTGGGCGCGGGGTTGTCGCACATTCTCGAGCACATGCTGTTCAAGGGAACGAAGACGCGGGGGGCGGGCGTGATCGCCCAAACGATCCAGGACGTGGGCGGCTACATCAACGCCTACACCTCGTTCGACCGAACGGTCTACTGGATCGATGTGCCCAAAGCCGGCACGAGCGTGGCCCTGGATATTTTGTCGGATACGATGATGAATTCGACCCTCCCGCAGGAGGAGTACGCGAAGGAACAGGAAGTGATCCGGCGCGAATTCGCGATGGGTATGGACGATCCGGACCGGATGGCGGGCCAACTGCTTTTCGCGACCGCGTTCCAGCACCATCCCTACCGGCTGCCGGTCATCGGCCAATTGGATATCTACAACCAGCTCACCCAGGAGCAGGTGATGCGGTATTACAAAACGCGCTACGTGCCGAACAACATCACCTTCATTGTCGTGGGAGATGTCGAGGCGGAAACGGTTTATCAGCAGCTGGGCGCTTTCTTTAAGGATTACCCCGCGAAATCGCTCCAGCCGGTTTTCATTCCGGACGAACCGCCGCAGCTCGGGCCCCGCGTCGTTCATCAGGAATTTGCGACGGAGCTGACCCGGCTCTCCCTCGCCTGGCATGTCCCGGAAATCACCCACCCCGATGTTCCAGCGCTCGATCTCCTCTCAACCATTCTGGGCGACGGCCGCAGCTGCCGCCTTTACCGGCGCGTGCGCGAAGAAGCTGGACTCGCCTTCGGAGTTTCGGCCTTTTCCTATACGCCGGGCGATCCGGGATTGCTTGGAATTGACGCCACGGTCGAGCCGGCGAATCGGGAAGCGACCCAGGAACTCGTCCTGAAGATTATCGAGGAAATCAAACAGGCGGGTGTCACGCCCGACGAGCTGGCCAAGGCCAGGAAGATTTCCCTGAGCCATCATCTTGGATCGCTCACCACGATGCGCGGTCAGGCGTCGGATCTTGGTTCGAACTGGTTCCTGACCCGAAACCTCAATTTCACCCGGGACTATCTGGCCGCCGTCCAGCAAATTACGACGGACGACATCCGCCGCGTCGCGGACAAGTACCTCACGAGCGATAACCTGACGATTGTCTCCCTCAATCCGAAGGGCGCTCTCGCGGTCAGGACGGAAATTGGCAAGGCAATTGTCGCTGGGGAGATCCAGAAGATTGAGCTCGCGAACGGTATGCGCCTCCTGGTTCGCGAGGATCCGCGTCTGCCGCTGGTCTCGATGGCGGCAGTTTTTCGCGGCGGACTCCTGGCGGAGACACCGGAGACAAACGGGATTACCCGGCTGATGGCGAAGGTGCTTCTCAAGGGCACCAAGACGCGGACCGCCGAGGAAATCGCCGATGCGATCGAGGCGGTTGGCGGCAGCATGGGGAGCGATGCCGGCAACAACAGCCTCAGCGTGTCCTTCGAGGTCACGCAGCCCGATTTCAAGCTGGGCGCGGAGCTGCTTTCCGACGTCCTGCTCAACGCGACGATGCCGGAGAAAGCGATCACCCGCGAAAGGGAAGTTCAGCTGGCCGGGATCAAGGAGGACGAAGAGCAGTTGACCACGGTCGCCCGCAATATTTTGCGTGACGCTCTTTTCCCCGGGCACCCCTATGCCCTTCGGAGCAAGGGTTCGGTGCAATCGGTCGTGAACCTGACCCGAAAGGATTTGCTCGAGTTCCGCGACCGGCATCTCGTGGCGAGGAATGGCGTTATTTCCGTTTTCGGAAACGTCAAGGCCGCGGAAGTGAAACAGATCTTGGAGCAGACGCTCGGCGGGATGAAATCAGGTCAGCTGGCGCTGGTTGACGCTCCGAAGCCGCTGCCTCTCGCCAGGACCGTTGGGGTCGAGAGTCTGAAGGACAAAGCGCAGGGCGTGATCATGGTCGGTTATCGGGGCGCGGACATGTTCAACCGGGATCGGTATGCGCTCGAATTGATCGACGAAGCCAGCAGCGACCTCGGGTCGCGGTTCTTTGTTCGCATCCGCGAGCAAATGGGCCTGGCGTATTACGTCGGCGCCAGTCAAATGCAGGGGCTTGTCCCCGGACTTTTCCTGTTTTACCTCGGGACCGATCCGAAAAAAATCGGCCAGGTGAAAACCGCCTTGCTCGAGGAAATCGATAAGCTCGCCGCGGAGGGCCTGACGCAGGAAGAGCTGGCCCGCGCGAAGAAAAAATTGCTCGGCCAAATGCAAATCGCCAATCAGAGCAACGATTCCTTCGGATACATGGCGGCGCTCGATGAGCTCTACGGGCTCGGCTTCGCTCATTACCAGACACTCGAGCGCGACGTCGAGGCGGTCACGCTGGAGGATGTGAAACGAGTCGCCGCGGAATATTTTCAAAAACAGCCGTATGTGCTCGCGACCGTGCGGCCGCCAGACCAACCAAACGCGCCGAAAGGGAACTAAGTTATGGCCGAAGTCCAAACCAGCACGCAATCGGGAGAGCTTTCCCAGCGCTTCATTGAATTTGTCATGATGCAGGCGCAAAACGCCGCGCTCTTTCTTGGCCAGATCCCGAACCCGCAAACGGGCCAGGGCGAAGTGAATCTCGACCTGGCGAAAATGTTCATCGACCAGCTCGGGATGATTCAGGAGAAAACGCGCGGAAACCTGACGAATGAGGAAATGGCCGTGCTGCGAAATACGCTTTCCAACCTCCAGATGGCGTTCGTGGAAGTGTCGCAACAATCACGAGGCGAGAGCCCTGCGGCTTCAGCCGAGGCAAAGCCGCCGGAAGCGCCAGCGGTTGAACCATCCGCGACCTCCGCTCCGGCGGAGCCAACCAGTGCGCCCGTGACGCCTCAGGCCGAGACGGAATCGCGCAAGAAATTCACCAAGAGCTACGGCGCATAGGGACGGCGCGCCAACAGGCGTGTCATCCCGAGCGCGCGCAGACGGTGAGGGACCTCACAGGCGCTCTTACGCTTTCGCGAAGGATTGCGCGCGAGCGTCATGCGCAGCGTTGCCGTGATTCGGGTGACGCAATTTGCAACTGTGAGGTCCCTCGCCGTCTGCGCGGCTCGGGATGACAGACCTCTGCTTCGGTCGTATTTTCACGCGCGCGCCGAATAAATTGCAGCCTTCGGTTGCACCGCGCACGTATTGTTTGGGTGGCGACAGCGGCTTCTCAAATCCGGAAAGAAAAAAGGAGAATTGCAGAGATCGAAGTCGTGACCGACCCGATCGAAGTGGCTGAAAACGCCGGCTTGCGCTATGTCAGCGACGATCAGCCCGGTTACACCCGGAAACCGAAAGGAGACGATTTCGAGTATTTCGACGCGGACGGAAAGCCGATTCGCGACGAGACCCGTGTCTTGCGGATCAGGCGGCTCGCGATTCCACCTGCCTACAAAGACGTCTGGATTTGTCCGTCGGCGAACGGCCACATCCAGGCCACGGCCCGCGATGCGCGCGGCCGAAAGCAATATCGTTACCATCAGCGGTGGCGGGAAGCGCGGGACGAAAACAAATACGATCGAATGCTCATTTTCGGCCAGGCGCTGCCAAAAATTCGCCGGCAGGTGAACAAAGACATGGGAGCGCGCGAGCTGTCCCGAAACAAAGTTCTGGCGACGGTGGTGCATTTGCTCGGACGCACGTTTATTCGGGTCGGGAACGACGAGTATGCGCGCGAGAATCAGTCGTTCGGTTTGACGACCATGCGGAACCGGCACGTCGAAGTCAAAGGAGCGACCCTCCGCTTTACTTTTCGAGGAAAAAGCGGCGTGAAACATGAAATCGACGTTAACGATCGCCGGCTCGCGAATATCCTCCGCAAGCTGCAGGATCTGCCCGGCCAGGAAATCTTCCAGTACGAGGACGGAACGGGTGAGGTGCGAGATGTGACTTCGCAGGATGTGAACGACTACCTGCGCGAGATAACGGGCGAAGAGTTCACCGCGAAAGACTTTCGGACCTGGGCGGGGACTGTGCTCACGGCGATGGCGCTCAACGCCCAGGGGCCGGCGGAGAGCGAAACTCAGGCGAAAAGGAACATAAAGGACGCGATCGCGGCCGTTTCAAAGATTCTTGGCAATACCCCTGCCATTTGCCGGAAATGCTATGTGCACCCCGTGGTCCTCGAAACCTATCTTGATGGCGACATGATTGAAGGCCTGAAACAAAAGACCGAAGAAGCTCTCTCGGAAAATTTGGAGGACCTGCGGGCTGAGGAAGCCGCCGTGATGTCGTTCCTCCAAGCGAGATTGGCCGGATTGAAGAAGTAAATGTAGAGGCGCTTGTGCCAAGCGCCTAACCAACGATTCAGGCGCTTGGCACAAGCGCCTCTACACCTCATCGGGTGCGGGGCGGCGGAGTGGGGGCAGGACGGCGTTTCGGTTTCGGAGATTTTTTCACGGTAATCGTCTCGGCCGGTGGCTCCTCTGGTTTTTTCGTGCTGGGCCAGACCAATCGCCAGGGCTGGCTCTTCACCGTCGCGGTCAGTTCCTTCACGTTTGCGCTGCTCTCCTTCAAGTCCGGGCCCAACTGGCTCAGATCGGCCAGCATCGCTTTCAGTTTGTCGGACGATTCACGAAAATTTTGCAGAGTCATCTGGATGTTGTCGTTACTCGACAAATCGGTGCTGATCTTCTCGATGTTCCTAAACGCGATCGAAATGGAGCTGTCGCGTGCGGTCATGCTGGTCAGGTTCTCGGCAAATGTGCGCATCTGGGCGAGGGCCATGTTGAGCTGTGAATACTCGTCGGTAATTCGGCTAAGGTTCTGGGCGGTGGTCTGAAGCTCCCTTAAGGTGCCGGTGGCCTCGACCGCGACCGGCTTCACGATATCGAGCATTTTCGAGATCGATTCGCCGAAGTCGGCCACCCGCTCGCCGGCGAACATCTCGCCGTCTTTGGCGGGGCCGGAGCTTTCGTTGCCCTGGGTAAAGTCGATGGCCGTCTCGCCGAGGAGGCCCAGCGTAATGAGGCGTGCTTTCGCATCCCGATAGACGCCAGCGTCTCGGTCCACGAGCACGTCGATGCGCGCCTCGTACTTCATCTTCGCCCCGGCGGGTATCGGCGTGGCATTTGGTTTTGGCGTAGGCTTGAGCGGGGCGTCGGCAACTGGCGCGCGGAGCGCTTCGGCAGCGGCTTCCGCGCGCTGCGCGTCTTCCTTCGAAACCGGCGAGTACAACTTCTCGACCTGACCGATCTTTCGGCCTGCAAGCAAGACCGGCGCGCCGAGCTTAATGCCGGCCGCGTTATCCATATAAATCTTGTAGGTGACGAGGGGTGTGAAAAGACCGGGCGCGCCGAGCAGGATCAGGATCCCGGTCAGGAACGCGACCGTGACGAGCACGAGAAGGCCGGTCAGGATTTCATTTCGTTTCAATTGCATCTTTGCTTCCTTCCAGGATCGGTCCTTCGGTGCTGCCGCTCAAGAACTGCGCTACCACTGGATTTTCCGATTGCCTGAACTGCTCGGGCTCACCCGCCTCGATAATTTCTCCCTGGTAAAGCATAGCCATTTTGGTGCCGACTCGAAACGCACTGTCCATCTCATGCGTGACAATAACCGAAGTTACCTTCGATTGCTCGGTGAGACTTATGATCAATTCGTCGATGACCGAGCTAATGACGGGGTCAAGCCCCGCGGAGGGTTCGTCGAAAAGGATCAGCTCGGGATCCATGACAAGCGCTCGCGCGAGGCTGACGCGCTTTCGCATTCCCCCGCTCAGCTCGGACGGCATCTGGTCCCTCGCCTCGAGCATTCCGACCAGACCCAGTTTTTCGTCGACGATCTGGTCAATCTCCTCCCGGGTCTTTTTCGTCAACTCCTCCAAGGGCAGCGCGACGTTATCGCGGACGTTGCGTGAACTGAGCAGCGCTGAGTATTGGTAAACCATCCCGATTTGAGTGCGAATCTGCTGGAGTTTGCGGCGTTGGAGCCGGGAGATCTCGAATTGTTTGAAAAAGACGGACCCTCGTGTTGGCGCCAGGATGCCAAGGATCAAACGCAGGATCGTGCTCTTGCCGCTGCCGCTCTGACCCATGATCACGAGCCGATCCAGCGGCTCGACCACGAGCGAGACGCCCTGGAGCACTTTCTTTTCTTCGAACTCGAGGCGGACATCGCGCAGTTCGACGACTGGAGGTGGAGGAGCTTCTTCGATCACGTGGGAGAAAATACGGTGTAGACAATATTGAAGAGGGTATCGAAGCCGATCACCACGGTAATGGCGGTGACAACGCTGGAAGTCGTGGAAGTGCCGACGCCCGAGGCGCCTCCGGTAACGCTGAGCCCGCGGTGGCACGCGATCGCGCCAATGAGCAGCCCGAACAAGAGGCTTTTTATGATCCCGGTGATGATGTCCTTGATGAGAAGGCTCTGCAGGACCAGGTCGGCAAAATAGATCCACGCGATACTAAAATACGCCTTGGAGATGAGAAAGGTCGCCAACACCGCCGCGACGGACGAAATTACCGAGAGGCACGGCATCAGGAAGAAAAGAGCGAGCATTCTCGGCGCGACCAGAAAACGCAGGGGACTGATGCCCATGGCTTCAATCGCTTCGACCTCCTCGGAGACCTTCATCGTGCCGAGCTCAGCGGTGAATGCCGCGCCAATCCGCGCCGCCAGCATGATGCCGGTAAGGAGCGGCCCCAGCTCGCGCGTGAAAGCGATTGAAACCAGACCCGGGACCAGCCGTTCCATGCCGAAGCGTTCCAGCTGATACCCGGTCAGGAGGGCCATGGTCAGCCCGAGAAAAAACGAGACCATGGCCACCAGCGGGACCGAGCCTACGCCGGCACGCTCGGTGTGCCGAAAAAAACTCGCGGCACGAAAAGGAGCACGGCCGCGCCGCATATTCTCCATCGTTTCGGTGAAGGTGTGGATGATGAACCAAAACATGCTCCCCACTTCCCGCAGGAGATTGCGGCCCGTGGCGCCGATTCCCTGCACGACGAGGACCGGGTTGGTCTGAATCGTGCCGCCGGAATCGCCATCCGTGCTGTTTTGTTCGGACATGGTCACGGGGAAGTTGCCCCAGTTCCATGGCGTGCAAAGGGAAAATCCGAGGCCGGCGCACTCGCCGAGACGGCTTTGCACGCGATCCGTAAAAAAATAAGCTGGGAAGCGAGCCACTCATAGGCCAAAAGCGAATCAGGAAAACATGGGAACCGGAAAGGAGAAGATCGGCCTTGCACTTCGCGGTGGGGCGGGCACGGTCGCGCGCAGCAAATTGACGCCGAGAATCCGCGCTCTGACATTTTTTCCCGGCCCTGCACGATGACCATGCTTCCACCTTTCTCCATTGTGATCCCAGCCTTTAACGAGGCGGGACGAATCGGTGGAAGTCTTCGCTCGACGCTGGAGTACTTGGAACGGGATTGCCCGGGCAGCGAACTGATCGTGGTTAACGATGGTTCGACCGACGCGACCTCCGAAATCGTGCGCGAAGTTTTTGCCACCCCCGGCGCGATTACGACGCGTTTGCTCGAGAATTTTCCAAACCGCGGCAAGGGCGCTGCCGTCCGGACTGGTTTGCTGGCCGCGACAAATCCGGTTGGACTGTTTTCAGATGCGGATTTGTCGACGCCGATCGACGAAGCGCCGAAATTGGTCCAACCGATCGTGAGCGGCGAGGTGGATGTCGCGTTGGGGTCGCGCGCTTTGGACCGGCGGTTAATCGGCCATCACCAGCCATGGCGGCGGGAGCAGGGTGGTCGCGTTTTCAATTTTATCGTGCGCGCCGCCACGGGCCTCCCCTTTTGGGACACCCAGTGCGGGTTTAAGGCGTTTCGGCTCGAGGCCTGCCGCCCGATCCTCGAGCGGGCCCAAACCACTGGGTTTGGTTTCGACGTGGAGCTGCTTTATCTGGCCTGGCGCGCAAAGCTCCGAATGAGAGAGGTCCCGGTGCGGTGGAACCATTGCGAAGGAAGCAAAGTTAGCTTCTTCCAGGACAGCTTGCGCATGCTGGGTGAGGTCATCGCCTTGAGATCGCGCGGTTGAGGGATTGCCCTACTGTCGTTCGATCAGTTCGGCGAACTGGGAAAAGAAGTAACTGGCGTCATGGGGCCCGGGCGCTGCTTCCGGGTGGTATTGCACACTGAAGACTGGTAGTTCGCGGTGGCGCATGCCCTCGACGGTGCCGTCGTTCAAGCTAATGTGCGTGACTTCCATCTCCTTCGGCAGTGAATCGGCGTCTACCGCAAAACCGTGATTCTGCGATGTGATCGCCACCTTGTTCGTGCGCAAATCCTTTACCGGTTGATTCCCGCCCCGATGCCCGAACTTCAACTTAAAGGTCTTGCCCCCGACCGCGAAGCCAAGGACCTGATGGCCAAGGCAGATTCCGAAGACCGGTTTTTTCCCGATTAAACCACGCAACGATTCGTGAGCATAATGCAGCACGGACGGGTCCCCGGGTCCGTTCGAAAGAAATACTCCGTCGGGATTTAGGGCCAGAACTTCCTCAGCCGTGGTCGCGGCCGGCACGACCGTGACCCCAAAGCCGTTCTGGCGGAGGCGACGCAGGATGTTTTCCTTGATCCCGTAGTCGTAGGCCACGACCCGGTGCCGCACGGACGGAAGATCTTGCCGAACGACTTCATCGGCATTTCCACTCGCGACCGACCAGGTCGCACTGAGTTGATCGTCCGGGTCCCACTGGTAAGGAGTAGCCGTGCTGACTTCGCGGACATAATCCATTCCGATCACGCCTTCTCCACTGACGGCCTGCGCGATCGCTTCTTTTTCCGAAAGCGCTTCACTCGTCAGGCACGCTTTCATTGCTCCCCGCTCGCGCAAGTGGCGCGTCAACGCCCGCGTGTCGATACCCTGCACCCCGGGGATTTCCCATCGCCGCAGATAATCCTCGAGTGATGATTCCGACCGCCAGCTGCTCGGGATCTCACTCAGCTCCTCGATGACAAAGCCACGCACGTGAGGTTCGCGGCTTTCCTGATCGAGCGCATTCGTGCCGTAGTTTCCGATCAACGGATACGTCATCGCCACGATTTGACCGCGATACGAAGGATCGGTCAGGACCTCCTGGTAACCCGTCATCGAGGTATTGAAACAAACTTCGCCGACCCGGGTACCTGTCGCGCCAAAAGATTCGCCCTCGAAAATCCTACCGTCTTCGAGAGCGAGAATAGCGCGCATCGCGAGATCGTTAGCAGCTTTCCGGGCGGGCGAAAGACTATTTCGTAATCGTGCTCGTGCTCCTGCTCGTGATCGATCCGTTTCGATTGCGATCACGAGCCGATTACGAGCACGAGCAGGAGCACGAGATGAGCAGGAGCACGACCACGAGACGAGCAAGAGCAAAAAAAGCCCGAACCGCTTTCGCAGTTCGGGCTTTCAAAAGTTTTACCCCGCAAATGCCGTTAAGGCGGATATCCCGTTCCCTTTCGGTAACGGGCGGACGACCGTCGCAAGGGCGTCTGACTTCCAATTAAGGCATGTCATCTTCCCCAAGTGCAACCAAGCCTCCTGGTCAATGAAATATCGGTTCGGGAATCACACCTGTAAATCTCGAACACCGCAGGGTAAATTGTTGAGAGTTCTCGGTTGAGAGTTGAGCGAAAAACGCTGGTTTTCATCCCAACCCTCAATCAAAAACTCTCAACGCTATCAAAGAACTATTCCCGGAGTTCCACGCCCAACTCACGCTGCAACCGCTCGCGAATCTTCGCGTGGACCACGGTGACTTCGTCGTTCGTCAGTGTGCGAGTTTTGTCCCGATATGTCAACGTATATGCCAACGACTTTTTTCCCGCGCCCAAAGTTGCCGCTTCTTTTCCGCTGAACAGGTCGAAGAGTTCGATCGTCGCGAGCAGCGGTTCCCGCGCCCCTTCGATGACGGCCACGATTTCTGTATGGGTTAATTTATCCGGAACGATCATCGCGATATCGCGCGTGACGGAGGGAAACTTTTCGATCTCACGAAATGTCGCGCGACTCGCGGCGATCCTGTCTGGCTCGATGTCCAACTCGGCCACCAGGATCGATGAAGAAGCTCCCAATTGCTGACTATTCGCTGCGGCGAGTTGGCCGAGGAAGCCGATCTTCCTGGAACCGGCAAGAATGTCCGCGCTCAGGGAGAGGCCCGCCTGTTCAGACCGACGGAACGACAGTTCTTCGATGCCCACCGTTTCGATGATTCCTTTCAGGTCGAAAAGATCGAGTTTTCTTCCAGCTGCGGAATGCCAGCCCGCTTTGCTCCGGTGATCGCCAGAGAAGATCAGGCCGAGGCTGCGCTTTTCGGAAGCGTCCGGCGGAGAAAAAACCCCGCCGAGCTCGAAGAGGCGAATGCTGGTGGCGCCGTTGCGCACATTTCGCGCGAGCACATCGATCAAATTCGAAAGCAGGCTGGGCCGGAGCGCGACATGATCCTCGCTCAACGGATTGCGGAGCCTGACGGCGTCGCTGGCGAAGAGGCTGGCCTGGCGTGGAATCAAGGCCGAGGTGCGCACTTCGGAAAGTCCACGGGCCACCAGGCGTAGCCGTAAGGCGGTTTCGAAATCGTAAGCGCGGTCGGCTGCCGATTCGGGAGTGAACCGGCTGCGGTCCCGCAGGGGGACATGCTCGATGCCAAACACGCGCACAACTTCCTCGATCAAATCGGCTTCGCGTTGAAGATCGGCGCGAAAACTTGGGGTGCGCCATGAACTCTCATGTTCGTCGCCGCTCGTTTTCTTTAATCCGAACCCTTCGAGGATTTGATCGGCGCGTTGAGTGGGAACGAACACGCCGATGAGTTCGTTGCAGCGTTCGTAACGCAACGAGACATCGGGGGGCGGCTCCGGAAGCGCGCCGGCAGTGGCGATTTCCGCGGACGGAATTCCGGTGGCCAGCTCACGAATTAATTCGGTGGCGCGCAAGGACGCGGGCAGGATCATCGCCGGATCGACCCGCCGCTCGAAACGATAACTCGCATCGCTTGGCAGATTCAAAGTCCGCGCGGTGCGGCGAACGCTCGAGGGCAGAAAATAAGCGGCTTCGAGCAAAACATTCCTCGTCGAGCTGGTGACGCCGGTTTCTTCCCCACCCATCACACCGCCAATGCCGACCACGCGTTCCTGGTCCGCGATAACCAGGTCTCGCGAGGTGAGGGTGTAGGTTTTGCCGTCCAGCGCGAGAAACGTTTCGCCTTCACGCGCGAGCCGCACCACGATTGCGCCCTTCAGCTTGTCCGCGTCGAACGCGTGCGTGGGTTGCCCGAGTTCGAGCATCACGAAGTTGGAGATGTCGACGATATTATTGATCGAGCGCAGACCAGCTGCCTCCAGTTTCGAGCGCAGCCAGTCCGGGCTTGGACCGACCGTGATGTTTTCGATTCGCCGCGCGGAATAGAATGGGCATTCGTTAGGCGCCGAAATGTGAACCTTTTCAGGTAGGGACGTTTCTCCGAAACGTCCGAATTCACGGACGCCTCGGAGAGGCGTCCCTACCAGAGCGGATATTTCGCGCGCCAGACCGAAGTGACTCAGCAAGTCACCGCGGTTCGGTGTGATCTCGACATCGAGGATCGTATCTTCCGGAAAAAGCGAAGCGATCGGCTCGCCGACTTTGGCGTCGGGGGAAAGAATCAAGAGACCATCGCTGTCGGCGGAAAGGCCAAGCTCGCTTGGACTGCAAAGCATGCCCTGCGACTCGACACCACGCAGTTTGCTCGGCTTGATCTTCAAGTCGTTTGCGAGCACCGCTCCCGGCAAAGCGAGCGGAACTTTGTCGCCAGCCTTGTAGTTTTTCGCCCCGCAAACGATCTGGCGCGTCTGTCCGCTGCCGTCGTCGACCTGGCAAACGCTCAGGCGATCCGCATTTGGGTGCTGGGCCGATGCTTTGATTTGCGCCACAACGACGTTGTCGAAGTTCGCGCCGCGCTGCTCGATCCCTTCGATCTCGACGCCAGCGAACGTGAGCAAGTCCGCCAGCTCTTCGACGTTCGCAGGCAGCTCGACAAATTCACCCAGCCAGTTAACGGAAAACTTCATGGCTGGGGAGCGCACGCGCCCTCGCGTGCATCGCTCGGCGCCTCGCCGAGCGAATCGAACTGCAACACGGATTTTTCGGCGAGGGCGCCGAAAACAGCACGCGAGGCGCGTGCGCTCCCCGGAAAAGATGTCTCGACTGCGCTCGACATGACAAGAGTACTCACGCGAATTGCCTCAGGAACCGCAGATCGTTTGCCGCGAAGTGGCGCAGATCGGGAATGCCGAACAAAATCATGGCCAGGCGATCCATGCCCAGGCCGAACGCGAACCCACTCCATTTCTCGGGATCGTAGGCGTCATCGTTGCGGGCCTTGTTCATGGCTTCGAACACGGCCGGATGCACCATCCCGCAACCGCACATCTCCAGCCATTTCTGGCCGCCTTTGAGCGCTTTCGATTTCACATCGATCTCAAAGCTCGGCTCGGTGAACGGAAAATAATGCGGCCGAAAACGCACCTGCGTGTCGGCGCCGAAGAGCTCGCGCAGGAAAAATTCCAGCGTTCCT
>Ga0190272_10000387_pt1 | contig 24052 bp, 24 predicted proteins | sample Popmic504T_FD_133746 | JGI IMG/M metagenome (GOLD analysis project Ga0190272, IMG submission 133746) | Populus adjacent soil microbial communities from riparian zone of Shoshone River, Wyoming, USA - 504 T | ecosystem: Environmental > Terrestrial > Soil > Riparian zone | place: USA: Wyoming... | reverse complement strand
GTTCTCCTACATGCGCTTCGACCCGGAGGGGATCACCGGCAACCAGGAGATCCCGTTCGCCAAGTCGCTGCCCGACTACATCATGCGCTGGCTCGCCTCGCGCTTCCTGGACGTCGACGTCCAGGAGGAGCTGGGGATCATGACCGCGGAGGTCAAGGCACGGAAGGCGGCCGAGGAGGCTGCGCTGCGCGGCGACACCGCCGGTCCGGCGAACGGCAACGGGAACGGCTCGAACGGCCACTCCAACGGCGGCAGCGGCGGCGGCGTCCCGCGGCAGGCCAGCGGCCCAGCGCCTGCAGCCTCGGCGCTGACCGACGACCCGCCGGTCGCTCCTCCGGTCACGACCACCGGCCTCGACCTCGGCCCCGCCTGCTCCCAGTGCGGCGGCATGATGCAGCGCACCGGCACTTGCTACACCTGCTCGAGCTGCGGCAACAACACCGGTTGCGGTTGATCGACCGACGCCTTAGCGACGATCTTCCACGTTTGTACGGGTCCTAGCCCACACAAGCGTGGAAGATCGTCGTTACATGTAGGGCCCGGGTCAAGGCGCGGCGATTCTTTCGATCAGCTCGATGGCGAGCGAGCGGAGCTCGGCGGGGTCGCTGGCGGTGGCGACGTGGTCGAGCAGGAGGCCGTCGAGGCCGGCGCAGAGGAGGCGGGCGCGGCGGGGAGGGTCGGGGGCGCCGAGGAGTTCGAGGGCGTGCTGGAGAAGGTCGCGGTAGGCGCGGTCCCAGCGCTCGGCGGCCGGGCGGAGGTCGGGGCGGCGGGCTGACTCGAGGTAGAGCTCGTACTGGGCGAGCAGGATGACCCGGTCGCCGGCCCAGGCGTGGATGACGATATCGGCGAGGCGCTCGGGGAGCAGGGCTGGGCCGACGTCGAGCGCGCCACCCTCGGACTCGGAGCGCAGGCGCTCGGCCTCGCGCTCGGCGACGTGCTCGAGCGCGCGGGCGACCATGTCGTCCTTGGAGTCGAAGTAGTAGGTCGTCGAGCCGAGCGCGACGCCGGCCTCGGCGGCGACGGCGCGGTGATCGACGGCGGCGATGCCGCCGCGACCGATGACGCGGACGGCGGCGTCGAGCAGCGCCAGCCGGCGGGCGGCTCCCCGCGCGGCGCGCGGCGCGGCCACGTTCGAGCCGACCTCGCTCGGCGACACCGGCTCATCCGGCGCCGCGATCGGCTCGACTGCGCGAGCCCCAGCCGTCATCAGTGCGCCGCCGCCACGTTGAGCCCGATCACGCCGGCGATCACCGCGGCCAGGCTGAGCAGCTTGAGTCCACCCATCGGCTCGTCCCAGACGGCGAAGCCGATGATCGCGATCATCGCGGTTCCCACGCCGGACCAGACCGCGTAGGTGAAGCCGATGTCGAGATGCTTGAGCACCCGCGCGAGCAGGTAGATCGATACGCCGTAGGCGGCGAGCATGCCGATCGACGGAACCAGCTTCGACATGCCGTCGGAGACCCGCAGCAGGACCGTGCCGATCACCTCGGAGACGATCGCCAGCGCGAGCAATATGGCGGGTGACATGACTGACTCCTCAATCTGTACGGGTGTACATGTACAACTGTACACGATCCCGCCGCGGACGCCGCTAGGGTTCCCGCCTCAATGTCCGACACCACGAAGCTCACAGCCGACGCCCACGCCCGCGTGACCGCGGAGATCGAGCGCCTCGAAGGCGAGGGCCGGCGCGAGATCGCCGCCCGCATCAAGATCGCGCGCGAGTGGGGCGACCTCAAGGAGAACGCCGAGTACCACGCCGCCAAGGAGGAGGCGGCGATGCTCGAGGCGAAGATCGCCGGCCTGCGCGACCAGCTGCGCTCGGCGGAGATCGTCGAGGCCGCCGACGGCGACGCTGCCGGCATGGGCACCACCGTCACCTACAAGGACGAGAAGAGCGGCAGGGAGCTCAGCCACAAGCTCGTGCCGAAGGTCGAGGCCGACCCGAGCTCGGGGCTGATCTCGATCGACTCCCCCGTCGGCAAGGCGCTCGCCGGCACCAAGGTCGGCGACGACGCGACGCTCGAGACCCCGTCGGGCACCCGCACGATGCGCGTACTCGCCGTCGAGCACTCCTAGACCGCTGGTAGGCTCGCGCGCCTCGCACCCGGCCCGCAAGCAAGCGAAGGGACTCCCCCAGTCATGACCTCACCGAACCGGCGCGCCCTCGCGATCGGACTCGCCGCCGCGGTGGCCGCCACCGCCGCCGTCATCCCGGCCGCCGACGCGAAGAAGAAGACGGTCACGCCGCAGCCGAACTCCGCCTACGCCTCGTCGATCGCCGCCAAGCGCGGCTTCGCGGTGATCGTGCTCAGCAAGGGCAAGATCGTCTCCGGCACGATTCGCGCCAAGTTCAAGGACGCCGATGGCAAGGTCTGCCGCCAGGAGGGCCTGACCCTCGACAACGGCCAGACCCAGCTCGACTACACGATCGGCAAGCCGAAGAAGCCGAACGACAAGGGCAAGTACTCGGTGAAGGGGACGATCCCGAACCAGCCGAGCGATACCGCGACCTTCAGCGGCAAGTTCGCCAGCTCGACGAAGACGTCGATCGTCGTGAAGGCGAAGTGGATGGAGTGCAAGACCGGCAAGGTCGTCTTCAAGAACGCGGTCCCGACAGCGGGCTAGTCGATTCCCCGCCCGAGGCACACGTTATCGATTGATAACTAGAGCTTTCAATCGATAGCTAGAGTTATCTATGTGAACCTGGGCAGTCCCCACCGCTTGCTTGCCCATCCGCTCGACGGGGCGGTCGTCGCGGTTCTGTCCGCGACGACCCGCCCGCTCACCGGTCGCGAGGTTGCCCGGCTGGCACCCGAGGGCTCACAGCCGGGGATCTCCAAGGCCCTTGGCCGCCTCGCCAATGAGGGTCTCGTGGACCGGCAGGAGGCTGGCAACGCTCTCCTGTATCAACTCAATCGCGATCACCTCGCGGCTCCGGCCGCGACGATGCTCGCCGATCTGCGCAACGCGTTGATCGAGCGCCTGCGCAAGGAGCTCGCCAGTTGGGAACTTCAACCACTGCACGCTTCGATCTTCGGCTCCGCCGCCCGCGGCGACGCCGACGCCGGCAGCGACATCGACCTTCTGGTCGTTCGACCGGCGGATCTCGCGGCTGACGATCCGCGCTGGCGAGGTCAACTCGACGGTCTCACCTACTCGGTCAAGCGCTGGACCGGCAACGCCCTGAGCACCTCGGAGCTTCCCGAAGCCGACATACCGCGCCTCGCCGACGAGCGACCACCGGTGATCGATGCGCTTTCGGCCGATGCGACCACCTTGGTCGGCCCCGACGCGAGTCGTCTCTTTCGCGAGAGAGCAACATGACGCCCCGCGCTGGTCGAACTCAACGTTGCGGCGAGGCAGACGCCAGGCGTCGCCTTCAGCACTCCAAGCAGTTTCTCGAGGTCGCCGAGCTGGCAGCCGAGGACCAGCGCGACGACGGCAGCCTCGAGTACGGAAACGCAGCTGCGACGCTCGCCGTTCTGGCGGGGATCGCCGCGGCGGACGCTGCTTGCTGCAAGGCGCTCGGGCGCCGGTCGCGAACCGACGATCACGACCAAGCCGCGACGCTCGTCGAGCAGATCGCTCCCGACGGACAGTCCGCCGCGAAGAGCCTCCGCGCCCTCGTGGCGCTCAAGAACGATGCGCAGTATGGCTTCTACACGGTCGGCTCAGGCGAACTCACCAAGGCAGTGCGCGGAGCGCGCAAGCTGGTGCAGTTCGCCGACGCAACACTGCGACGGTAGGGTCGCGCCGATGCCGATCACCGCGACGCCGCCCGAGATCCCAGGCGCGCGGCAGCGGACCGTCACGATCCAGAGCCACGACGCCGGGCCGTTCGACGTCCACTGCTACGAGGCCGGGGACGGGCCTCCGGTGCTGCTGCTGCACGGCTGGCCGCAGGACGCGTGGTGCTGGCGCCACGTCATTCCGCTGCTCGCCGACCGCTACAGGCTGATCGCGCCCGACCTGCGCGGCTTCGGCCAGACGGACGCGCCGACCGGCGGCAGCTATAACGGCCTGACGATCGGGGCCGACGCGATCGCGCTGCTCGACGCGCTGGAGATCGAGCGCGCCCATCTGATCGGCCATGACTGGGGTGGCTTTGGGGCGTTCGCCGCCGCGATCGCCGCACCGCAGCGGATCGCCAGCATGGTCGTCCTGAACACCTCGCCGCCGTGGCTGGAGCTGTCGCCGCGGCTGCTCTGGGAGCTGCGGCGGTCCTGGTACGTCTTCCTGCTGGCCGCCTGGGGCGAGTCGATCGTGCTCGAGCGGCCGAGCCTGATCGCGCGGATGCTGCGCGGCGATCGCGTCCAGGACGGGATCTCGCGCGCCGACGCGCAGGGCTACGCCGCGCGGCTGCAACGGCCCGAGAGCGCGCGGGCGACGATGCTGCTCTACCGCAGCTTCGTCCGCTCGTTCCGGACGGTGCTGGTGAAGCGGACCTTCGAGGATCTGCGCCTGACGGTGCCGACGAGGATCGTCTTCGGCGCAGCGGACAAGGCGCTCTCACCCGTCGTGTTGAGGGGAATCGAGCGCCACTGCGACGACGTCGCCATCGATCTGGTGCCCGACTCGGGCCACTTCATCGCCGAGGAGAAGCCGCAGCTGGTCGCCGAACGGGCGGCGGAGCTCTTCGCGCGGCACGAGATCGGCCGCGATCATCCCGAGGACGACTGAGCGGGACCACGCTCCAGGGATAGGCTGGCTCCGTATGACTGAGCCAGCCCCCACCTCGGGCCGCGACGAGACATCGCTCGAGCGCGCGGACCGCAACCTCACCGAGCTGCTCGGCGAGCTGCGGGTCGCGCTGCCGGGCGTCCAGGTGCTGTTCGCCTTCCTGCTGATCGTGCCGTTCAACGATCGCTTCGGCGACGCGACCACGTTCCAGCGCGACCTCTACCTCGGCACGCTGATCTGCACCGCGTTCGCTTCGGCGCTGCTGATCGCGCCGTCGATGAACCACCGGCTCGAGTTCCAGCACGGCGACAAGGAGCATCTCGTCACCGTGTCCAACCGGCTGACGATCGCCGGGTTGACATTGGTCGCGTTCGCCATGACCGGGGTCGTCGCGCTGCTGACCGACTTCGTCTTCGGCACGGCGACGATGGTCGTGACGACCACCGCGATGGCGTTGGCGTTCGCGCTGCTCTGGTACGTGCTGCCGCTGCGGCGAAGGCGGATGCTCGACCGCAAGCACGGTCCCAGCGCGTGAAGCGCAGCGAGACGGTGCACACGGCGCGCAACGTCCGCTGCGCGCCCGGCGAGCTGTCGTTCGACGTCGAGGTCGCCGGGATCGCGCAGGAGGTCTGGTTCAAGACCGACGCACCGGTAACCCCCAACGCCGACGCCGTGCTGGCGGCCTGCCTGATGCCAGCGCTGCTCTGGGGCGGGACGCTGGAGATCGATGCGCCGATCAGCCCGCGGCTGCTGCGCTGTCAGAGCGAGTTCCAGGTCATCCAGCGAATGTGGTCGCGCCACTGGTCCTATGGGCTGCTGCCGATGGGCGAGATCGACGTGCGCGCCCCGGCGCGGGCAATCGAGCGCCCCACGCCGGGGTGCGGCGTCGCGACGTTCTTCAGCGGTGGCGTCGACTCGTGGTCGGTGGTGGTCGACAACCCCGACGTGACGCACCTGATCTTCGTGCGCGGGCTCGACATCGGCCCCGACGCGACCGAGCTCGCCGACGATGTCGAGCAGCGGCTGCGTGCGGCGGCCGCCGAGATCGGCAGGTCACTGTATGTCGTTGAGACGAACGTGCGCACGCTGTCGGACCAGCTGATGCCGTGGGACGTCTACTTCGCCTGCCCGCTCGCCGCTGTAGCGCTGCTGCTGGCGCCGCTGTTCGACCGCGTTCTGATGACCGGCGACATGGACTACGAGACGACCGTCGGCCAGGGCTCCGATCCGTTGATCGACCACCTTTGGAGCACCGAGCAGCTCGAGATCGCCCACGCCGGCGGCCGCCACAGCCGGGTCGAGCGAATCCGGATGATCGCCGAGGACCCGGTCGCCCAGCGCACGCTGCGCGTCTGCTGGGAGAACCCCGACGGCGCCTACAACTGCGGCCGCTGCCGCAAGTGCCTGGCGACTCTAGTCACGCTCGAGGCGCTTGGCGTGCGCAACGCGTTCAGCTCGTTTCCCGCCTGCGACGAGCTCGACCTGACCCAGCTCGACGAGGTCGTGGCCGTACCGAACGTGCTGGTCTTGACGCTCTGGCAGGACATCCTCGACCTGATCCGCGAGCAGGGCCGCACGGATCTCGAGGCGCCGGTCGCCAAGGTCGTCGCACGCGGGAAGCGTGAGCTCGGGCTGCCGGACTCCTACCGGCGGCGCGGCGCGGCGAACGGGCGCGTGGGAATGACCGAGCGCAACGAGCTCGACGGACGGTTGAAGACGGTGCTCGAGTCGCGATCGTGGCGACTGACGGCGCCGTTGCGACGTGCGGGCGCCGCCGCGCGGCGGCCGCGGCGCTGACGCGGCGGCTAGCGCACTCGGGTACCGGGGCGCAGCAGGCGGGACAGCGCGCGCAGGCGCCCCCACCGGCGAGACAGCTTGCGCTCGAGCCATGCGACTGCTGGCAACGGACCGCTCGGCCGCAGCGGCGCTGGATCGCTCGCCAACTGCTCGAGCACCGCGGCGGCGATCGCATCTGCCCCAGCAGCGAGCGAAACCGCGCGGACAGCCGCCGTCGAGGCCGCGAGGCTCTCCGCCTTGTCGCGCTGGTAGGCGCCGTCGTAGACGAGCACGGCGGGAGTCCCGCCCATCGCGGCGAACACGGCGCCGTGGAAACGCGAGCCGACGACCACGCTGGCCCGCGCCGAGAGGGTGGCTAGGTCTGGATCGTCGGGAAGCGGATCGACGCGGACGAGGCGATCCGGATCGGCGAGCTGGTCGCGAATCGCGTCGAGCGCGTCGGTGTCGTTGGGCCCCGGAGGGACGTACATCGGCAGGCCGGCAAACGGCAAGCCCGTCGCCTCGGCGACGGCATCGACCGCCGCCGCCAGTGGACCGCTCTGATCCAGCCCGCCGGGCCACGGCGCGGCGGTCAGCAGCCCGAACGGTCGCCCGGACTCGATGCCGACCCGCGCCAACGCCGCATCCACCGCGGGCCCGGGCCCTGCCTCCATCCAACAGGCGGGATCCGGCTGTACCTCCAGCCGCTCAGCCTCGATGCCGAGCCGCGCGGCGCGACCCAGAGAGATCGTGCCGTCGCGAACCGCGACCAGGTCGGCGGCCGCGAGCGCCGGCCCGAGCAGCTCGCAGTCGGCGTCGTCGAAGGGACCGAGCGAGGCGCCAGAGAGCACCGTCGGCTTGCCGAGCGCCTGGGCGATCGCGAGCACCACGACCTGTTCCGCAATGGTCACTCGATACGCCGCCGCGAGCGACCCCGCCGAGGCCGCCACGACGGCGTCAGCCCGTTCGATCGCCTCGACGAGATCGACGAGCTCGGTGAACTCGCCGGCCCGGCCATCGAGTGCGCCTTCGACGAGACGCGCGACGACCGGGACGAGCTGGTCGCTCGTGAGGTCGGCGTGCGCTATCCGCGGATCGCGCAGATCGCCGATTGCGGCTGCGGCAGACCAGACCGTTCGCAGCGGAAGCCGCCGCGCGAGTCGCTCGGGCTCGCCGCAGACGACGACGGTCTCGTGGCGCGGCAGCGCACGGCGCAGCTCGGTCAGATGCGCTCGCAGGATCGCGTCGTCGCCGACGTGGCGGTGCCACGACCAGCCTCCAACCAGGACAATCGTCGGAGGAGGGCCGAACATCGCCGGCATTCTCACCGATCGGCGACGGTACGAAGCCTTATCGCCACGCGATTAGGCTGCGGGCCGTGCAACATCGATCGCCTGCCCGCTCGCGGCGACTGGCCCGACGTTCCCGCCGCGCGCGAGCGTTTGCCGCGGGTGCGATCGATCGGCCGAGTGCGGCAGAGCCGATCTCCGGGAGCACCGTCGATGTCGCCGGCTGGACCTGGCCTTTCAAGGACGACCGGGTACGACACGTAAAGCTGTTCGTCGATGGCGGCCCTGTAGGCAACGCCCGCCTGACGCTGAGGCCCGACATCTCCGAAGCGTTCGACATGCCCGAGGCGGTGTTGTCCGGATTCGAGGCCGTGATCGAGCTCGCCGCCGAGCCGACCGAACACGAGATCGCGCTCTCGTTGGAGGTCCATGGATTGAACGGCAGAGTCTGGGCGGGCCCCGACTGGCGCCTCCCGGTCGGGCCAGCGGGAGACGAGGATGAGCCGCGGGAGGCAGGAACCGCTCCCACCGGCCATGGGGCATGGCCAGCGACCGCCGAGCTCGACGGTCCCGATCGCGACTGGACGCGCCGACGACTCGGCTACGACCCATCGCACGTCGTCGTCCTGGTGACGGACGCCGCGCTCAGTGCCGGTCCGACGATCGCCGCGCTCGACGTACTCGCCGAGCGCTGGCCAAGCCTCGAGCTGCTGGTTCCCGGAGTTCGCAGCGACAGCTACATCGCAAACCTGATGCGGCGCGCGGCCCGGGCAACGGGTCTCGAGGATCGCGTGACAGTTCCTTTCGTCCCGGCGCCCGCGAGCGGCTGGCCCGCGCTGGCCGACGTTGTGCTGACGACGTCGATGCCTGGAGCGGCCGGCGACGATCTCGCCACGTTGATCGGCACTCTCGACGCGGCCTGTACCGCCGCCCGCTAGCACCCAGCGCGTCGAAGACGCGCCCAGCGCGGCGGCATGTGCGGTGCCACGGCATCGACGAGACGGGTGTCGCGCATGAGCGGACGACGAACCCCCGCTGCCGACAGCGCTCCCCGCCAAGTCGAGTTGGCTCGCCAGAGCGTGCGCCGAGCGCGATGCTGACGTGGCATACCGCGCAGGTGCCAGCCATAGCCAGCGGGAATGCCGGCCTCGTCGAGACGCCGGGCGTGGTCGAGGCGCTTCCGAACGACTCCCATCGCGCGCAGCGGCGCATGTAGGACGACTATCTCCGACGTCCGCCGCGTCGGACCGCCGGCATTGGTCGTCGAGTGGTTCCCCCGCCCGATCTCGAGCGCGGGCGACGGCCGGACGATGACACTCGGCTCCCATTCGATCTCGACGAGGCCGCGCCGGCGAGCATCGAGGAGCACCGCGGCACGGACGGATCCGACCGGCACCTCGGGGGTGTGGTCCATCGTCAGCAGCGCGCGCGGCGTGGGCCGCCTCCGCCATCTCCGCTGCACGAAGTTGACGACCTTGGCCTCCACGACGGGCGCGTCGATCTCGGCCAGGACCGTCGCCAACCCGCGCGGCGCCATGAAGAACTCGTCGACGTCGATCGGGATCACCCATTCGGCGCCACCGCGCCCCGCCTGCTGAATCGCGGCGTTGACGAGTCGCGTCTGCTCGAACGGGCCCGGGTCGCGGCGGATGTCGAGCGGGAGCCGCTGCGCGAGATCTTGAAGACACGCCCAGGTGCCGTCGGTCGATCCGTTGTCCACGACGACGATCCGCTCGATTCCCGCCGCTACGTGGTAGCGCAGGTTGACGCCGACGAGATCCACCGCGTCACGGACGATCATCACTCCCCAGAGGCGCATCGAGTGAACCGTATCCACGTGGCCCATCCACCAGGCTACGACCTGGACGGAGTCGCCGTTGGTACCGTTCGCGGACTTGCCGGCCACGGTCCAACAACCGGCGGTAGGGCGTCAGCGGCACGGATCGAGCCCACCATCCGCGGTCTCGGTTCAAGGTGTCTCCAAGCGCTTCCGCCTCCCCCACGAGCAGTACTCGACGCTCAAGCAGCGGGTGCTGCATCCACGGCGCTCGCGCACGTTCAGCGAGCTGCGCGCGCTCGAGGACGTCAGCTTCGACATCGCTCCGGGCGAGTTCTTCGGCATCGTCGGCCGCAACGGCAGTGGCAAGAGCACGCTGCTGAAGTGTCTTGCCGGCATCTACGGCGTCGACGCCGGGCGGGTCGACGTTCGCGGTCGGCTGTCGCCGTTCATCGAGCTTGGGGTCGGCTTCCATCCCGAGCTGTCGGCGCGCGACAACGTGACGATCAACGCGATCATGCTCGGCCTGACGCGCAAGCAGGCGCTCGAGCGGTTCGACGAGATCATCGCCTTCGCCGAGCTCGAGGAGTTCGTCGACCTGAAGCTGAAGAACTACTCGTCCGGGATGAGCGTGCGACTCGGCTTTGCCGTCGCGATCCAAGTCGACGCCGACGTGCTGCTCGTCGACGAGGTGCTGGCCGTCGGCGACGCGTCGTTTCAGCAGAAGTGCTTCGACGAGTTCGATCGACTCAAGGCCGAGGGCCGGACGATCGTCTTCGTCACGCACGGCATGGACGCGGTACGACGCTTCTGCGATCGGGCGATGCTGCTCGAGCGCGGCGAGATGATCGACATCGGCAAGCCCGACACGATCGCCTCCAAGTACGCCGAGGTCAACTTCGGCAAGGTGGGCGACGACGGTCCGAGCAGCGCGCCAGGCGTCTTACGGGCCCGAATCAAGCGCACCTGGTGCGCGACCGCGGACGGGCCCGTGCCCGAGATCGGCGACGACACGGCGACGGTCGCCCAGGGCGACGAATGTGTCGCCTGCATGGAGGTCGAGTTCAGCGATCCCGTCGAAGATCCGGTCTTCTCGATCACCTTCCGCAACGACGTGCGCCACACGATCTACGTCGCGCGCAGCGACCGCGGCGGCCCGACCGGCGCGTTTGCCGCCGGCCAGCGCGCGAACGTCAAGTTCCGCTTTCCGAACTGGCTTGCGCACAGCGTCTACACGCTGACGTCCGCCGTGCTGACCAGCAACGGCAGGGTGACGCTCGACCAGCACGTCGACGCCGTGACGCTGCGAGTGGAGACCGAGCGGAGGAGTGGCGGCGTCGCCGAGCTGCCGACGACGATCGAGGTCGAGCGCTCGTGAGCGTGACCGCCGAGGCCGCCCCCGCCGCGGTCCAGTCACGTGGACCGTCGGCGCTCGGCGGCGACCTGCGCCGAGCGCTCAGCCTGACCTGGATGCTCGCCGTGACCGACTTCAAGCTGCGCTACTTCGGCTCGGTGCTCGGCTATCTGTGGACGTTGATGCGGCCGCTGATGCTGTTCGGCGTCCTCTACTTCGTCTTCACCCAGGTGATCAAGTTCGGCGAGGGCGTCGAGTACTACCCGGTCTATCTGCTCACCTCGATCGTGCTGTTCACCTACTTCTCCGAGACGACGTCCGGCGGTGTCGGCTGCCTGATGGCACGCGAGAACCTGCTGCGCAAGATGCACTTCCCGCGCATCGCGATCCCAATCTCGGTATCGCTGAGCGCGCTGTTCAACCTCGGCCTGAACCTGGTCGCGGTTTTCGTGTTCGCGATGATCTCGGGAGTGCCGATCCGGCTGAGCTGGCTCCAGTTCCCGTTCCTGGTGCTGCTGCTCGCGGCGTTCGCGATCGGGTTCGCGATGCTGCTCTCGGTGCTCTACGTCCGCTTCCGCGACATCCAGCCGATCTGGGACGTCGTGCTGCAGATCACCTTCTACGCTTCGCCGATCCTCTATGTGGTCAGCGCTCTGCCGGCGCAGTTCGTGCGCGAGATGATGGCCGCCAACCCGCTCGCGACGATCCTGACCCAGATGCGCCACGCGGTCCTCGACCCGTCCGCCCCGACAGCGGCCGAGACGATCGGATCGGACGTGCGACTGCTGATACCGCTGGGGCTGATCGTCCTCGTCTTCGCGTTCGGTCTGTGGCTGTTCACCCGCGAGGCCCCGCGAATCGCGGAGAATCTCTGATGGTGGACGACTTGGAGGCGATCGAGCGCGAGCACGTCGAGCAGCTCGCGCGAGCGCACGAGGCGCTTGCCGCTGCCCAAGACCGCAGCTACTGGCTCGACCGCTGGGGGATCGACCTCAACGCGCAGATGCGCAAGCCCGGTGCACGCAGGCTGCGTGCGCTGCTGCGCTGGCTGCGCGAGCTGCAGCGCGGCAGGACCGCCGTCCAGCGTTACGCGCAGACGCGGCTCGGCGAGCTTCGTGCGTCCGCTGCCGAGGACGACATCGCGGCGAGCGCCACCGCCGAGCGCGCCGCGGCAGCAGGCGACGACGCCCCGACAGCGCGCTCCTGAGGACAGCGTGCCGGACGTCTCGATCGTCATCCCCGTCAAGGACGGCGCGCGCTATCTCGAGCGGTTGCTGAGCGCCGTGCGCGAGCAGAGCGGCGATGCGATCGAGCTGCTGGTGATCGACTCCGGCTCGAGCGACGGCTCGGTCGAGCTCGCCCACGCCGGCGGAGCGACAGTCCACGAGATCGCGCCGGAGGAGTTCGGCCACGGCCGAACGCGCAACTTCGGCATGGAGATCGCCTCCGGCGAGATCGTCTGCTTCCTGACCCAGGACGCGGTCCCAGCGCCCGGCTGGCTGGGCGCCCACTTGGCGGCCTTCGAGCTCGACCCGAAGGTCGGCGCCGTCTACGGACCGCACCTGCCGTGGCCCGACACCAGTCCGATGATCGCCCGCGAGCTCGACGAGTTCTTCGCCTCGATGTCGCCGAACGGCGAACCGGTACAGCAGCGCGCGGGCGACCTGGCGTTCCTGTCGAACGTCAACGCCGCCTATGCGCGAGCCTGCTGGGAGGAGATCCGCTTCGAAGACCTCGCCTACGCGGAGGACCAAGCGTTCGGACAGGCGATGCTGACCGCTGGTTGGGTCAAGGTCTTCCACCCGGCCGCGGCGGTGCGCCACGCCCACGACTATGGGCCGATCGAGTTCGCCCGCCGCTACTTCGACGAGTACCGTGGCCTGCGCGAGACCGGCGGCCACGTGGAGCCGGCCCGCCCGAGCCGGGTGCTCGCCGACGTCCGCGACAGCGTAGTCGCCGACCGGCGCTGGATGGCCGAGCAGGGTTGGCCGGAGTCGCGCCGCGCCGCCTGGACGGCGCGCTCGCTCTTGCACCACGGCAGTCGCAAGGCGGCGGCGGTCGCGGCGACGCGGCCGGACCGCCTGCCGGCCGTGGTCGAGCGCAGACTGTCGCTGGAGGGACGGGCGACTGAAAGCGCCGGCTCCAAGCACGGGACGGCTCCGAGCACCGCCGCCGCTCTCACGGAGCCCAGCTACGCCGATGTCCTGCGCCATGCCAGGCAAGGCGCCGCGCCGCTCTCTCCGCGTTCCCCCGCGGTGGCCAGCCGCGAGCGCCTCCACCTGGCGTTCGTCGTGCCGCCCTTCCAGCGCGGCAGCGGCGGCCACTCGACGATCTTCGGCCTGATCGCCCGGCTCGAGCGGTTGGGCCACACCTGCACGATCTGGATAAGCGACGCCGCGGGAACCAGCGCGATCCCCTCGCCGGCAGTGCTGCGCCGCAACATCGTCGACTGGTTCGCCCCGGTAGCCGCTCCGGTGTTCACCAGCTTCGACGCCTGGCACGGCGCCGACGCAGCGGTCGCGACCGGCTGGGACACCGCCCACCCCGTCGCGCTCCTGCCCGGCTGCGGCGCGCGCGCCTATCTGGTCCAGGACCACGAGCCGGAGTTCTTCGCCACGTCCGCCGAACGAATCTGGGCCGATCAGACCTACGACCTTGGGCTCTACCCAATCTGCGCCAGCCGCTGGCTGCGCGATCTGCTCGCCGAGCGGCATGGCTGCCACGGCGCCTACTTCCACCTCGGCGTCGACCACGACATCTACCGCCCGCTGCCCGGGATCGAGCGGCGCCGCGACACGGTGATCTTCTACGCGCGCGCGGCAACCGCCCGACGCGCCGTCCCACTCGGGGTGCTGGCGCTCGAGGAGCTGCGCGCGCGGCGGCCCGAGACCCGGGTGGTGACGTTCGGCCAGGACGTGCGGCTGAAGACGACGTTCGCTCATGACTCGCTCGGCGTCGCCACGCCGGCCCGGCTGGCCGGGGCTTACTCCGAAGCGACGGTCGGCCTTTGCCTGTCGCTGACCAACTACTCGCTGATCCCTCAGGAGATGATGGCCTGCGGCCTACCCTGCGTCGACCTGGCCGGCAGCAGCTCGGAGGCGGTGTTCGGCGATGCCGGGCCCGTCGCGCTAGCCGACCGGGACCCGGTCGCGCTCGCCGACGCGATGGAGGCGCTGCTCGACGACGAGGAGCTCTGGCAGGCCCGATCCGAGGCGGCCCTGGCATTCGTCGCCGACGCGTGCTGGGATCACGCGGCGGAGCAGGTGGAGACCGGGCTGCGTGAAGCGCTGCGTACGGTAACCAGCAGGTAGCATCCCCGAGCCGGATGCTCTCCACCTCCACGGCCGAGGCCAGTGCCGCCAGCGTTGTCCGCGCACTGCCCACCCTGCTGCCGAGACAAGGCGCTCCGCGTTGGTCCCTCGCCCTCCTGGTAGCCCTTGTCTTCTTGAAGGGGCTGATCTGGGGCGTCACGATCCCGTATTTCTGGGCTGCCGACGAGGACTATCACTTCCTCTATGTCGAGAGCCTGACCACCCAACAGCAACTCCCCTCGCCCGACCGACCGCTCTATCCGCGCGAGTATGGCGAGGTGGGCAAGGCGATCGACTACGACGCCTACGGCCAAGGACCCCGTCGGAGCTTCGACGGCGACCCCAAACGGTCGGTGCGCGATCTTGCTCGCCTGCCCTCCAGCGCCCGCGAGCCAACCGAAGTCGGGCGCGGCGTCGGCGTGGTTCACCCACCGCTCTACCCGCTGGTGGGCGCCACGGTCAACGCCACGGCCGGCGACGCTTCGGTGCTTACGCGGATCACTCTGGTGCGGTGGGTATCGGCTCTGATCGGCGCCCTGGCCGTATACCTCGCCTGGTTGCTGGCCGCTCAGGTCCTCAGGCGGTTCATCCACCAGTTCACCGCCGCATTCCTCGTCGCCGTCCAGCCGATGTTCTCCTACATGACCGGGGTGGTGAACCATGATGTCGCGCTCGTCGCCTGTTTCTCGGCCGCGCTTGCGCTGATGCTCTTCCTGATGCGGAGCCCCCCACGGGCGGGCCAGGGGCTCTGGCTGGGCGGAGCGATCGCGCTGGCGCTGCTGATCAAGGCGACCGCGGTCGTGCTGCTTCCGCTCGCCGCACTCGCCTACCTCGCCCAGGTCCTCGTCCACCGCGGCTGCTGGCGCGAGGCAGCGCGATCGGCTGGTCTCGCGGCGATGGTCGTGCTCGTTCTCGCCGCTTGGTGGTACATCCGCGCCAAGCTCGTATACGGCTCGTTCACGGGCGCGACGACGACTCTCAGCGACACCTCGCAGAGCAGCCTGCCCGCGGGCGAGCGAGGCATCCTCGCGACCAGTCCCGGCGAGTTGTGGTCCTACTTCCGCGAGTGGATGGCCCTCACGTATCGAACCTACTGGTGGCACTTCATGTGGTTCGAGGCGCCGAGCACCCGCTCGTTGTGGTTCTACCTGCCGATGGCCGCCGGCGGCGCGGGAGCGGTCGGGCTCGCCCGCGTGGCCTGGCTCGGCCGCCGCACCTTGCTATCCGCGGAGGACCCGCTGCCGCGTCAGATCGTCCTGATGGTCGTGGCCACCTTGCTGATCATCGTCCCCTTCCTCGGGGTCGATCTGGTGCGACGAGCGGATGGGCTCGGCTTCATGGTCAACGGCGGCCGTTACCTGCTGCCGACCTACGGCGCGGTCGCGGTGCTGTTCGTGGTCGGGATCCGCGGCCTGGTCGGCCACCGGCTCCTGACGCCGGCCCTGGTCGTCGCCGCGGCCATCGCGACCGTCTTCAACTTGCGCGTCTATGACTTCCACTACCTCAATCGCTACTACGGGCACGACAGCCTCGGCGAGATATTGCGGCGTCTCAGCTTCGATCGACCGGAGTTCGTCACGCCGACGAGCATCGCAACCGTCGCGCTCCTCGCGGTAGTCGCGGCCGCGGGCGCCTGGGGCTTCGCGCTCAAGGCATCGAACGCCGACCTCGACGCCTCCGGTCGATAGCGTGCGACGCATGAGCAGATCGAGGCGCGCACTCATCACCGGCATAACCGGCCAGGACGGGAGCTACCTGGCGGAACTCCTACTGGAGAAGGGCTACGAGGTGCACGGCATGGTCCGCCGGTCCTCGACCGAGACCTTCCAGCGTCTGCAGGGCTGCCGCGACCGGCTGACGCTGCATACCGGCGATCTGCTCGACCAGCGCTCGTTGGTCGATGTCATGCGCGAGTGCCAGCCCGACGAGATCTACAACCTCGCCGCGATGTCGTTCGTCGCGGCGTCCTGGAATCAGCCGGTGCTGACCGCGGAGTTCAGCGGGGTCGGCGCGACGCGGATGCTCGAGGCGATGCGCGAGACGGTCCCCGAGGCGCGCTTCTACCAGGCCTCGTCCTCGGAGATGTTCGGCCAGGTGCTCGAGGTTCCGCAGACCGAGACCACGCCGTTCTACCCGCGCAGCCCGTACGGGGTCGCCAAGGCCTACGGCCACTTCATCACCGTCAACTACCGCGAGAGCTACGACCTCTTCGCGAGCTCGGGGATCCTCTTCAATCACGAGTCACCGCGCCGCGGGCTGGAGTTCGTGACCCGCAAGGTCACCCACGGCGTGGCCGCGATCAAGCTCGGGCTCCAGGAGAAGCTGGCGCTCGGCAACCTCGACGCCGAGCGGGACTGGGGTTACGCCAGGGACTACGTCGAGGCGATGTGGCTGATGCTCCAGGAGGACGAGCCCGACGACTACGTGATCGCGACGGGCGAGACGCACAGCGTGCGCCAGCTCGTCGACATCGCCTTCTCGCACGTCGGGCTCAGCTCCGACGACCACGTTGAGATCGATCCGAAGTTCTTCCGCCCCGCGGAGGTCGAGCACCTGATCGGCGATGCGTCGAAAGCACGCGAGAAGCTCGGCTGGGAGCCGCAAACCTCGTTCGAGGAGCTCGTGAAGCTGATGGTCGACTCCGATCTAGAGCTGCTCGCGAGCGGCGCACCGCAGTTGCAGGCCGGCTAGGCCAAAAGGTGGCGGGCCTCAACCGCGAGGTGGCATGCGGATCCTTCATCTGACACCCGAGTTACCGTGCTGGCCAGGCGGGACGGGTGGCGCCACCAGACAATTCCATCTCCTCCGCCGGCTCGTGGAACTGGGCCATCAGGTGACTGTGGTCGCGCCATTGCCAGCCGGCGACGAGCGGCGTCGGGCACAGCTCGCGGAAGCCGGGATCCAGCTGCGTGCGGCGGACCGCCCGGCGTCGCGAGCCCGGGAGGCGGCGCTTGCCCTGGTACGCGAGCCTTCGCTGGCGGTCAAGGCGCTCGAGCGCCCGGTCCTCGCCTGGCAGGTCTCGGTGTTCTGGACGATGCTCCGACCGCTCGCGCTGGACGAGATCCGGGAGAGCCGACCGGACATCGTCACAATCGAGCACGACAACGCCGCCCACTGGGTCGGAGACCTACCGGCCGACATCCCCACCGCGCTCGTTCTGCAGAACGTCGGACGCCACTACTACGACAGCCGCCAGCGCTCCGCCAGAGGTGTCCGAAGGGCGTGGTTCGCGCTGGAGAAACGTCGCTTCGCCAAGCACGATCGGCACTGGCTCACACGCTACGCGACCCTGATCGCAGTTTCGGATCGCGATGCCGAGGAGCTCCGCGGCCTGCTCAGCGTGCCCGTCGAGGTCGTGCCCAACGGCGTGACGAGCGACGAGCTGACCCCTCGCCCACCATCGCGGGAGCGGGAGACCCTGCTGTTCACCGGGACGTTGAGCCACCCTCCCAACGCCGAGGGAATCCGCTGGTTCGCCGACGAGGTCTGGCCCCGAGTCCAGCGACGGCGAGCCGACGCGCGACTGCTCGTCGTGGGCCGTGACGCGCCGGCGAGCGTGCTGAGGCTCGACGATCGGGACGGGATCGAGGTCGTGGGCGCCGTTCCGGACATGGCGCCCTACTTCGATCGGGCCACGGTCGTGGTCGTTCCCCTGCATTCGGGCGGGGGAACGCGCTTGAAGATCCTCGAGGCATTCGCCTGCGAGCGCGCCGTGGCATCGACCGCGATCGGCTGCGAGGGGCTCGCGGTCGACGACGAGCGCGAGCTGCTGATCGCCGACGACGCCGAGGGATTCGCCGCGGCCACTCTGCGACTGCTCGACGACTCCCCGCTGCGCCTGCGGCTCGCCACGGCGGGACGGGAGCTGGCGGAGCGTCGCTACGACTGGCGCGTCCTCGGTGACCAGCTCGCCGTCGCGCTCGAACGAACCGCCGGGTACCGGTCCGAGCCGGCAGGAGCAGCGTGAGCGGTCCTCTCAACGTCGGCTTCGCCGGCGGCATGCCGCCGATCCTCGGCGGCGGCGGCCTGGAGATCCAGATGTCCCATACCGCCGCCGCGCTCGAGCGCCGCGGCCACCGCGTCGTGCGGGTGGAGTGCGCGCCGCCGGACCTCCGCCTCGACATCCTGCACGGCTTCCAGGCGGAGACCTGGCTCGACTGGGCAATTCCTCACTGGAAGCGAAGCCGCTGCCCGATCGTCGTGTCTCCCGTGCTCACCGTCCGCCCCGGACTCGAGCAACGGCTCATGCGGTTCTCACGACACCTGCCGTTCGTCAACACGTCGGCGCGCCAGCGCGCCCACGTCATGAGCGAAGCCAGCGCCGTTGTCGTCCTGACCGCGCACGAGCGTGAGATCACCCTGGCGCTCGGCGCCGATCCCGGCAAGATCAGCATGATCGGGAACGGCGTCGCACGATACGAGGATGACGAGCTGGAGCCTCCGCCCCACGCGCCGGACCCTCCGTTCGCGTTGATGGTGGGGAACGTGTCCGAGCGCAAGCAGCAGCGCGCGGTGCTGGCAGCGACGACACAGCTCCGCTTCGTCGTCGTGGGCGGGTTCGAGGGCTCCGAAGACGAGCGCCGACACTGGGACCGGACCGTCGAGCAGGCCGGCGCGACGTGGCTCGGCGAGATCGACGATCCGGCGAGTGTCCGAGCCCTTCAACGTGCAGCAACCGCGACGGTGCTCTACAGCAGGGCGGAGGGCCTGAGCCTCGCCGCGCTCGAGTCCCTCTCCGTTGGCACGCCGATCGTCGTCAGCGAGATTCCCGCCCACCGTGAGCTGGCCGGCCGTTTTCCCGGACTGGTGCACATCGTCGGCTCCGCCGAGGCCATCGGCCCCGCGCTGCAGGCGATCGCGGCCCGCCCGCGGCCAACCCCCGCGCCGATCCCGGGCTGGGATGACGTCGCCGCGGAGCTCGAGGCCGTCTACCTTCGCGTGCTGGACGCATAGCGTGGCGCGCGCGACGGCCTCGACGACCAGTGGCCCGGTGGCGGTGGTCATCCCGACGCTCAATCGGATCGCGGACCTGCGCGCCTGCGTGGAGTCGGTAGCCGCCCAAACGCGGGCACCGGATCTCGTGCTCGTGGTCGACAACGGCTCCACCGACGGAACGCGCGACTTCCTCGGCCGAACCGACGGCCTGACGCCACTGTTGCAGGAGCGCAACGCCGGCGCCCCCGGGGGTTTCGAGATCGGCGTGCGCGAAGCGATCGCACGTGGAGCGGAGTGGATCTGGCTGCTCGACGACGACGCGGTGGCGGCTCCGACGGCGCTCGCCGAGTTGATGGGACGGGCGACGACCGCAAGCGGTCCGATCGGCGGGCTGGCGCCGACCGTCGAGTTCGGCGACGGCCGGCGCGAGACGGGCTGGCTCTGGGGGGCGCGCGCCACCAGCGAGCTGGGGCAATCCCCGAACGTGCCAGACGACCAGGGCGAGACACCCGCGCAGGACGTCGATTGGGCGCCATTCGCCGGCCTGATGCTGACACGCGCGGCGTGCGAGCAGGTGGGGGCGATCCGCGCCGACTACGTGCTCTGGCATGCCGACGTCGAGTACTGCCTGCGGCTGCGTATCGCCGGTTTTCAGCTGCTTGCCGCGCCGGAGGCGCTGGTGCGCCACCCCGCGATGCCGATGATCTCACGACGGATCGTCGGTCGAACCGTCACGGTCGGCCGCATCGCCCCCTGGCGCGAGTACTACGACACCCGCAACCGCTGGCTGCTTGCCCGCACGGTGCGCGGCACCGCGTTCGAGCGGCGCGTGGCGCCGATCGCACGCGCACGCGACGAGCTCGCACGCGCGGTTGCCGTGCTGCTCGCCGACCCGGGTGGCACAAGGCGCCTGTGGATGCGCGCCCTGGGTGCGGTCGACGGGGCACGCGGTCGCATCACGCGCCGGCCGGAGGCACGCTAGTGGCGGTGGCCGGCGATTGGCCGACCGCGGACCTGGAGCATCTCCTGGGCTGCCCGGTGTGCGGTTCGCCCGCTCGCGCCCGGATATACAGCGGCATGCACGACCGACTGTTCACCAGCCCGGGCAGCTGGACTCTCTGGCGCTGTGGTGGCTGTGCGTCGGCCTACCTCGACCCGCGCCCCGACCTTGGGTCGATCGGGAGGGCCTACGCGCGCTACATGACTCATGGTCAGCCGGCACGACGGCCCACGACGAGCGGGGCCCTCGCGTCGATCAAGCGTCTGGTCCTGAACGGCTATCTGAACAGCCGTTACGGATACCGGCTGAGCCCCGGTTCACGAGTCGGCGCGATACTCGTGCCGCTGATTCCCCACTTGGCCGGACAGATCGACCGCTCGATCCGGCACCTTCACGTCGACGTCCCGAACCCGCGCGTGCTGGACTTCGGCTGTGCCAACGGCGAGTTCCTGCTGCGCGCGCAAGGCCTCGGCTGGGAGACCGAGGGAATCGACTTCGACGCGGAGGCGCTCGAACACGCGCGGGCGGCCGGTCTCTCAGTTCGCGCTGGCTCGCTGAGTGACCTCGATCCCGACGAGATGCGCTTCGACGCGATCACGCTCGGCCATGTGATCGAGCACCTGCACGATCCGGTCGCCGAGCTGCGCCGAGCGTACGACCTCCTGCGACCGGGCGGGACGATCTGGCTCGCCACACCGAATGTCGACGCGCTCGGCCACCGGTTCTTCAAAGATGCCTGGTTCGCGCTCGACCCACCACGTCATCTGGTGCTGTTCAACGAGCGGTCGCTGACGACAGCTCTGGAAGAGGCCGGATTCGAGCGCATCGAGGCGCTCCGTCCGGGCCCCGACGCACGCTGGCTGTTCCCGCCGAGCCTCGCTATCGCTCGGGGCCTCGATCCCCTCGGTTCCGATCCGGCCGCGAGCGCTCCCCAGTTGGGGCTGAAGATGCGATTGCGCGCGCGAGCCGCCGAGGCGGTTTCCTGGCGGCGGCCGCGAGTGGCTGAGGAGCTGATAGTCGCCGCTCGAACGCCCGGCTGACACCGCCGACCCTCCTAGGTCGACGAACCGCGGCGCAGCAGGCCACCAGCAACCTGACGCACGAGCTCCCGCTCGGAACGATCGAGCCAGAGCAGGTAGAAGGCGAGCCAGTATCCGGCGAGCATCGCAAGGGCGAGGCCGGCGACGGCGATCGCCGAGTCGAGTGGCAGCACCGCCTTGGCGGCGGCGAGCGCCAACGCCAACACGAGCGCAAGCGAGTAGGCCGGGACGAACGATTGCTCCAAGAGCTTGCGACCGGTAACGGGGACCATGCGACGCACGATCCGCAGAAGAAATGGGAAGGCGACGAAGTAGGGCACCGCCGTGCCGATGGCCACCCCCTCGAGTCCCAGCGCCGGGGTCAGCATCAGCGACAGCGAGAGATTGCCGAGCGCGACGCCCCAGGCGATCGGGACCAGCTTGTTGGCCTGCTCACCGGCGACGACGATCCCCTGGATTACGCTCGTGCAGCCGTTGACGAGCCAATAGCTCATCAGGATGGCCATGGCGAGCCCCGCCTGGCCGAACTCCGGGCCGAGCCATGCCGCGAGCAGCTCCGGGGCCAGGATCATTCCGGTCACCGACATCGGCACGATCAGCGCGAGGGTGTAGCGAATGCCGCGGGTGAGCAACTCCTCAAGGCGACGGCTGTCACCCTCGCCGAAGAAGCGTGAGGCCGTCGGCAGCACGGTCACCGAGAGAGCTCCGTTCAGCGCTCTGATTACGTTGTGCGCCCGGATCGGTCCCTCGTAGAGACCTACCGTCGTGGCCGATTTGAACACGCCGAGGATGATCCGATCGACAGCGTAGACCACCGTTCCCGCTGCCTCGGTCAACGATACGTAGATCGCAAGCCGAGCGAAGGAGGCCGCCTCGGAACGGGTCGCGAGGCTGGGGCGAAACCGAAACGGCAGGTGCCCGACGCGCACCGCGATCGCCGCGCCCACGCCACTGATCAGCGGGATCGTCCCGCTGACCGCGATCAGCACCGCGACTCCCGCGCCGGCATAGGCGGCACCGAGCACCACACCGGCGTAGACGAGCATCGAGGCCATGTCGATCGTCGCCGCCCGCACGAACAGCTGCCGCGCCCGCATGGCGTCGCGATAGATCGTGATCGGCCACCCCACGGCGACCACTCCTCCGAGCAGCAGGGCCCCGAGCTGCGCCTGCTGCTCGAGGTCGGCGGAGAGGTCGACGGCAGCGGCGAGCGCCAGTCCAATCGCGGCGATGGCCAGGCCCGTCGCCAGCCCGGCGGCGGCGTAGATCAGAACCGCTGTCGAGAAGGCGCGATCGCGAGCCTCGGCGCTGACGGCTGCCGCCATGTTGCGCACGGCGGCGCTGGCCGCCGAGTTCTGGATCACCAGCATGTAGCCCGCGATCGACGAGAGCAGGCCGTAGACGCCGAGCTCTTCCAGCGAGAGGCGCCGTGCGAGCACCGTCAAGATCGCGAACATCGCGAGCAGCCCGGTGACCTGAGCGACCTGCTGAACCAGCGATCCGGTGGCGAGCAGATGGGCCTGACCGCGATCGGGGCCAGGAGGGGGCGCGTTCTGCACGCCGGTACTCTCCCCGATCGTCTGGCCGGAGCGCCGCGCGAGCGCATAGCATCGCCGTCGTGCACGTCGGCTTTTCGCTCCTGACGCTGTTCCCGAGCCGCGTCGGCGGCGCGGAGTCGAATGTCCGCGGCGTGCTCGGGCAGTTCGCGAACGGCAACGGGCCCGAACGGGTGACGGTGCTCGCGAACCGTCACGTCGCGGAGGCCTACGGCGACTACGCCCGCAACCGCGTCGAGCTGCACCGGGTGCGCAGCTACCACTGCGGCGACAGCGACTCGACCCGGCTGCTCGCGATGGGGGCGGCCGCGCTGGCGCCGCGTCTGGTCGCGCGCGACGTCCCGAACGGGCTGGACGTCCTCCACCATCCGGTGACGGTGCCGATTCCACGCCTGGCGGGCGTGCCGACCGTGACCACCGTGTTCGACCTGCAGCATCACGAGCTGCCGTGGTTCTTCTCACGCGCCGAGCGCGCCTACCGCGGCTGGGCCTACGACCGCGCGGCGCGGCGCGCGGATCTGGTCTCGACGATCAGCGAGTACTCGCGCCAGAGGCTGATCGAGATCGTAGGCATCGCACCCGAGCGGGTGGTCTCGATCCATCTCGGCATCGACCACGACCGCTTCGATCCGACGGCGACCGATGCCGACGCTCTGCTGCGCGAGCGGCGCGACCTACCCGACCGCTTCGTCGTCTACCCGGCGAATCTCTGGCCGCACAAGAATCACGCGCGGCTGATCGAGGCGCTGGCGTCAGCGCCCCAGGACGTCCACCTGCTGCTGTCGGGGCAGGACTACGGCAAGCTCGGCGAGGTGGAGCAGCAGGCCCGCGCCGCCGGTGTGAGCGATCGAGTCCATCACCTTGGCTACCTCGGGCAGGACGAGGTTCCAGCGCTCTACCGCGCCGCCACCGCAATGGTCTTTCCCAGCCTGTACGAGGGATTCGGCGCTCCGCCGGTCGAGGCGATGGCGTGCGGCTGCCCGGTCGCGAGCTCCGACCGCGGATCGCTCGCCGAGGTCGTCAACGGGGCGGCGCTGGTATTCGACCCGGAGTCGCCCGAGGCGATCGGCGACGCGATCGCGAGAATCGTCGACGACCGCCAACTGCGGGAGCGCCTGTGCGCCGCCGGTCTCGTCAACGCGGCGCGCTTCACCTGGGCCGCGACGGCGCGACGGCACGTCGACCTGTATGAGCGGGCCGCCGCGCTCTAGATGGTTGATGCGTTATCGGCCGTAGGCGGCGAAGGCGCGTGGGGGTTGTTTGGTTTGGTGGTTGTGCCAGATGCCTGCTGCGAGGGTGAGTAGTCGGAGGCTGATTCGGGCGGCGAG
>Ga0190272_10000386_pt1 | contig 24077 bp, 18 predicted proteins | sample Popmic504T_FD_133746 | JGI IMG/M metagenome (GOLD analysis project Ga0190272, IMG submission 133746) | Populus adjacent soil microbial communities from riparian zone of Shoshone River, Wyoming, USA - 504 T | ecosystem: Environmental > Terrestrial > Soil > Riparian zone | place: USA: Wyoming... | reverse complement strand
GCGGCAACATCGTCGCCGAGATGACCGGCCTGAACCTCAACAGGGGCACCTCCTGGGGCGTTGGCAACGTCATGGAGTTCTACATCAACTTCGGCGTGGCCGGAGTGATCGGCGGCTTCCTGGTCCTGGGCTGGCTGATCGGCATGCTGGATCGGCGCACGGTGGAATCGCTTCGCGAGGCCAAGCTCGGCAACGCCTTTATCTTCTTCCTTCCCTGCATCGCGCTTATCCAGCCGAACGGCTCGCTGGTGGAGCTGTTCAGCGGCGCGGCTGCGGCCTTGGCGGCGGGCTTTGCCTGGCGCTGGGCCTGGCAGGAGTGGCGGGCCCGGCAGCGACGCCCGCGCATGGCGCCCCTGGCCCCCATCCGCCGCCTGTGAAGGTCCTGCTTACGGTCGCCAGCCTGCGACCCAGCTACGGCGGTCCGGCCTTTTCGGTTTCCCAGCTTGCCGGGGCGCTGTCGCGGGCCGGGGTCGATGTCGGCCTGTGGGCGCCGGACGGTTCGGCGGCCGACACGCCGCTGCCTCTGCCGGCCGCGGTCGAGCGGCTGGCCGATCTCGACGCCTTCAGGCCCGACCTGCTGCACGACAACGGAATCTGGCTGCCGCACAACCACCGGCTGGCAAGGCTTGCCGCCAAACGGCGCCTGCCGAGGTTCGTCAGCACCCGGGGGATGCTCGAGCCCTGGGCGGTCCGGCATAAGGGCGCCAAGAAACGCCTCGCCTGGCTGCTCTACCAGCGCAGCGACCTGCGCCGCGCCCAGGCGCTGCACGCCACTGCCGAGCCTGAAGCCCGCAACCTGGGGCGGCTGAAGCTGCGCGTGCCGATCACCACCATCGCCAACGGCATCGACATGCCCAGCGAGCGCCCCGGGCGGGAGGACGGCTCGCCTCGCACCGCCCTGTTCATGGGACGCATCTATCCGGTCAAGGGCCTGCCCATGCTGATCGAGGCCTGGGCCCGGGTTCGTCCCAAAGGCTGGGTGCTGGAGATCGCCGGCCCTGATGAAGCCGGCCACCAGGCGCAGGTCGAGGCGGTCGTCCGCGCCCATGGCCTCAGCGATGTCGTTCGCTTCGTAGGGCCGGTCGCGGGCCAGAAGAAGCACGCCGCCTTCCACCGCGCCGACCTGTCGGTGCTGTCCAGCCACTCGGAGAGCTTTGGCATGGCGGTCGGCGAGGCGCTGGCCCACGGCCTACCGGTACTGGCCACCCGCGCCGCGCCCTGGCCTATGCTGGAGGCCCGCGGCTGCGGCTGGTGGGTGGAGCCGAGCGTCGAGGGCCTGGCCGAGGGCCTGCAGCGGGCCACAGGCCATGACGCGCCCACGCTGAGAACCATGGGCGACAAGGGGCGGGCGCTGATCGCCGCCGACTATTCGTGGGACCATGCGGCCGCCGCCTTCATCGGCCTCTACGACGACGCGCTTCGCCGCGCTGCGGGCTGACGTGGCCGGCCCGCGCCTCATCTTCGTCAACCGGTTCTTCCACCCGGACCACTCGGCGACCGCGCAGCTGCTGACCGACCTGTGCCTGTTCCTGGCCAGGGAAGGCTGGGACGTGCATGTGGTCGCCAGCCGCGCCCGCTACGAAGATCCGTCGGCCAGGCTCCCGGCCAGCGAGGAGGTCGGCGGTGTCCACGTCCACCGCGTCCGCACCACGGCCTTCGGGCGCGGCAATGTGGCGGGGCGGGCGGCCGACTACCTGTCTTTCTATCCCGCCGCCTTCGCCGCCCTGCTGAAAATCCTGCGGCGTGGCGACATCGTCATCGCCAAGACCGATCCGCCCCTGCTGTCGGTCGCCTGCGCGGCGGCGGCGCGGATCAAGGGCGCGCGGCTGGTCAACTGGCTCCAGGACCTTTACCCCGAGGTCGCCGGCGAACTGGGCATGGCGGCGCTTAAGGGCCGCCTTGGCGCACCCCTGCGGGCGCTTCGCAACGCCTCGCTGAAGGCGGCCGCCGCCAACGTGGCTATCGGCGATCGCATGGCCGAGAGGCTTCAGGCGCAGGGCGTGCAGGCCGACCGCATCGCCGTCATTCACAACTGGACCGACGACGAGGCCATCATCCCTGTTCCCCCAGGGCAGTCGCCGCTGCGGGCGGCGTGGAAGATCGCGCCGGCTGACTTCGTGGTCGGCTACTCAGGCAACCTTGGGCGGGCGCACGAGGCGGAGACGCTGCTTGGCGCCGCGCGGGCCTTGCGGACGCGGCCTGAGATCAAGTTCCTGTTCATCGGCGGCGGCCACCACAGCGGCGCGCTCGGCCGTCGCGTCACTGACGAGGGGCTGAGCAACGTCCTCTTCCAGCCCTACCAGCCACGCGAGATGCTGAACCAGTCGCTAGCCGCGCCCGACGTCCATTGGGTGTCGCTGCTGCCGGCGCTGGAAGGCCTGATCGTGCCCAGCAAGTTCTATGGCGCGGCGGCCGCCGGACGGCCCATCATCGCGGTGACCGACGCCGACGGCGAGCTGGCGCGGCTGGTGCGGGCGCATGGCTGCGGCGTGGTGGTGGAGCCGGGCGACGCCGCCGCCATGGCCGCCGCCATCACCGGGCTGGCCGGTGACCGGCAGGCCTGCGCCGCCAAGGGCCAGCGAGCCCGGGCGATGATCGAGGCGCGCTTCACCCGCGGCATGGCCCTGGAAGCATGGGCGTCGTTGCTGCGCGGCGTCGTCGGCGGCCGCGTTCGTTGACAGGGTAGAAGCCGTTTGCGACAGGTCGCGCCACGAGGGCGTCCCGACAGCCTGCCAGCTTCTCGGCCGACCAAGAGGAGTGAACCGGCTTGATCATCCTGGGCCTGAACGCCTTCCACGGCGATTCCGCCGCCGCCCTGGTCAAGGACGGCGTGCTGGTGGCCGCCGCCGAGGAAGAGCGCTTCCGCCGCATCAAGCATTGGGCCGGCTTTCCCAGCGAGGCGATCGCCTACTGCCTGGCCGAAACGGGCGTGACGCTCTCCGACGTCGACCTGGTGGCGGTCAATTCCGACAGCACGGCGCACCGCTGGCGCAAGCTGGCCTTCGTCGCCGCCAACCGCCCCAGTCCTCGCCTCATCCTCGATCGCCTGAAAAACCGCGGCGCCCGCAAGGGCATCGCCGAGCACCTGGCCGAAGCCTTTCCCGGCCAGCGGCTGCGCGCCGCCGTGACCCCGGTCGAGCACCACTACGCCCACATGTCGTCGGCCTTCCACGTCTCGCCCTTCGAAGAGGCGGCGGTGGTGTCGGTGGACGGTTTTGGCGATTTTTCCAGCGCCGCCTGGGGCTATGGCAGGGGCGAGACCATCGACATCGAAGGCCGCGTCCACTTCCCCCACTCGCTCGGCGTCTTCTACCAGGCCGTCACCCAATACCTGGGCTTTCCGCACTACGGCGACGAGTACAAGGTCATGGGCCTGGCCCCCTACGGCAAGCCGACGCGGCTGGAGGAGATGCGCAAGATCGTGCGCCTATCGCCGGACGGCGCGTTCAAGCTCGACCTCAGCTACTTCCGCCACGTCCGCGAGAAGGTGCCCTACGAATGGGAGGGTGGCTCGCCCTCGGTCGGCGACCTGTTCTCCCCGGCGCTGGAAGACCTGCTCGGCCCCCGCCGCGACCCCGCCCAGCCTATCGGCCAGCGCGAGCACGACCTGGCCCGCTCGGTGCAGGCCATGTACGAGGAGGCCTTCTTCAACCTGCTCGGCGCGCTTCATAGACGTCATGGCGGAGACGCGGTGGCCATCGCGGGCGGCTGCGGCAACAACTCGGTGGCCAACGGCAAGATCCGCCGCCAGACCCCCTACCGCCGCGTCTATGTACAATCGGCGGCGGGCGACGCGGGCGGCGCCATCGGAGCGGCCTTCGCCCTGCACCACAAGCACGGCGGCAAGCGCGGCTTCGTCATGGACCACGCCTATTGGGGTCCCTCGTTTGGCGAGGAGACCATCGCCCAGCTGCTCGCCGAGAGCGATGCCGAGATCAAGGCGGCGGGCTGCACGGTCGACAACATCCCCGACGAAGCCGAGCTATGTCGCCGCACCGCGCAGGCCGTCTCCGAAGGCCAGGTGATCGGCTGGTTCCAGGGCCGAATGGAGTGGGGCCCGCGCGCGCTGGGCGCCCGCTCGATCATCGGCGACCCGCGCCGCGCCGACATGAAGGACATCCTCAACGCCAAGATCAAACGCCGCGAATCCTTCCGCCCCTTCGCGCCCTCGGTGCTGGCCGAAGCCGTGCCGGACTGGTTCGAGGAGGACGACGACGTCCCCTTCATGATGCAGGTCTTCCAGATCCGCGAAGACAAGCGCCCGCAGATTCCGGCCGTCACTCACGTCGATGGCTCGGGTCGTCTGCAGACGGTGCGCAAGGACACCAACGCCCGCTATCACCGGCTGATCAGCGCCTTTGCCGAGATCACCGGCGTGCCGATGGTGCTCAACACCTCGTTCAATGAGAACGAGCCGGTGGTCTGCCGGCCCAAGGAGGCGCTGGACTGCTTCCTGCGCACCAGGATGGACGTGCTGGTCCTCGGCGACACCTTTATCGAGCGGCGCTGACCGGCGCGCGCTTGGCCGGCGGCGGAGCCGTGACCATCAGCGCGCAGCCAACCGCGAACAGGCAGGCCAGCGCCAGGGTGCGCAGCGGGTAGTCCACGGCCGAATGGATCAGCAGCAGGCCGGTGGCGACGCTGCCGACCCGGGCTAGCCGCTCGCCCAGCCCATTGCCGCCGCGCCAGGCGGCAAAGACCCGGCTCCCCCACCACACCAGGAAGGCCAGCAGCACGGCGGCGCCCGGCCAGCCCGCGTCGAGCCAGATCTCCAGGTAGTCGTTGTGGGCGTGGTTCCAAAATAGCTGGCTCATGGTCTCGACCGGCTCGACCGCAGCATAGACCTGCGGGAAGGAGCCGACGCCGGCCCCAAACGGCAGGTGCGCCCAGGCCGCTTGGGCCGCCACCGGCGCGGTGTCCAGGCGGCCGTCGCCGGAGTCCTGGAATCGCTCGAGCAGGGGACCGGCTCCGAAGATCAGCGCGCCGGTCAGCGCCACGGCCGCCAGGACGCTGAGGATCACCGGACCGCGGCGCCCGCCGCCGACGCCGCTGGCTCGCCAGACCAGCAGCAGGCTGGCGATCAGGCCGGGGATCAATAGCAGGACACCGGCGCGCGAGCGCACCACAACCAGCCCGACGATTTCGATCAGGAACACCGTCAGGGCGGCGGCGACCGGCACCAGGGCGGTGCGCCGGCTCAGCCGGTTGGTGTCGATCCACAGCGCCGCGAAGGGAAGCGACGCGACCAGCAGCGCCGCCTGGTGGTTGCGGTTGGCGAACAGGCCGACGGCGCTGCCGGCGTTGGTGGTGTCGTAGAAGTAGAAGGGGCTGCCGTCGCCGGTGTTCACCTGGATAATGCCGAGGAGCAGGCTGAAGGCGGCGGCGGCCGGGAAGACGATGGTCAGCCAGCGCCGATCCTTGTCGCGCAGGGTGCAGACGGCCAGGAAGATGGCCGCCGGCGGCAATAGCGCCAATGCATGACGCCAGGTCTCCATGGGCGCCAGGCTCAGCGGCCGCCAGCCGTCGTCCATGCCCAGTAGCCGCAGGGCCTGCGCCGAAGCCTGGCGGCCGGGTACGACTTCCCAGAGCTCGAAAGGCAGCGGGACCAGCTGCAGCAGCGGTATCGCGGCGGCGGCGGCCAGGATCGCGGCCGGTGTCCGGACAGCCGGCCAGCCGCCCTGCTCGTTCAGGCGCGTGATGGCGGCGCCCAGCAGCGGCAGGCTGAGAAGCTCCAGCAGCGAAATCTGCAGCAGGTTTTCACGACTGGCGCCGCCCAGCAGCAGCGCCGCGATGAGGACCCCGGCCGTCACCCATAGGGCTGAGCCGGTCTGGTGACTGGTGGCGGTGGCCCGCCGTTGGCTCGAAGGCGTCCAGGGCATGTTCACGGGCGCGCCTCCGCAACCTGGGCGCCGCGGACGGGCAGGATGGAAAGATCGTCGTACCAGATGGTCATCGAGGTGCGCAGCTCACCGGCCTGGGCCTTGAGGGCCAGCGTCTGGGCCGTGCAGCCGGCCGGCACGGTGAAGGCGGCCGAGAACCGGCGCCACGCGCCGTCCGTCGGCGCCGTGGGCACGCTGACCAGCGGATCGCTCTTGGGCAGGCAGGACAAGGTCCAGGCTAGCACCTGAACCGGCGCGTTGGGGGGGGTCTGGACCCGACCGGTCAGCTGGTACCGGCCCGGCGGCAACACGATCAGCTGCTGGGCAAAGGCGCCGGGCGTATAGCCGTCCGAATTGACCAGCAGCGCCTTGCCGCCGCCCGGCGCGGCCTCCATGGACGCCGCCCCACCGGCGTTGCCCATCACCCTCCAGCCGAACGGCTCGCCCATCGGGCGGCCCTCGAACTCGCCGTCGAAGATGTAACCGAGGTTCTCCATGGCGCCGCGCGGCAGCGACAGCAGCCAGAACAGGTAGGCTTGGTCGTAGCGCTCGTCGCGCACCAGACTGCGCAGGAACTGGCCCATCTCGGCGTCGGTGGGCGGGCTGCCGGCGGTGCGCAGGGCCTCGAACAGCGGATAGGTGAAGGGCTGGGCGCGGCGCGCGAACATCATCACGAAGAAGGGCTCGCGCCACGGCGGCGACGGCGCCAGGCGGGCGGCCAGCGGCTTGAGCGCCGCGGGGTCGGCGGCGGCGGCATAGACGGCGTCCATGATCGGGTCATAGCCGACCGGGTCTCGGCGCAGCAGGGCGTCGGCGTGCAGGAAGGCTTCGTCGTAGCGCCGCGCCCTCAACGCCTGGTCGAACAGCCACAGGTCGGCGACAGGATCTCGGTGGTTGAGGGCGTAGGCGGCTTTGACCAGGCGTTCGCCCTCGGCCGCCTTGCCGCCGCGCTCGCGCGCCTGGCCGAGCAGGCTGATGGCGCGGCTGGACATCGGGGCGCGGTCGAGGGCGTCACGGGCCATGGCTTCCCCGCGGGCCAGGTCGGCGGCGGAGGGGGACAGGGTCATCAGGCCCGCCGCGCGGCGCAGCTGTACCGCCGGATCAGGCTGACCGAGGCCCAGCGCCGGCAGGGCCTGAAGAACGATGGCGACCGACAAAGCCGCGCCGACCGCCAGCAGCGGTCCCCGCGTCTTCAAAGATCGACCGCCCGCCGCCGCCAAGTCTGTTCTCTTCGTCTATGTGCGCTCTACGCTAGCGCGCGCGTTCAGGACACGCCCGGCAGCGCGGGCTTCGCGCCATAGTCGTAGTCATAGCCATACCCATAGCCGTAACCGTAACCGTGCACGCCCTTGCGCGCATCGAACTTCGTAAGAATGACCCCGAGGATGCGGGCATTGCTGACGCGCAGGCGGTTGATGGCGCCGCGCACGACGTTGCGGCCCGTGCCGCCGGCTTCGACCACCAGCACCGTGCCGTCGACCCTGGCGGCCAGCAGCGGCGCATCGGCCAGGCCCATCACCGGCGGACCGTCGATGAGCACGATGTCGAAGAACTCGCGGGCTTCCTTGAGCAGTTCGCCGATGCGCGGACCGGCGATCAGCTCGGCCGGGCTCGGCGGAACGGGGCCCGAGGACATGAAGGACAGGTTGGGCGTATCAGTAACCTGGATCAGCTCTTTCAGCGTGCGGCCGCCGCTCAGGTAGTTGCTGAGGCCGGCGCTGCTGTCGGCCTTCAGCAGGCGATGCAGGGAGGGATTGCGAAGGTCGCCGTCGACCAGCAGCACGTTGGACCCCAGCCGCGCCAGATAGCGGGCGATGGCGGTGGCGCTGGTGGACTTGCCTTCCGATGGACGGGCGCTGGTCACCACCATGGTGCGCGGCACGCCCTGCTCGGTGGAGAACTGCAGCGCTGTCTGCACCGAATAGTAGGCTTCCGCGAAGGCCGACCGGATATCGGCCAGCCCCTCCATCGGCGTGATCCCCCTTTCCAGCTTGGGGACCGCGCCAAGCAGCGGCAAACCGAGCTTCTGCTCGACATCGTGCGGCGCGCCGATCGACTCGTCGAGCATCTCCAGCAGGTAAGCCAGGCCAATGCCGGCCAGCAGGCCAAGCGCCAGCGCCGCCATCAGGTTCTTCATCGGGTCGGGCTTGGAGGGACCGCCGGGCGGCCGGGCCTGATCGACGACCGAGACGGTGTTGGTGCTCAGGCCGCCGGCGACGCCGACCTCCTTGTAGCGCTGCAGCAGGCCATCATAGAGCGTGCGGTTGGTATCCACCTCCCGCTGCAGGATGTCGTACTGGATGCTGCGGCCGCGCAGGTCGAGGACAGAGCTCTTCAAGCCGTTGACCTGGTTCTGGAAGGACTGCTCCTGGGCCAGGGCGATCTCATACTTGGCGCGGATCGAGTTCTGGGCGTCACGGACGGCGGCCGCGATCTGGCGGTCCAGTTCGGCGATGCGGGCGCGAAGCTGCTGCATCTCGGAATACTCAGGTTTGTAGACCTGCAGCTTCTGCTGGTATTCGCCTTCGAGCGTCGCCCGTGCGGCGCTCAGCGATTGCACCGTGCCGTTTTCCACGACTTCGGGCGCCCCCGAGGCCAGACCGCCACGTGAGCGGCGATACTGCTCCTCGAGACGAATGCGGCTGGTCTTGGCCTCCTGCAGCGCCGCGTTCAGCGCGCCGAGGTTCGTCGCGGTAAGCGACTGGTTGGCGCCGGACGCGCCGCCGGCCTCGTCGCCAACGGGCATGTTGATGATCTGCTGGTTCTGGGCATAGGCGACCAGCTGCCGCTCGGTCGCTTCGAGGCGGACGCGGGTCTGCTCCAGCCGCTCTTCGAGGAACTTGCGGGCGTAGGCGGTGGACTCGAACCGCCGGTCGAGATTGGACTGGATGAAGTTCTCGGCAATGGCGTTGGCGACGCGGGCGGAGACCTGCGGATCAGGGCTGGAGAAGCTGACCGCGACCAGGCGCGAACGCTGCACGGGCGAGACGCTCAGATTGCCCTGAATGATGCCGGTCAGCGCGTCGCGCGTGGCCTTGGAGCCGGCGCTGGCGGGGCTGAAGCCATAGGCCTTCAGCACGGCGGGATCGGTCGCCAGGCCGGCCGAGTCGACGGTGCGGGCAGACAGCGAGCGGCTCTTCAGCAGGCCGTACTGGGTCTGGAAGAACTCTTCATAGTTGCCCTGTTCGCGCGGCTGCAGGGTGTCGCCTTCCAGGACCTTTGGCGCTTCCTTGTCGATCTGCAGGACGGCGGTGGAGGTATAGACCTTGTCCGTGAGCAGCGTGATGGCGACGCCGAGGCCCAGCGCGATCACGACTGTCGCGACGACGACCAGCCAGTGCTTGAGGACAATCTGCAGGTACTGGCCGAGCGGAAAGCCGTCCTGGCGCTGGCCCTCGTCCTCGACCGGGAAAAAGCCCACCGGCGGGCGGTCGCGCACGGCGACCGGAGCCTCATACCGAGGCGTCAGGTATCCCTGCTCGTAAGGGCCGCCCCTCCGCCCACTCTCGTCGTTCATGCCCGGTCCAGTCATTGGTGTTTGCAGCCGGCTATCAGAAGGGCCGGAAAATGGAAAACAGCGGGATGGCGCCGGTCACGGTGCGCCAGGCGCTCTTGGCGGCGGAGGTGTCCACGATGATGGTGTCGCCGGCGTAGATGGCCGGATCCTCGGCCTTGCCCGACCGGATGGCGTCCAGATCGAACAGCGCGCCCATCCTCTGGCCTTCGACGACTCGATAGACCGCGATGCGCTTGGTATCGGCGACACCCTTGTCGGGCCCGCCAGCCATGGACACCGCCTGCAGCAGCGTGGTGCGCCCGCGCAGCACGTAGACGCTGGGGGTCGCCACCGCGCCGGCGACGGTGATCTGCTGGCTGACGGCGTCGGTGACCAGCACGGTCACGTTGGGCTTGCGCAGGCAGCAGTCGGTCAGCTTCGTGGTGATCTCCTGCGACAGTTCACTGGCCGTCTTACCCGACGCCTTCACGACGCCGATCATTGGCAGCAGGAGCTGGCCATTGGCGTCTACCTGCACCGCCGGCTGGGTGAAGTCCTCGTTTTGGAAGACGATGATGCTCAGCTTGTCGAGCGGCCCGATCTTGTACTCAGGAGGCAACGCCGTGCTGGTCGTCTGCAACGGCCCGATGGCGCCGAAGCTGCCGTCCTGGAGCGTCGCGTCGTCAGACGCGCAGCCCGCGAGCAGCGCCGCGGCGGCGATGGCCAGACAGAAGGTTCTCATCATTGTTTACGCTTCCTGGCGTCGCCAAAACCGGCAAACAGGCGGGAGAAAAGCCCTGGGCCCTCTTCCGGCTGCGGCACGCCCACCGTCGGCGGCAGCGTGTCGGGCGATACATTATCCAAAACCCCTGAAGGCCGCGTCAACACCATGTCGATCGCGGCCTGCTCCCCCAGACGCTCGGCGACCATGTCCCTGGCCTGGGACATCACCGGCTTGCGGTTGCGTAGATTATGCGCGTCCGTGGCCAGAATATGGACGAGGCCCTCGTCAAGCATCCGCTCGGCCCAATATAGCGGCCGTTTGCCGAAGTTGCCGGTGACGGAACCGCACGTCAGCTGCATCCAGGCCCCTGACTGAGCCAGCCGCGTCATGGTGTCGTAGTGGTCCTCGATCCAATGCAGCCGCTCGGGGTGGGTGATGATCGGGTGGTAGCCGGCGGCCATGGCGTCGAAGACCGCATACTCCAGGCGCGGCGGGGCGGTGTGGTGCGGCGGCTCGAACAGGAAGTAGCGGGTGTCGTTCAGGGTCGGGATGCGCCCGTCCTTCAGCCCTTGGCTGAGGTCGGGGGCGATGTGGGTGTCGGCCCCGCAGACGAACTTCATCTCGATGCCCGCGCCGGCGACATCGCGGCTGAGCTGCTCGATGCGCTGTTTGATGTCACCGCCGCTGTTGTCATAGACGCCGGGCATGATGTGGGGCGTGCAGGCGGTGACGGTGATGCCGTCGTCGGCGGCGACCTTGGCCATCTGCAGGGCGACGTCGAGGTCGGGCGCGCCGTCGTCGATGCCCGGCAATATATGGCAGTGAAGGTCGATCACGGGACTTGGGCCTCCAGCGGAGCAGAAGCGCCGCAGCGGCGGGCGTGGTGAATACTAATCACAGGCTCAATCCTGTTCACTTTAGTAAGCGTTCGCCACCTACCTCGTTTGACCCGGCCCGGTGGGAGGCTGTAGCTGAGATAGAGGCCCCGTCAAGGTGAAAGCACCCTGGGCTCAATTATTCGGAGCGGCCCGACAGGTGCGCGGTCCTGTCCAGTCTGTTTATACCTGCGCGTCCCTGCGTCACATGGCCGCTTTTCTTTGGGTGTCCTGATTGCCTCGCCGCCGCTCCATGCCTAAAGACGATCCGCAGTGAGCGGGCGGCCTGCCCGGGGGAATCGCGACAGAGGGATGGCAGGGCAGTGTGGCCAACCGCGCCCCTTGAGTTCGCAGCCGCGTTCAGCGCCGTCACGGCGCTGATCTACCTGCTCGGACCGGTCGCAAGGCGCATCGGCCTGCTCGATCACCCCGGCGGCCGCAAGGATCACCGCGACCCGACGCCGGTGACCGGCGGCCTGGCCATCGCGGTGGGCACCATCATACCGGCCATCCTGCTGACCGAGCCCACTCCGCCTCTGGTCGGCCTGGGCCTTGGCGCAGTCATCCTGATCGTGGTCGGCATCTTCGATGATCTTCACGACTTGCGCTGGTCGTGGCGCATCCTGGCCCAGATCGCGGCGGCGCTGGCCCTGGTCTATGTCGGCGGGGTGAAGGTCGAGCAGATCGGGCTGGTGCTGGGCTTGGCCAACATGGACCTTGGCTATCTGTCGGCCCCGTTCACGGTGCTGGCCACGGTCGGTCTGATCAACGCCCTCAACATGGTCGATGGTCTCGACGGGCTGGCGGGCAGCCTGGCCCTGTGCGCCATCCTCATGCTGATCGCCGCCGGCCTCTATTCAGGCAACACCGAGCTGGTCAACGGTCTGGTGGCGATGTCCGGAGCGGTGGCGGCCTTCTTGATGTTCAACCTGCGCTTCCCGTGGCGGCCGCGGGCGAGGGTGTTCCTGGGCAATTCCGGCAGCGCCTACCTCGGTCTGGTCATGGCCTGGGCTTCCTTCCGCCTGACCCAGAACGCCCATCACCCGGTCAGCCCGGTGCTGGCGCCGTTCCTGATCGCGCCGCCGGTGATTGACTGCCTGGTGTTGATCGTGCGCCGGGCCCTGCACCGCCGCTCACCCTTCGCGGCCGACCGCACCCATGTGCACCACCTGTTGCTGGACGCCGGCTTTCCGGTCACCGGCGTGGTGGCGATCCTGTGCGGCGTCTCGCTGGCGATGGGCTCGATGGCGGCGCTGGCCTTGTGGGCCGACGTGCCGCAGCCGTTGTTCATCATTGTCTACCTGGGGCTGCTGGTGAGCTACTTCGCCGTGTCGCGGCAGCCGGAGAAGGCCTCCCACTGGATCGGCAAGGTCACCGGCCGGCGCAAGGACGCGGCGCCCAAGCCGCTGGTCGCCGAGTAGGTCGTCCGCCTCAAGGCCACCCTCCCGACGCTACCGCCCAGGACCTGCCTCTGCCGACAGCCCAAAAGAAAGGAGCCCGGCCTTGCGGCCGGGCTCCCAACTTTGTCGCCTTAGGTCTCGGATCAGAAGTTGATCGAGATCGTCGAGCGGCGGTTCAGCGGTTCCTTGACGCCGTCGCCGGTAGCGACAGCAGGCTCGGACTCACCACGCCAGTCGACGGCCAAGGCGGTCTGGTTCACGCCCAGCCCGACCAGCGCGTCGGCCACGGCCTTCGCACGGCGCTCGGACAGACGCACGTTGTAAGCAGCCGAACCGGAGGTGTCAGCGTGACCGACGACCACAACGCGGGTGGCGTTGCCGGCGGCGGCGTAGGAGGCAGCTTCCTGCACCACGGTCTGGGCTTCCGGCGTCAGGACCGATTGGTCGAACGGGAAGTAGACCACGAAGTCGCGCGCTTCATACGCCGGAGGCGGCGGAGGAGGCGGAGGCGGCGGCGGGGGCGGAGGAGGCGGCGGGGGCGGAGGCGGCGGCGGCGGCGGAGGCGGAGCCGCGAACGAATACCGCAGGCCGAAGGTCACCGAGTGGTCTTCGTAGTCCATTTCCACGTCGCCGATGGTCGGCGGAGCCGTGAACTGGTTCTCGAAGGTCTGCTCGGTGATCTTGAAGTAACGGTAGGTCAGGTCCGTCGTCAGACGCTCCGTGGCCTGGAACGCCAGGCCCGCCAGCAGTTGCCAGGCGAACGAGGTGTCTTCGGCTTCGTCGGTGTACAACAGGTCGAAGTCATCGGTGTCCATGACGGACAGCTTGGAGCGAGCCACGCCGACGCCAGCGCCGACGAAGGGCGAGAAGCCCGCGCCCGGCATGAAGTCGAACAGCATGTTGCCCATCAGGCTGACGACCTGCATGTTGCCGATCACGTCTTCGGAGTCGACGTCACCCGGACGACCGCCGAGTTCGAGTTCGGCGCGGACATGCGGCGAGAACTGGTAGCCAAGGCGGCCAAAGCCGACCCAGTCACCTTCGAAGGCCAGCTCGCCAACTTCACCGAATTCGGTGGTCACAACGTCGGTATTCGACGGCCAGTGGTAACCGAGGTCGAACGCCCCGTACCAGCCGATGTTTTGCGCTTGCGCTTGCGGCGCCAGCGCTAGAACGCCGAGCACGCTGCCCAGCATCAATGCTCTTTTTCTCACCTTGAGCCCCTCACTCATGTGCCTACGCGCCAATCGCTCGGCATCTCGAAATCATTACCCACACCGGTTCTACGCGTTAACGCAGACGAGTTTGTCTGAAGCACCCCTTTAGGCCCCCAGAACGCCTCCCAATGCAGCCGAACCAGCAAGCGCGCGAGACCGAAAATGGTTCCCCGAACCGCCGGAAATTTTTCACGCAAGAACTCTGCGCGTGGGCAGACTACTACCGATCATTTGGTTTTTCTAGCACGCACATTGCCGCCGGGACAATTCCCGCACCCAGCGGCCCGCCTGCATTAAGAACTATTGGTTTCCAATTCCTCAATCCATGCATCGGCGCGGGCGTCCGAAGGCGCGCGCCAGTCTCCCCGCGGCGACAATGAGCCGCCCGAGGACACCTTTGGCCCATTGGGCAGGCACGAACGCTTGAACTGATTAGCAAAGAAGCGAATCAGGAACAGGCGCAGCCAATCTTTGATCTCAACAAGGCTGTAAGCGCGCCGCTCGCCCGGCGGCAGGTCGGCGGGCCAGCCGCCTCGCTCCACATCGCCCCAGGCCTGCAACGACAGGTAGGCGATCTTCGATGGCGCCATGCCGAAGCGGGCCAGATAATAGAGGTTGAAGTCCTGCAAGGCATAAGGGCCGACCTTGTCCTGGGTCGACTGCATCTCGCCATCCTTGGCCGGCACCAGTTCGGGCGAAATTTCGGTCCCCAGGATGTCTTCCAGAACCGCCGAGGCCGCCGGTCCCACGTCCCCCGATCCGGCGACGAAGCGGATCAGATGCTGGATCAGCGTCTTGGAGACCGAGGAATTGGGGTTGTAGTGGCTCATGTGGTCGCCGACGCCGTAGGTGCACCATCCCAGCGCCAGTTCCGACAGGTCGCCGGTGCCGACCACCAGTCCGCCCTGTTGGTTGGCCAGCCGAAACAGGTAATCGGTGCGCAGGCCGGCCTGCACGTTCTCGAAGGTGACGTCGTAGACCTCCTCACCCCGCGCGAAGGGGTGGCCAAGGTCGGCCAGCATCTGGCGGGCGGCGGGCTTGATGTCGAGTTCGGCGGCGGTGACCCCCAGCGCCTGCATCAGCTTCCAGGCATTGGACTTGGTGAAGTCGGAGGTGCCAAAGCCCGGCAGAGTGTAGGCCAGCACGTTGGCGCGCGGCAGGCTCAAGGCGTCCATCGCCCGCACCGCCACGATCAGCGCCTGGGTGGAATCCAGTCCGCCGGAAACGCCGATCACGAGCTTCTCCAGCCCCGTCGACTTCAGCCGCTGGGCCAGCCCCTGGATTTGGATGTTGTAGGCTTCGTAGCACTCCTCGGCCAGGCGCTCGGGGTCGCTGGGGGCGAAGGGATAGCGCTCCACTTCCCGCCGCAGCGCCAGTTCGCCCACCGGCGCGTCCAGCGTAAAGTCGATGATCCGATAGCCGCCGCCGCCCGCCTCGGCCGCCATGGCGTCGCCGAACGAGCCCATGCGCATGCGCTCGGCCCGGATGCGGCCAAGATCGACATCAGCGGTGGTCATGCACGAACCGGTCGGAAACCGCGCCGTCTCGGCCAGCAGTTCGCCGCGCTCGTAGATGCAGGCCTGGCCATCCCAGGCGTTGTCGGTGGTCGATTCCCCAGGTCCCGCCGCCGAGTAGGCGTAGGCCGCCTGGCAGCGCATCGACTGTGAGGCGCACAGCAGGTTGCGCGCCAGCGCCTTGCCGATGACGATGTTGCTGGCCGACAGGTTCAGCAGCACCTCAGCCCCCGCGATGGCCGCGCGCGTGCTGGGGGGCAAGGGCGTCCAGACGTCCTCGCAGATCTCGGTGTGGAAGGTGAAGGGGCAGGTTCCGATCGAGCGGAACAGCAGGTCCGTGCCGAACGGAACCTCGCGGCCGGCCACCCTGAGGGCGCCGCCGGTGACGTTCTGGCCGCTGGCGAACCAGCGGCGTTCATAGAACTCGCGATAGTTGGGCAGGAAGGTCTTGGGGGTGACGCCGAGGATCTCGCCGTCGTGGATCACCACCGCGCAGTTGAACAGGCGGCCAGCCGAACGCAGCGGCGCCCCGACCACGAACGCCGGGAAGAGGCCCCGGCTTTCCTCGGCCAGCCGGCCGATGGCTGTCTCCACCGCCTCCAAGAGGGCGTCCTGCAGCAACAGGTCGTCGATGGCGTAGGCCGAGATGCCAAGCTCTGGAAACACCATCAGCGCCACCGACTGCTCGTGCCCCTCGCGGACCATGTCGAGCGTCTGGCGGGCGTTGTCCTTGGGATCGGCGATGCAGATGGTCGGCACGCAGGCGCCGATGCGCACGAAGCCGTGCCGATAGGGCGAGAGGAACGGGACGTCGGTCGCCTTGCGGGCGGTCTTGGGCATGCGGCGCGCCTTGACCCTGCCTTGTGGAAGGTCGGCTTAGCAGCGCAGCTCGCGGCTGCGCAAGCTTGGCTGTGGGGTCAGAGCAGGGCCACCATGGCCACGGCGGCGGCGAACAGCCACGGTGCGGCCGCGAAGATAACCCCTCTGAGGGACTCCCCTTGCTCAGAGCCGTCTCGCTCGTGGGTGAACTTGGAGGATTGCATCGCGCAGGTTCCCAAGGCCAAAGTCTCAGACGAGGTAACGCACCTGAACCAGTTTCGGTGGCGAAGAAATCGCACCGAAGCAGCCGACGGTGGCAGGATTCTCGCGCCGCTGGCGTTCAGGATGTCGTGATGACCGAGTCTTCTGATCTGTTCTGGTCGTCCGCCGACGGTCTTCAGCTCTACGCCCGCGACTATGCCGGCGGCGGCGACAAGACCCCGGTCATCTGCATCCACGGCCTGACCCGCAACTCCAAGGACTTCGAGGACCTGGCCCCGAGTATCGCCGCCACCGGCCGCCGGGTGATCGCCGTCGACGTGCGCGGCCGGGGCCGGTCTGACCACGACCCGCAGCCGGCCAACTATCACCCCGGGACCTACGCCGCCGACATCGTGGCGCTGATGGCCCAGCAGATGATCCCGCAGGCGGTCTTCGTGGGCACCAGCATGGGCGGCATCATCACCATGGTGCTGGCGTCGTTCGCGCCTCAGGCTATCGCGGCCGCCGTGCTCAACGACATCGGCCCCGAGCTGTCGCCGGTCGGCCTTGCCCGCATCGGCGGCTACGTCGGACAGGGCAAGCCGGTGGAAAGCTGGGCGGATGCAGCGGCCTATTCGAAGACCATCAACAGCTCGGCCTTTCCCGACGCCCCGGCGCAGGAGTGGGACCGCTTCGCTCGCCGCACATTCCGCGAGGGCGAGGACGGCAAGCCGGTGCTGGACTACGATCCGGGCATCGCCCTGGCCTTCAAGGCGGATCCGGACGCGCCGCCGGTCGCCCAGCCCGACATGTGGCCGCTGTTCCGGGCGCTGACCACCGGCCGCCCCACCCTGCTGATCCGAGGCGAGCTGTCGGACCTGGTCGACGAAGCCATCGCCCTCAAGATGCGAAACGCCGCCCCCGACATGGCCTATGCCGAGGTCCCCCGCGTCGGCCACGCCCCCATGCTGACCGAGCCGCAGGCCTGGGCGGCGATTGAAAGCTTCCTGGCGCGCGTTCCATAAGGCCCCGTTTGCGCGGCCGTCAGCGGCGTCTATGGTCCCGGCTGGTCTTTTCCGGAGCGTCCCCCGTGCCCGATCCTGTCTCTTCATCCGTTCTGGCCATCCAAGACCTGAAGGTCGATTTCGACACCCATGACGGCGTCGTCCATGCGGTGCGCGGCGTCTCCCTGAATGTGGCGCGGGGCGAATGCCTGGGCGTGGTCGGCGAGAGCGGCTCGGGCAAGAGCCAGACCTTCATGGCGGTCATGGGCCTGCTGGCCCAGAACGGGCGCGCCACCGGATCGGCCAGGTTCCTGGGCCAGGAGCTGCTGGACCTGAAGATGCGCGACCTCAACCGCATCCGCGGCTCCAAGATGACGATGATCTTCCAGGATCCGCTAACGGCTCTGACGCCGCACGTGCGCATCGGCGAGCAGATCGCCGAGCCCCTGCGGCTGCACCTGGGCATGTCGGACCGTGACGCCACCAAGCGCGCCAAGGAATGGCTGGACCGGGTGCGCATCCCCGACGCCGAGCGCCGCCTGCGCCAGTATCCACATGAGCTTTCAGGCGGCATGCGCCAGCGGGTGATGATCGCCGGGGCCATGGCGGGCGGGCCGGAGCTGCTGATCGCCGACGAGCCGACCACCGCGCTGGACGTCACCGTGCAGGCCGAGATCCTCGACCTGATGGCCGAGCTGCAACGCGACACCGGCACGGCCATGGTGCTGATCACCCACGACATGGGCGTCATCGCCCGCCTGGCCGACCGCGTCTGCGTGATGAAGGACGGCGCGTATGTCGAGGAAGGTACGGCCGACCAGATCTTCGCCACGCCGAAGGACCCCTACACCCAGGCCCTGCTGGCGGCGATCCCGCGCCTCGACCGTGAGGACCGCGGCGGTCGGCCGACGCTGGACCCCATCGCCCCGGACGCGCCGATCGTTGTCGAGGGCAAGGGGATCAAGGTGTGGTTTCCCATCCACCACGGCCTGTTCGGCGCCAGGAAGGACCTGCGGGCCGTCGATGGCGTCGATCTCTTCGTCCGCAAGGGCGAGACGCTGGGCATCGTCGGCGAAAGCGGCTCGGGCAAGTCGACCCTGGCCCGCGCGGTGCTCAACCTGATCCCGCCGACGGCCGGCGCGGTGACCCTGATGGGCCGCGACATCACCCATGCCGACCGCGCGGCCATGCGCGAGGCCCGCAAGGACCTGCAGATCGTCTTCCAAGACCCCCTGGCCAGCCTCGACCCGCGCATGACCATCGGAGACTCGATCGCCGAGCCCTTGCAGGTCCACCAGAAGACCTTGAACCGAGCCCAGCGGGACTTGGAAGTGGCGTCGATGATGGAGCGCGTCGGCCTCGCGCCCGAGCTCCTCAACCGCTACCCGCACGAGCTTTCCGGCGGCCAGAACCAGCGGGTCGGCATCGCCCGGGCGATGATCCTCAAGCCAGCCCTGGTCATCTGTGACGAGGCGGTCTCGGCGCTGGACGTGTCGATCCGCGCCCAGATCATCGACCTGCTGATCGACCTGCAGAAGTCGCTGGGCATGGCGATGCTGTTCATCAGCCACGACCTGGCCGTGGTGCGCGAAATCAGCCACCGGGTGATGGTGCTCTACATGGGCCGGGTGATGGAGCAGGCCAGCCGCGAGCGCATCTACGCCTTCCCGCAGCACCCCTATACCAAGGCCCTGCTGTCGGCCGCGCCCATCCCCGACCCCAGGATCGAGCGCACCCGCAAGCGCGTCAGGATCGAAGGCGACGCCCCCTCTCCGCTCGACCCCAAGACCGCCTTCCGCTTCCTGCCCTCACGCCTGGCCATCAACGCCGAGACGCCGGTGCTGCCGCCCGAGCTGCAGGAGATCGAGGATGGCCACTTCGTCAGTGAGTACGACCCGGTCTAGTCTTCAGACGTGTCGCGGGCGGCGCCTGGGCGAAACACCCGCATGAGCCGGTAGAAGAAGCGGCGCAGCGAATAGGTGATGGCCGCGAAGATGCCGAGGATGCCGGTCAGCAGCATGCTGCCCGTGCCCGGATCGAGGTACGCATGGCTGGGGCCCGCCGACAGCGCCAGGATAAGGAGGGCGCAGACCGCAAGGTCGGCCCGGTTCGCGCCTTTGTGAGATTGCATGGACTGGCCCCGTCACTGAAACGTCACACGGTAGATAACGTCGTTATCAGCCTGCGCCAATCGGCGTTGAGGGGGTGCGACGACGCAGCAGGGTGCGGCCCAGAGCCCACAGGTTGTTGCAGGTCCAGTAGAGCACCACCGCCGCCGGCAGGGCGTAGACCAGCAGGAAGAGGCCGACCGCCAGGATGGCGAAGCGGACCGCCGCCTCGCGTCCCATCAGCGGATTGGCCCAGGCGTCGAGCAGCGAGATCGCCACCATCGCCAATGGCAGCAGGTTCACGGTCAGGCCGCCGAGCGCCAGCAGCCGGTCGGGCTGGCCGAGATCCTGGATCACCAGGAACCGCGCGCCTTGCAGCGGCGGGTAGTCGATCAGCAGCAGCAGCGCGGCGATCAGGAACGGCAGCTGCAGCGCCAGCCCCGACAGCGACCGCAGCGCCATGATCGGGTGGTAGTTGTGGGCCTTGTAGACCTTCTCGATGGCATTGAAGCGCTGCTCGCCCCGGTACTTGGCCCGGGCTTCGTCAAGGCCGGGTTTCAGGGCGTCGTGCAGGGCCTTTTCCCGCTGCTCGGCCCGTCGTGAGATCAGCGCAAGCGGCGTCAGGGCCAGCGAGACGACGAAGCTGAGGACGATGATGGCCAGGCCATAGCCGCCGGTCAGCCGATGGGCCAACTCCAGCACCTGGGTCATCACCCAGATAATCGGCCCAAGGACGACCTCGACCAAGCTCACCCGCGCGGTTCCAGGTAGTAGATGGTCCGCAGGCCGCCCTTCAGCGGCAGGGCCTCCTTGATAGTGAACATCTCGGCGACGACGGCCTCGAAGTTGGCTTGCGTGTAGTCGTCGTGCTGCTTGGTCTTGTTCTTCAGCAGCTTGCGGGTCATGTCGTCGTCGCGGCCGACGAACTCGATGATCGTCGCCGCACCCAGGCTGCGGACCCATTCGATATAGCTGCGCAGCGGGATGTTGGCGGCGATCACCATGTGGTGGATCAGGGCCAGGCACAGCAGGAAGTCCGGCCTTCCCCGCGCCTCGATCGACTTGCGCTCGGCGCCCAGCCAGCCCTGGTTCGGCGACAGGTTGGCCAGGTCCATGACCAGCGGCGTCAGGTTGCCGGCCTTGTCCTTCTTCTGCTCGCGATAGAGCTTCTCGATGGCGATGGCGTCGCCGTCCATCGCCACCACCTCGTCCGCGTGCGGCATGCAGATCCTGGAAAAGGTGCCAGTGTTGCAGCCGATGTCCCAAACCCGCCCCCACCGCCGCGCGGCGACGTGCCTGCGAACGAAGTCCTGCTTCCTCTGGTAGGAATCGTCCTCGTAGCTGTGGGTCTCGTCATAGTGCGACCAGGCCGTGACCGCCTTGGGCAGGTCGAGCCGGGACACCAGCCGCCGCAGGCCATCGATGACCCCCAGGACCATGTCCTGCGAGTGGTTCATCGCCTTGCCCGGCTTGGCGTCCAGCGCGACATCCGAATAGGCCGACTGCAGGCGGGCATGGAGGAAGACGTGGGCCGCAACGCCCGGCTTCAGCCCCGCCGACCGTGGGAAGTACCGGGCCGCCTCGGCCGGGTCGATGCCGTCCAGCCGGCTTCGCAGCAGAGGCCGAAAGTCGATGCCCCGATAGGCGCTGAGCATCAGCGGGATCAGGAACATCATGCAGAACTGGCGATAGCCGCCCCACGGCGCGCCCTTGCGGTAGCGTTCGAAGGAGGTGACGTCGATGAAGCAGGGCCGGGCCCCGACGAACTGCACGTTGTAGGCGGTGGCGTCCTTCAGCACCCAGCCGGCCGGAATGCTCTTGGCCAACAGGTCCAGATGCAGCAGGGCGGCGGACCTCAGCATCCCGAACGACCACTCGTAGGGATAGCTGATGACCGGTACCCGCTGGTGGCGCAGGACGCCCGCCCAGCCGTCGGCCAGGACCCCGCCGGTCAGCTTGGCGTCGGTCTCCTGGGCGGTGTGGACGATCCGGCCTGCGGCCATGGCGTCGGCGAAGAAAGGCAGCTGCGAATATTCGCCAAAGTCGTCCAGCGCCTGGCGGCTGACGCCGCGCAGCACCGCCTCGCCCTCGTAATAGACGCGGTTGTGTTCGTCCCTGAAGGAGCCCTCTTCGGCGATCATGAACGGCCCCACCCCCAATAACGCTCTGCTGCCGTTTATCGTAAAACCGTCGCACGCAAAGCATTGTTCGGCCGGCGGGCATTCGCCTGGTCGGCCCGGCCTTCATCCTTGCCGCCGGTCCCACCTGCCGCGATTAATGGGCGACGGGACCCCGACTCGCCTGGGGGACTAGTTCGGGCCGGGGGGCCAAGATGAAGCGCATCGTCTTTCTATTTCTGGCGGCCTCCGCGGCGGCCTTCGCCTTCCTCTTCGGCAACGAGGCCGATGAGATAAACCCGGCCGACCTGGCGATACTCGCCACCGCGCTGATCGCGATCCTGGCGCTCCAGACCGTGCTGCTTCTCCTGGTATTCAGAGGTTTCCGGACGCTCGGCAGAGAGCGGCTGGGCCTGACCGTGTCGAAGTACGCCAGCGCCGCGCTGTTTGCCTGCAACGCCTTCCACACCGCCTTCATCACCTTCGACGCCGCGCCCCACGGCCAGATGCTGATGGCGCTCGCTGCCGCCGGCCTGCTGCTCACCGCGCTTCTGGTTCAAAAGTGGCAGTCGTTCGCACTGTTCATGATGACGGCCTACTTCGTGATGTCGCTGGGCCTCTATGGCTACACGCGGCTGGCCATGAGGCCCACCGCCGAGGCCGGGCAAGCCCCGATGAAGATTTCGTCGAGCAGGAACGTCTATCTGATCGGCAGCGAGTCCCTGCATTCGGCCAAGGCGTTTCGCGACCTCTACGGCGCCCGCGACCTGCCACACGAGGACTACCTTCGCTCAAGCGGCTTTCGCGTGCTGGATCGCGCCTACTCGGCCGACTACACCACGCTCAGGAACTACGCGCGGCTCTTCGATTTCGAGCGCGACGTCTCCGATGACGACATCATGGCCAAGGTCCCCTTCAACAGGGGGAACTCGACCTTCCGGATGTTCGACGACAGCGGCTACCGGACCCAGTTCATCTACAAGACGACCTACTTCGGCCTGAACCCGGACCTGGTCGACTACGCCTTCCCCAAGGCCGCCTTTTACCAGTGCGAATTTGTGCCGGAGGAGTTCTTCTACTTCCTGTGCCGCAAGCCCGTGCGCAAGGCGATCAATGAGCGCCTGTTCGGCGCCCGCCCGCTGACGCCCGACATCATCCGCGGCCGCCTGGAAGCCGCGCAGGTCGGCAAGCCGTGGTTCACCTTCGTCCACCTCTCCCACCCCTTCCACACGCCGGTGAACCACACCTATGAGGACACCAAGGCGGTCGAAGCCTTCAAGCTCCGCCTCAGGGAGGCGTTGCCCGGCATCGCCGAGAAGAACTTCGCGGCCACCGTAGGGACCATCGTGAAGCGGGACCCTGGCGCGGTCATCATCGCGATCGGCGACCACGGAGCCTCGTTGACGCGCGGCGCCGACCTGGAAACTCCGGTCGACCAGTTCACTCAGTCCGAGATTCTGGAGGACCGGCTTGGCGTGATGGTCGCGGTCTATCCGAGGGATTTCTGCGCCAACCGCATCTTCGAAGGCTCCACCACCACCTACCTGATGGAAAGCGTGGCCAAGTGCCTGAACGGGGACGACGCGCCCACCGCCCAGGACAAGACCAGGAGCCGCATCTTCTTCTGGGACGGCAAACGCAACCTGGATCAGTACGCCGGCGCCCGGGCGCCCTAGGCGGCGGGCTCTTCGGCGGGCTGCTCGTAGGCGGCCATCATCGCCATGTTGAGGATGCGCGACACCGACGCCGACAGCGGCGCGATCTGCACCGGGCGCGATAGGCCCAGGAGAATCGGGCCGATGACCGTGGCGCCGCCCAGCGACTGCACCAGCTTGGTCGATATCGAAGCCGAGTGGATGGCCGGCATGATCAGGATGTTGGCCGGTCCCGTCAGCCGCATGAACGGGAAGTTGCCCCGCCGCTCCGGCTCCAGCGCCAGTTCCGGCGGCATCTCGCCTTCGTACTCGAAATCGACGCCCATTTCGTCGAGCATGGCCACGGCCTCGCGCACCTTCTCCGAGCGCTCGCCCATCGGGTTGCCGAAGGTCGAGTAGCTCATGAAGGCCACGCGCGGCGTGAAGCCCAGGCCCTGGACCGACGCGGCCGCCTCGCAGGCGATCTCGACGATGTCCTGCGCGCCCGGCATCTCGGTGACGTTGGTGTCGGCGATGAAGATGGTGCGGCCGCGCGCCAGCAGCACCGACATGCCGATCACCCGGCCGTTGGGGCGCTTATCGATCACCCGCAGCACCTCTTCGAGCGAAACGTCGAAGCTGCGGGTGACGCCGGTGACCATGCCGTCGGCCTCACCCAGCGCCACCATCGAAGCGGCGAAGGAGTTGCGGTCCTGGTTGATCAGCCGCTGGACGTCGCGCTTGAGCAAGCCGCTGCGCTTCACCCGCTCATACAGGTGCTCGACGTAGTCGGGGTTTCGGTCCGACAGCCGGGCGTTGATGATCTCCAGCTTCACGTCGTTGGGGTCGAGGCCGACGAGGCGCATGTTCTCGTGCACCAGCTCCTCTCGGCCGACCAGAATGGCGTCGCCAAGCCCCTGCATCTGGAAGGCGTAGGCGGCGCGGATCACGCTGGGCTCCTCGCCCTCGGCGAACACCACCTTCTTGCGGGGTCCCGACAGCACCGCGCCCTGGAGCCGCTGGGAGAACGCCGCCGCCGGGTCCAGCCGCTGGGCGAGCGACGCGCGGTAGGCGACCATGTCCTCGATG
>Ga0190272_10000385_pt1 | contig 24109 bp, 21 predicted proteins | sample Popmic504T_FD_133746 | JGI IMG/M metagenome (GOLD analysis project Ga0190272, IMG submission 133746) | Populus adjacent soil microbial communities from riparian zone of Shoshone River, Wyoming, USA - 504 T | ecosystem: Environmental > Terrestrial > Soil > Riparian zone | place: USA: Wyoming... | reverse complement strand
GCTCCACGTCGAACATGTGAATCTTGTCGAAACGCCCGTGAATGTCGCCGTCCGGTCCGAGCAGGAAGGAGCGGTTGGCTATCTTTTCGTTCTTGAGCAGCACAGCCATCGACCCGATGTGCAACCAGATGCCCAGGTCCTTGGCGAGGGCGGAGAAAATGGAAACGGCAGGGTTGCCTTCCTCGACGCGGATCGCCTCGAACAAGCGCTTTCGATCCAGCTCCATAAGAGTGGTAATTTCCGGGGTCTGGACGTACTGCGCGCCCTTCTGCGCTGCCTCCCGAACCAAATCGGTGGCATCCGCAAGATTCTTGGCTACGTCTCGGCCCGAGCGCATCTGGATAAGCGCAGCTCGGAAAGTGCCGGCGATTTGTTGCGACATCGGTCCCCAAGGCATTCGGCAGCCTCGAATACCATTATGTAGCGATTTGTGTTGGTTTCCCATAGGGGTTAGGTCGCACCTGCCGCCTGTGGCGAGGCGTGGCTGGGCCATCGGAAGAGAGCCAGAGCCGTCGCGGGTTTCCCGGCTGCCAGGGACGGGCTATCCCTACGGCACCAAATCGGCGGCGGGTAGTATGGGGCGAAACCAGGCGAAGCGTCAGAGGCGACGCGACATACCTCCGGCGGGCACCGAGGTGCCCAAGCCACCGGAGGTGGCGGTGGAAGCTTTCGCGTCTCCTGCGGCGCGCCAGCGTTCCAACGAGGGGGGCGCTCGGCCCTTGCCGCCCGGCGGGCCCGCGCAGCCCGGCGTCACGCCCTCGATGGCGCAATTTCTCGAGATCAAGGCCGCAAATCCGGATTGCATGCTCTTTTACCGGATGGGGGATTTTTACGAGCTGTTCTTCGAGGACGCCGTAGCCGCCTCCGACGCCCTCGGGATCGTTCTCACAAAGCGCGGCAAGCACCTCGGCGAAGACATTCCGATGTGCGGTGTGCCGATCCATCGCGCGGACGAGTATTTGCAGCGGCTAATTGCAAGCGGCTTCAGGGTGGCCGTCTGTGAGCAGCTCGAAGACCCCGCCGAGGCAAGGAAGCGGGGCTCCAAGGCCGTCGTCCACCGCGATGTTGTACGTCTGGTGACCCCGGGCACATTGACGGAGGACACCCTTCTCGACGCAAAAGCACGAAACTATCTGACAGCCATTTGTAAGGCCCCGAAGCATGCCGGAGAGGTGCTCGCACTCGCGTCGCTCGATATTTCGACGGGCGAATTCGAGGTCGGGGAAGCACAGGCCTCCGATCTGCCGGGCGAGATCATGCGGCTCTCGCCGGGAGAGGTGATCGCCGCCGACCCACTGCTCGCCGACGCTGAGTTTCGCAAGTGGGTAGCGATCGCGCGGGCCGCCCCAACGCCGGTACCGTCCGCGAGCTTCGACAGCCTCGCCGGGGAACGCCTTCTCAAGGCCCACCTCGGCGTGGCCGAGCTGGGTGCGTTCGGCGACTTCTCGCGCACCGAGCTGGCCGCCGTCGGCGCCCTTCTCAAATACGTCGAGCTGACGCAGATCGGCAAGAAGCCCTGCTTGCGCGCTCCGCGACGCAGCGGTTCGCGCGCGCACCTTCTGATCGACGCACCGTCCCGGGCGAGCCTTGAACTCGTTCGATCACTCTCCGGAGATCGGAAATCGACTCTGCTCTACGCGATCGACCGCACGGTCACAGGGCCTGGTGCTCGGGAGCTGGCGAGCCGCTTGGCGAGTCCGCTTTGCGATCCGGGAGTGGTCGGTGTACGGCTTGATGCCGTGGGCGTCCTCGTCGACAGGGAGACATTGCGCGAAGATCTGCGACGCGACCTGCGGCACTCTCCGGACCTGGCGCGGGCCATTTCGCGGCTGGCCCTGCAGCGCGGTTCCCCGCGCGATCTTTCTGCGGTGCGCGAAAGTCTCGACGCCGCATCACATTGTGCCCGCCTTCTCAGCGCTGAAGGGCAGGGCATTGGTCTTCCAGACGCGCTCGTTTCCATATCGGCCCGGCTGGAGGGATGTGATCAAGACTTGGCGCCGTTGCTGGCGCGCGCGCTCGTCGACAATCCTCCCCACCTTCGCCGCGAAGGCGGCTTCGTGCGCGAGGGTTACTCCCCAGAGTTGGATGAGACGCGGGCGTTGCGGGAGAACAGCCGGCAGGTGATGGCTCGGCTGGAGCAGGAATACCAGCAGCAAACCGGCATCAAGGGGCTGAAGGTCCGGCACAACAACATTCTCGGCTACTACATCGAAGTATCGTCAACCTCTGCAAAGCCGATGCTTTCGCCTCCGCTCGCCGATAACTTCAGGCACCGGCAGACGATGGCAGGTGCAGTGCGGTTTACGACGCCGGATCTGGCGGAGACCGAGCGCCGCATCCTGTCGGCGGGCGAGCGGGCGCTTGCACTTGAGCAGGAGACATACAGCCATCTTTGTGATGCCGTTGCCGCGGAGGCAAGGGCGCTCGGCGATCTTGCCGCTGCGCTGGCTGAGCTGGACTGCTACGCTGCCTTGGCGGAGCTTGCGGTCGAATGCAGCTATGTTCGCCCTGTTGTGGACGACAGCTTGGCATTCGAGATCAACGGCGGGCGTCATCCGGTTGTCGAGCAGTCCCTGAAGGTCGCGAAAAGCGCGCAGTTCATTGAGAATGATTGCGTCCTGGTTAGATCACGCAGCGACGCACCTCCCGGCTTCGATGAAGCGGATGAAGCGCGCCTTTGGCTCGTGACAGGCCCGAACATGGCCGGCAAATCCACGTTTCTTCGCCAGAATGCGCTCATCGCCGTCTTGGCGCAGATGGGATCGTTCGTGCCGGCTCGTTCGGCGCACATCGGGGCGGTGGACCGATTGTTTTCGCGCGTCGGTGCAGCAGATGATCTGGCCAGGGGCCGATCGACGTTCATGGTCGAGATGGTTGAAACGGCAGGAATCCTGAACCAAGCAACCAATCGTTCCTTCGTGATCCTCGATGAGGTCGGGCGGGGAACCGCAACGTTCGATGGCCTCTCGATTGCCTGGGCCGTCGTTGAGTACCTGCACAACGTAACAGCATGCCGCGCCTTGTTTGCAACCCACTACCACGAGATCACGGCACTCGCCGGCCGCCTCCCGCACGTTGCTAACTTCACCATGGATGTGCGCGAGTGGCGCGACGAGATCGTATTTCTCCACAAGGTCAGGAGCGGCGCCGCCGACCGTTCGTACGGCATTCAGGTTGCCAAGCTGGCGGGCCTGCCCAAGGCGGTTACCAAACGCGCGGGCGAGGTGCTGGCAACGCTGGAGGCGACGGATCGAAAATCCGGCGGGACGGCGACAGCCTTGACCGAGTTGCCCCTTTTCGCCCTGAGCGACGCTAAGGCATCCGATCACGCCGCACGCCTTTCTCCCCTTCAAGAAGCTCTGGCGGCCGCAAATCCCGATGATCTTTCGCCCAAAGCGGCGCTGGAGATGCTTTACAGGCTGAAGGATCTGGCAAAGCCGGAACATGATTAACGGCGCTCGCGGCGAACGGCGTATATATCGCCAGATTGACCCGGCGGATCGAATGGACAAAAGCGTTGGAGCCAAGGCGCCTTACTTCGACAGGCGTGAGGTGGGTGGCGAACTGGTTGCGCTGGTGGCCACGCATGGGAACGCGACGAACGCGCGTCCCGCCGTCCTTGAGCGCCTCAAGCGCCTCCTGAAGTTTGCGCGCGAAGAGGCCGACCGGCATCTGCTGGAGGATGGCAACGGTCGCCGCTGCGCCGAGGGTCTTTCCAACTTTCAGGATGAACTAATTCGACTCGTCTACGGCTTCGCGGTCGGGCAGGTCTACCGGGTCACAAATCCGTCAGATGCTGAGCACATGGCCGTCGTTGCAACCGGCGGCTATGGGCGTCGGTTGCTCGCGCCCCACTCCGACCTCGATCTGCTTTTCCTGTTACCTTACAGGCAGACGCCCTGGGGTGAAAGCGTCGTCGAATACGTGCTCTATCTGCTGTGGGACCTCGGGCTCAAGGTGGGCCACGCTACACGCAATGTCGAGCAGTCGCTGAAACTCGCGCGCGCTGACGTCACGATACGCACTGCGCTGTTGGACTCCCGTCTCATTCTCGGCGACGAACCGCTTTTCAAGGACCTGATGCGGCGCTTCGAGCGTGAGGTCGTCCATGGCACCGCCAAGCAGTTCGTGGAAGCGAAGCTCGCGGAGCGGGACGAGCGTCACCGCCGGGCCGGCGAGTCGCGCTATCGGGTCGAGCCGAACATCAAGGATGGCAAGGGCGGCCTGCGCGATCTTCATACTCTGCATTGGCTAGCCAAGTATCTCTACGGCGGAGGACCCGGTGAGGTTGCTGCGGAGAAGACGATCTTTACTCCCGAGGAACGCGCAACGTTCCGGCGCTGCGAAAGCTTCCTATGGGCAGTGCGCTGTCATCTCCACTTCCTCACTGGACGCGCCGAGGAGCGGCTGACCTTCGATCTGCAGCAGCCGATGGCGGAGCGCCTGGGATATTCCGACCGGCGCAGCCTGCGCGCCGTCGAGCGCTTCATGAAGCACTACTTCCTGATGACCAAGGACGTCGGCGATCTCACGACGATCCTGTGCTCGGCTCTTGAGATGGAACAGGTGAAGGCATCTCCCGGGCTCAGTCGCTTGCTGAACCCGATGAGTTGGCGCACGCGCCGCCAGATACGCGTCACCACCGACTTTCGCATCGACAATGGCCGGCTCAATGTCGCCGACCCGGGTGTTTTCGAGCGTGATCCCGTCAACCTGATTCGGTTTTTCTCCAGGGCCGAACAGACGGACTCATTTTTTCATCCGAACGCGGTGCGGTTGTTGCGACGGTCGCTGCGGCTGATCGACGACCGCCTGCGCAACGACAAGGAAGCCAATCGCATCTTCCTGGAAATGCTTTGCTCGACGAAAAACCCAGAGCCCACGCTTAGGCGCATGAACGAAGCTGGTGTTCTGGGGCGCTTTGTTCCGGACTTCGGACGCGTCGTGTCGATGATGCAATTCAACATGTATCATCACTTCACGGTGGACGAGCATCTCATCCGGACGATCGGCGTCTTATCGGACATCGAACGCGGGGAGGCCGCGGATTCCCATCCGCTTTCCACCCGCATCATAAACACCGTGCAACATCGTCGTGCGCTCTACGTGGCGGCCTTCCTGCATGACATTGCCAAGGGCAGGGACGAGGATCACTCGATCGTCGGCGCGCGCATCGCCCGCAGCCTTGGTCCCCGCTTGGGCCTCACTGCGGCGGAAACAGAAACGGCCGCCTGGCTGATCGAGCAGCATCTCACGATGAGCCAGGTTGCCTTCAGTCGCGACATCGGCGACCCCAAGACAGTGCGTGACTTCGCCAACATCGTGCAGAGCCCGGAGCGCCTGAAGCTTCTCCTGGTCCTGACCGTCGCCGATATCCGGGCGGTCGGGCCGGGCATCTGGAATGGCTGGAAGGGTCAGCTTCTGCGCGCGCTGTACTACGAAGCCGAACCTGTCGTTGCCGGTGGCCACACCCAGCTTGGCTCGAAAGCCAGGGTCGAGACGGCACAGGAACGCTTCAGAACTAGCCTCTCCGACTGGTCAGCGACGGATGTTCAGCGTTTCATCGATCGGTATTATCCGGATTACTGGCTGCGCACCGACACGCGCAAAGCCGTCGAACAGGCGAAAATGGTTCGCACGGCGGAACGGGCAGATCGAAAGTTCGCCAGCCATTTCTCGACGGACGCCTTCACGGCCATCACCGAGCTTTCCGTTTTTGCGCCGAACCACCCCCGGCTGTTGGCTCTTTTCGCCGGCGCCTGCGCTGCGGCCGGCGCCAATATCTCGGGAGCGCACATTTCGACGACCCGGGACGGCTTCGCGCTCGACACGTTCCTGCTCGCACGCGAGTTCGAAGCCGACGAGGACGAGTTGCGCCGGGCGCGACGGATTGCCGAGTCCATCGAGAAGCTTCTGAAGGGCGAGGTAAGACTTTCCAACCTTATGGCCAATCGGCACACGCGCCGCAGCAGCCGCATCGGTGCATTTACCGTCGCCCCGGAGGTGCTGGTCGACAATACCCTGTCCAATCAGTTCACGGTTGTTGAGGTGTCTGGGCTCGACCGCCCGGGCCTGCTCTATGAACTGACCAACACGCTGTCCGATCTCAATCTGGACATCACGAGCGCGCACATCACGACCTTCGGTGAGAAGGCCGTCGACGTGTTCTACGTGACCGACCTCACGAACAAACAGATTGCAAGCCCGCAGAGGCAAAAGGCCATCAAGGCGCGCCTTATGAGCGTGTTGGGTGCTCCAACGATGCAATAGGACGCGGTGCGCTGGTCTTGAAGACGGCTCAATCGCACGCCACTTCTCGCGCGATGTCGATCCTTCGCCTTCCCATGATGATCTTTGTGTTCGGCTTCCTCGTCCCCCTGGCGGCGCATGCCGCCTGGTGGCTGTCCCACAACGAGGCCGTCGCGTGGCACGAAGCCGACTGGTCGAGCGTGGGACTGTTGCCGCCCGCTCGGGCCGACACGGACGCAGAGGTTTATGTTTTCGCGGCTCGGACTGGCCGCTGGAAGGGCATATTCGCGCACCACTCCTGGATCGTCACCAAGGAGCGCGGCGCCTCTCGATACACCCGCTACGACATGGTGGGGTGGGGTAATCCCATCAAGGTCAACAACTGGGCGCCCGATGCGCGCTGGTATGGGGACGCTCCAACACCCGTCGGCATCGTGCGCGGTGCCGAGGCCGAACGATTGATCCCAAAGATAAGATCTGCCGTGGCGCAGTTTCCCTATAGGCGCTACGGGGACTATTCGGTTTGGCCGGGACCAAACTCTAATAGTTTTATCGCGCATGTTCTGGCGGCGATCCCCGAGGCAGGCATCACATTGCCGCCGACTGCGATCGGGAAGGACTGGCGTGCCGACGGCCAGATCGTCGGGCTCTCGCCGAGCCGAACAGGCGTTCAACTCGCGTATGCAGGGTTGCTCGGCGTGACGTTGGCCTGGGTAGAGGGCGTCGAGATCAACGTGCTCGGCCTCGTTCTCGGCGTGGATGTCAGGCGACCTGCGATCAAGCTGCCGGGCTTTGGCCGAATTGGAATGGCAACCGCCGAGATACCTCAGCGGCTACCGGACCGATCCCGGAGCAGGAAGGTGAGCAGGAAGCCTGCCACGAACCCGCCGACGTGAGCCATGTAGGCAACACCGCCCGTGTCCTCTGTTTGGGCGGTGTTGGCGATCGATCCGACGCCGCTGAAGACCTGAAGCACGATCCAAAGTCCCAAGACAAAAATGGCCGGCATCGCCACGATTTGGTTGCCCATCAGAACGCGGACGCGCGCGTGGGGAAACAGCAGCAGATAGCCGCCGAGCACACCCGCGATGGCGCCTGAGGCGCCGACATTGGGAATGTTGGAGTTGGGTGTCACGGCGAATTGGGCGAATGTCGCGGCAATCCCGCACACGAGGTAGAAGACGAGGAATTTGATGGGGCCGAAGGCATCCTCGACATTGTCTCCGAAAATCCAGAGATAGAGCATGTTGCCGCCCAGGTGCAGCCATCCACCGTGCATGAACATGGCCGAAAAGACTGTGTGGGCATCGCCTGCCGGATCGGCTCCGAACCGCCTCGGAATGAAGGCCCATTGGCGGATAAACGCGTCGCCCCCGTTCAACTCCACGAGGAAAATGATGACGTTGAGGGCGATGAGCCCGAAAGTGACCACGGGCAAGGAGCGGCGGCCCTCGTTATCGTCTCCTAAAGGGAACATGCTGGCATTCTCCTCAGGTCGCCATCACCACCAAGCATGCGGCCTTGAGGCGGGCAAGTGATGCTGCATCCTGGGTCGCTCCGGCGCTTGCCCTTGGCCAACACGTTGGGTAGGGCTCGTGCGCCATGAAGCTCTACCGCGCATTCGCGACCGTCGGCGGCCTGACAATGGTCAGCCGCGTGTTTGGTTTTGTACGCGACATGCTTATAGCGGGCGTGCTTGGCACGGGAGCGGTCGCGGACGCTTTTTTCGTGGCGTTTCGCTTTCCCAACCTCTTCCGGCGCCTGTTCGGTGAAGGCGCCTTCAACTCCGCCTTCGTGCCGCTCTTTGCCAAGCGCTTGGAAGGTGAGGGTCAGACGGCGGCGCGGGTCTTTGCCGAGGAAGCCCTCGCAGGCCTGCTTTTCGTACTCCTGCTGCTGACGGCTTTGGCAGAGATTGCCATGCCGTGGCTGATGTATTTGCTGGCGCCTGGTTTCAGCGGCACGCCGGACAAGTTCGATCTGGCGGTCCTGCTGACGCGTATCGCGTTCCCGTATCTCATCTGCATGTCGTTGGTGGCCCTGCTGTCCGGTGTACTCAATTCACTGGGCCGCTTCACAATGGCGGCCGCCGCTCCGATCCTGCTCAACATCGTTCTCATTCTGGCCATCCTGCTGGCGGCAGCCTGGGGGTTGGGCAACACGCCCGGCTCTGGCGTCGTGCTCGCGTGGGGGGTGGCGGCCGCAGGTGCGATCCAACTCGCAGCGCTTTGGATTGCGGTAAAGCGGGCCGGTATCGATCTCCGGCTCCGGCGTCCCGTCTGGAATTCTGATTTGAGGCGGCTGGTCAGGCTCGGACTTCCCGGTGTCATCTCCGGCGGCGTCACCCAGATCAACATCGTGATCGGGACCGTCATTGCTTCCTTGCAGGCCGGGGCGGTGTCTTACCTCTACTACGCGGACCGACTCTATCAGCTGCCACTTGGCATTGTCGGCGTTGCCGTTGGCGTAGTCCTGTTGCCCGATCTGGCGCGCAGTTTGCGGGCGGGTGACCATCGATCTGTGATGGACAACCAGAACCGGTCCATCGAGTTCGCATTGTTGCTCACGCTGCCGGCGGCGCTGGCTCTGGCCGTGGCCGCTGAACCTATCATTCGCGTGTTGTTCGAGCGGGGAGCCTTCGGTGTGGCCGATACGCGCGCGACCGCATGGGCCTTGACGGCGTTCGCGATTGGGCTGCCCTCCTTCGTTTTGATCAAGGTGCTCCAGCCGGCATTCTTCGCGCGCGAGGACACCCGCACGCCGATGCGCTACGCGGTCTGGAACATGGTGCTCAACGTCGCGGGTTCCATCGCATTCTTTTTCACCTTTCAGCAGGTGGGGCTCATGCCACATGTGGGGATCGCGCTCGCGACCTCGCTTTCGGGCTGGGTGAACGCTGTCTTGCTTTGGCGGGCACTCGACAAGCGCGAGCACGTAACTGTCGATGACAGACTGCGACGGAACGTCATGCTGATCGTGCTTGCCAGCGTCGGCATGGGCGCCGCCATATGGGTTCTGATCGCCTTGTTGGCGGCTCCCCTCGCGACGGCTGCCGACGTGGCGCGTCAGGCCGGCGCCCTTACGCTTGTGTTGACCGCGGGCCTTGTGGTCTATGCGCTAATCATCCAGATGGCCGGTGTAATGCGCTGGGGCGATTTCCTTCGGCGCCTGGCCCGGCGAGAGCATGAATCGTGAAGGAAGCCGCGTGACGGCAGGCAAATTCAAACCGCGTGTCCTATCGGGCATGCAGGCTACGGGCAATCTGCACCTCGGGAACTATCTAGGGGCGCTGACGCGTTGGGTCGACATGCAGAACACGCACGAGTGCCTCTATTGCATCGTGGATATGCATGCGATCACGACGTGGCAGGAACCGAAGGAACTCAAGGACTCGATCCGCTCGGTGGCCGCGGCGTATGTAGCGGCCGGCCTCGATCCGCGGCGCAGCATCGTCTTCAACCAGAGCCAGGTTCCAGAGCATGCCGAACTGGCGTGGGTGTTCAACTGCGTGGCGAGACTGGGCTGGCTCAACCGCATGACGCAGTTCAAGGAGAAGGCAGGCAAGGATCGCGAGAACGCCTCGGTGGGCCTCTATGACTACCCGATCCTGATGGCGGCCGACATTCTGATCTACCACGCCACGCATGTGCCCGTGGGTGAGGATCAGAAGCAGCACCTCGAGCTGACGCGCGACATCGCGCAGAAGTTCAACAATGACTACGCAGATGCTATTCGCGCGGCTGGTTTCGAGGGCCCCTATTTCCCACTGCCGGAACCTGTAATTGAAGGGCCGGCAACGCGGGTGATGTCGCTGCGCGACGGCACGAAGAAGATGTCAAAATCGGATCCCTCCGACCTCTCGCGCATCAACATGATCGATGATGCCGATACCATCGCGAAGAAGATCCAGAAGGCAAAGACTGATCCCGAAGCCCTCCCCTCCGAGGAAGCAGGGCTCGAAACTCGCCCCGAGGCCGACAATCTCATCGGCATTTACGCCGCCCTGGCGAATGTAACGAAAGCTAAGGTGCTGCAGGAGTTCGGCGGTGGGCAGTTCTCCAACTTCAAGAAAGCTCTTGCGGAACTCGCGGTCACGCGCATCGCACCGGTTAACGCCGAAATGACGCGGTTGCTCGCCGATCCGGCCGCTCTCGACCGGATACTGGGCGATGGCGCTCAGCGCGCGCGGGCGCTCGCTGCGCCCATCATGAACCAAGTTAAGGATATCGTGGGGTTCCTGCGAGCCTGAGGGGCTAACACTGTTGCGCTTGCCCGCTGGAAGCGCGCCTTGTCGTCTATTGTTGATGATCACAAGCCGTGGCAGCATGAGCCATGTCCAAGAGACGCCGGGTCTTTGAACAGGGCCACGATCGTAAGCTGCTCGTCATAGTCGACGAGTCGCCGGAAGTCGAAGGCGCACTGTTCTACGCTGCGGGACGTGTAACGCATGCCGCCGGCGGGCGTGTCGTTCTGCTTTTCGTGATCGAGCCCGACAACCAGTTCTGGGACGCCGTACGGCAGGTGCAGCTCGACGAGCAAACCACCAAAGCGAAAGCGCTCTTTCGCCTCTTCCGCCGCAAACTCACAAATGCAGGCTACGACAACGTCGTCCTGGAAGAGGTGATACGGGAGGGCAAGTTGTTGGATGCCATACAGCAACAGATCGAAGAGGATGAGGACGTCGCCGTGCTCGTGCTGGGCGCCTCCAAGGATGCCGCCGGTCCCGGTCCGCTGGTGTCTTCGTTGGCCGCAGGCAACGCCGCAGGCAAGTTTCCCATACCCATCACGATCGTTCCGGGAGACCTATCCCTTGAGGAAATCCAGGCGCTTGCGTGAGGTCTGGAACTTTGACCGCCCCGGCCCCATCTACTAGAGTGATTCTAAGTTGATCCAGCGGAGGCTCCGCGCATGTTTATCCAGACCGAGCACACGCCTAATCCGGCGACCCTGAAATTCATCCCGGGCAAAAGCGTGCTCGGGGACGGCAGCGTGGACTACCGGTCCAAGGCGGAGGCTACCGGATCTCCCTTGGCTACAAGGCTGTTCGATATCGACGGCGTAACCGGCGTGTTCCTCGGCTCGGATTTCATTTCCGTGACCAAGGGCGATGCGGAGTGGCCTCACATTCGGCCTGCGATCCTGGGCGCCATCATGGAGCACTACATGTCGGGTGCGCCGATGGTGGACAGCGCGGGAGCCGCCGGGGAGGACGAGGAAGAGAGGCACTACGACCCCAAGGACGAGGACACCGTAAAAACCATCAAGGAATTGCTGGATACGCGCGTGCGGCCCGCCGTTGCGAATGATGGTGGCGACATCACCTTCCATGGCTTCCGTGAGGGCGTTGTGTTCCTGCACATGCGGGGAGCGTGCGCCGGCTGTCCGAGTTCGACCGCGACCCTCCGGCATGGGATCGAGAACCTGCTGAAGCATTTTTGCCCCGACGTGCAAGAGGTACGGCCGGTCTAGCCATTTCACCGCCCTGAACGGCATAGTGGCCCTGCCCGCACGGCGAGCAGGGCCTTTTGCTTTGTGGAGGACATGATGCCGAACCGCCTGGACGAAGCTGCGCTCAAGCAGCTCTATCTCGATGCGCGCACGTTCAGGGCGTGGCAGCCACGCGATGTACCCGACTCCTTGCTCAAGGAAATCGTGGACCTCATGAAGATGGCGCCGACCGCAAACAACGGCCTTCCGGCGCGCATTCTCTTCGTCAAATCCAAAGGGGCGAAAGAGCGCCTCCGGCCTCACTTGAGCGCGGGCAATGTGGACAAGACGATGTCGGCGCCGGGTACAGCCATTGTCGGATACGACCTGAAATTCTTCGCGCATCGACCCGCAGGGGACGAACCCTTGAAGGGGTTCGACGACAAGCCGGATCTGGCGCGCACGGTCGCGTTTCGCAACGGAACCTTAGCCGGGGGCTATTTCATCCTCGCCGCACGTGCCCTCGGGCTCGACTGTGGGCCGATGTCCGGCTTTGACAACGACGGTGTGGATCGCGAGTTTTTCGCCGGCACTGACACGAAATGCAACTTTCTGTGCAACCTGGGCTATGGAGATGCGGCCGCGATGCGCCCGCGGGGTCCGCGGTTTGCTTTCGACGAGATGGCGAAGATTCTCTAGGGACGGCCATGAATATCCTGGCGTTCGACTGTTGCTTTGGCGCGGTCTCCGCCGCCGTCCAATGCGCAGACGGCCGGTCGCAAGCCGTGCGCTACGAGCAACTCTCGGGGGGAAATGCCGAGCGTTTGTTCCCCCTTATCGAAGAAGTGCTTGCCGAAGCCAAACTGCCCGCGGACAAGGTCGATCGCATCGCGGTCACGCTGGGGCCCGGCACTTTCACCGGCGTTCGTGTTGGCGTCGCCGCGGCGCGCGCCTTATCTCTTGGGCTGCGCAAGCCGGTAGTAGGGATCACAAGCTTGGCTGCGATGGCGCATCGCGCCAGTCAGCTCCTAAAGCCGGAGCATGAATCCTGGCCAATGGTTGTTGCCGTCGATGCCCGGAGAGGCATGATCTATCTGCAGTGCTTCGACGGTGCTTCCGGCAGCACAGGTGATCCTGCCCTTCTGACGGCTACCGATGCGGCTCGGGTGCTTGCGTCGCCGAAAATGAGAGACCCGCTGCTCGCCGTGGGCTCCGGAGGCGAGGCTGTCGCTGAGGCCATGCGAGCCGCCGGCAATGACTGCCGCGCGGACCTTCCCGATCTTCAGCCGCACGCCGGCTCCGTCGCGGAGTTGGCCACCAACCTGCAGCCTCTCGAACGCGTCGCGCCGCTGTATTTGCGCCAGCCGGACGTCACTGTGCGAGAAACGCCATCGCTGGTCGGAGGTCAGGCGTGAGCGCACCGGAGCGACTTAGTCTGCTGTGGGCTCGCGTGAGTGATGCCGCGGAACTCGCGGCGCTGCACGAGCAACTCATCAGCCCGGCCTGGAGCGTTGAGTCTTTCGAGCAGATGCTGGCGCATCCCGCGTGCACGGGACTGATCGCACGAGTAGGCGAGCCTACGCAGGCGGCAGGCTTCATAGTTGGCCAGTTCGCCGCGGATGAGGCCGAAATCTTGGCCCTTTGCGTGCGGAAGGAGTTTCAGCGGCATGGCATCGGGCGAAGCCTTGTCGAAGCGCTCAGCCGCGCGGCCCGCAAGGCCGAGGCGCGCCGTCTTTTTCTGGAGGTCGCCAGCGACAACTCGGCGGCACTGTCGCTCTACGGGAAGTTGGGGTTTGAGCAATGCGGGCGGCGCAAGGGCTATTACCAGCGCGACCGGGCCCAAGCGCAGGATGCGATCACTCTCGCGCTGACGCTCTAGGAGGAGATTTCACCAGTCCGCCCCATGGTCTTTCTTTACGGCGTGGTGCCGCCCGGCTAAATCGTCGCTTCAAATAGCAACTTGAAGGCAAGATGAACGCCCACCGCAAAGTCCACGTAAAGACGTTCGGCTGTCAGATGAACGTCTATGACAGCGAGCGCATGGTGGACCTGCTTGCGCCGCTCGGATATTCGCAAACCGAAACTTTGGAGGATGCGGATGTCGTCATCCTCAATACGTGCCACATTCGTGAGAAAGCGGCCGAGAAGGTCTATTCGGACCTGGGGCGCGTGCGGCAGGTCAAGCGCCACCGCAGTGCGAACGGAGAGGAGACCATCGTCGCCGTAGCGGGTTGCGTTGCGCAGGCGGAAGGGGCGGAGATCCTGCGCCGTGAGGCCAGTGTCGATGTGGTCGTCGGGCCGCAGAGCTATCACAAGTTGGCTGACGCCATCGGTCGGGTGCGCGCGACGGGGCAGCCTGTGGTCGACACGGAGTTTCCCGGAGACGCCAAATTCGCTGCTATGGGGAAGCGCGTCGGACCTCGAACCGCAACCGCCTTTCTCACGGTGCAGGAGGGCTGCGACAAGTTCTGCGCTTTCTGCGTCGTCCCCTACACCAGAGGTGCCGAATACTCACGCACTGTCGTCGAAGTGGAGGCAGAAGCGCGCCGTCTGGCGGAGGCAGGCGTCCGCGAGATCACGCTGCTCGGCCAAAACGTGAATGCGTATCACGGTGACGGACCCGATGGTCGGCCCTGGTCGCTCGCGCGTCTTGTTTCACGGCTGGCGTGCATCGAAGGCCTGGAGCGGCTCCGCTACACGACCAGCCATCCGCGCGACATGACCGATGACCTGATCGCCGCTCATGGCGAAGAGGCAAAGCTCATGCCGTTCCTGCACCTGCCGATACAGTCAGGTTCGGACCGCACTCTGGCTGCAATGAACAGGAAGCACACTCGAGAGGACTATCTGTCCTTGGTGAAGCGCATTCGCTCCGCTCGCCCGGATATTGCCCTCTCGACCGATATCATCGTCGGTTTCCCCGGCGAGACTGAGCAAGACTTCGAGGACACGCTGGACCTGCTGGAGCATCTGCACTTCGCGCAAACCTACTCCTTCAAGTACAGCCCCAGACCGGGCACGCCTGCCGCCGCCATGGCGCAGCTTCCTGACGCGGTCAAAATCGAGCGCCTACAACGCGTCCACGACGTCGTTGCCAGGCAGCAATTGGGCTTCAATCATGGCTGTGTGGGGCGTCGGCTGCGGGTGCTGTTTGATAGGCCGGGGCGGCGCCCGGGCCAATTGGCCGGCCGTTCACCTTACCTTCAGGCCGTCCACGTTCAGGGTGACAATTCGTTGATTGGCTGCAGCCTGGAGGTTGAAATACAGGGGGCTGGCCCCAACAGCTTGTCGGGAACTATTGTGGGCGGAGCTCCTTGAGGGATATCGATCAGACCATGATAGGCTATGATCTGAGGGTTGGGTTGCTTCGGCTAACGATGGAGGCCGACTAGTTGACGGGCGTGCGCGGGCCAGCAGCGTCGGGACTTGCAAAGACGCTGAAAGGGGATCAGGCACGCTTAGTCGTGCCCTTCGAGGACAATAGGCATCTCAACCGGCTGCTGGGCGAGTACGACGGCCACCTGGCACTGCTCGAGGAGCGTCTCGGTATCGAGGCGCACGCCCACGGCAACGTCGTAACCCTGACGGGGCCGGCGGAGGCGTGCGAGGTCGCGCGCGAGGTTCTTGAAAAGCTCTACATGCGGATTCGACAGGGCGAGGACATCGGCCCCGGTGATATCGATGGGCTCTTACGGCACGCCAGCGCGGAGGCGCCCCCGGCCGACGGTCTTGGGCAAATCAGGACACGTCGTAAGGTCATAACCGCTAGGTCACCCAACCAGAGCGCGTACATCAAGGCGCTCGACCGCGTCGACCTGGTTTTCGGGCTTGGCCCTGCTGGCACGGGCAAGACCTATCTAGCTGTTGCCTACGCCGCCCAGTGCCTCGAACGAGGCCAGGTCGAACGGATCGTCCTATCGCGGCCGGCTGTAGAGGCGGGGGAGCGACTGGGCTTTCTCCCGGGCGACATGCGGGAGAAGGTCGACCCTTACCTGCGGCCGCTCTACGACGCACTTTACGATGTCCTCCCGGCCGCCAAGGTGGAGCGGGACTTGACGACTGGAGTTATCGAGATCGCACCTCTCGCGTTCATGCGCGGCCGGACGCTGGCGCATTCCTTCGTCATCCTGGACGAGGCACAGAACACATCCGCGATGCAGATGAAGATGTTTCTCACGCGGATCGGCGAAGGCTCAAAGATGGTGATCACTGGGGACCCGAGCCAGATCGATTTGCCACTCGGGCAGGAGTCTGGATTGGAGCAGGCGGTCTCCCTCCTGAGTGATGTGAAGGGAATCGAGACAATAAGGTTCAAGTCCGCTGACGTCGTCAGGCGCGACCTCGTGGCACGCATCGTCGAGGCCTACGACAAGGCCGGACAGATTCGCTGATCGGTCGGACCCATGGGCGTTGCAGGCGAAAGCATTTCCGTTCCGGCAATCACCGATGTCTCGGAAGAGACCAGGGAGCCTCCTGAACATTTAAGGCTCACCGTCGTCGGGGAAGCAGGCGATTGGAGCGGGATTCCTGCCCTTGTCGATATCGTTCGCGAGTCTGCAAGGGCCATTGCCAATCATCCGCGCTGCGCGAAGGCGCGCGGGCGTGAGGCAAGCGTCGTGCTGGCGGACGATCCGCTGCTCCGCTCACTTAACCGCACATACCGCGGCAAGGATGTTCCCACCAACGTGCTGTCATTTCCGTTCCAGGCTAGGCCGCCCATTGAGGATGGCGCAGCGTATCTGGGCGATGTCATCCTCGCAGCCGAGACCGTTGCGCGCGAGGCCGCGGACCAAGGCACGCCGCTCGGTGCCCATTTTCAGCACCTGGTGATACATGGCGTCCTGCACCTGTTGGGGTTCGATCACGAGACCGATGCCGAGGCAGCCGTGATGGAGCGTATCGAGATCGAGGTGCTAGCGGGGTTCGGCATCGCCGACCCCTATTCAATGTCTGAACCGCACGCATGAGCAAGCAGGCAGAAGATAGCGAACGCACTCCTCAACCCGCTCCGGATGGCGGGGGAGAACCCTCGCAAGGTTGGCTGGCTGCGTTGAGAGCGAGGCTCGGGTTGGCGGGTGCGCCGACTCTTCGCGAGACGCTCGAGCAGGCTCTCCAGAATGCGGCGGAGGGACAGGCCATCTCCGCTGAAGAGCGGGAGATGCTGCTGCGAACGCTGCGGTTCGGGGCGCTCAAGGTGGAAGACGTGATGGTGCCGAGGGCCGACATCATCGCGGTGGAGCAGAACCAACCCATCCGCGAGCTCCTCAAGACATTCGATGCGGCGGGCGTATCCCGCATCCCGATCTATCGGGAAACCCTGGACGATCCGCAGGGCATGGTCCACGTCAAGGACGTGCTGCGGTGGCTGATGGGAGCTGCGCTCGGTCGGCCCGCGACGGAAGGCTATGTGCCGCCTTCCGCAATCCGCCAGGCCGTGCCGCCTCCGGATCTCGCGCGCGCAGATCTTTCAAAGCCAATCTCCGCAGCGAAGCTGGGGCGGCCCATGATCTTTGTGCCGCCCTCAATGCCGGCCGCAAATCTGCTTATACGCATGCAATCGACGCACAATCATATGGCCCTGGTGGTCGACGAGTACGGTGGCACGGACGGGCTGGTGACGATCGAGGATCTCGTCGAGGAGATCGTGGGCGAGATCGAGGATGAACATGACGAGGCGGCGGCCGCCAACATCGCGCGCGATGCCAAGCTGGGCCTCGTTACGGCGGCGCGCACGCCGGTTCGCGAGCTCGAGCAGCACCTCGGCCTGAAGCTGCTGACTGCGGAAGAGGAAGCCGAGATCGATACGCTCGGCGGCCTTGTCTTTTCCCTAGCGGGCCGCATGCCCGTACGAGGCGACATCGTCAAGCATCCCGCCGGCGTGGACTTCGAAGTGCTGGACGCCGACCCGCGCCGGGTCAAGCGGCTTCGGATCCACGTCCACCGGCCCGAACTCTCCTCTGACGCTCCCTGAGACTTGACTTGGGCGTAGCCGCAGGTGCCTTTTCCGTCCCATCGGGGGACGGATGCCATCCACACCGACGTCAACGTTTGCCGACCGGCTCAGCCTGCTCACCGGCTGGCGCAAACGAGCTGTCGCGCTCGGAGCGGGCGCCTTGTCCGTGCTGGCTCTTGCCCCGTTTTTCCTTGCTCCTGTTCTATGGCTCACGCTGCCCGTCCTGGTTTGGTTGATCGATGGGGCCATTGCTGGACCGCCGGACGCGGGGCGAAAGCGCTGGTACGCCTCTTCCACGATCCTGGCGGCGGAGATCGGCTGGTGGTGGGGGTTTGGATACTTCCTCGCAGGTTTGTTTTGGATCGGTGAAGCATTTCTCGTGGAGGCGCAGAGCTTCGCGGTCTTCATGCCGTTTGCGGTGCTGCTGATGCCGGCCGGTCTTGCGCTGTTCTACGCGGCTGCCGCCGCTCTTGCGGTCCTCTTCTGGCGCGCGGGTGCTTGGCGGGTGCTCGCCTTGGCCTTGACGCTTTCAGCGATGGAGTGGTTGCGCGGGCATGTGCTGTCCGGGTTTCCCTGGAATGTGCTCGGATACGCGCTGACCTATCCGCTGCCATTCCTGCAGAGTGCCTCCGTACTGGGGCCTTACGGACTGACGTTTGCGACCGTCCTGATATTCGGCCTTCCGCTGGTCTTGTTGTCGGCTCGTGAAGATCGCAAGCGAAAAACCGCAGCGCTGGCGATTGCCGTGTTGCCCCTGATCGCGATCGGCGGCCTCGGCCAGCTGCGTCTGTCGATGGCAACTGCCGAGACTCTCCCGGGCGTCAAATTCCGCATCGTGCAGCCGAGCATTCCGCAGCGGGAGAAATGGGTCGCGGGAAACCAGGAACCCATTTTCAACGAGCATGTCGCGCTCTCCCTGCGCGATGGCTCCGGCAAAATCGACAATCTTGCAGGCATCACGCACGTGGTCTGGTCGGAGGCGGCGATGCCCTTTATGCCGCTTGACACGCCGCCAGCGCTTGCCGCCATAGGCAAGATGCTCCCAGAGGGGACGCTGCTGATCGCGGGTGCTCTGCGGGCGGAGCGCGCCCCGCCACAATCGCCGCGCCTTCGCAACTTCTTCAATAGTCTGCTCGTGTTCGGCAAGGGCGGGCTGCTGCTGACCCTCTACGACAAGATCGACCTCGTGCCCTTTGGCGAGTTCCTGCCATTGCGATGGCTTCTTGAATCCATCGGGTTGCGGCAACTCTCCCACACGATGGGCAGCTTCGAGTCCGGCTCCACCCCGCGTCCTCTGCTCCAGGTTCCCGGCTTGCCGCTCGTCGTGCCTCTCATCTGCTACGAGGCGATCTTCCCAGGGGCGATCGTTCAAGGTCCGGTGCGGCCGGGGGTCATCATCAATGTGACCAACGACGGCTGGTTTGGGAACACGACCGGTCCCCGCCAGCACCTGCACCAGGCGCGCGTGCGCGCCGTTGAAGAGGGGCTGCCGCTGATCCGGGTGGCTAACAACGGCATCTCCGCCGCCTTCGATGGTTACGGCCGCGTTCTCGGCCGTCTCGAACTCGACCAAAAAGGAGTTTTGGACGTCCCGCTACCCGTCGCCTTGCGGATGCCGCCCTATGCGCGATTTGGAGATTTGCTGTTCTTTACGATCTGGTTACTCGGGGCGGGCATTCTAGGATGGGTGGTGTGGCGTCCGCCGCACACGTGATTATGCGTAAGCCGCGGTTGGTCTTGTGCGCAGCACCAAAGTGGCGCTTATGTCGGCGGAAACCATTGACTGTGTGCTGAACTAAGGCGCGGGACTGACATGCCAAGACCGACCGGGACCGCCGACACCGTGGGTGGTGAGGACAAAGGTCAGCGCCGTCCTAATCCCATCGATGTGCACGTCGGCAGCCGCGTCAGGTTTCGCCGCATGCTGCTTGGCATGAGCCAGGAGAAGCTCGGCCAGAAGCTGGGACTGACCTTCCAGCAGGTGCAGAAATACGAGAAGGGCATCAATCGGATCGGTGCCAGCCGCCTGTTCGATTTGGCGCAGGTGCTGGGAGTTACAGTACAGTTTTTCTACGAGGAGGCACCGGCCGGCGAAAGTTCAGCCGAAGAGGCCGAAGGTCCGGCGGAACGGCCCGATGAGCACTCCATCGTCGAATTCCTCCGTAGCCGGGATGGCCTGGAATTGAACAGGGCATTCGTGCGCATTTCGGACGCCAAGGCGCGCCGCGCTATCGTAGAGCTGGTACGTAGTCTCGCCAACGAAGATGCAGCCGAATAGCGCTGCTTCTTGGGCAGCTTCCCCGCCTTTAGGCATTCTCGGCCCGCGCCACAAATGACGCGGCTCCGTGGGCGAGCGCGCATCTTGACCCCCGCCTGAAACACTGCAAGAACGCTGGCGATTTCTGTTAGCCAAGGGGTGTGCAAAGTGTCGCGCAAGTCTTACCTATTCACCAGCGAGTCGGTCTCCGAGGGGCACCCCGACAAGCTGTGCGACAGGATCTCGGATGAGGTCGTCGATCTGTTCTTCAGGGAGGGTCCGAAGGCTGGCATCGATCCTTGGCAGTTGCGCGTGGCCTGCGAGACCATGGCCACGACGAACCAGGTCGTGATCGCCGGTGAGACCCGCGGACCCAGGACGATTACCAAGGATTGGGTCAGTCACGTCGCGCGCCTTGCCATCAAGGACATTGGCTACGAGCAGGACGGTTTCCACTGGGAGAAGGCCGACATCAAGGTTCTGCTTCATCCTCAATCAGCCGACATCGCCCAGGGTGTCGACAGCGGTGGCAACAGGGATGAGGGTGCAGGCGACCAGGGCATCATGTTCGGTTACGCGTGCCGGGAGACCCCGGAACTCATGCCGGCGCCCATCTATTACAGCCACAAGATATTGCGCCTCATCTCCGAGGCGCGGCACTCCGGCAAGGAGGCCGTGCTCGGCCCGGATTCCAAGAGCCAAGTGACTGTTCGCTATGAGGACGGCAAACCGACCGGCGCGACCCAGATCGTGGTCTCGCACCAGCACCTCGTCGAGTCGATGACTTCGGCACAAGTGCGCGAGCTGGTGGAGCCCTACGTCAAGAAGGCGCTCCCCTCCGGCTGGATCAGCAAGGACACGGTCTGGCATATCAATCCGACCGGCAAATTCTTCATCGGCGGTCCCGATGGCGACACCGGTCTCACGGGCCGGAAGATCATTGTCGACACCTACGGCGGCGCTGCGCCCCACGGTGGCGGTGCATTCTCGGGCAAGGATCCGACCAAGGTCGATCGCTCAGCCGCTTACGCAGCGCGCTATCTCGCAAAGAACGTGGTGGCTGCGGGCCTCGCGGACCAGTGCACCATCCAGCTGGCCTATGCGATCGGTGTCGCCAAGCCGCTGTCGATCTATGCGGATATCGGGGGGAACCCGAACAAGATCGATGCGGCAAAGCTGGAGACCGTGCTCGGCGAGCTCATGGACCTGTCGCCGCGCGGCATCCGCAAACATCTCGACCTCAACAAGCCGATCTACGCGCGCACTTCGGCTTATGGGCATTTCGGACGCGATACGGACAAGGATGGCGGTTTCTCATGGGAGAGGACCGATCTTGCGAGCAAACTCAAGTCAGCGATGGCGTGAGTTTCACTTCCCAAGTTCGGGAACGCTGACGTGGCCTCCCGCGCTCGGCCGGAAGGTGCGCGCCGCAAACTGATAGCTTTCGACGACAAGACTTGGCAGGCGCTGCACCAGCTTTCGCTCGACAGTTTGAAATCGATGCAGGAGCTTGCCGATGAGGCGTTTGCGGACCTCCTCAGGAAACATCGCCGGCCGGTGACGCTCAAGGATGCGTTGCGCGAGAGCGCGAGGCTGCTCCCAGCCAATGATCCGGCTGCTCGACGTAAGCCCGGCAAGACGCCGCGCAAGCGCTAGCTCCGTCCGCATCGGGAGAGCGAAGTGTCGGACAGAGATGCAGTTGGGCGCGAGCTGCCGTCCTACGGACGCCGTCGCGGAAGGCGACGGAGCGGGAAGCAAGCCGAACTTTGGAGCGAGGTTCTGCCCCGGTTCGCGCTGGCGGTCGACCAGGGATCGACGCTCGATCTGCCGAACTGCTTCGATCCGCGGGTTAGGGAGGTTTGGCTCGAAATAGGCTTCGGTGGCGGCGAGCACCTCATCCGGCAGGCTCGGACGCACCCCGATGTTGGAATAGTCGGTTGCGAGACCTACGAGGATGGCGTCGTCAAGGTTTTGAGCGCGCTCGAAACAGAGGGCCAGACCAACGTCAAGCTATGGGCGGCCGATGCACGTGAACTGATAAAGCAGCTTCCCTCAGCCTGTCTTGGGCGCGTGTTCATCCTGTTCCCCGACCCGTGGCCCAAGAAACGGCACCATAAACGCCGGCTCGTTGCACCACGGATGGTGAATGAACTCGCACGTGTGATGCGCCCCGGTGCCGAACTGCGGGTCGCGACTGACATCGGCGAATACGCGACGGCCATTCTTCTGGCTGCGGCTTCGCATCCTTGCTTCCGTTGGCCAGCAACCGCGCCGGCGGATTGGCGGGAACGCCTGTCTGATTGGCCTTCGACGCGCTATGAAGCGAAAGCTCGGGCGGCCGGACGCCGCTGCTACTACTTTCGTTTTGAACGGAAATAGTTAAACGGCGCCATGTTCCGTTACTGTTCTTGTACTTGACGCTTGCCAAGAGGGCATCGGACGCCTACTATAAAGGCGCTCATGATCATCTCAACTCTGAGAGTGGGCCCTCGGGGTCCGCTCTTTTTGTTTTGTAGCGGCCTATGAGCGCCCAAATCCAACTACCCGAGTTATGCTCGCGGAGCTGAGAACAGTGACCGGCGCGATTTATGAGGCGCGCTTCATTCGTGAGACCGGCGTGGCGGCAGAGGTTGCGGCGCTCATCGAGGCGCCATTGAACGATCTCGGTTTCCAGTTGGTACGAGTCACGGTTTCGGGTCGCAACGGAACAACAGTCCAGATAATGGCGGAACGGCCTGACGGCACCATGACGGTAGAGGACTGCGCGCTTGCTTCGCGCAATATCTCCCCGCTCCTTGATGCCCACGATCCGATCAAGGGGCAGTACACGCTGGAGATTTCCTCGCCGGGGATCGATCGCCCGCTGGCGCGGGCATCCGATTTCGACGCTTGGGCAGGGCACGAGGCAAAGATCGAGACCAAGGACCTGATCCAGGGCCGCAAGCGGTTTCGTGGCCTCTTGCAGGGGCTGGCTGGCGAGGAGGTCAGTCTGGCGCTGACCGCGGACCAGGGCGGCGGTACGGTAAATCTTCCGATCGAAGGGATCGCCGAGGCACGTCTCCTGCTGACGGATGACCTCATTCGAGAGACGTTGCGAAGGGTGAAGAAGGCAGCCGCCGCCGCGAGTGCGGCTGGTGAAGTTTGAGTGGTGTGGAGGGTGCCAAGTTATGGCGCAACCAGGTGTAAGCGCGAATAGACTTGAGCTTTTGCAGATCGCCGATGCGGTCGCGCGCGAAAAGTCGATAGACCGGCGGATCGTGATCGAGGCCATGGAGGATGCGATCCAGAAGGCGGCGAAGTCTCGTTACGGCGCCGAGAACGATATACGTTGTGAGATCGATCCCAAGTCGGGCGAGACCAAACTCACGCGCGTGCTGGAGATTGTCGAGCAGGTCGAGAACGATGCGACCCAGCTCACCGTGGCAGACGCCATGCGACGCAATCCCAATGCCAAGGCCGGCGACATGATCGCTGAAACCTTGCCGCCGCTGGATTTCGGGCGTGTCGCGGCGCAGAACGCCAAGCAGGTCATCGTCCAGAAGGTGCGGGAAGCGGAGCGCGAGCGGCATTTCAACGAGTACAAGGACCGTATCGGCGAGATCGTCAACGGCACCGTCAAGCGTGTGGAATATGGAAACGTCATCATCGATCTGGGCCGCGCCGAGGGTATCGTGCGGCGGGATGAAATGATCCCACGCGAGAACGTGCGTCTCGGCGATCGGCTGCGGGCCTATATCTATGATGTGAGGCGGGAGCCGCGGGGTCCGCAGATTTTCCTGTCGCGTGCGCGGCCGGAGTTCATGTCGCTGCTGTTCCGGCAGGAAGTGCCGGAAATCTACGACGGCATCGTCCAGATCAAGTCGGTAGCCCGGGATCCTGGCTCGCGGGCCAAGATTGCCGTGATCTCGAAGGATTCCTCCATCGATCCCGTGGGCGCCTGCGTCGGTATGCGCGGCGCGCGCGTGCAGGCGGTGGTGGGCGAGCTGCAGGGCGAGAAGGTCGACATCATCCAGTGGAACCCGGACGCCGCGACCTTCATCGTCAATGCTTTGGCACCGGCCGAGGTCACCAAGGTGGTGCTGGACGAGGATTCCAACCGCATCGAGGTGGTCGTGCCCGAGAGCCAGCTCTCGCTCGCCATCGGCCGGCGCGGCCAGAACGTGCGCCTTGCCTCCCAGCTGACGGGTTGGGACATCGATATCCTGACGGAGCAGGAGGAGTCCGAG
>Ga0190272_10000384_pt1 | contig 24122 bp, 14 predicted proteins | sample Popmic504T_FD_133746 | JGI IMG/M metagenome (GOLD analysis project Ga0190272, IMG submission 133746) | Populus adjacent soil microbial communities from riparian zone of Shoshone River, Wyoming, USA - 504 T | ecosystem: Environmental > Terrestrial > Soil > Riparian zone | place: USA: Wyoming... | reverse complement strand
CTGGTCGATCAGTATTTCATAAGTAAAGCTGTTTTCCATCCTCAGCGATTCAAGCTGGATATACAATTCAAGTGCCTTCAGGTCTTTTTCAAGCGGCACCTCCTGGAACCTGGAGTTTTCCAGTATAAGCCTCATCAGCTTTGAAAACTTGATCAAATATTCACATGCCAGGTCTGCATCATTTTTCTGGATATATTTATGAATTGAATTAAGTGAATTAAAAATAAAATGCGGATTCATCTGCGCACGCAATGCTTTCATTTCAACCTGTGATACTTCACGTGCGAATGCACTTTTTCTTTTCTGGTTATAAAACAGGAAAAGAACCACTGAAAAAAGACTGAACACCGCAAATCCTCCTAGCAGGTAAGTACGCCCGGTATTCTGTTTTTCAATTATTGCTGCCTGAATTTCTTTGTCTTTGCCTAGAAGTTTGATCTGGTTATCTTTTTTCTCCAGGTCATACCGTGTCTGAATAACCGTAATCTGTTTTGTGTTGTCAATATTGAAGAGGGAGTCTTTCAGCTGAGAATACTTTTTATAATAGATCAAAGCATCTTCAAATTTCCTTTCAGATGCGTATGTTTCGCTAAGCTCAAGGCAGCAGTCCTGCAGAAGCTCCCGTGCACCGATCTCTTCTGCATGGCTGATCGCCTGCTTTAAATATTGAACAGATAAGGTTCCGCTGCCAATTGCCCGGTAACAGATGCCAAGATTTTTTAAATTCTGTGTGGCAGTTTCCCTGTCCTGCAGATCTTCAGCAATTACAAGGGAGCTTTTGAGTTCGTTAATGGCATCATGGTATCGTTTCTGTGACAAATGTGATATTCCCAAAAACAGCTTTGCCCTGGCCTTGATCTCGAGGTTTCCGTTTTTGGCTGCCTCATCGAGTGCATTATAATAATAGGTATTTGCTTTTGCGTAATCCTTACTGCTTCTGGATACTTCTCCAAGGTTTATCAGGCTGTTCGCTATGCCTGTAGGATCGTTGATCTTTTTGTTGATTTCGAGCGCATTTGAAAAATAATGCCCGGCCTTTTCCAGGTCGCCCATAAAAAAATACAATGCGCCTACATTGATATAACTCGATGCCAGGGATTTCTGGTTGCCGAGGGTTTCTTTTATTTTGAGCGCCTGCACAGAATATGTGGCAGCTGTTACATAATCGCCCATATTGGTATAAACAACCCCAATGTTACTGAGGTTGATCGCAACCGACTTCTGATCTTTCAGTTCTTCAAAAATCCGGAGAGATTCATTGAAACATTCAAGCGACCTGGTATAATTACCTGTAATGCGGCTTACAACTCCCAGGTTGTTCCAGCCATTGGCAAGGCCCTGCCTGTATCCAAGCTTTTCCGACAATTCAATCTGCTGCTGGGCATAAGCTTCCGACTTCCTTGTATTGACTGACTGGAAATCCTGTGACAGCCTTCCGAGAAGCTTTGCTTTCATGGTATCTTCAGCGGCAACCTGGAGCTTTGCTTCAAGCGAATCGGTTTTTGATTGGTAAGCTTTTGCGGTTCCGTTTTGAAGTAATACAAGCAGTAAAATAAGCAGGCCGTACTTATGCATTTCAGGGGTTGAATGAGGGATTAAAGCTATAAAGAAATTTCCTATTCCGGATAACATACGCAGTTCCGGTATTCAATGGGGGCGCATATTTAAAAAATCAGGTTCATAAGATGACTTTTCCCGTACAAATGCCGGAACGGGCAGCGACCTGAACGGTGCGAACGGTTCAAGGTCACTGCGTAGATAGAGGTTTCCGGCAACAGGAAATTCCGGGTTGGAATGAACCGGAAGTGAAGAAATTATTGCAGCAACATCAGTCTCGCTCATATTCCATTCATTGGCAAGGCGGAAAATCAGCGGTTCCATAAAACTTGTGTAAAGCAATTCGCTGAATGCATGGTCCTCCAGGTTTGAATAATTTATTTCTGTATCAAGGCTGCCCCTGTACTGCTTCAGCTTAAGGTTTGCAGAATCAACTTTTTGAGAATATTCCATCTGTGTCAGGTAGCCTGTTACATCTGTAGCCACACTGAATAGCGGCTGGATCTTCGATTCATGGCACCACATGCACTTTCCAGGTTTACCAGCCAGTGTTAAACTTGTGTCAGCAGCATCTTTCAATTTTCCCATTACATCATACAGGGCAAATCGTGGCTGGCTATTGGGCATAAATGTAATGACCTCATACTCGCTGGTAATAAAGGTTCCTTCCTCAATGGAACCCGTGCCTTCTTCCGCAAGGAAAAAAATATCCTCAACATCACCCGAAATACGGAAAGTGATCAGCCGGTCACCTTTGGAGATGGTGGAATTTGTCAGGGCAAATTTCAGGCAATCATCTGTATTATATTTATTTCTGAATTCCTCCAACGAGCTTTCGGCGCGGGTGAGGCCATAATAATTCCATGAGCTGTAGACCGTGAGCACCAGGAACCGCCCCAGGTCAATGCCTCCGGTTTTTTTGTATTCATCGCTTTCGCGGATTTGCCTGAAAATGGTGACCAGCGATTTCATGGTGTGATCATCAAATCCAGCCTTGCCGGCATCAAGCTCAATCATACTGCTTCCATGTCTTTTGAAAACCCTGTCTGTGGATCCCGCAGGGAGCCTGGCCCCGAGAAAAGAGAGTGACCAGGATAAACCTGTTTTCACCGATTGCCATTCTTCGCCGCTGTATGCTTCCGGCCATACGAGCATAAGTGTAGTTTCCTGAGGAGCTTTGTCGCTGATGCAGCCCTGACTGAAAAAAAACAGGCTAATGAATAGGTAAGCCCGGCAACGGTAAATTGACTGCATCATTATCAGGATTATTTCCCGGTAGCAATCACCGGGTTATATGCATATATGGCTACCGTTAGTTTGAAAAGACATATTGTATGATATTGGCACCCATTTTCAAAGCCTTTGAGCGAGTTTCCTCCGAATCATGATGCACGTCTGCATCTTCCCATCCATCCCCAAGGTCGCTTTCGTAATTGTAATAACAGACCAGCCTTCCCTCCCAGAAAAGTCCGAAACCCTGGGCCGGCTTTTCATTATGCTCGTGAATCTTCGGCAGTCCGTTGGGAAATTCATATTTCTGATGGTACAACGGGTGTGAAAAAGGGATCTCAACCAGGTCAAGTTCCGGAAACACTTTTTTCAGCGCAGGCCTCACAAAGCGATCCATGTCATAGCTGTCGTTGATATTTAAAAATCCGCCTCCTGTTAAATAGTTCCGGAGATTCTGTGCTTCCTGTGCATTAAATACAAACCTTCCGTTTCCGGTCATATGGATGAAAGGGTAGTTGAAAATATCAGGACTGCCCGGTTCAACAAGGCCCTCTTCCGGATTAATACTGGTGCCCAGGTTCTGGTTGCAGAATTTTGCCAGATTCGGCAATGCGGTAGGACTTACATACCAGTTACCCCCGCCACCATATTTCAGCCTGGCTATCTTTACCGAAAAACCGGCGGGTGTAAATGAAACAAGAAGCAGGGCTAAAAGAAATAAAACAAATCTATTCATGCAGGTCATATTGAGCCTGTGAATTTACTCAGAAAATCCAAAACGGGAAAGTATTTTATCAGGACGTACAGCTCATCAAAAAAGCTTTGAAGTCATCAAAGCTGGTACTCATTGGTACAGAATTGCCGGTTTGATTTTCGAGACGGGCCAGTGGTTCCGGAAGAACAATCCTGGTGCCTGTGATTTTTTCCACAGTTTCGGCGAATTTGGCAGGATGTGCGGTCTCAAGAAAAATTCCATTTATATCTCTCTTGTTCTTTTCAAGGTAATCCTGTAACCCAAGAAATGCAACCGCTCCATGTGGATCGGGGAGATACCCATACCGGCTTGAAACTTCTTTAATCGCATTTGAAGTCATCCTGTCATTACATGCAAACCCTGAAATTGTATCTGTCATCGCCGATACATCCCCTTTGAAAATATCCTGCAACCTTGCAAAATTACTGGGGTCCCCCACATCCATCGCATTTGACAAGGTTTGCATGGATGGCTTTGGCCTGTAATTTCCGCTGATCAGGTATTGAGGTACGATATCATTGACATTGGTTGAAGCAACAAACCGGCTTACAGGCACTCCCATCTTCCATGCAAACAATCCGGCAGTGAGGTTCCCGAAATTACCGCTGGGAACGCTGAATACGGTTTTCTTACCAGACGATGCCAGCCGGCTCCAGCCGTATACGTAATAAAAACTCTGCGGAATCAGCCGCGCAATATTGATGGAGTTAGCTGATGAAAGCCACCATTTTGCAGCTACTGTTTGATCATTGAACGCCGCTTTAACCAGTCGCTGGCAGTCATCGAAAGTACCGCTGACTTTCAGCGCTGTAATGTTTCTTCCGTAGGTTGTCAATTGTTTTTCCTGCAGTCCGCTTACCTTTCCTTCCGGATAAAGTATGATAACCTCAATTCCTTCCTTACCGTAAAATGCGTTTGCCACTGCACCTCCTGTATCCCCGGAGGTAGCAACGAGTATGGTAAGCTTGCGGGCTGAATCCTGCACGTAATGTTCCATAAGGCCAGCCATGAACCTTGCCCCGAAGTCTTTGAATGCAAGAGTAGGTCCATGGAAAAGTTCAAGTACGTATATATTATCCGTTATTTGCTTAAGGGGCAGGTCGAAATCAAATGCATCCCTGATTATTCTTTCAAGTACAGGTTCGCCGATAGAATCACCTAATAATGTCTTTGCCGTGTGTAAGGATGTTTCGCTGAATGAAAGCCCGTTAGCGTCATCAAGGAACTTGTTCTCAAGGGGCGGAAAGTAAGCCGGCATAAACAATCCCTTGTCCTCGGGCAGGCCTTTTACTACCGCTTCGCGCAGCGAATAAAATTTGTTTTTGTTATTTGTGCTGTAAAATTTCACCGTATGTCTGCTACTCTGTTATGCTCACGCCTTTTTTATTAACTGCTGAAATGTAAAGATCACTTAAAATACCATATTTTCGGAAAGCACCTGCCATACCCTCGCCAGCCTTTCCTGCCTGGGTTTGAGAAGTGCATAACGCATACATGGAGGGGCCGGAACCTGAAATTCCGCAGGCAACTGCGCCGCCCCGAAAAGCCGCTTCACGTACTTCACCGTACCCGGGTATCAGTTTTGAACGGTATGGTTCAGCAATCAGGTCAACAGCTGAACGCCGCAGCAAATCGAAATCATTGCTATGCAGCGCTGTAACAAAGGCTGCAACATTGCCCGACTGCTGGACTGAAACGGACAATGGAATATTTTTTTTTACCACCGATCTTGATTTTTTGGTCATAAGGGTCAGATGCGGATGCACCACCACCACATGAAGGGAATCGGGTACGGGAAGTGAAATAATATCCGGTTGATCGAGGCTCCTCACCAGGACGATGCCACCCAGTAATGAAGGCGCAACATTATCGGCATGTGCGGCCCCGCAGGCCACCCTTTCACCCTCCATAGCAAAAGGTACCAGGTCCCTCACATCAAAAGGAAGGTCCAGCAACAGGTTCAAAGCATACACAGCACCTGCTGCACTGGCTGCACTGCTTCCAAGTCCGCTGCCTAGCGGCATCTGTTTGTGAAGTCTGATAGAAACACCCTGGTTTGAACCCAGCTTTTTCAGCATGTGACTAACAGCCACTGTTGCCGTATTTTTTTCCGGGTCACATGAAAGCCTGCCTTCATCGCCGGTAATGGTAATTGACAATTCGCCAGTCCGGTTTAACTTCATTTCAACCGCGTCGCCAGGGCTGCCGATTGCCAGGCCCAGAATGTCGAAACCGCATGAGAGGTTGGCTACTGTTGCCGGAGCAAATACCTTTATTGACTGCGGCATCCTATTCGAAATAATTGCTGATACTGATGATCTCTGAAAAAACACCGGCTGCAGTCACCTCAGCTCCTGCCCCTGGACCCTTGATTACCAGCGGTCTTTCTTTATAACGCTCAGTCGTAAATGAAACTATGTTGTCGCTGCCGGAAAGGTTGTAGAAAGGATGGCTGCTATCAACGGCAACCAGGCCTATTGAAGCCTTTTCACCCTGCAGCGTTGCAATGAACCTCAACACTTTTCCTGCCTTTTCCGCTTTCAGGCGTAAGTTTTCGAAATGGGCATCACATTTGGCAAGCGCTGTAAAGAATTGCTGGATGCTGTCAGCCTTCCTGCAGGATGCCGGAAGTATGTTTTCAATCTGGATGTTTTTCAGCTCTGTTTTCAACCCCGTTTCCCTTGAAAGGATCAGCAGCTTGCGCGCCACATCGAGTCCGCTCAGGTCAACCCGTGGATCAGGCTCGGTATAACCCTTATTCATGGCTTCCTTCACCACACTACTGAAATTGTATTTGCTGCTGAATGTGTTGAAGATAAAAGACAGGGTGCCTGATAATACCGCTTCGATCCGGATAATTTTATCACCGCTGTGCATCAGGTCGTTCAGAGTATTGATTACAGGTAGTCCTGCACCCACATTGGTCTCGTATAAAAATCTTACATTTCGTTTAAGAGTACTGTTACGCAATTTTAAATAGTCGCCGTAGCTGCCTGAATTGGCTATTTTATTCGGGGTAACGATTGATATGCTTGAATCAAGCACCTCCACGTAGAATTTTGTTATGGCTTCATTTGAAGTGCAGTCAATAAACACGCTCTGCGGAAGGTTCAGCCTGTGCATCTCCCTGACAAATGAATCCATTGACATAGGCGCACCTTCCTCCAGAAGCTGCTCTTTACAGTCAGCAAGAGAAATACCATTTTCATTAAACAGCATTTTGCGGCTGTTGGCAAGACCGACCAGCTTGATCTCAAGCGATTTTTTCGTTTTGAGGTATGATGACTGTTTTTTGATCTGGTTTATCAATGTGCTGCCGATAAGTCCTATACCGGCCATATAGATATGGAGGACCCGTGTATCCGAAAGAAAAAAAGCCTGGTGCAGGGCATTCAGGCCCTTGTTCAGGTCTTCCCTGTGAATGACCACCGAGATATTCAGCTCTGATGATCCCTGTGCAGTTGCCACCACACTGATACCGTTCTTGCCAAGCGACTGGAACAGCCTTCCGGAAGCGCCCGGCGTATTCTTCATGTTCTCACCGATAACGGCGATAATGGACAGGTTCTCTTCAACCCGTATCTTTTCAATGAGCCCGGCTTTCATTTCCAGCACAAACATTTCCTCTATTGCCCGTTTAGCCGTCACTGCATCTGCCGGCTTTACAGCAAAGCTGATGGTATGCTCGGATGAGCCCTGGGTGATCATAATAACGTTAACCATACACGAAGCAAGTGCGCCAAATAGCTTTGCAGAGATCCCCGCTACCCCCACCATGCCGCTTCCCTGCATGGTAAGAAGCGTAACTTCATCGATCGAAGAAATTCCTTTAACCATATACCCGTTAACGGAAGGCTTGTCGGAAATGAAAGTACCCGGAAAGGCCGGATTGAAAGAATTCCTGATTGACAGCGGAATCTTTTTCTCCAAGGCAGGCTGTATGGTTGGAGGATGAATGACCTTCGCACCGAAATGCGACATCTCCATGGCCTCCTCATAGGTCATTGCAGAAACTGAAAATGCCTTTTTAACCTTTCTGGGATCGGCAGTCATTACACCGTCAACATCAGTCCAGATCTGAATCTCATCGGCATCAAGTGCTGCGCCGAATATGGCAGCGGTGTAGTCGGAGCCTCCCCTGCCAAGAGTGGTCGTTTCATTTTTTTCAGTGGAGCCGATGAAGCCGGTAATAACCTGTATATCCTTCGACTTCTTAAAATACATCCGTATGGCCTCATTGGTAATTCTGAAATCAACCCGTGCAGCACCGAAATGATCATCCGTCGTGATGACGTTCCTTGCATCCAGAAAATTTGCCCTCATCCTGTTCTCATCCAGGTACCTTGCTACTACGTAAGCAGATAGCCGCTCACCAAAGCTGGAAATATAATCAAGCGTGCGTGCCGACAGGTCACGAAGCAGATATACTCCATGCAGGATGTTATGTAATTCTGAAAAAGCGTTATTCAGATGGTTAACCGTTTCAATCCTGTTCTTTCCTTTGATAAGCTCATGAACAGCATCAAGGTGTCTTTTCTCAACTTTTTTCAGCAATGAAAGATATTCTCCTTCGCGGCAGGAAGCCAGTTTGCTCATTTGAATCAGGTCATCGGTAACACCGCCGAAAGCTGAAAGCACCACAGCGAATTTTTCCTTGCGGTTGTGCATGCCCCGGAGAATTTCGGCCAGCTCCCGGATGCGCGCTGCGCTGCCGGCAGATGTTCCACCGAATTTCAGAATTATCATACCTGTTAATCGTGTTTTTAAGTATGATCTGTTTTACGCCTTCCTGCATAAAAGGTTATTATTTGTGACATTCACACCATACTATAAAAAAAAGCCGCAGGACAACTCCTGCGGCTCAGAAACAAAGCTTACCCCTATTATTTTATTACACTTACCTTCATGAGCGATACTGCACCGTCTACCTGCAGCTTTACAAAGTAAATTCCTGCCTGGAGATCCGGATTCCAGTTAACCCTGTGCGCTCCTGAAAGCTGCTGCTCATTCACAAGGGTCTGGCATATACGACCATTTATGTCCATTATTTCAAGACTTACCGCTGAAGCTGCAGAAAGCGTATAGTCAATTGTTGCAGATCCGATAACGGGGCTGGGGTATACGTTAATAACACCTGATTTGCCGTTGATCTCCCCGGTTGAGAGCGGATCAACCATTACAATATGGGTGTTATTGGTTATGACAGGCTGGTTGAAATCAAAATAGATGCCTGCATTATCTTCAATCACTGTTCCTGCTGCCAGATTATTAAGGGCATTTGCCTTAAAGATGATAAACCCATGACTTCCAACCTCATTGCTTCCGCTGTCGGGCAGCATGATATTTGAAAACGTATAAACCACCTGGCTTCCCGTGCGGGTTGCCGTGCCTGGGTGAGAAGTTCCAAGCAGCTGGAAGCTGGATGCATCAAGATCAGGTGATAGATTGTCAATTACAACCACATTCACCGCTGTTCCGGTTCCTGTATTCTGGAAATTCACTGTATACGTAATTTCTTGGTCTGCATTCACTGTTGAAACAAGTTGCGTGTTCGGATCGATGGTGTTTGTTTTCACGGAAAGCTTGTTGTTCGGATCCCAGGAGCCTGTTGCCACCTGGTGTATTGTGTCGGTGTTATCCGCAAGGTTAATGTCTGTACCTGATGTCGGGAAAGCTGAAACAAATTCAAATGTATTTGTACCCAATGGAAGCAGGCTGTCAGTTGTGAAATCAACCCAGATAGTTGCACATGATCCGGGAAGGATGATTTGAGTCGTCCATGTGAGCGTTTGGGTGGCGGCATTGTGTGTTGCCTGTGCGGGAGTTGTATAGTCAAAAATCAGTGCAGGATCATAAATCATCGTAACATCTGCGGAGACTGGCACTATACCGTTATTGCAAACATAAATGTGGTACCAGGCAGCGAATCCCGGAGAAACGGTTGTATGCGGTACAAGCTGCACACTCAGGTCTGTTGTTCCGGGCGGTATGTCGATTCCAAAATCATTTCCCGGATATGTTGTGCCGACTGTTGTAGCATTTACGGATATGCTGCCTGCAGTAGTCAGGCTGTAACCTGAATACGCTCCCTGCGGCGAATACTGGATATTATAGGTTCCAACCGGCAGGTTAATACTGTAATCGCCATTAAAATTTGTGTAGGTGCTGTAAGCTCCGAGTGTGACCTGCTGGAATGGGATACCGGGTTCACCGGCATTTTTTACACCATTGGTATTTAGATCCGCAAAGACGCTGCCTTCTACAATAACTGTCGTGTACTGGATGGCAAAATTATAACCGCATCCTGTCTGATTGGCAACAACTGTAACACTATAATATACACCGCAGTTTGGCGATGAATCTATTGGAAGGGTAACCGTTGCACCGCTGATACCCGGACAGTAATTTATTGTGTATGTACCGGCCGGAACATTCATTGAATACTGACCAAGAGAGTCTGTCCATACTGTGGCCTGAATGTTATTGCCAAAGATTATAACATACTGATTTGAAAGATATGTATCAGTGCTGTCAAAAACCCCATTACCGTTATAATCGACAAAGATGGTTCCGCAAAGAACTGCATTTGATGGCGCTGCAATATTGATCGTCTGGCAATATTGGTTGCAAACATTTCCGGTGCTGTCGAACAGGGTCAGGCATGCGTAATATGTACCTGCATTTGCATATGTGTGAACCGGGTTGAATGCGGTGGATGTAGTGCTGTCACCAAAATCCCAGAGAAGGTTTGAGTATAACCCGACAGAAAAATTCTGAAAGGAAACCACGCTGCCTTGTATTGTCGTAATAAAATAGGGATTACAACCAACACCGCTTGAGTCACAGTCGCTGGCAATACATCCAGTGGCATCAGTTATTGTTACACAATACAATCCAGGGGTAAGGTTTGAAATAGTGGGTGTGTTGCTTCCATTGCTCCACAAATACGTATAGGGGGGTGTCCCTCCAGTTCCAACCACAAAAAGGCCTGAGCCCGTGGAGTCAGGTAATACTGAGGCCGTTAAAGTGCATGGATTATTAATAACAACAACCTGACACGTGGTATTGCTGCAACCGAGCGCTGTTACAATGGTAAGGCAAACTGTATAGGTACCGCTCGTGCTGTACTGGTGAGCCGGAAAGGGCCCGTTGCCGGTATTGCCGTCACCGAACGTCCAGCTCCAGCTCACGATGGAATCTCCGGTCATCACAAAGGATGAATCCTGAAAATAAGCTAAATTCACCTGGGTGGAGACTGAAAATCCGGCTCCGCAGCCTTGCGAGACGGCTTGCTGTGAAAAGCATACAATCATTAAAGAAGCCAGTAAAAAACGGCTCGCAACCGCCAGGCATTTTGTGTTTCGTAAAAGTGTTTTCATCTTCTTGATTTTTAATTTTAGTCAAAGTAAGGAGTTATGCAAAACATCCAAAAATAAAAATAAAATATTTCTTACGCATCCAGGATGAGAAAACATGTCACTCTCCTTGTATTTTCTATATAAATTATTATAATAACTTACGTGTGTCAATTCTTATGGCAATCAATAAGTACTGATACTGCTATTAACCTCCTTCCTGGTGCAGTCCCTGAGTGAAAGCCATGTCCTTAATTCCTTCATTTGTAACGGCTATACGTAAAGCAGCCGTAAACAATGTGTAGCAACCCGAATCCTGTGGCCCAGAACAGTAATCCGAACCCGCTGAAGACTATCGCTAGAATTCCCATGACGATCTCGATCAGCCCCAGGTAACGGATGTCATCCAACGAATATTTGCCTGCATTAACAAGGGCAAGCCCGTAAAAGATGAGCATCGTACCCGGGACCAGCGGCAATTGGGCATGGAATACAAGCAACATGCTGTAAATTCCCCCGGCAACAAGGGGTATTAAAAGATTTATAGCCAGGCGGCGTGCTGTACTATCCCAGATTCTGACTCCCTGCCGGACAGCACGTTTTGAGGTAAAATACCAGGCTGTGAGGATGGACAGGATCAGGACAACTGCTGAATCAAGAAAGAAAAAAGAATAGAAATCTTGATCGAAATTCCCATGCTCGTCCCATGAAAAGTGGAAATAATCATCCGATGCCGGACCAATGCCCAGGTAAGCATACGCTGCGATTACACCTGCAAAGGCATATATACCTGTGAGGATACCTGAGATTCCACTGAGTGATAGAAACCTTGACGACCGTTCCATCATGGACCGGATCTTTTCGAGGTCTTCCAGGTAAGCACTGTCTTTCATTTGATTGCGTTACTTCTTGTGAGACATCAGAATTCCCTCCAATCCGGAAATTTATAAAGAAACCATCAGAAATGCGGAAAAAAGGGGCATAAAAAAATCCGGTACTTTGGATACCGGAGATATATCGGGCTGGAGAAATGATCAGGATTGGGAACGTTCTGTCGTGGCGGGTTCTGCTTTTCCATAAGCAGGGCACTTTTCGCGTGTTTTACACGACGCCAGGATGCTTACGCAGAAAGCGACAGCCAAAAGGACTTTTATTTTTTTCATGAGCAACAAATTAATATGTGGTGTAGAGTATATATATTTCAGGCGAATTAACGATTTTTTTTTAAAAATCGGAACAATGTTCAAAATTAAATAATAAGAATTAAACGCAGAACCACTGATAATGTTTCAATCGGGAGCTCCCTCCGGTATTAAACCTGAGGGGGCCATTAGGCGTTAACATGATTCATGCCGCATCTGACCCCATATTATGCATTTATTCTATCATCCTGACCTCTCCGGAGACCTGGTTACCGTAACACCTGAAGAATCAAGGCATATAAGTGTGCTGCGGCTCAAGCCCGGAGAAAGCATATATCTGACCGACGGCAATGGCTTGCTTTGCAAGGCGTTAATTGCCGATAGCAGTACCAGGGCCTGCCAGCTGCAGATTATGGAACGTCATCACGAATACCAGAAAAAACCATATTACCTGCATATAGCCATTGCCCCGACCAAGCAAATGGAAAGATTCGAGTGGTTCCTGGAAAAAGCTACAGAGATCGGCATTGATGAAATCACTCCCGTTATTTGCCGCCATGCTGAACGTAGAGAGTTGAAAACAGAAAGACTTCAGAAAATATTGCAGTCTGCCATCAAGCAGTCTTTGAAATCATATCTCCCCCGGCTAAATGAACCTGTTGAATTTGTGCCGTTTGTTAAGAATACGGTAACCGCGGATAAATTTATTGCAAGCGGAAAATCTGAGGATCAGTTTCACATACGAAATGTTCTTGGTCAGAAAAAAGAGGTCTTGATTTTAATCGGGCCGGAAGGTGATTTTTCGGAATCTGAACTTTCCCTTGCTATGAATTGTGAATTTCAGCAGGTAAATCTCGGCAAGAGCAGGCTTCGGACAGAAACAGCAGGAATATTTGTTTGTGCGGCGGCGGCAATGGCTTTATCATGACCGGATATTTTTATGTTAAAAAAAGAACGATACGATGCAGTGATCCGCTATTTCAGCGAACACTCACCAACGCCTGAAACTGAGCTTGTTTATGGTACTCCGTTTGAGCTGCTTGTGGCTGTTGTGCTTTCCGCGCAATGCACCGACAAGCGGGTGAACATGGTAACACCGGGATTCTTCAAAGCATTTCCAAATCCTGATTCACTTGCATCAGCAGAAGAAAAAGACGTATTCCCGTTCATCCGGAGCATCAGTTATCCGAACAACAAAGCCAGGCACCTGGTAGGCATGGCACGAATGCTGGTAAACGATTTTCACGGTGAAGTTCCGGGTGATGTGGAAGAGCTTCAGAAGCTTCCGGGCGTTGGAAGAAAAACAGCCAATGTGATCGCCTCCGTCGTATTTAACAAGCCTGCCATGGCTGTTGATACGCATGTATTCAGGGTCTCGGCACGGCTCGGACTCACCACGGGAGCCAAAAATCCACGTGAAGCGGAAAACCAGCTGGTGAAATATATTCCTGAACACCTGGTATCAGTTGCACATCACTGGCTCATCCTGCACGGCCGCTATATATGCACAGCCCGTTCACCCCGATGCATGGAATGCGGCATCAGGATGTACTGCAAATATTTTCAGAAGCTGAACAGGGTAAAGAATAATAGTAGTATGCCATCAGTTAAATCTGATGTGCAATCTTCCTGAAAATTAATGTCACATTATTTAAGTATATAACGGATATTTGCAAAAAAAAATCATGTCACACGGAATCTGCGATCAGAGTATTGTCCCTATGCGAAGCGAACCTTCTCACAGGAGTGAAATGGTATCGCAGCTCCTGTTCGGTGAATTTTTTGAAGTGATCGAAAAGCAGCAGGAATGGTGCAGGGTAAAGCATTCTTTCGACCAGTATGAAGGATGGATCATGCATGCGCAGTTCAGCCCGATCAACATTATGGAATATCATCACCTTGCAAGCGGGCATAATTTTTATTCTTATGATCTTGTGCAACTGCTGCTGTTTGAAAACACGCTTTTTTCAATTGTTCTCGGCAGCCTGCTTCCATGGTTCAACAGCAAGCATTGCAAGATCGGTGATAAAACTTATACGTTTGAAGGCAATGCAAAAATGCCGTTGCCGATTGAAGGTAACGATACCATTGTAGAAAATGCCTATATGTATCTTAATGCTCCTTACCTGTGGGGCGGACGGTCACCTTTTGGCATCGACTGTAGCGGACTTACCCAGATGAGCTACAAGCTTTCAGGCTATAAGCTGAAACGCGACGCTGCCCAGCAGGCCGAACAGGGCAGGATCGTAAATCTTCTGGAAGAAACAGTTCCCGGCGACCTTGCTTTTTTTGATAATGAAGAAGGAAAGATCATTCACACGGGCATTTTATTGGGAAACAATAAAATCATCCACTCATCTGGCAGAGTGCGGATCGACAATATCGACCATCACGGCATCTATAATACGGAGCAGAAAAAATATTCGCATAATCTGAGGTTGATTAAACGGATCATTTGAACCTTGCAATGACAGGTAAGCATCGATTTAATGATTACTCTGATTTCAAGGATTAAATACAGATTCTCCTAGGGGTTAAGGGTTCATTTTTCATAAACACCTGAACAAGATAGATACCTGGGGTGTCAATTATAATTTCGGTCGTGTTTTTACAGTTTATTTTCCTGATAATTTCTTCCCCCAAATAATTAATTAACATTTATCTGATAATTTACCTGATCAGATGAAACATAAAAAATCCCGTTTGTTGGATTCGGGAATAGAGTGAATATCTCTTCATCAGTTAAATCTGAAATTAAATTCATACTGAAATTATATGGTAACTTTTCTATAAATTCCTGAAGATTCCAAAGCAAATAACCATTCACAAAAAAAAACTAAAGCATGTACAGGATACACGCCTTAGTTTAAGCCCTTTGAAAAATAAATTACTTGCTAACTACAATTTTCTGATTTTTTTTGGCATTTTCTCCTGATGCTTCAAGAATGTAAACCCCTTCATTCAGATCTGATAGATTTAAATTAATTTGAGTATTTGGCTCACAATTAATAGATTTTACCTTTCGGCCTGTCAAATCAAAGATCACCAATTGCTTAATAGGGAAAGAAGCTGAAACAATAAGTTGGCCACTTGTTGGATTTGGCACAGCTGATAAATTTATTTCGTTACCTCCTTCATTATAACTATTATCTTCTTGCATTTCAAGTGTCGGCTGTCCATTTCTTAAGTTGTACATAAAACTGATTGAATGCTGATTCCACGGTACACAGTTACCTGAAAAAGTCCCCCTTGTAATTCTATATAGTTTTCCATATTTAAAGAGGCCATACCCAGATGTTACGTTACTATTACAACAATATCCGGGAAAGGGATTACTGTACCACAGTGATTGTATCCACCAACTGGATGGGTTTTCCATGATAGTTCCCTGAACTTCAGTACCATATTTGGGATCTATTTCGCAAACTTTCCACCAAAAACCTGATCCCGCGGGAACACTTGAAACTGTAGCTGTAACTTTATAATTGAAATTATCTCCCTGGATAGGGCTTTGCGTTAATGAAAAGAGAGCACTGATCGGATTTCCTGGGTACCCAGGCGAACCAACACCCACTGCTGCCCAGGAATTCTTTACCTGGCACACTTCATTTGAATACGCACCATAAAGTTGAATGGCAGCAGCTATGGATGCTTCTCTTGCATCCATATAATTGTCAGCAGCGCTTATATGATCCCTTAAGCTTCGGAATGTAATTCTTGCAGCAGTCGTAATACCAATACCCTGAACTGATACTCCATTAAAATTACCAGTTCCTGTGCCGGTAGTTAATAGATAAAACCACTTATTCTGCACACCACTATTCGTATGTACCAAGGTACTCTGATTGGACCCTGTATACCAGTATGTTCCATTATAAATAGAAGGATCCTGAAACAAGCCTGGATTACTTAAACTCCTTATAACAACAACATCTTCTCCTATTGTCCAGTTGATTGCTCCACCCAAAACCCAATGCTGAACAACCGTTCCAAAGATATCAGAAAAAGATTCATTCAGAGATCCACTTTCATTTTCATAAATTAATCCTGTTGTATAATGAGTTACACCGTGTGTAAATTCATGCCCAATAATATCAAGTGTAGAATGCCAACCACCAGTATAATTATGCCTCCCCACATTGATAAATCCTGTATTGCCAGTGTAGGTAAAATGCGTATTATAGGTATCTTTGTGATCAATTATCACTCTTGACCCCTGGGCATTCATTCCAAAATATTGATGCACATTATTAAAATAATCCCATGTTTTGCCGGCAATCCAATGAGACGATACGCCATGTTTTTCATTTACATCTGTCCAGTTATTATCATTGTCTTCTACAACCGATCCCAGAATCTTTGTAATTACCCCTCTGCTTCCATTATTCCCCCGGCAATCTTTAAGCTTCCAATCACACCAATTACAAAAATGCCATGTCTGCATTGATTGATTCCCATTATACATCGTAGGACTTGCACTACCTGTTCCGCAACCATCATGCGAAGGAGAAAAAACATCAAAAATAGTCCCATCAATCGCATTTACATAGACCCTCTTCAAATCGTTCGGAATGGTTGAACTGATATCAAATGACCAGACAAATGAATAATTCTGAGCAGTCAAAGGCGTTCCACGCTTCCGTCCGATTTTTAATTCACCAACCGGGTAAAAAGTTGCAGTTGGATCATCTAATGCGTCTTGGTGGCCAGCCTCATAAACAGCATTCTGCCATGTATATTCATGAGCATTTATTTCATCTAATGCCTTCTGAAGTGCTGCCGCTTGGCTTATGGGGTTCTGAACATTAATATTCAGTCCAGAAATAATTTTGCCATGCAAAAGTTCAACATCAGTTAAATAAGCCTGCACTACAAACATAGCATCGTCGACAGGATATGTTTTATAAAACTGTCTGTACCTGATGTGCTCCTTATTAAATTCATCCGTGAGTTGATAGGATACTCTCATTAGATCGTCGCTTCCCAAGCCCAAATTTGCTGCATGGGTGGTAAATAAATTACTTGTAGTCACCTGGATCGAGGCATTTTCAAAATCAAACCACCCGCTGCTTCTCTGGTAGGGATGCAATGGGTTTTGCCCATTGGCTATCTGCAATATGAATATGAACAAAATGAACGGTGGCAAAAGCTGTATTTTTTTCATGGTTTAATTTTTTAACTGTTTGACATATAGAATTTTCATCAAATGTTTAAAAAAAACATAATGTTGACCAGCCCAAAATCATAACCGTGCACTAAAACAAAAAAAGCGTGCACCAGCACGCTCTTAAAATAGCTTAACAAAAATAATATCTATTTAAAAATACTCTCCAGAAACTCCATTTTCTTCCGGGCAGATACATCCACGCTTACGCCATCCTGCATCACCACATAACCTCCACGGCCTTTAACATACTTCTGCACAAACGCCAGGTTTATCAAATGCGACTGATGTATCCGGTGAAAATCAAAAGGTGCAAGCATTTCTTCATAATCAGAAATCGTTTTGCAGACAAGCATTTTTTTTGCATCCTTCATATAAAAATAAGTATAGTTTTCAGAAGCTTCACAACGGATAATTTCATCCACATTCAGAAAAGCCAGGCCATCAAAAGCTGGCACTGCTATCCGCTTTGAAAATGGTCTTGCCGGTTTCCTGGTAGCTGAAGAGCTGTGATGAATGAGCTTTTTCTCCTGTACACGAACAGTTGCTTTTTTGACAGCTTTTATGATATCATCTTCTGTAAATGGTTTCAGGATATAATCCACCGCATCCACTTTAAAGGCCTTGATGGCAAAGTTCTCATATGCCGTTACAAAAATAATCTCGAACCTGTGATCTACTAACCGGTTTAGTAATTCAAATCCATCCCCGTAAGGCATTTCAACATCAAGAAAAACTATATCAGGATCAAGATCTTTGATCTTTATGTAACCTTCATCTGCAGATCGTGCCGTAGATACCACTTCAATATTGGAACAATTCCTTTCAAGCACATATTCAATCGAGCTGATGCTTTTTGGCTCGTCATCAATGATAATTGCTTTATACATATATCGATTCTGTTTTATACCGTAGTGGCAATGAAATTTCCACGATGGTGCCCTGCTGTTTTGGCAGGCGGGTGGATTTGTCTGTTATCGTGCATGTAATATCCATGTCATGGATTTTATTTATAACTTCTATGTGTGAATCGTTTAATGATATACCGTAGGAAACATTCTTCTTCTTTTCCTGATGGCTGATTTTTTTTGATTCAAGAATCCCTATTCCATTATCATCAAGGGACACAAAAAGCCGGTTATCCCTTATATCGACCGAAAGCAATATTTTTCCGTTTCCCAGGGTAAGGTACTTCAGTCCATGATTAATTGCATTTTCAAGGTAGGGTTGAAAAATAAGTGAAGGTACGACCAGCTCATTTACCTGCGGTCTTATTTCATCAGCTATTTTAATTGAATAGTCTATTAAATCCTCAAACCTCAGTTTCTCGAGCTTAATATATACTTCAAGCAATTCAATCTCATCAACCAGTAAAATAAAATCGCGACGTGAATGATTCAGTGTTTTCCGTATAAGCTTTGCAAATTCTGAAATAAAATATTGTGCAGATTTATAATCTTCACGGATATTAAAATGCTGTATCGCATTCAGGCAGTTGAAAATAAAATGCGGATCCATCTGTGATCTCACCGCTTCCAGCTTCAGTTCGGCAAACTGCTTATTGATTTTTGTTTTTTCTTTTTCAGCATGCCGGATCTTTCTCACCCGGTTCCTGAATAGCAGGTATAAAAACACCAGAACAATAGCTGTCGCTGCTGTTCTGAACCACCACGTTTCCCAAACTGCCGGCAGAACTTCAAATGAAACTACCGATGCTTCCGGGCTTTGCCTGTTGTTTTTGTCTATGGAATAAACCGTAAGCTCATAGCTTCCGGCAGGCACGCTCGGCAGCTCGATCTCATTTGAGGAAGTCGAGATCCATTTGTTATCAGCCCCGCTAAGCTTATATTTATAGGTTAGCTTGTCAGCCGATGAGATTGTTATACCGCTGAACGTAATCTGTATGTTTGCATTTTTCCTTATTCGTATCCGGTTATCATAAAATCCGACTTTGGAATTGTTAACCGTAAATGAGGTTATTTGCACCGAGTGATCCGGTTCAGGATTAATATTACTTTCAGTAAAAAAATTCAAACCCTGGTCTGTTGCAAGCCAAATCGTATCATTTAAAAGGCATAGCCCGCTAATGTTATCAGATGTAAATCCATCGGATGAAGAATAATTCTGAATATTTTTAATTGCTCCTGACCCTGTAAACAGAAGCTTTGAAAAACCCAGGTTTGAAATTACCCATATGACAGAATCGTTTTCCATAAAAAGCTTTCTGCACTGGTTGCTAAGCAGGCCGTCAGCCTCAGTCACTGATAGCGTACTTTCCCCGTTGATGGATACTATTCCGGCATTGTACGTTGATATAAAAAGTATCCTCTGCGATGAATAGCACATGTCTGAAACTTTTCCAAATCTGCGTGAATCATAAGCAGGGACTGCTCTGACCACTGACGTACCGCTATATTGATATAAAGTATCGATGCTGGCAATGAAGTACAACCGGTCAGGACCCGGCCCTTCAATAGATGTGGTCCTTCCAACTAATAAGGTATCAATTCTGCATGAAGGAAAAATTATAAACGCCCCGTTATGGCTTGCAGATATTACGGTTGTGTCATTGAATATTGCTAAATCTTTTATCGAATTGGCTGCACGGTATGCTTTCCTCTCCCCATGCTTTCCCTCTCTCATTATTGTTTTTCCTGTAAAGTAGAATATATTTCCGCCTCCGGCCTTAAGAGCTCCCTTGACGCTGTTCCCTGTTTCTGCTGAATGAAAAAATTGCTTTGCAGGCATTATTTTCCCGTTAACTATATGTTGCACAATTCCATTCTCGTATCCAAGCACGAGTTCGTTATTTATTTTTGAAAGGCTGAAAATCTCACTTGAAAAAATTTCCGGCTTCTTGAAGACCCTTGCTTTTGAATGATGAACCATAAATACTCCATTGCCAAGCGTGGTATGCCAGCAATTTTCATTCCGGTCAATTAAGGTGAAGCTTATTTTCTGATCGGCAAACCGCTGTTCTGCAATATCAAGTGAATCGTCAAGCAGGATCGCACCACCGTTGTGAGTCGACAACCAGATCTGGTCAGAAGCGCCGGTCTTATTCAACCTGTTAATATTATACTTAACATCAATCATTTTTATCATGGAAATCTCCTTCTCTGTAATTCTGAAGCTTGCAACAGAATTCTTAAAGTGAAGATAAAATAAACCGGGCCTGCCCTGAATAAATTTACTGCTGTAATCAGAGGTAAGCTTTAAGAATTTTGCGCTGTCTATTGGAAATGGAGATACTCTGACGACCATTTGCCGATCTTCAGCCTTAAAAGGTTTAAATTTTTCATTGTCAAATATCACAAACTCTGCATCCTTTTTTCCTTCAGGAATGAAAAATCCATACAGTGCATCCAAATTTGAATCCGGGAAAGCTTTCATTACAGCATTGTGGTTTGTATACTTCCATGGCTTCTGCGACAGGAACCACATGGTTGAATCCCGTGACTGGAAAAACCCCCTCATCCGCGCTCTTGAAGGTATATATCGCGGATCCAGCAATGTATCACTTGAAGGATTGTAAATTTTACCTTTGTAATAATAACAGAGGGGCCCTGTAAAGCATATGAACCATACCCGTCCCTTCAGGTCAGCATACATTTCAAGGACTTCATTGTCTGTTAATCCGTCATTTGTAGTAAAGTTTACAAAGTTTTTCCCGTCGAACCTGCTGGCACCATTTTCAGTGCCGAACCATATAAACCCATCCCTGTCCTGCGTTGCGCAGTAAACCATATTGCCTGCAAGTCCGTTTGCCCGGGTGTAATGCTTATTCACATAATCCTGTGCGAAGGCATGCTCCAAAAAAAGGATTAATCCAAAAATAAAAGCAGGGATAAAGGGTTTCATGACCTCTAATATAGCTTAATGCAATATCAGTGCAAAAGAAATATCAGGGGTCTGTGCCACGGCTCATGCAATTTTTCAGGAATTTCAGAAAACCAACTTCCTCGCATTTTTTGAGCTGCAGTCCGGCTATCCGTTCGCGGGAGCTCACTCCTATCCGGTTTAGTTTGCTTGCGCCGGCGTTTCATCGAATCTGATCAGTTCGCAATCAGCTGCCTTGCCCTGGCCACAGCCTGATCAAGCCCGAGGGGGTTCTTACCTCCAGCAGTTGCATAAAAATCCTGACCGCCGCCACCGCCCTGGATCTCCTTTGCCAGGATTCGTATTATGGGTATTGCATTCAGGTTTTTTTCTTTCACGAGGTTTTCAGAAATGATCAGAGAAAGGTGAGCCTTGCCATCAACTTCGGCGGCAAGAAATACAAAAGCATTTTCAAGCTGGTTTCTTATTTCAAAAGAAATATTTTTTATTGCATCAGCCGAACCGAGATCAATTTTTTCAGCTATTACATTCACTCCGCCTACAGGCATGATCTTCTGCAACAGCTCCAATTTGATCTGCCTGGCCTTCTGGTGCATAAACACTTCGAGCTGTTTCTTAAGCTTGTCATTTTCGTCAAGCAGCTCCTGTACTGTTTTTACGGGATCTTTTGTATTGTTCAGCATGCCTTTTAGCCTGTTTACGGTAGCAACCTGATTTACAAAATATTCATCCGCACCACTGGCAGTTATGGCCTCCACCCTGCGTACGCCCGCAGCCACCGAGCTCTCCGAAATAATTTTAAACATGCCGATCTCACCCGTCGCTTTCACATGCGTGCCGCCGCAAAGCTCAACAGAATAATTCCTGTCAAATGTAATGACCCTGACAAAGTCGCCGTATTTTTCGCCAAACAACGCGGTTGCACCATTTTCAAGCGCCTCTTTAACCGGAACATTTCTTTTTTCATCCAGCAGGATGTTCTCACGAACCCTGGAGTTTACGATATCTTCAATTTTTTTTATTTCTTCATCCGTCACTTTTGCGAAATGCGAAAAATCAAAACGGGTATGGCTTTCGTTTACCAGGGAGCCTTTCTGGGCAACATGATTGCCAAGCACAAGCCTAAGTGCAGAATGCATAAGATGTGTGGCACTGTGGTTGGCGTTGGTTGCTTTCCTTTTTTCCTTATTCACCACGGCATGGAATGCAGCAGAAGGATCTGAAGGCATACTGTCTGTAAAATGTATGAACAAATTGTTCTCCTTCTGCGTATCCGTAATATCTATTTTTTCCTTCTCATTTTCAATATAGCCGGTATCACCCACCTGTCCACCGCTTTCTGCATAGAAGGGCGTGCGGTTGAACACCAGTTGATATTGTTCCTTTCCTTTTGCCTTGACTTTCCGGTACTTCAGAATTTCAACATCCGCTTCAAGGAAATCATACCCGATAAATTCCGACTGCTCTTCAGTTCCAAGCACTACCCAGTCGTCGGTATCAACGGCAGAAGCCTGCCTTGACCTGCTCTTCTGAACAACCATTGCTTTGTTAAATCCGTCCATGTCCACTTCCATGCCTTTCTCACGCGCCATGAGCTGCGTGAGGTCTATTGGGAAACCGAATGTATCATAGAGTTCAAATGCAAATGCGCCATCAACAGTTTTCCCTTCGTAGGATTCAAACTTTTTAATTCCTGCTTCAAGGGTCCGCAGAAACGATGATTCTTCTTCGTGTATAACGCGCTGTACAAAATCCTTTTGTGTTGATAGTTCCGGGAAAACATCTTCGAACTGTGCTGCAAGCACCGGTACGAGCTTGTTGAAGAATGGTTCTTTGAAATTCAGAAATGTAAAGCCATAACGCACCGCCCTTCTCAGTATCCGTCTTATCACGTATCCGGCCTTGTTGTTTGAAGGCAGCTGGCCGTCAGCAATGGCGAAAGAAACAGCGCGGATGTGGTCGGATATCACGCGCATGGCAATATCCGTTTTTTCACCGGCACCGTATTTTATTCCGGAATGACCGGCTATGAAAACGATCAGCGGCTGGAAAACATCCGTATCGTAATTGGATTTTTTCCCTTGTAACGCCATGCATAAACGTTCAAATCCCATCCCGGTATCAACATGCTTATCAGGGAGGGGCTGCAATGTTCCGTCGTTCAGCCGGTTGAACTCCATAAATACGTTGTTCCATATTTCAACAACCTGGGGGTGGCCGGCATTCACAAGTTTTTTCCCATCCAGTGTATTAATTTCAGATTTATCACGAAGGTCAACATGAATTTCGGAGCATGGCCCGCAGGGACCGGTATCGCCCATTTCCCAGAAATTGTCTTTTTTGTTGCCCATCAGGATACGGTCGGCCGCGATCCACAGTTTCCAGCAATCAAACGCCTCCTGGTCTAATGCAAGGTTTTCCTTTGCATCACCTTCAAATACGGTTACATACAGCCTTTCCTTTGGAATTTTATAAACTTCCGTTAAGAGTTCCCACGCCCATGCAATGGCTTCTTTCTTGAAATAATCGCCGAACGACCAGTTGCCGAGCATTTCGAACATGGTATGATGGTAGGTATCCACACCTACTTCTTCAAGGTCATTATGCTTTCCCGAAACACGCAGGCATTTCTGGGTATCGGCCACCCGCCTGGCCTTTGCAGGGGCATTGCCGAGAAAAATATCTTTGAACTGGTTCATCCCTGCATTTGTAAACATGAGGGTAGGGTCGTTTTTAACAACGATGGGTGCTGAAGGTACGATTGCATGCTGCCTGGAACGGAAGAAATCAAGAAAGGCCTTCCTGACAAGAGATGCAGAATGTTTATTTTCCATGGATATCAACACCCCACCGTTTAAAAGATGTAAGCAGCGGGGTGATTTTGATTTTGTACTTACGATTAAAAACTTATTTTTGTATTAATTAAACCGGAGCACGAAATTAAAATTTATTACAGCAGTACGCATGCCTAAAGCAAAATATTACTTTAATACAAGCTCGCTGAAGTATGAAAAAGTTGTTGTAAGCATATACAGGAAACTGCTCCGGATACTGGGGTTTCTTGTTACAGCAGGGGTTTT
>Ga0190272_10000383_pt1 | contig 24157 bp, 17 predicted proteins | sample Popmic504T_FD_133746 | JGI IMG/M metagenome (GOLD analysis project Ga0190272, IMG submission 133746) | Populus adjacent soil microbial communities from riparian zone of Shoshone River, Wyoming, USA - 504 T | ecosystem: Environmental > Terrestrial > Soil > Riparian zone | place: USA: Wyoming... | reverse complement strand
GGCTGCTGCGGATGTCCGCGCTGATCGCCGGGCTGCTCGTCGCCCTCGCCCTGCCGTGGCTCGTCTATCCGCCGGTGGCCATGGACATCGCGGCGTGGGCGCTGTTCGCGGTGTCGGTGGACCTGCTGCTCGGCTACGTCGGGCTGCTCTCCTTCGGCCACGCCGCCTTCTGGGGCACGTCGGCGTACACGTCGGGGCTCGTCGCCATCCACACCGGGGCACCGTTCTTCGTCGGGGTGCTCGTCGGCGCGGTGGTCGCGGCGCTCCTCGCGGTGCCGATCGGGTTCCTCTCGGTGCGCCGCACCGGCATCTACTTCGCCATGGTGACGCTCGCCTTCGCGCAGCTGGTGTACTTCGTGGCCAACCAGTGGCGCGACCTCACCGGCGGCGAGAACGGGCTGCAGGCGGTGCCCCGCGAGCTGTTCGGGCTCGACCTGTCCGACCCGTTCTACTTCTACTACGCCGGGCTGCCGATCATCCTGCTCGGCCTCGCCGCCGCCTGGCGGGTGGTGCGCTCGCCGTTCGGGCGCGTCCTGGTGGCGATCCGCGACAACCCGGCGCGGGCCCGGGCGCTCGGCTACCCGGTCGACCGGTACAAGCTCCTCGCCTTCGTGCTGTCCGCGGCGATCGCGGGCCTCGCCGGCGGGCTCTTCGCGGCCAACCACGGGTTCGTGTCCCTGCAGGAGGTGTACTGGCCGACGTCGGGCAAGGTCGTGATGATGGTGGTGCTCGGCGGCATCGGCACCCTGTGGGGTCCGATCCTCGGGGCGGCGCTGGTCGTCCAGCTGGAGGATTTCCTTGCCACGTCGGGCTTCGACGGCATCGGCATCGTCACCGGCGCGGTGTTCATCCTCGTCGTCGTGCTGTTCCGGCGCGGCCTGTGGGGCACCGTCGCCCACCTGCTGACGCTGTGGCGCGACCGCCGCGCCGGGCGGCGCCGACCACCGGGCTCCGACCCCGACCCGGAGCCGTCCACCTCACCAACCCTCGAGCTGGAGAAGGCGTGAGCGTGCGAAGCGAGCGACCCGTTCACCGCGGCAGCGCCGCACCCGCCGGGCTCGGCCGGGCGACCGGGCCGGTGCTGACCGGCCGCACCGCCCTGGTCACCGGCGGCGGCAGCGGCATCGGCCGGGCCTGCGCCGGGCGGCTCGCCGAGGCCGGGGCCACCGTGGTGGTGGCCGACGTCGACGGCGAGGCGGCCGAGCGGGTCGCGGCCGAGATCGGCGGCGTCGCCAGGGTGGTGGACCTCGCCGACCTCGACACCCTGGACGCCATGGACCTGCGGGCCGACGTGATCGTCAACAACGCCGGACGCCAGCACGTGTCGCCCATCGAGCGGTTCCCGCCCGAGGTGTTCTCCATGCTGCTGCGGCTGATGGTGGAGGCGCCGTTCCGGCTGGTCCGCGCGTCGCTGCCGCACATGTACGAGCGGGGGTGGGGCCGGGTGGTGAACATCTCGTCGGTGCACGGGCTGCGGGCCTCGCCGTACAAGTCGGCCTACGTCACGGCCAAGCACGCCATCGAGGGACTGTCCAAGGTGATCGCGCTGGAGGGCGCGGCCCACGGCGTCACGTCCAACTGCGTCAACCCCGGGTACGTGCGGACCCCGTTGGTGGAGAAGCAGATCGCCGCTCAGGCCGCCACCCACGGCATCGGCGAGGACCGCGTCGTCACCGAGGTGCTGCTGGCCCGCAGCGCGGTCAAGCGCCTCATCGAACCCGACGAGGTGGCGGACCTCGTCGGCTACCTGTGCTCGGACGGGGCGTCGTTCGTCACCGGGACGTCGATCGCGATGGACGGCGGCTGGACCGCGTCCTGACCGGACGGCCCGCGGTCGATGTCGGGCTCCAGGTAGACGGTGCACTCCAGTCCGACGACCGCCCGCACCCGCCGCACCCCCGGCTCTGCCACCAGGGCGCCCTCGATCAGCCGCAGCACGTCATCGGTGGCCGACTCGCCGATCAGCAGGCTTCGGGTCTCGGCGCCGAGCAGCATCGCGACGCGGCGAAGTCCTCCAGAAGCACCACGGCCAGGTCGGGCCCGCCGACCGCCGACGAGCAGCAGGATCTGGTTGCACGAGTCGGCGGTGGAGTGCACGCCCTCGGCCGGCATCGCCGAGGACCCGGTGAACGCGAAGGCGACGAACCTGCTGGCCGCGATCCCGAGGTTCGCGGCCGGCGCGGCGAAGACGGCCAACCGGCCGCTCTCGCCCATCGCTCATGGCGCCCGACCCTACGCGTGCTCCGGTGGCGGGCCGGTGCTGCCGCGCGGGGTGAGGGTGGCCGTGGCGTCCTGGCACGGCTCGATGCGCTCACCGGCGATGGCCGCCAGCAGCAGCCGCACGGCGTGCGCCCCGTACGCCGGGATGTCGCGGCCGAGCGCCGTGAGGGGCGGATGGGTGAGCCGGCACAGCGTGGAGTCGTCCCACGCCACGATCGACAGGTCGCCGGGCACGGCGAGGCCCAGTTCCTGCGTGACCGCGAGGCCGGCGATGGCCATGACGTCGTTGTCGTAGAGCACGGCGGTGGGGCGGCACGGCGCGCTGAGCAGCCGGCGGGTGGCGCGGGCACCGTCCTCGCCGGTGTAGTCGGAGGACACCACCGTCGACTCGTCGAGGCCGAGCCGGCCGCACACCGCGGTGAAGGCGTCGGTGCGGATCTCGGTGTGCAGTAGGCCGGGCAGGCCGCCGACCCTGGCGATCCGGCGGTGGCCGAGCGCGACGAGATACTCGACCGTCTCGACCAGCGCGGCCGCGTCGTCGGACCAGACGCCGGCCAGCCCGCCGGCGTGGCCGGGACCGCCGATGACCACGGCCGGCAGCCGGAGCTCCGTCAACGCCGGCACCCGCACGTCGTCGACCCGCAGGTCGCACACGATCACCCCGTCCACCCGCCGCTCACCCCACCAGCGCCGGTACACCGCGATCTCGGCCGCCGGATCGGTGACCATCTGCAGGGTCAGTGCATACGAGCGGGCCGACAGCTCGGCCTCGACGCCACTGATCAGCTCCATGAAGAACGGCTCGATGCCGAGGACGCGGGCCGGCCGGCACAGCGCGAGACCGACGGCCTCGGCGGTCGACCCGGACAGCGCCCTGGCCGCGCTGTTGGCGGTGAAGCCCAGCTCGGCGGCGATCGAGAGGATCCGTCCCCTGGTCGCCTCGGACACCCCCGGCTGACCGTTGAGCGCGTAGGAGACGGCGCCCTTGGACACGCCGGCGCGCTTGGCGATGTCCGCCATGGTCGGCCGCTGCATCCCCGGATCTTACTTACACGGTTCAGCAGCCAGAGGAAGGGATGTGACGATGGATTTACTTATCCGGTTCAGCTACCGTGGGAGCGCTCCCATTCCATGGGCACGGAGACGTGAGGAGAGGCACCCATGCGCAAGCGGGTCAGGACGACGCTCCTGCTTCTGGCGGTGACGACCCTGGTGTTGGCCGGGTGCACGGGCGGTGAGGACCCGAGCTCGCCGGCCGGCGGCGACCAGGCCGGCGCCTCGCCGGCGTCGTACCCGCGGAAGGAGACGCTGTTCACCAGCGGGACGCAGTGGGGCCCACCGTCCACCTGGAACCCGATCAACACCGGCAACTACGCGACCGGCACCGTCGGCCTCGTCTACGAGACGCTGTTCCTGTACGACCCGCTCACCGACGAGTTCGAGCCGTGGCTGGCCGAGAGCGGCGACTGGACCAGCGACACGGTGTACGAGCTGACGCTCCGCCAGGGCGTCACGTGGAGCGACGGCAAGCCCCTGACCGCCGACGATGTGATCTTCACCGTCGAGCTGGGCAAGCTGGAATCGGTGCCCTATCACCCGCTGTGGGACTGGCTGCAGGCCGCGGAGAAGGTCGACGACCACACCGTCCGATTCACCTTCACCCAGCCCCGGTACCAGCAGTGGGCGAACTGGATCTACTTCAACGCGATCGTGCCGAAGCACCTGTGGGAGGGCCGGGCGGAGAAGGACGTGACCGCCGGCGCGAACGAGAAGCCCGTCGGCACCGGTCCGTACCTCTACCGGACCCACGACCAGGACCGCATGGTCTGGGTGAAGAACGAGAACTGGTGGGCCAGGAGCGCGCTCGATCTCGACGTCAAGCCCAAGTACATCGTCGACATCGTCAACTCCAGCAACGAGGCGGCACTCGGCCTGCTGCTGCAGGGCGGCATCGACCTCAGCAACAACTTCCTGCCGGGCGTGTCGACGCTGATCAACGGCGGCTACCAGCTCCAGACCTACTACCCGAAGGCGCCGTTCATGCTGTCGGCGAACACGGCGTGGCTGGTGCCCAACACGACCAGGAAGCCGCTGGACGACCCGGCGTTCCGCAGGGCGCTGGCGTACTCGGTGGACGTGGGCAAGATCGTGAACGGGGTGTACGGCCAGATCGTGCAGCCGGCCAACCCGACCGGGCTGCTGCCGACCTGGGACAAGTACGTCGACCAGGCCGTGGTCGACGAGCTCGGGTTCGGCTTCGACACCGGCCGCGCCAGGCAGATCCTCGCCGACGCCGGGTACCGCGACACCGACGGCGACGGGCTCGTCGAGGGCAGGGACGGCGCGAAGGTCGAGCTGTCGCTGATCGTGCCGAGCGGGTGGACCGACTGGATGGAGTCGGTCAAGGTCATCGCCGAGGGCGCCAAGGCCGCCGGGATCAACGTGCGGACCGAGTTCCCCGACTACGACTCGCTCGTCGACGCACGCAGCACGGGCAACTTCGACCTGCTGATCAACAACGAGCGCCAGCTCGACAACACGCCGGAGCGCTACTACGACTACATCTTCCGCACCCCGGTGCAGGAGCAGCAGACCACGGTCAACTTCGCCCGGTACGACAACCCGACGGCGTGGGAACTGGTGCAGCAGCTCGACGGCACCCCGGTCGACGACGTCGAGGCGATGAAGAAGATCACCTCCCAGCTGCAGCGGATCCAGCTCACCGACATGCCTGTGATCCCGCTCTGGTACAACGGAATGTGGGCCCAGGCCAACAACACGGTGTGGACGAACTGGCCGTCGGACGCGGCCGACGCGCCCAACTACGTGCCGACGACGTGGCGCGGGTACTTCCAACGCGGGGCCGTCAAGATGCTGACGGAGCTGGAACCGGCACCGGAGAAGTAGGGCCGACGCCGTGCGACGCTACGTCGGCCGGAAGCTGATCGTCTACGCCTTCACGTTCGTCCTCGCCGTGACGATCAACTGGCTGATCCCGCGCTTCATGCCCGGCGATCCGGTGCAGAGCATGATCTCGCGCGCCGGGCTGCAGACGCCGGAGGCGGCCGCGGCGATGCGCGAGTACTACACCAGCATCTTCGGCTTCGACGTGCCGGTGTGGCGGCAGTACCTCAACTTCTGGGGCGCGCTGCTGAGCGGCGACCTGGGCGTGAGCATCTGGCTGTTCCCGCAGCCGGTGACGGACATCATCCTGCGCGCGGTGCCCTACACGCTCGCCCTGCTGATCCCCGCGATCCTGCTCAGCTGGATCGCGGGGAACAAGTTCGGGGCGCTCGCGGCCCGCAGGAGGTGGCTCGACAACACGCTGCTCCCGGTGTCCTACATCCTGACGTCGACGCCGTACATGTGGCTGGCGATCCTGCTGGCCTGGAGCCTCGGCATCATCGCCGGCATCTTCCCGGTGGCCGGCGGCTACAGCTTCTCGCTGGCGCCGACGTGGTCGTGGGAGTTCATCGGAAGCCTGGCGCTGCACTGGTTCCTGCCGTTCGTCTCGCTGTTCCTGGTGTTCTTCGGCGGCTGGGCGATCGGCATGCGGAACCTGATCATCTACGAGCTGGAGGCGGACTACTCGCACTACCTGGAGGCGTTGGGCGCGCCGCGGCGCCTGGTGCGCGGGTACGCGTTCCGCAACGCGATGCTCCCCCAGCTGACCGGGCTGGCGCTGCAGCTCGGGGTGATCGTCGGCGGCACCGTCGTCACCGAGATCGTCTTCTCGTACCCCGGGCTGGGCTACCTGGTGCTCAAGGCCATCGAGAACCAGGACTTCTTCCTGCTGCAGGGCACGTTCCTGTTCATCGTCGTCGGCGTGCTGCTGGCCAACTTCGTCATCGACATCGTCTACGTCCTGGTCGACCCGCGGACCAGGGCCGGCATGGAAGGCGGGTCGGCATGACCGACATGATCGGGACCGGTCCCCGCAGCGGGCAGTCCCGCGAGGCGCTGCGCTTCGCCCTGCGCAACGGAAAACTCGTGGGCGGGCTGACCGTGGTCGGGCTGTTCCTCGCGCTGGCCGTCGCGGGCCCACTGGTCGTCGGCGACGACCCGAACGCCTACGCCGGGCTCCCGGCCCGGCCACCGTCGGCGGAGTACTGGTTCGGCACGACCATCTTCGGGCAGGACGTCTTCGCGCAGTTCGTGCACGGCCTGCGGTCGACGTTCTTCGTCGGGTTCATCGCCGGCGCGCTGGCCGCGGTGATCGGGATGCTCGTCGGGTTCACCGCCGGCTACCGGGGCGGGATCGTCGACGAGATCCTCAACCTGATCACCAACATCTTCCTGGTGCTGCCGGTGCTGGCCGTGCTGCTGGTCATCGCGGCGTACCTGCAGGTCCGCAACGTCGAGCTGCAGGCCGTCATCATCGGCCTGTTCTCCTGGCCGTGGGTGGCGCGGGCCATCAGGGCGCAGACCTTCTCCCTGCGGTCACGGGACTTCGTCGACCTGGCGCGGCTGAGCGGCGCGTCCGGCCGCCGGATCGTGTTCCGGGAGATCGCGCCGAACATGGCCTCCTACCTGTTCATGGTGTTCATCATCCTGTTCGGCGGGGCCGTGCTGTTCGCCGCGACGCTCGATTTCATCGGGCTCGGCCCCACCGAGGGCGTCTCGCTCGGGCTGATGCTGAACAACGCCGTCAAGTGGACGGCGCTGCACCTCGGCCTGTGGTGGTGGTTCGTGCCGCCCGGCCTCGGCATCACCGCGATCGTCGGCGCGCTGTACGTGATGAACGTCGGGCTCGACGAGGTGTTCAACCCCAGGCTGCGACAGATGTGAGGGGGCGACGGTGAGCCTGAAGGTGACCGATCTCGCGGTCCACTACCGGACCACGCGTGGCGAGGTGCAGGCGCTCGGCGGCGTGACGTTCGCCGTGGCAGACGGCGAGATCATGGGACTCGCCGGCGAGTCGGGGTGCGGCAAGACCACGCTCGGCAAGAGCCTGATCCGCATGGACGGCCGGATGCGGCACGTCGCCGGCACCGTCGAGCTCGACGGCAAGGAGCTGCCGGTGCACGACTCGGCCCGGATGAACCCCTTCCGCTTCAAGGAGGTGTCCGTCATCCCGCAGTACGCGATGAGCGCACTGAACCCCACCCGCCGGATCGGGCGGATGACGAAGGAGCTCGTCGAGTCGCGGGGCATCCGCTTCGAGACGGTCCGGCCGGAGCTGCGGCGGCGCATCGAACTGGTCGGGCTGTCGGCCGACGTGCTGGACCGTTACCCCATCGAGCTGTCCGGCGGTATGAAGCAGCGCATGGTGATGGTGCTGTCCACGCTGCTGAACCCGTCGCTGCTCATCGCCGACGAGGTGACGTCGGCGCTCGACGTGTCGACGCAGCGCGCCGTCGCCGAGACGCTCGTCGGCTTCCGCGACCGCCTCTTCGTGCGCAGCATGATCGTGATCACGCACGACGTCTCGCTCGTCTACCAGATCGCGGACAGCATCCTGGTGATGTACGCGGGAAAGCTGGCCGAGAAGGCGCCGACGGACACGATCGTCGACGCGCCGCTGCACCCGTACACCAGGCTGCTGATCTCGTCGCTGCCCGAGGTCGGCGTGCGGTTCGAGCGGCAGCGGCTGGCCGGCATCCCGGGCAGCCCGCCGTCGTTGCTCGACCCGCCGACCGGGTGCCGCTTCCGGGACCGGTGTCCGCTCGCGTTCGACCGGTGCGCGGAGGAGCCGCCGTTCGTCGACGTCGAGCGCGACCACTTCGTCGCGTGCTGGAAGGCGTCCTGATGCTGAGCCTGCGTGGGGTGACGAAGACGTACCGGGTGGGTTCCTTCGGTGGCCGGGAGCTCACCGCTGTCGACGACGTCAGCTTCGACGTCGCCGCCGGCGAGGTGGTGTCGCTCATCGGCGAGAGCGGCAGCGGCAAGACCACCATCGGGCGCCTGGTGCTGCGGCTGGCCACGGCCGGCGGCGGACGGGTCACCTTCGACGGCACCGACGTCGCCACGCTGCGCGGACGGCGGCTGAAGGAGTACTACCGCACCACACAGGGCGTGTTCCAGGACCCGTTCAGCTCCTACAACCCGATCTTCCGGGCGGACCGGGTGTTCGCCATGATCCGTACCGAGTTCTTCGCCGGGGTGAGCGGCTCGGACTGGTCGTCCAGGATCGACACCGCGTTGGCCGCCGTGCGGCTCGACCCCGGGCAGGTGCTCGACAAGTACCCGTACCAGCTCAGTGGCGGCCAGCTCCAGCGGCTGCTGATCGCCAGGGCGCTGCTGCTCGACATCAGGCTGCTGGTGGCCGACGAGATCATCAGCATGCTCGACGCGTCCACCCGGATCGACGTGCTCAACCTGCTCGGTGACCTGAAGCGGCGCGGCCTCGGCATTCTGTTCATCACCCACGACCTGTCGCTCGGCAACTACATCAGCGACCGGACCGTGATCCTGCGCCGCGGCGCGGTCGTCGAGATGGGCGCGACGGACCGCGTGTTCGGCAATCCCCTGCACCCCTACACCACGGCGCTGGTGTCCTCGGTGCCCCGGCTGCACAAGAAGTGGGCGGCGGTCGAGGCCGAGCTGCGGCCGAGCGACCGCTGCGTGTACCACGAGACGCATCCGCGCCCCGGCGAGCAGCCGGCGCTGGCCGAGGTGGAGCCTGACCACTTCGTCGCCTGCGCCGGGCGGTGCTGAGCCGATGGGGTTTCGCCGTACGCTGCACGACGGCTGGTCGGCGGCCGTCGTCAGTACCCCCGCTCCCGTTGTGGGACAACGGTTTCCGGCGACGGTGCCGGGCTGCGTGCACACCGATCTGCTCGCTGCCGGGCTGATCGACGATCCCTTCCTCGACGACAACGAGGCCCGGCTCGGCTGGATCGGCCGGGCCGACTGGGAGTACGAGGCCGAGTTCGACTGGGCCGGCCGCGACGAGCGGCGGGTGGATCTGGTGTGCGACGGGCTGGACACCGTCGCCACAGTGACGCTCAACGAGGCGCGGGTGGGATCGACGGCGAACATGCACCGCGGCCACCGCTTCGACGTCCGGTCGCTGCTGCGGCGCGGGCCCAACGTGCTGCGGGTGCGGTTCGCCTCGGCGCCCCGGCACGCCGAGGCGGTGCGCGACCGGCTGGGCGACCGGCCCCGCGCCTACCCCGACCCGTTCCCGTTCGTGCGCAAGATGGCGTGCAACTTCGGCTGGGACTGGGGTCCGTCCCTGGTCACCGCCGGCATCTGGCAGCCGATCGGCCTGCACGGGTGGGACGTCGCCCGGCTGGCAACGGTGCGGCCGCTCGTGACGGTCGACGGCGGTGCCGGTGGCGCCGGTGGCGCCGGTGGCGCCGGTGGCGCCGGCCGCGTCGAGGTGCACGTCGAGATCGAGCGCGACTGCGACGGGCCGCTCACCATCGGGGCCACCGTCGGCGGCGCGGCCGGCCTCACCCGGCTCGAACCGGGACAACACAACGCGGTGCTGACGCTCACCGTCGACGAGCCGGAGCTGTGGTGGCCGCATGGGTACGGCGCGCAACCGTTGTACCCGCTCGACGTCACGCTGCACGCGGCCGACGGCACCCGGCTCGACGAGTGGCGGCGGCACCTGGGCTTCCGCTCGGTGCGGCTCGACACCGCGGCCGACGAGCACGGCTCCGCGTTCACCGTCGTGGTCAACGACCTGCCGGTGTTCGTCAGAGGTGCGAACTGGATCCCGGACGACGTGTTCGTCACCAGGATCGACCGCGCGCGGTACCGGGAGCGGCTGCTCCAGGCCCGCGGCGCCGGGATCGACTACCTGCGGGTGTGGGGCGGCGGCCGCTACGAGTCCGACGACTTCTACGACCTCGCCGACGAGCTGGGGCTCATGGTGGGCCAGGACTTCCTGTTCGCCTGCGCGGCCTACCCAGAGGAGGAGCCGCTCGCCGGCGAGGTCGCCGCCGAGGCCGCCGAGCAGGTGACTCGGCTCGCCCCGCATCCGAGCCTGGTCATGTGGGTGGGCAACAACGAGAACATCTGGGGCTTCCACGACTGGGACTGGCAGGAGCCGCTGGCCGGTCGCACCTGGGGCGGCGGCTACTACTTCGACGTGCTGCCCGACATCGTCGCCCGGCTGGACCCGACGCGGCCGTACTGGCCGGGCAACCCGTACTCGGGCCGCGACGGCGTGCACCCCAACGATCCCGCGCACGGCAGCACGCACATCTGGGACGTGTGGAACCAGCGCGACTACCGGCACTACCGCGGGTACCGGCCGCGGTTCGTCGCGGAGTTCGGCTACCAGGCGCCGCCGGCCTTCGCCACGCTGCGCCGTGCGATCCGCGACGAGCCGCTGGCCGCCGACTCGCCGGGCATGGCCCACCACCAGAAGGCCGCCGACGGCGCGGCGAAGCTGCGCCGCGGCCTCGACGCGCACTTCCCGTCGCCGGGCGACTTCGACGACTGGCACTTCCTCACGCAGCTCAACCAGGCCAGGGCGATCGCGGTCGGCATCGAGCACTTCCGGTCGCTGCGGCCGCTGTGCATGGGCACGGTGGTGTGGCAGCTCAACGACTGCTGGCCGGCCACCTCGTGGGCGGCGGTCGACGGCGACGGGCGGCGCAAACCCCTCTGGTACGCGCTGCGCCGCGCGTACGCCGACCGGCTGCTGACCATCCAGCCCCGGCCACCGTCGCCTCCGTGGCCGGGCGACGGCCTGTCGCTGGTCGCGGTCAATGACGGCCGCGCGCCGTGGCACTCGCCCGTCACGGTCACCCGATACGACCTCGACGGGCGGCCGCTGGCCAGCACGGCGCTGGAGCTGCGGGTGCCGCCGCTCGGTGCCGTCACGGTGGCGCTGCAGGCCGGGCCCGCGTGCCCCGGTGAGCCGACCCGCGAGCTGCTGCTGGCCGACACCGGCGGTGAGCGCGCCTGGTGGTTCTTCGCCGAGGACCGCGACATCCCGTACCCACCGGCCCGCTACTCGGCCACGGTCTCCGCGACGCCGGGCGGGGCGCGGGTCGACGTCACCGCGCACACCCTGTTGCGCGACCTCACCCTTTTCCCCGACCGACTCGACCCCGGCGCGTCCGTCGACGAGGCCATGGTGACGCTGCTGCCCGGCGAGTCCACCGCGTTCACCGTCCACTGTGGACACCCACTGGACCCGGCGGCGCTGACCGCCCGGCCGGTGCTGCGCTGCGTCAACGACCTCGCCGCTCCCGCTGACGACGCTCCCGGTCCTTAGTCCCTGTCCTTGTGCAGCAACACGATCAGGCCGGTGCGGTTGGTGAGGTCGAGCTTGCGGTAGATCTGCTGCAGGTGCTTGTGCACGGTCCGCGGGCTGATCGCGAGGCTCCGCGCAATCTCCCGGTCGGTGGCGCCGGCGGTCACGTGCGCGGCCACCTGCCGCTCCCGTGGGGTCAGGACCGACCAGTGTGAGCTCGCTGCGGCCCGCCCCCGGTGCGGCGGATGCCGCTCGGGGTGATCGGTGTCCGTGCCTGGCATGCGCATATCTACCCCGATGCTCATGTGCATTCCGGTTCAACGTCACCCTTCACTGACAGGAGTCACCACCTCACCATGAGATACACGGGCAACGGCGGGCGAGGCATACGCACTTCTGCTCATTGCCCGAGAGGGGCCCGAATTGGTGCCGTAGTGGCACGGCGGCAGGCAACCGCCGGAGGTACCAGGACCCCTGTGGAAGGACGATCCATGAAGTTGACCCGACTCGTTCACGGCGCGGCGGTCGTCGCGGCCATCGCCGCGCTGAGCCTGACGAGCACCCTGTCCGCCGGCGGCGCCGAACCCGGCGGCGCCGAACCCCGCGGCGACGCGAAGTCCACCGACGCGGCCCGGTCCGCGCTGATCTCGGCGATGCAGCGTGATCTCGGCATGACCGCCGAGCAGGCAGAACGGCAGCTCACGGGCCAGACGAAGGCCAACACCGTGCTGGCCGACCTCACCACCAAGCTGGGCACCGACTTCGGCGGCGCCTGGTTCGACAGCGACCGCGGCACGCTGGTGGTCGCGGTGACCTCGGCGGACCGGGTGCGGCAGGTGCGCGACGCCGGCGCCGACGCCACCGTCGTCGGGCGCAGCAAGGCAAGCCTGGACGCGATCAAGGCCGAGCTCGACGCGATCACCAGGCGGGACAAGGCGGCCCTCGCCGCCGCGACCACGTGGTCCGTCGACCCGAAGCGCAACCAGGTCGTCATGACCGTCCACAAGGGACGGTCGGCCGACGTATCGGCGACCCTGGCGAAGCACGGCGACGCGGTGAGCGTCGTCGAGTCCGACCTCGCACCGGCCACCACGGCCGACTACCTCGACGGTGGCGACCCGTACAACGGCTGCTCCGTCGGCTTCAACGTCATCAGGGGCGGTGTCGGCCACTTCCTCACCGCCGGCCACTGCGGCACCGCCGGCACGGCCGCGTACCAGAACGGCGTCCACATCGGCCCGTTCCTGGAGTCCTGGTTCCCCGGTGACGACGACGCGCTGGTGCGCAACGACAACCCGGGGTTCTGGATCCAGGGTCCGTGGGTCTTCGCCTACAACGGTGACCCCAACGCCGTCTACAACCTCAACGGCTACCTGGACTCGCCGGTCGGCACCGTGGTCTGCAAGTCGGGCCGCACCACCGGCCTCACCTGCGGCTGGATCCGGGGGAAGAACGAGACCGTGACCTACAACCCCGGCGGCACCGTCTACCAGCTGACCCGGCACTCGGCCTGCGTCGAGCAGGGCGACTCCGGCGGGTCGAACTTCAGCAGCAACGCCAACGGCAACTTCGCCGAGGGCATGACCAGCGGAGCGCAGCTGCGCTCCGACGGCACCCGCCTGCGCTGCCTCGGGGCGTTCGGCCAGGAGAGCGTGTCCTGGTACCAGCCCGTCGCCGAGTCGATCTCCTACTACGGCGTCCAGTTGATGACCGTCTGACGTCGGCACCCACCGGCCGGTCGGCGCCCCCGCGCCGGCCGGCCTCCTGCGGTCCCCACGCCGGCCGGCCACTCGCATCCGTATGGCCGTTCTCAGCCCCCCAAAACGGCCACTCGCATCCGTGTGGCCGGAGGGCGGCGGGTCAGAATTCCGTGCGGGCGTAGACGCTCAGCGACTCCCGGTTGGGCAGCCGCGTCTTGGTGACCAGGCTGGCGACGTGCTTCTCCACGGTCCGCGGGGAGATGTGCAGCCTGCTGGCGATGGCCTTGTTGCTCATCCGGTCGGCCAGCAGCTGCAGCACCTCGTACTCGCGGACCGTGACCCCGTTGAGCCGCAACGGTTGCGGCACGTCGTCGGCGCCCGCCCGCCGTTGCGTGACGGTGACGCCGGCGTGGCGCAGCAGCAGCCGGCACGCGCCCGCCGCCGCCGTCAGGTCGGCCTGGTGGAAGTACTCCTCGGCGCGCCGCAGCCACTCGACCGGCTCGCCCCACCGGTCGTCCTGCGCCGCCTCGGCGACGAGGCGCAGCCCCAGGTTGCGCGCCATGGGGTAGCTCGCCGCGGCGTCCTGCGCGAGGGCGAAGGCGGCCATCGCCTCGTCGGCGCGCCCCTGGCGGCCGAGGAGCACGGCGTGCGCCAGACGCACGAACTGCCGGTTCCAGCGCATGGTGCTGCCCTGGGCCGAGGTCACCTCGTGGAAGTGCGGCCAGCCGCTGGTGCGGTCCAGCACGCCCAGCAGCAGCGCCAACCCGTTGTGCCCGGCCAGATGGAAGATCGTGGGGTTCTGGGCCTGCAGGTCGCGGGCGATGGCCAGCTCGCGGGCGGCCTCGTCGCGGTCCTCCTCCAGCAGGGCGCAGAACGCGCGGCCGAGACCGTGCACCAGCGGCCGCTCCTTCGCCGCCGCCCATCCGTTGACGCCGTAGTCGGCGACGGCGCGGTCCAGGTCGCGGCGGCTGCCCTGGTGGGCGGCCAGCACGACGGTCGCCATCTGCAGGTACGTGGTCAGCGGCAGCTTGAGCCTGGCCACCGACTGGCGGCACTGCTCGATCATCGTGGTGGCCGTGGCGAACTCGCCGGTCAGCACGGCCTGCAGGGCGGCGCACGCGTCCACCTCGTGGATCACCGCCACCGCGCCGATCCGCTGCGCCTCCTGCCGGGCCTGCAACAGCGGTTCGATGTCGCCGTCGAGCATCCAGCTGATCATGCCCTTGCCCACCAGCGCGTACACCCGGCGGATCGGCAGCTGGTGCTCCTCGGCCACCCGCAGGGCGCGGTCGAAGTAGCCGCGGGACTCGGCGAGGTCGCGGTCCCTGGTGACGACGCCGAGCAGGTGCAGCCCTTCGCAGTGCACGGCGGGCAGCGGCACCCGCTCCGCCGCCGCCACCGCCCGTCTGGCCAGCGCCTCCGCCTTGCGGATCCGGTCCTGGCCGGGCGTGTAGAGCACGAGGTGGGCGGCGACCGCGTCGACCGGTGCCACCGCCTCGTCCGCGGTGTCGTCGCCGAGGATGGCCCTGGCCGCCTCGATCTGGGCCGCGCAGGCCTCCCACCGTCCGGCGACCAGGGCGACCCTGGCCAGTCGGCCGTGCAGGGCCGCGGTGCGCCGCCGGTCAAGGCCCAGGGTGTCGAGGCTGTCGGCGAGCTGGAACGCGCGCTCGAACTGGCCGGTCTCGGCGAGCGCGGGGAGCAACGACTCCAGGATCTCGCCCTGCGCCCTGGCGTGCTCGCGGTCGGCGAGGAGCTGGTTGGCGCGGTCGAGCAGCACGACGGCGGACCCGGCCGCGCCGTCCTCCAGCGCACGCCGCCCGGCCTCGGCGAACAGCTCACCGGCCCGCACCGGGTTGCCGGCGGCCAGCCGCAGCGAGGCGACGAGCGCGCACCAGTCCCCCGGCAGCTCGGGATGCAGGGCCTCGACGGCGTCGGCCACCCGCTCGGAGAGCTCGGCGCGGTCGGCGACGGTGAGCCCGGCCCGCAGGGCGTCGGCGGTCAGCGGGTGCCGGAACCCGTACCAGTCGACGTCGTGCTCGTCCGGCGCGACCAGGTGCGCGGCGAGCCCGGCCTCCAGGTGCTCCAGCACGGTCCGCATGTCCATCCCGGTGGCCTCGCGGACGACCGGCAGCGAGAAGCGGTGCCCGAACACCGCGGCGATGGACAGGAACCTCCTGGTGCGCGACCCCAGCCGGTCGGCGCGGTGGGCGATGTCGCGGACCAGCGCGGCCGGCACCTCGGTGCTCAGCTCGCCGACCACCCGCCAGTCGCCGTCGGCCCCCCTGACCAGGGTCCCGGTGCCGATGGTGGCGTGCAGCAGCTCCTCGACGACGAACGGGATGCCGGCGCTGCTCGCCCAGACCTGCTCGACCACCGCCTCCGGCACCGCGGCCGGCGGCACCTGCAGGCACGACGCGGTGAGCTGCCTGACCTCGGCCGGGTCCAGCGGGCTCAGCTCCAGCAGCAGGCTCATCCGGCGCTGGCTCACCACCCTGGCCAGGTCCAGCGCGGCGCACTGCTCGGCGCGCAGGGTGGCGACGAGCAGGATGGGCTGCTGCCCGACGTTGTCCACCAGGTACTCGACGACGGCGAGGGTCTCGACGTCGGCCTCGTGCAGGTCCTCGAACACCAGCAGGCAGCCGCGGTCGCGGCCGATCATGGACAGCAGGCGGAGGACGGCCTCGGCGAGGACGATGAGCGATCCGGCGTCCGGCCGCGGCGCACCGGACCGGGGCGGGGCGGCCTCCCACTCGGGGATCAGCCGGCCGAGGACCGCCTGGTACGGGCCGAGCTCGTCGGCGGTGGACAGCTCCCCGCTGCGCACCAAGGGCATCAGCGCCTCGGCGAGCGGCCGGAACGGCACCAGCGGGCCGATCGTGCTGCTGCGACCGCGGAGCACCCGCATCCCGCGGTCGACCGCGTCCACCATGGACGTGCTGGCCAGTCGGGTCTTGCCGATACCGGGCTCGCCGACGAGGAACACCGTGCCGCCGCGACCGGTTCTGGCGTCGTCCAGGCCCCGCCGTAGCTCGTCGAGCTCCTGTTCGCGGCCGATGGTCACCGCCGCGCGGGCTTGCATGGGTTCAGCCTAATCCGCCGGCGCGCCAGGACGTCCCGATCCGACGGGAGGCCCCGGCGCGCCCGGCGAGGCATCAGAACGGGTTGGCGTGCAGCGAGCTCGTGAGGCTGGAGAACCCGACCACCATGCCGAGGACGCCGACACCCGTCGTGATGCCGGCCAGCGCGCGGGCGCGGACCCCAACCGGGTCCGTACCTGGGAGGGCGATCTCCCCGATGGGGTCGGCGGCGTCGCCGAGCTGGGTGTCCGCCTTGTCTGGGCCGTTCATGGTTTCCCCTGTCTCGTGAATTGTCATCGGCAGTAGATGGCCCGGTTGGCGCCATTGCCGCCTTACTCTATCCGAGTGTCACCCGCCCGGACTAGCCGCCTAGGCAGGACGGCGCCTTCACGCTGAAGCGTTGGTGACCAATTGTTATCACGAGCTGAGACGTTGTCACCCGGTCAGCGGTTGGCCTCGATTTACTTCATCATGCGGCCGGACATTCACAATAGCGTCACAGATGCGTGGTTCCGACGAGGTAGAGGCACGAACCGCCGGTCCTGAGACACGGCGTCGCCGAACGGACCTCGCCGACCGCCCGGACGGATCGGCTTGGATGTATGGCCCGGACCGTTCACCGAGCAACCAGGGCCGATCGCCGCGCACCAGGCTCGCGTTACACGCAATTACCCGATCGGCGTGACAACGTACGCCGATCGGCGTAGTAACGCGGTCCGATCTCAGCACAGCGCTACGCCGGCCACGGCCGTTGCGCGGCCGTGTCACGTGGGAGGGAGGCGACATGGAACCCACCGGACACCGTCACTGATGATGACGGGACGATGACAGGCAGACAGGGGAGGCCGAGGGTGGCTTTAACACCCTCGGCCTCCGCCGTGAAACCTAGCAGGCCTCGTCACTACGAGTCGATCATCGGTACCCGCGTTCAGCCGGGCGGGGCGGTGCACGGCGTCCCGCCGCAGGTGTCGACGAACTCCCCGGTACTCAGGAACCTCGCCGTCATCGACCGGATCACCGGTGAGTTGCGCGGGTGCCCGTGCGGGTCGGCGCCCTCACGCGGCGGCAGGTTGGTCGCCGGCGGCAACGGCGAACCGCTGTCCACCATCACCAGCACCGATCCGGCGTACGGACCGGGGCCGGTGACGCCGGGCAGGTCCCAGAACGGCGTCAGGTCGAGGCTCCGGCCGGGCGCCACCGCCGGTTGGCGCACCGCGGCGCCGATCGTGCGGGCCTGGACCTCGGTGGCGATGTTCGCCACCTGGTGGTCGCCGAGCGCCTCGACCATGAGCACCCGGTGCGGCGGCGTGCCGGGCAGCGGGTCGGTGGTCAGATGGTGCGCGTACCCGTTGGCCTCGCCGCGGTCCCACACCATCTGCATGAGGGCGAACGCCAGCTGCTGGTCGAGCCGGTCGGGATAGCTGATGTCGAACACGATCCTGAACTGGTCGAAGTCCACGCTGCGGTTGAGCAGCGTCGAGTAGTTCATCGCCGGCACGCCCAGCATCGCCCTGGTGAAGTCCTGGGCCACCGCGGTGAGCGCGCCGCCGAGGATGCCGCCCTGGCTGTTGCCGACGTACACCAGGCTGCCCGGCGCGGTGGCCACCAGCGACCCGCCCGCGGCGTCGCGGAACGCCGACCGGGCGGTGAGACCGTCGGCGTGGATCATCGCCCGGCCGAGGTACAGGAAGTTCAGGAAGCCCTGCTGCGAGCGGTCCGGGATCGACGGCAGCTGCGACAGGTCGGCGAGCGACACCAGGACGTTCGGGATGTCCTCCTGCGCCATCCCGATCCACGGCGTCGCGCAGAACATCGTGTTCGCCTCGGCCATGTACTGCTTGAGCCGCCCGGAGTCGATCTCCGTCGGGGAGCCCAGCAGGCCGTGCCCGTACAGGGCCGGCCGGGCGGGGGTCGCCGCCGTGGCAGTCCTGGGGATGTTGCACACGAAGGACGCGAGCTGGACGTTGAGCGGCAGCCGACGCGGAATGCCGTTGGCGTCGGTGTTCAGCCACGACCCCGACAGCCCCAGCGGGGTGTTGAGGTAGCTCGGCACCACCACGGTTCCCTTGACCTGCCTGGAGATCAGCGGATCCTGCTCGGCGGTGTAGTCCGTCGTCGAGGTGATGGTGAGCGTCGGCGCCCTGGTGCCCAGCCCGCGGAACGCCTCGTCGCGCATGTGCAGGATGCGCTCGGTGAGGTTGCGCCGGCTGGCGACCGTGAAGTCCCACGCCAGGTACAGGCCGTCGGTGCCGACGCCGGCCGCGTCGAGCGCCGCCAGCGCCCGCTGGGCGTACTGCCACCGGCGGTGCAACGCCGGGTCGGGCGGCGGCACCGGCGCCATCAGCGCGGCGAACGTCGGCTCCGGTGCGAGCGGGCCGCCCGCCCCGTCGCGCAGGTCGCGGAGCGCGACCACGTAGCGGGTGCCCTCGTCCAGGTTGCGCGCCGGCCGGACGATCAGCGCCTGCCGGTCCGGTGACGTGGCGTTGGCGTCGACCTCCGCCCAGTACGGGTGCCGCTCCCCGGTGCGGGTGTTGACCAGGACGATCGGGGCGTCCGCGGCCAGGGAGCGTCCGATGTCGGTCACCGGCGCGGCCCCGGTGCGCACCAGGTCCAGGCCGGGAACGTGGGTCAGGAGCATCGACCCCGGGGAGAACCCGTCGTTGCGGTTCCACTCCCCCGGGTTGATCGGCACGCCCAAGACGTTGCGGGGCATGGCATCGCGGTCGAGGCTGACCCGGATGCCGGTGGCCGTTCTCGGGTCCGGCACGGTGAAGTAGTCGCTGGGGAACGGCAGCAGGCACGCCGCAGGGTCGACCGGATCACACCCACTGTCCACTGTGGACGGTTCTGTTGCCTGGACGGCCATCGGCCGGGCGGTCGCCTGTTGAGCCGCCGCAGGCAGGGCGAACGACACCGCCAGCACGGACGCGACCGCCAGGCAACGGGTGAACGATCGGCGACCCACGGCGCTCTCCCTCGACTCCTGGAACCGGGGTCATCGACTGTAGTCACCACCTAACCCACTGTCATCCCGCCAGGTGGGCCATCGGCGGCAGGTTGCTGTCAGTGGCTGTTCTCGCCCACCGGCGCCGCGGATCGGTTCGGGTGCGGCACGATGCGACGGTGACGCGACCGGCGACGGCGCCGCCGACCTGGCAGCAGTGCCGAGTGGCGGCCGAATCGTTGCGCGCCACCGAGTACGGCCGCACCGCGGTCGACACCGCTCGCGGCCGGGCACCGTTCGGATTCCACCGGGGCAGGTCGCCGCTGACCATGATGCTGTACGCGGCCGGCCTGAACGGGCGGTTGGTCTGGCACTCGCCGCACTGCTTCGCGGTACTCGATCCACCGGCCGACGAACGCACCTTCGTCAGCGGCGGCCCACGCGCCCAGCGGATGACCAGGATGGACGCGTGGTGGGACCGCGCGGTCCACTACGGACCGGTTGTTCTCATCTTCTTCGTACTGGCACCGGTGGTGGGCATCGCGGTGCCCAGGCAGTACCACCCGGTCGCGGTTGGGGTGCTCGCGATCCTCGTGACGGTCTATCTCGGCGCGGGTGTGATCCCGCTGCTGGCGCGGTACCTCCGCGCGTTCTTCCGGTCGTTCGAGGGCAGGACGACCGTCCAGGAGGAGTTCACCTCCAATCTCCTCGGTCGGCACTGGTCCGTGCTGCTGTGCCACGTCCGAGATCCCAGGTACGCCGAACCGCTCCTCGCCGAGACCCTGGGACGGGTCGCGGTCCTCGACACGCGACTGCCCCGCGCCGAGGACGACGACAGCCTCCTGCTGTGCCGCGAGGCCGCCATCACGTCGGCGGCCGGCCGGCACGGCGTGGCCGCCGCCGACAACACCACGCGGCTGCCCGGGCGTCGCGACGGAATGTTCGTCGTGCACGAACCGGGCCGGTACCGGACCCCCGATCCCGTCGTCGCCAAGCCACCGGCCGGGTCGACGCTGTTGCTGCTCGCGACGCCGCTGCTGCCGCTGCTCATGGCCCAGCCGGTCGCGGAGGCCGAGGCCGCGGCGTGCGCGGAGACGTCGTGTGACGGCCGACCGGACAGCTTCCGTGAGGCGCTGTGGTGGCTGGTCGGCCGGGCGCTGCTGTTCGGCGACCTCGGTGACACGGCACCGGTCACCACGACCGCGAACTTCTTCGGCTTCCTCGGCACCCTGGTCGGCGTCGCGTGGATCGCGCTGGTCGTCAGCGCGTCGGTCAGGTACACGCGCTACCGCAGGCAGGCGATCGCGGCCGGGCTGGAGACGTACGAGGCCACCATGACCGAGGCGGCGCGGGCCGCGTTCGGGGGCGTGTTCGTCAACTACCGGCGTGGCAGCCACAACGTCGCGGTCGCCTCGATCCGGCGTGAGTTGGGCGCGCGCTTCGGTGTGGACAAGGTGTTCTTCGACATCGCGTCGATGCTGGCCGGCACCCGCTACCCGGACGAACTGCGCAGCGGGCTGCGCGACGCACGCGTGCTGGTCGCGGTCATCCACGCCACCTGGGAGGCCGACCTGCGGCCGAACACGCCGAACCTGGACTGGGTGCAGTACGAGATCGAGGTCGCGCTGAGCACCGGCAAGGTCGTCATCCCGGTGTTGCTGGACGGCGCCGAGCTGCCCCGGTGGGAGGACCTGCCGGCGCCCATCCGCGACCTCGTGCGCCGCCAGGCCCGCCGGCTGCGGTGGGACTCCTTCGACGACGACCTGCACGCCCTCGTCGTCGAGGTGGAACGCGCGGCCAAGCGGTCGGGTTAGCGCGGTCCGTCCCGCACCCGCGTGGTTAAGCTAGGTGACCGTGCGTGATCTGAGGGCGCTGCCCAAGACACAGCTCCACCTGCACCTCACCGGGTCGATGCGCCCGGCCACGTTGCGCGAGCTGGCCTGGCGCCACGGGATCCCGGTGCCACCGCCGATCGACGGCACCACGGTCCGCACCTGGGCCGACTTCCAGGGCCGGTACGACGCGGCGCGGGCCGCGGTGCGCACCGGTGCCGACATCACCAGGATCGTCGCGGAGGCCGCGCTCGACGACGCGGCGGACGGCTGCGGGTGGCTGGAGATCCAGGTCGACCCGACGTCGTACGCGCCGCTGTTCGGCGGCCCGCGGGGCGCGCTGGAGGCGGTGCTCACCGCCGCGGCGATGAGCACCGTGCCGACAGGGGTGATCGTGGCATCCAGCTGGGCCCGCCCGGCCGAGCACGCCACCCTGCTCGCCCACCTGGCCGCCGAGTACGCGGGCGCCGGTGTCGTCGGGTTCGGGCTGTCCAACGACGAGCGCCTCGGCCGCGTCGCCGACTTCGCCCCCGCGTTCGCGGTGGCGGCCGACGCCGGCCTGCTCGGCACCCCGCACTCCGGGTTCTACACCGGGCCGGAGCACGTCCGCGACTGCGTCCGACACCTGCGTCCGGCCAGGATCGGGCACGGCACCGCGGCGGCCACCGACCCGGCGACCCTCGACCTGCTGGCCCGGCAAGGGATCGCGCTGGAGATCTGCCCGACCTCCTACCCGCCGTTCGGCGTGCACGACCTGCCGTCGGTGCCGGTGGCGCGGCTGCTGGCCGCCGGGGTTCCGGTGACGCTCGCCAGCGACGATCCGCTGTTGTTCGGCGTCGGGCTGGCCGGCCAGTACCGCATCTGCCGCGACGTGCTCGGCCTGACCGACCGTCAGCTTGCGGACGTCGCGGAGCACGGTGTCCGGTCGTCGGCGGCGCCGCCCGAGGTCAGGGCGGCCCTGTTCGCGGGCATCGCGGGGTGGCTCGGAGCACCCCTCTAGGCGCCGCTGAACACCCTGACCGCCCGTGATCGGCGGGGTTCCGGCGTGACGCGTTCGACAGCGAGGCCGGCCCGCCCGGTGCTTATGCTGATCACGATGACCGCCGCAGAGGGCTCCGTGGCCGGCCGGTGACCGCCGACCGGAGCCCGCGCCGTGAGTTCGTGCGGTTCCTGGTCGTGGTGTACGGCCCGACGCTGCTGTTCGCGGTCGGCCAGGGCGCGGTCCTGCCGGTGATCGCGCTGTCGGCGCGCGAGCTGGGCGCGTCCATCGGGGTGGCCGGACTGGTGGTGGCGCTCACCGGCATCGGGCAGATCGTCGGCGACGTACCGGCCGGCGCGCTCGCCGACCGGCTCGGCGAGCGCTGGGCGATGATCGTGTCGGTGTTCGCGACGGCGGTCGCGCTCGGCGGCTGCGTGGTGGCGCCGTCGGTGCTGGTGCTCGGCGCGTGCATCCTCATCACCGGCATCGCCGGAGCCGTGTTCAGCCTGGCCAGGCAGACCTATCTGACGGACATGCTGCCCGCGAACGCCCGCGGCCGCGGCATGTCCACGCTCGGTGGGTCACACCGGATCGGCCTGGCCATCGGGCCGTTCATCGGGGCGTGGGCCGTCGGCCCGATGGGCACCGACGGCGCGTACCTGGTGCACCTGGTGGCCGCCGCCGCGACGCTGGGGCTGCTGTGGTTCCTCCCCGACCTGCCGGCGACCGACACCCCGGTCGACCCCAACGGACCGGCGACCGTGTGGAGCGTGTTCCGCGCGCACCGGCGGGTGCTCGCGACCGTCGGGGTGGCCGCCCTGCTGGTCGGGGCCGCCCGCGCCGCCCGCATCACCGTGATCCCGCTGTGGTGCGAGCACGCCGGCCTCGACGTGGCGCAGACCAGCCTGGTCGCGGGCGTCGCCGGGCTCGTGGAGATCGTGCTGTTCTACCCGGCCGGCGCGCTCATGGACCGGATGGGCCGTGCCGGGGTCGGCGCCGTGTCGATGCTGGTGGTCGCCGCCGGGCTGGCCGTGCTGCCGCTGACCCACACCATCGCCACCATCACCGTCGCCGCCGCGCTCGTCGGCCTGGGCAACGGCCTGAGCTCCGGGCTGGTCCTCACCCTCGGTGCGGACGTGGCGCCGGTGCACTCCAAGTCACTGTTCTTCGGCGGGTGGCGCCTGATCGCGGACATCGGGGTGGCGGCCGGCCCGCTGGCGGTCGGCGTCGTCGCGACGGTCGCGCCGCTGGCGGTGGCCTGCGCCGCGTCGGCCGCGCTCGGCGTCGCGGCGGCGGGGACGGTGTGGCGCTGGGCCCCACGTCGCCTGGCCTGAACGCACGTCGTGGGATTGGGATGGCGGGCCCCGACCCGACGACGGGGTGCGGGAGCCAGGCCGGGGCCCGCCGCTGGAACACGAGCCGAAGGCCGATGAGGAGGGTCATCCGCCTCGGCTCGCGCCGTTCTTCGAAATCGAGCGAATACCGAACAGGAGCAGTGGCTGCCGTCACCGTGCCGTCGTTGGTAACCGCTTGTCATCGATTCCGACCAATTTCGACCACGGCTCTCCGCCGTCCGTGTGGCCGGAGCTACCGTTGGCGCTTCGGACAGTCACCGATCAGTAGGGTGAGCGCGCGCATGCTGCCTGCGACCGACGGCCGGACGAGCGAGCCTCCCCACCCGCACGGGGTACGCACGTTCGACGAGCTGGCCGCCCGGCTGCGCCTGCTCCGGGCCTGGGCCGGGCTCGGCTACCACGAGGTCCACCGCCGCGTCGTCACCCTCCGTCGGCCACGGCGCACCCCGGAACGGCTCGTCTACAACACGGTCTACCGGTGCTTCCAGCCCGGCCGCAGCCGGCTGGACGTGGAGCTGGTCGTCGACATCGCCCGGGTGCTGCTCGGTGACGACACCCTGGCCGCCCAGTGGCGCGCCGCGCACCAGGTGATCACCGGCCTCGCGACCGAGGCGGAGATCGTCAGCGTCGCGTGGACCCTGCCGGACGATCCGGCCGAGTTCACCGGACGACGCGCCGAGCTGGACCACGCCATCGAGGCCGCCGGCGGCAGCGGCGTCCTGGCGATCACCGGGATGGCCGGCGTCGGCAAGACCCGGCTCGCGATCCACGCCGGCCGGCACCTGCTGCGACGAGGCCACTTCACCGACCTGCAGGTGTGGGTGAACCTGCGCGGCCACGACCCCGACCGCCCGGCGGCCGACCCCGCGGCCGTCCTCGGCGCGATCCTGCGC
>Ga0190272_10000382_pt1 | contig 24223 bp, 30 predicted proteins | sample Popmic504T_FD_133746 | JGI IMG/M metagenome (GOLD analysis project Ga0190272, IMG submission 133746) | Populus adjacent soil microbial communities from riparian zone of Shoshone River, Wyoming, USA - 504 T | ecosystem: Environmental > Terrestrial > Soil > Riparian zone | place: USA: Wyoming... | reverse complement strand
GTCGAACAGGATGAACAGCATCGCGATCAGGTAGAAGCTGATTCCGAAGCGGAAGCTCTTCTGAACGTCCGACGGCAGGCCACACTCGTAGGGCTCGCTCTTGGTCTTGTTCGGCCGCCGCGGGCCGAGCGCGCCGTTGGCGAGCGTGAAGACGATGCCGACGGCGATTCCGAGGGCGAGGAAGACGAGGGCGGGGAGGTAGGCGCTGAGCACTGGGGCACGGATGTATAACGAGGTTTGTGCGGACTTGCTACATAGTGCGAAAGGGCTCTAGCTGACGTCGATACACATGGTGGTTGGGATCGCGGTGCTGGCGACCAATGGGGCAGCTGGCGTGTGGGGCGCCGTGGCCTGGCTGCGCAAGGACCCGTCGGTCTGGTTCTGGTACCTGCTGCGCGTCGCCCAGGCGTCGGTGGTGGTCCAGGCGCTGATCGGCTTCGGCCTTCTGGCTCAGGGCCTGCGCGCGCCCGACAGCCTGCACGCCCTCTACGGCTTCGCTCCGCTGGCGATCACGCTGTTCAGCGAGGGGATGCGTGTCGGCGTCGCCCAGCGCGAGCTCGAGGGCGTCGACATCGACGGCATCGAGCGGGCCGAGCAGATCGTGATCGCTCGCCGCGTCGCGCTTGCGGAGATGGGCGTGATGACGATCGGCGTCCTGATGATCCTGACGCTCGCTTTGCGCGCATACCAAACCGGTTCCTGAGCAATTTTCGGGCGCCCCGTAACTCCTGGCCCGATGGTTCGTTAGCTGGATCAATGGGAAAGCTTGCCTCTACGCCGCCCGATCTCGTGTTCGAGGAGCAATCGATGACTATCGACGCCGATCCCGAGCGCCTTGGCGAGGCGCGTGAGTGGGCGCACCGCGCCGCCAGCCAAGCGGGGCTGGACGAGTCCGACTGCTACCAGGTCAAGTTGGCGGTCAGCGAGGTCGTCGCCAACGCGATCCAGCACGGATCGAAGAACAGCGGCGACCGGATCGGCATCGCCGCCTTCGAGGCCGACGGCTCGCTGATCTTCGAAGTGCGCGACAACGGCACCTTCGTCGCTCCGCTGAACCGCGCCACGATCGACGACGAGAGCGGCCGCGGCCTCGAGCTCGTGACGCTGATGATGGACGAGGTGCACATCAGCTCGACCGGCGAGGGCAGCCTGCTGCGCTTCTCGAAGTCGCTTGGGTGAGGGTTCGCTGACCAAGCTCAGCGCGGACGCAGGGAGGGCATAGGCCGGGTGCGCCATGCCCGACCGAGGACAAAGCTGAGCGCTGGTCAGCGAACCCTCAGGGTCCCGTGCATGCCCTTCTCGTCGTGGTCGGCGACGGTGCAGATGAAGCGATAGTCGCCCGGCGGGAGGTCGACGGTCAGGCCGCGCTCCTGGCCGGCCGGGAAGCTGCGCAGGCGGCCGACGACGTTGTCGCCGTCGAGGATCTCGATGTTGTGGGCGAGCGTGCCGATGTTGTCGAGATCGATGCGCTGGGCGGCGCCTTTGGCCGGCGCGCCCTCGATCGTCACGCGGTTGGGAGAGAAGAAGTACTCCTCGGCGTCGACGGTCAGCGGCTGCCCGGCGGCGACCGTCGCGGGCAGGTCCGGCGGTTCCTCCGAGCCGCCGCATCCGGTCAGTCCGAGCAGCGCTCCGGCGAGGCAGAGGGTCCGTCCGAAGGGCATCGTCATGGGGCGGCGGATACTATGCGCCCGCCGTGACGCGCCCCACCACTCGCATTCGCGCCCGCAGAGGCCTCTACGCAGTTGCCGTCGCCGCCCTTCTGGGCGTCTCCGGCTGCGCCCAGGGCGAGATCGACGTCAATCAGGCGAACCAAGCGGGTGCGGTGCTCTTCAACGAGCGCTGCTCCGGTTGTCACACGCTCGATCGCGCGAACTCCTACGGCTCGAAGCCCGAGGGGCAGCTCGCCGGCGGCGAGCGCACCAACGGTCCGAACTTCAACGTCCGCAAGGTCAGCAAGGACGACGCGCTGTTCGCGATCCGCAACGGCGGCTTCTCCGGCGCGATCATGCCGGCGAACATCGTGATGGGCGAGGACGCTGAGAAGGTCGCCGACTTCCTCGACAAGTACTCCGGCGCGGACGCCGGCGAGGGTACCGACGTCCAGTCGTCCGGCCAGCAGGCCGACTGATGGCCGCGCTCGTGGCCACCGCCGGCCGGCCGAAGCACTAGGCCCGGAGCCGGGATGCTCGACCTCAAGGCGATCCGCTCCGCTCCCGGCGAGGCGCGGACGGCGCTCGCGCGCCGCGGCGACGGCTCCGACGAGCGGCTGGCGCGGGTGCTGGAGCTCGACGAGCGGCGGCGGGCGATCCTGCCCGAGCTGGAGGGGTTGCGCGCCGAGAAGAACGCGGCGAGCAAGCAGATCGGCGAGCTGCAGCGCAGTGGCGGCGACGCCTCCGAGGCGATCGCGGCGGTCAAGGCGGTCGGCGAGCGCCAGAAGGAGCTCGACGTCGAGCTGAAGGGGGCCGAGGAAGAGCTGGAGGGGGCGCTGGCGTCGCTGCCGAACCTGCCGGACCCCGATGCGGCCGACTCCGACACGGTGGTGCGCGAGGTCGGTGAGGCGGGCGCGACGGGTCGCGACCACCTCGAGCTGCTCGGCGACATGGTCGACCTCGAGGCCGGCGCGCGCGTCGCCGGCTCGCGCTTCGCCTACTTGAAGGGCGACCTGGTCTTCCTCGAGCTGGCGCTCGTGCGCTGGGCGCTCGGGCTGCTCGGGGAAAAGGGCTTCGTCCCCGTCGCGCCGCCGGTGCTGGTGCGCGAGGAGGCGCTCTACGGGACCGGCTTCCTGCCCGACACCGAGGACCAGATCTACCGCGTCCCCGACGACGACCTCTACCTGACCGGAACCTCCGAGGTGCCGCTCGCGGGATTGCACATGGGCGAGATCCTCGAGGACGCCGACGTTCCCGCCCGCTACGCCGGCTTCTCGACCTGCTTCCGCCGCGAGGCCGGCGCCGCCGGCCGCGACACGCGCGGGATCTTCCGCGTCCACCAGTTCGACAAGGTCGAGATGTTCGCGTTCGTGCGGCCGGAGGAGTCGGCCGCGGAGCACGAGCGACTGCTGGCGATCGAGGAGGAGATCATGGTCGCGCTGGGGATCCCCTACCGCGTCGTGAACATCGCCGTCGCCGACCTCGGCGCCTCGGCCGCGAAGAAGTTCGACATCGAGGCGTGGCTGCCCGGCCAGGAGCGCTACCGCGAGCTGACCTCGTGCTCGAACACGACCGACTACCAGGCGCGTCGTCTCGACGCGCGCTACCGCGGCCCCGACGGGCCGCGCCACCTCCACACGCTCAACGGCACCGCCGTCGCGGTCGGCCGTACGATCATCGCGCTGGTCGAGAACGGCCAGCAGTCCGACGGCAGCATCGAGCTGCCGCCGGTCCTGGGCCAGTTCGGCGCCCCAGCGCGGCTCGAGCCCGCCGGTTCCTAACCCGCCCGGCGCAGTTTGCGGCCGTCTCTCGGCGGGTAGCTCAGCGGGCATCCACCGAGGAGGACTCGAATGCTCATCGCCGCGATCATCGTCGTCTGCGTAATCCTGCTGATCCTGGCCTTCCTGGCCCCGCGCCTCTCCCAGCACCCGCAGCGCGGCGTCAGCAAGACGCTCGGCGTTGGCGAGCAGGCCGGCGGCTCACTGCCCGGCAAGCTGGGCGAGTGGGCGCGCAAGCCGTTCTCGTCGTCGCGCAAGGCGACGAACAAGAGCGCGGCCGCCGGTCGCAAGGGCCGCGGCAAGATGCCTACTTGAGGAGCGGCTAAGCGGCGGCTGCGCTGCTGCCGGCGGCGAACTCGTCGAGCCCTGCGCGCGCCTTCTTGCGTGTCGCGTTGCGCAGGATCGGCGTCCAGCCGAGCAGCAGGCCGGGGGTGCCGAGCGCCTGCTTCGACCACTTGTGGAAGTCGAAGTCGTCCTTGTGCTCGGCGATCAGCCCGTCGCGGAAGCGGAACTTCGCCTGGACGTCGTTGACCACTGGCCGTCCGGTCTGGGTGAACGTGTAGGTCGCGATCCAGTGCGCGCTGCCGGTCGTGTCGTCGGCCTCGTGCTCGCGCAGCTCGATCTTCAGGTCGGTCGCGCGCGAGGTCAGCATCCGCCACATGTCGCCCGGCTCCTTGCCGGTCAGGCCGGGGAACACGGGGTCGTCGAAGCGCGCGTCCGCCGTGTAGCAGGCGGCCATAGCGTCGCCGTCCTTGCGGTCGAAGGCGGCGTAGAACCGCTGGATCAGCTCATCGTTCGGATTGGGCATCGGACGAGCCTAACCCAGCGGTCTTGAAAACAGGTTGCACAACTGGCTGACGCCACTCGTCGGAGAGGTCCGACGGAGACCCCTGAAGTCGGCAACGGAATCGGTGGGTCAGGGCAGCGTGCCGGGCGGGGCGAGCCAGATCGATTCGAACTCCATGACCTGGGCGAGCTTGTCGTAGTCGTGGTCGTAGTGGATGACTGCGGCGCCAGCCTCTTGGGCGGCGGCTGCGAGCAGGTAGTCGACGATCGGGATGCGATGCGTGCCGGCTGAGCGGTGGGCGAGCGTGCTCATCGCCTCCTCGGCGGCGTGCAGGACCGAGACCGACAGCGGCGCAGGTCGAAGGGCGGAGAGCTGTTCGGCGAGGGTGTCGAAGCTCTTTCCGTCGCGTGCGCTGAAGAGGATCTCGAGGCGCACGGCCGGCGAGATCCGCAGGCGGTCGGTGCGCACGGCCCGCTTCCACTCCTCGCGGACGTTGGGGTGGTGAGCACGGGTGAAGGCCGAGGTGTCGACGACGAGCGGGAGCTTGCCCCAGCCCGCGTCGCTAGCGGGCGGGCCAGGCAAGCTGCTTGCTCTCGCGCAGGACGTCCCAGTCGACGCCTGCGGCCGCTGGGTCGTCGAAGGTCTCGGCCAGCGAATCGAGTAGCGCGCGGCGCTCGGGCTCGCCGCGCGGTGCGCTGGCGAGGCTCTGTGCCCCGACGATCGCCAGCTCACGAATCTGCTGCGAGCGAGGGAGCCCGCTCGGGAGGTGCGGCGCGGCGGTACGCAGAGCGCTCGTCAGCTCGGGATCCTCGGTGACCTGGATGCGATGATGGCGGGTCGGCACCCGTTTAGTGTACCACTTGGTACCACCGCATTTCGGATGCACCATCGAAGACTGGGCGCCGGTTATAGGCTGATTGCACCCCACGGAGGGGTGGCAGAGCGGTTGAATGCACCGGTCTTGAAAACCGGAGTGGGCGCAAGTCCACCGCGGGTTCGAATCCCGCCCCCTCCGCTAACGACGCCAGTTCGTCGCTGGAGTGGACGGCGCGATGTATGGACTGCCTTCGCCATGACAATATGCTATCTCTTGTAGAGGTGCTGGTGGGTAGACGCTCGGGACCAGGTGCCTTAGCCTGGATCCATGCGGACCTGGGATTTGGATGGGCTGGGGTTGGAGGCGCGGAGGCCGGAGATCCTTTCGTCTGGGGATGCGGCGCGGGTGATTGTTCTGGTGCTGCCGGCTGGGGAGCGGTTGCAGGACCATGAGGTGCACGAGCGGGCCTGGCTGGTGGTGCTCGAGGGGGAGATCGAGATCGAGGCGGATGGGGAGTCGGTCGGCGGTAGGCGTGGGTTGGTCGCCGAGTTTGGGCCGCAGGAGCGGCATGAGGTGCGGGCGACCGCGGATGCGCGGCTGTTGCTGGTGTTGGCGCCGTGGCCGGGCGATGGGCATCCGGGGGCGATGACGCTCGACGAGAAGGCGCATGCGCGCGAGCGGGCGCGGGACCGGGCGGGGTCGAGCTAGCTCTCGAGGAGGTGGCGACGGAGGAAGGCGATCTCGTCGACGACGACGGACTCGTGCGCCGGGCCGTCGTAGATGTCGAAGTGGTCGACGCCGGGGTAGGTGCAGAGCTCGCCGTGTGGGGCGGCGCGGGCCGCCTTGATCGCGGGGCCGGGGGCGGCGACCCGGTCGGCCTCGCCGACGCAGACGAGCCAGGGGCAGTGGAGCGTCGCCGCGTGGCGGGCCGGGCGGTAGGGGCGGCCGAGCAGCCAGCGGGCGGAGACGCGGTTGCGCCAGCGGGAGTCCTCGCCGGTGGCGACGATGTGGAGCCAGCCGGCCTCGCTGTCGGGCGCGTTGATGAAGGCGGCCTCGTCGGGTTGGCCGACGGCGGGCAGGTGCTTGCCGAGCAGGGCGGCGAGCAACATCGTGGCCTTGACGCGCGAGGACGATCGATGCGACTGGCGTAGGAGGTCGAGGAACGGGACCTGACTGATCGCGGCGGCGACACCCAGATCTTCAGCCGCCGCAGCCAGCGCGTTGCCGCCGCCCATGGATGAGCCGAACGTGACCAGTCGTGCCGAATCGATGTCTGGCAGCGAGCGGGCGAAGGCGATCGCGGCACGCCAGTCCTCGAGCTGACGGCGGGGCTCGAAGAGGTCTGGCTCGCCGCCGCTGTCGCCGAAGCCGCGGTGGTCGAAGACGAGTGCGGCGCAGCCGGCCGCCGCGAAGCGCTCGGCGAAGGATCCAAGCCGGTCGCGGCGCGTGCCGGACAGGCCGTGGGCCATGACGACGATCGGAGTCGAGGCCGCGTCGCTCGCCGCCGGGTACAGCCAAGCGGCGCAGGAGTCGGCGCCCGAAGGGAAGCGAAGCTCTTGACGGTCCATTCCAACTCAACGGACGGTGGCGCTGGATTGTGAGATCGCATAGCGCGCATCCGGAGACGCGGGGGTGGTGCGTACACCACCGTTTACACCGGCTCGCCTCCTTGAACCGTTGATCGTGCAACGAAAGTCTGTGAGCTGCCCGGCTGGCGGTCGGGCCGTCCGCAAATGCCCGACTCGCTCTCCACTTCCGTCGCAATGCCCGTCGCTCTGCCGAGTGGCTCGCGCAGCCTGCGCTTGGTGCCCGATGACGACGTGCTGTTGCAGCGGGCGGCCGAGGCGGCGGTCGAGCTGGCGGGTGCGCTGCTGCGGCGCGGTGAGGCCGCCGCCGCACGCGATCTGCTCGACGGCGCCGGCCAGGCCGCGAACGCGCTGCCCGACGTGCCGGCCCTGCGCGCGGCGATCGACGCGGCTTGGGGCAAGGCCGACGACATCGCCGCCGGTGCGCTCGATGACGCCGGTGCGCTGACGCTCGCCGAGCTGCGCGTGCTGCGCTTCCTGCCGAGCTACCTCACGCTCGGGCAGATCGCCGCCCGGCTCCAGGTCTCGACCAACACGGTCAAGACGCAGGCCCATGCCGTCTACCGCAAGCTGGGCGTGTCGTCGCGCTCCGGCGCAGTCGAGCGTGCAGCGGCGATCGGGCTGGTCGACGGCTGGCCCGCGCGGCTGAGCGGATGCGCTTGAGTACGCGCATGGCAGCAGGCGACAGCGTTGCACCGGCGGACAAGGGGCGCGCCGCGCGGGCGGAGACGCCGCGCTCCGCCCACGGCGACTGGCAGCCGGCGTCGGACCGTGCGAATCCGGTCGAGGTGCTCGTCGAGCAGGCGATCACGCGCGTGCCCGAGCTGGTGCCGATCCGCTACGGCCGGATGCTCGTGTCGCCGTTCGCCTTCTTCCGCGGCGCGGCCGCCGTGATGGCCGCCGACCTCGCCACGACGCCGACCACCGGGTTGACGGTCCAGCTCTGCGGCGACGCCCACATCGCCAACTTCGGCGGCTTCGCGGCGCCCGACCGGCGGATGGTCTTCGACCTCAACGACTTCGACGAGACGCTGCCAGGGCCGTGGGAGTGGGACGTCAAGCGGATGGCGGCCAGCGTCGAGATCGCCGGCCGCGACCGCGGCCAGTCGCCCGAGCGCCGTGCGGCGGCGGTCCAGGGAACGGTCCAGGAATACCGCACGGCGATGCGGATGTTCGCCGAGGAGGGCAACCTCGACGTCTGGTACGCGCGGATGGACCTACAGGGCCTCCAGGACCGCTTCGGGGCCGACGTCGAGCAGGAGGACGCGGCGCGGGTCGAGCGCAAGGTCGCCAAGGCCCACCGCAAGAACAGCCTGCGCGCGCTGACGAAGCTGACCCGCCGCGTCGGTGGCCGGCTGCGCTTCGTCAGCGAGCCGCCGCTGCTGGTGCCGATCGAGGAGCTGGTGCCGCCAGACGAGGCCCACGACGAGGTCGAGCACGTCGGCGCGCTGGTCGCCAGCTACGCCGACAGCCTCGCCGCCGACCGTCGCCACCTGCTCGAGAGCTACCGCTACGTCCACCTCGCGCGCAAGGTCGTCGGAGTCGGCAGCGTCGGCACGCGCGCCTGGGTGATCCTGCTCGAGGGGCGTGACGGCAACGACCCGCTCGTGCTCCAGGCGAAGGAGGCGGTGGCGTCGGTGCTCGAGCCGTTCGTCGGCACGAGCGCCTACTCGCGCCACGGCCAGCGCGTCGTCGAGGGCCAGCGGCTGATGCAGGCCGCGAGCGACATCTTCCTCGGCTGGGACACCGTCAAGAGCCTCGACGGCAAGCCGCGCGACTACTACATCCGCCAGCTCTGGGACGGCAAGCTGTCCGGCGACCTGACGCGGATGACCGACAGCGGCTTCGCCGCCTACGGGCGCAGCTGCGGGTGGTCGCTCGCCCGCGCCCACGCGCGCAGCGGCGACCGCGGCGCGATCGCCGCCTACCTCGGCTCCGGCCGCTCCTTCGACAAGGCGCTCGTCCGCTTCGCCAGCGCCTATTCCGACCAGAACGAGCTCGACCACCATGCGCTGGCCGAGGCGGTGGCTGCCGGCACGGTCGTCGCCGAGCAGGGCCTCTGAGCGGTGCGCTCGGTGACGTACGGGCAGGGGGTGCGCTGGGAGCCGGTCGCGCCAAAGCTTCGGTTGGGCCGGCTGCTGATCGCCTGGATCGTCGGCGCGGTCTCGCTCGGCTTCGCCGCCTGGGTGGTCCCGGGCGTCGAGCTGAAGGGGGCGCTCGCGGCGCTGCTCGTCGTGCTCGCGATCGGGATCGTCAACGCGGTCCTGCCGCCGCTGCTCGCCGCGCTGCGGCTGCCGTTCACGTTGGTGCTCGGCTTCCTGCTGGTGCTGTTCGCCGACGCCGGCGCGTTGCTGCTCGCCGCTGACCTGCTGCCCGACGACATCCGCGTCGACTCGTTCGGCGACGCGCTGCTGGCGGCGCTGGTGATGGCGGTCGCGAGCATCGTCCTGCAGGTCGTGCTCGGCACCAACGACGACGACGAGTACTCGCTGCGCGTCACCCAGCGGATCGCCCGCCGGCTCGGCCCGGTCGAGGCGACCGACGCCGCCGGGATCGTCTTCCTCGAGATCGACGGGCTCGCACTGCCGGTGCTGCGTCGCGCGCTCAGCGACGGCAGCGCCCCGACGATGGCGAGCTGGATCGCCGACCACGGCTACCGACTGACCGAGTGGGAGACCGACCTGTCGTCACAGACTGGTGCCAGCCAGGCGGCGCTGCTGCTCGGCTCGAACGACGACATCCCGGCCTTTCGCTGGGTCGAGAAGGAGAACGGGCGGCTGATCGAGTGCTCGTCGCCGTCGGACTGCGCGGAGATCGAGGCGCGCCACTCGACCGGCGAGGGCCTGCTCGCCGAGGGCGGCGCGTCGCGCGGCAACCTGCTGTCCGGCGACGCCGAGGAGACGATCCTGACCGTCAGCCGCACCGACGCCGAGAAGCGCGCCAACCCCGGCTACCGCGCCTTCCTCGCGAACGGCTTCAACGTCACGCGCGCGCTCGTCCTGTTCGGCTGGGAGATCGTGCTCGAGCTGAGCGCGGCCGCCCGCGCGCGACGTCGCGACGTCCGTCCGCGCGGCCACCGCGGCGGCATCTACCCGCTGATGCGCGCGGCGATGTGCGTGATGGTGCGCGACCTGGTCGTCTTCGGCGTGCTGACCGACATGATGCGCGGCCGCCCCGCCATCTACGCGACGTTCGCGAGCTACGACGAGGTCGCCCACCACTCCGGGCTCGAGCGCGCGGACACGCTCGAGGCGCTGCGCAAGCTCGACCAGCAGTTCGCGCGGATCGAGCGGGCGCGCCGCCACGCGCCGCGGCCCTACGAGATCGTCGTGCTCTCCGACCACGGCCAGACCCAGGGCGCCACCTTCCTGCAACGCAATGGCTACGGGCTCGAGGATCTCGTCGAGCGGTCGCTGTCGCCGGGCGCGAGCGTGACCGCGGTCGCCGACGGTGACGAGCAGGCCAACGCGGTCGGCCGCGCGGTCGACGAGGCGACCGGCCGCCGGAAGCGCAAGCCCGACCGCCACGACGTCTCCGGCCGCCAGGCGGTGGTGCTCGGATCCGGCAACCTCGGCCTGATCTACCTGATGGAGGAGCAGCGGCGGATGACCCTGGAGGAGATCGAAGCGCGCCACCCGAAGCTGATCCCGGCGCTGCGCGAGCACCCGCACGTCGGCTGGCTGCTGGTGCGCTCGGAGAGCGAGGGCGCGCTCGTCCTCGGCGGCAACGGCACGCGCTATCTCGATGGCGACCGCGTCGAAGGCGATGATCCGCTGATGCACTTCTCGCCCCACGCCGCCGAGCACCTGAAGCGGACCGATGGCTTCGCCCACGTCCCGGACATCGCCGTCGGCAGCTTCTACGACCCAGACCTTCAGGAGGGCTGCGCGTTCGAGGAGCTGATCTCCTTCCACGGCGGGCTCGGCGGGCCGCAGACGCAGCCGTTCATCCTGCACCCGGAGCGGCTGCGCGTGCCGGACGAGCCGCTGATCGGCGCGGCCGCGGTCCACCACGTGCTGAAGCGCTGGCGGCGCGAGCTGAACGAGCCGACGGCGCTCGACGCGGCGGTGGCGCGGTGATCCGCGGCCGGCTGCACCGCAAGCAGGGCGAGCCGGGTCAGCCCGACGAGCAGGTCGTCGAGTTCGACGCCACCCAGCTCTCCGGCGTCTTCGCGCTGCCGGACTGGCTGCGCAGCGTCGGCATGATGTCGTGGCTGGTCACCGGCGTGATCGTGCTGCTGCTCGGCCTCGTCTGGCTGCTGTCGCTGGCGAGCACGATCGTGATGCCGCTGATCGCGGCGGGGATCGTCGCGGCGGTCGGCTCGCCGATCGTGCGCTGGCTGAACGGGCACGGCGTGCCACGCGCCGCCGGGGCGGGACTGCTGTTGCTGGGGATCATCCTGATCGGCGTCTTCATGACGGTCCTGATCATCGGCGGCATCGCCAGCGAGGCCGGTTCCGTCAGCGGTCATCTGAAGGACGCCGAGAGCACGATTGCCGGCTGGCTCCAGGACCTGGGCATCGACACCAGCCAGGCCACCAAGAGCGCACACGACGCCGGCACGGGCGGCAGCGCCGCTTTCAAGGAGCTGCTGGGCGGGGTGGCGAAGGGAATCGAGGGTCTGACGTCGCTGGTCTTCTTTCTCGCGCTGACGACGCTGAGCTTGTTCTTCCTGCTCAAGGACGGGCCGACGATCCGCGGCTGGGTCGAGCGCCAGCTGCCGCTCCCGCTGCCCGTCGCGGAGGCCGCGACCAGGCGCATCCTCCAGTCGCTGCGCGGCTACTTCGTCGGCGTGACGGTCGTCGCCGCCTACAGCTCGGTCGTCGTCGGAATCGGCGCGCTGATCATCGGCGTGCCGCTGATCGGGACGATCGTCGCGGTGACGTTCATCGGCGGCTTCATTCCGTATATCGGGGCTTGGAGCGCGGGGATCTTCGCCGTCCTGATCGCCCTCGGCGGCGGCGGTCCCGAGGAGGCGGCCGCGATGGGCGTCCTCCAGCTGCTCGCCAACGGCATCCTCCAGCAGCTCGTCCAGCCGTTCGCCTACGGCGCCGCGCTCGGCATCCACCCGCTGGCCGTGCTCGTCGTGACGATCGCCGGCGGCGCGCTGTTCGGAGCCGTCGGGCTGATCCTCGCCGCGCCGATGACGTCGGCGATCGTCCGGATCAGCGCGGATGTCGCGCGTGCCAGGGCGGCTGAGGCGGCCGCGCCGCCGTCAGCGGCTACGGCGCCCGCTCCCGGCTGACCTCGCCGGTCGCCTTGACGCTGCGCGTGACCGTGCCATGATCGTTCGGCGGGCACGCGGACGACACACTGACGAGGAGGAACCGATGGCGGGACGTTTCGAGGCGACTGTCGTGATCGACCGGCCGATCGACGCGGTGTTCGCGTTCGTCGCCGACGGCGAGAACGATCCGAAGTTCAGTCCGCGCGTGCAGGAGATCGAGAAGGCGACCGACGGCCCTCCCGGCCTCGGCACCGTCTACAAGAGCACCGTCAAGGACGCTGGCATGACCACCAAGCGCGAGTTCGAGCTGACGGAGTTCACGCCACCGTCGAAGATCCGCTGGGCCGAGCGCTCGAAGAACACGGTCACCGCGCGCGAGGGCGGGTACGACCTCGCGCCGGCCGGCGATGGCGCGACCAAGTTGACGATCTACAACGAGCTCGAGGGCCACGGCCTCGGCAAGCTGATCGCGCCGCTGGCGCTGCGCGCCGCGCGCAAGGACGCCGACGCCTTCGCCAACCGGATCAAGGCCGCGGTCGAGGCTTCGTAACCGCCGCGGTCAGGCGACGCGCGCCGCGTGCTCGCCGCCGCCGACCTCGACGACGTCGCCGCGGTGCAGCTGACGGCCGCGGCGCGCCTCCGGCTCGCCATTGACCGTCACGGTCTCCTCGTCGAGCAGCGCCCGCGCCTCCGCGCCCGAGTCGGCGATCCCAGAGAACTTCAGGAACTGCCCCAACCGGATCATCTCGCCCCGGATCTCCACCTCTCGCATGCGCCGCAGCTTCGCAGCTCCCGCCCGCCGAGCATCAGTTCCACGTTTGTACGGGTCAGGACCCACACAATCGTGGAACTGGCACTAGTTCGAGTCGCGGCTGACCTGGCCGCGGGCGCTGGACCACCAGCCGCGCATGGTGTTGAGCGAGTCGTCGATCGTCGCGTCCGGGAACTCGCGGGCGGTCTGGCGGCGGAGCGCCTCGACGCCGAGGGCGAGCAGGGCGATCAGGAAGAGCATCGGCAGCGGGCTGCGGGTCGCGGGCGTCGGGCCCCAGGCGATCAGCAGCAGCACGATCACCGCGAGGCCGCCCCAGGCGTAGCGCGGCTCGCGCAGGAAGGGGGCCTTCAGGCGGCGGACGCCGGTCGCCAGCCTGGTCGGCCCGGCGAGCCAGGCGACGAGGACGATCACGACGCCGTACCAGATGGTTGCCGTGGCGGCCTGGACCAGCAGCGACGTTCCGATCGTCCAGGTCGCCTCGACGGCGGGGCGGACGGCCTCGGTCGTCGCGAGCGCGTCGACGACGTAGTCGCCCGCGACCGAGCGCGCCAGCAGCCCGGCGGCGCCGGCCGCGATCAGCCCGAAGCCGCACGCGCGCAGCGCCTCGCGACGCCAGCCCTGGGCGAGGAAGATCGCCAGCGCGAACAGCAACAGCGCCAGAACGACCAGCACCGCCCCAGCGGCGTCGAGCACGTTTGCGACGTCCTGCGCGGTCGCGAGCTGATCGGACTGGAGGATCACGATCTCGCCGGCGGACGCCGGCAGCTTGTCGGCGACCCGCCCGCCGACGCCGAAGCGGTCGGCGGTCTGGGTCAGCAGCGACTTGAGGTCGAGCGTCACCTCGCCGCCGGTGGTCGAGACGACGTCGCCGCCGCCGTCGATCACCCGCATCAGCAGCTCGTGCGCGCGGCGATTGGCGTTCTCCCACGCCTGTTGAGCGACTGGCCGGCCGAGCAGGTTGCGCACGCCGTCGTCGGCGACCTGCTGGAGGCCGCCGGCGGCGAATCCGGCGAGCGGCGCGGCGCGCGGCGGCAGCACCTTCGCGAGCTCGGCCTGGACGTCGACGTTCGCGTAGATCTGGTCGACGAGGTAGTTGGCGATCTGGGTGCGGATCGCCTCGTTCTCGAGCAGCTCGCTGCTCGTCTCGGTCCAGTTGTCCGTGTTCAGCGCTTGGCGGTCGAGCCAGACGGCCGGCAGCGCCAGGAAGGAGAGCAGCGACGCGACGAAGATCAGCGCGAGCGCGATGCCGCGGCGAGCGTGCCCGCTCGATGCCGGCTCGGCAGGGGCCGGCTCTGGTGCGGAGGACTCCACTCGGCCATTCAACAGCCCGGTGGGGACGGCTTCAATCGCGCGCGCCCGCGTCGTGGTGGTGTGCAACCGCCCCCCGAGGACTAGTGCACACACCATCGCCGCGACCCCGCGCCCGGTCTAGCTTGACCCCCGACTTCCACGAGAGGAGCAGCAAGATGGACAACGACAGAATTCAGGGTGCCGGCTGGTTGATGTTCGCGGGGATCATGGTCTTGATCGTCGCGGTGCTGAACATCATCTACGGCTTCGCCGCGATCGACAACTCGACGTTCTTCGTCGAGGAGGAGAGGTTCATCCTCAGCGACCTCAACACCTGGGGTTGGATCGTCCTGATCATCGGCGTGCTGCAGCTGTTCGCGGCGTTCTCGATCTGGGCCGGTGGCGAGTACGGCCGCTGGATCGGCCTGATCACCGCGAGCTTCAGCGCGATCGCCGCGCTGTTGTCGATTCCCGGCTACCCGTTCTGGTCGCTGGCGATCTTCGCGATGGACATCCTGATCATCTACGGCCTCGCCGCCTACGGGGGGCAGCGCTCCGAGACGGCATGAGGTGAGCGCGGTCGCCGTCATCGCAGTCGACGACCAGCCGTTCTTCCTTGGCGTCGCCCGTGACGTTGTACGGGCGACGCCGGGCTTTCGCTGGGCCGGGGAGGCGCAGTCGGGCGAGGAGGCGATCGAAGCGGTCGACCACCTCCATCCCGACCTCGTCCTGCTCGACGTGCGGATGCCGGGGATCGGCGGGATCGAGGCTGCCCGACGGATCGCCGGCGAGCACCCGGACGTGGTCGTCGTGCTGATCTCGGTCGACGACCGCGAGAGCATCGGCGAGGCGGCCGAGACGTCCGGCGCCGCCGAGCTGATCGGCAAGCAGCGCTTCGGCCCGGCGATGCTGCGCTCGCTCTGGGAGAGGCACGGCAGCGCTGCCGCCTGAGTCGGTCAGACCGGCACGTGGCCGACGACCTCGGTGCCGGCGCCCGGAGCCGTCCTGATCTCGAGCGTCCCGCCGACGGCGGCGACGCGGTCGCGCATGTTGACCAGGCCGTGGCCGACGACCTCGGCGTCGAAGCCGGGACCGTCGTCGCTGACCGAGAAGCGCAGGTCGCCGTTGCGCTCCAGCGAGATCGCGACGGCGTGCGCGTCGGGCGCGTGCTTGGCGACGTTCTGGAGCGCCTCGAGGCAGCAGAAGTAGACCGCCGCCTCGACGTCCTGGCCGTAGCGGTCCTCGCCGTTGAGCGCCACCGAGACGGGAACCGGCGAGCGCAGCGCCGCGCTGCGCAGCGCGTCGGTCAGCCCACGGTCGGCGAGCAGCGAGGGGTAGACGCCGGCGGCCAGCGCGCGCAGCTCGTCGAGCGCCGCGTCGACCTCGGCGCCGAGCTGCCGCAGCATCCGCCGGGCGCGCGCCGGGCTCTCGCGCATCGTCTCGTCGGCCAGCTCGAGCCGCACGCGCAGCGCGACCAGCCGCTGCTGGCCGCCGTCGTGGAGGTCGCGCTCGATCCGCCGCCGCTCGTCGTCGGCGGCCGCGAGGATCCGTGCGCGCGACTCGCGCAGCTCGCGCAGCGACTCCTCGACGCGGGCCGCGAGCCGGTGGTTGTCCTCCCAGGTCAGCGCGTAGGCGCCGACGGTCTGGACGAACGAGCGCTGGTCGGCGAGCGCGTCGTCGTGGACGATCGCGGCGACCGGCCGCCCGTCGGCGACGATCGCCGTGCAGCAGCGGCCGGGCCCGTCGCGCGGCGGCGGGATCGGCTTGCCGTCGCCGTCGACCCAGCCGGTCGGCGCGCCCGGGTCGCGGTAGGCCAGCTCGACCGAGGGGTCGCTGAGCGCCTTCGCGATCAGCTCGCGCAGCTCGTCGGGGTGGGGGTCGTGGCGGATCCCGACCGCCAGCCGCAGCAGCGCGTCGGCGGTGAACAGCCGCCAGCGCACGAGGCCGACCATGAAGGCGAGCGCCATCGCCGGCAGGCCGAGCGCGATCACCCAGACCAGCATGTCGACGGCCGTTCCGTCGGGTGCGGCGCGTCGCACCGCGACCGCCGCGCCGAAGGACGCCACGCGCACGATCGCGATCGTCAAAACCGGCGTCAGCGTGCGCCGCATCAGCGGCGTCGCCATCGTCACCCGGTGGGTGAGACGGAGGACGACCGTCACCATCAACAGGACCGTCAGCAGCTCGCGCAGCGGCACGATCGCGTCGTTGAGCCATGCCGGCTCGCTGCCGGCGACCATGAACGGGTTGTCCGGGCACTCCGATCCCATGCACGTCGTCCACTGCGACGGCTGCGGGAACGACTGGTCCACCAGCAGCGTCGGCAGGTAGAGCAGCGAGACGAGCGCGACGCCGGTGGCGACGATCCGCCGGTCGACGTCGTTGGCGAGCCGTCCGCGCGGGAAGGCGAGCACGAGGTAGATCACCCCGATCTCCACCCACCAGCCGGCGACCCGGCCGATCGCGTAGAGCCACTCGTTGCTCGACGCCGACAGCGCCGGCAGCGACCAGGCGAAGCCGATCAGCACCAGCAGCCGGCCGAAGCGCGCGTGGCGGCCGTCGCGCCAGGCGTAGAGGCCGACGGCGATCGGCACCGCCACGATCAGCGCGTAGCGCTCGGCGAGCCCGGCCGAGTCCGGCATCCCGCCGGTCAGCGCGATCAACACGGCGCTGGCGGTGAACAACCCGCCGAAGGCGGCGATGGTCCATGCGTCTCCGCGAGCGATCCGCTGCGTCACAAGAGGAATCTAGCCCCGAATATGCTTGGCCGGTGATTCGCGTCGTCCTTGCGGAGGACAACTACATCGTGCGCGAGGGATTGCGCGAGATCCTCGCGACGCACGAGCGGATCGAGGTGGTCGCGACCCGCGAGGACCTCGACGGCCTGCTCGCCGCGGTCGAGTCCGAGCGGCCCGACGTCGTCATCACCGACATCCGGATGCCGCCGACGTCGACCGACGAGGGGATCCGCGCCGCGGCCGAGCTGCGCGAGACCCACCCCGACGTCGGCGTCGTGGTGCTCAGCGCGCATGACGATCCCGGCTACGTGCTCGCGCTGCTCGAGTCCGGGTCGGCGGGCCGCGCCTATCTGCTCAAGGAGCGCATCCACGACCGCCTCCAGCTGATCGCCGCCGTCGCCGCGGTCGCCGACGGCGGTTCGGTGATCGACCCGAAGGTCGTCGAGGTGCTGGTCGCGGCCCGGACGCAGGCCGCGCGGTCGCCGCTCGCCGAGCTGACCGCGCGCGAGACCGAGGTGCTCGCCGAGATCGCTCAGGGCAAGAGCAACACGGCGATCGCCGAGTCGCTCGTCCTGACCAAGCGGGCTGTCGAGAAGCACATACACTCGATCTTCATGAAGCTCAACCTCGCGTACGAGCAGGACGTCAGCAAGCGCGTCAAGGCCGCGCTGCTGTTCCTCGCGGACCGCCAGCTCCATTGAGGAGGCCGGTTGCGCCGGTTCACATTGGCGATTCCGCTGAATCCATGGTTACTCTGGGGCGCGGGCCCCGTGACCGTGCCGTTCGGCAGGTCCGCCGCCGACCCCATCGATGATCGACCGTAGACAGCTATCCGAGGCGCTCGCGCGCCTCGACCCGCGCGACCGCGAGGTCCTCGACTACTCGCTGCGCCGCCACGTCCCGGACAGCGATCTCGCGGCGGTGTTCGACTGCGGTCCGAGTGAGGTGGCGCGGATGCGCGCCGGCGCCGTCGAGCGGCTCGCCGACGACCTCGGCGTACAGCGGGGCACCGATCTCGGCCAGGTGCTGACGGCACTGCTCGACCACGCGACCTGGGAGGAGGTCCCCGGCGCGACGCCGCTCGGCGATCGGATCCCCGCGCCCCCCGCGGCGCCGGCTCAGTCGCCGGTCGCCCCCGCTCAGCCATCCACCGCGGGCCAGTCCGACCCGCCCCCGGAGCCGGCCCAGCCCTCGCCGCCGCTGCCCGACGACGACGTGCGCAAGGAGCCGGTGCTCGGCATGCTCGACCGTCGCGGCCGGCCAGTCGCGGCAGGCGCGGCTTCGCCGGCTCCGGACCCCGCCGGCAGTCGCCGCTGGTCGTTCGTCGCCGCCGCGCTGATCGGCGTGCTGACCACGATCGGCCTCGGCTCCGTCATCGTCCTCGGCGACGGCGGCAGCTCCAGCTCGGCCAGCAGCGAGGACAGCGCCACGCGTCCGTTCGAGCCGCGGGAGGAGGAGCTCGGCGAGCCGTTCCCATCCGAGCCGGAGCCGGAGCGCTCGTACCGCTACCCGATCGCGATCGTCGACAAGCCCGTCACACTGCTCGACGCCCCGCTCGGCGAGCCGAAGACCAGGATCGCGGCGCGCACCGAGTGGGATTCGCCGCGCGTGCTCAGCGTCGTCGAGCGCCGCGGCGACTGGCTCGCCGTGCTCGCCCCCGAGCTCGAGAACGGCGAGGTCGGTTGGATCCAGGAGTCCGACGTCGACCGGCTCAGCAGCGTCGGCTGGGCGATCAAGGCCAACCTGACCACGCGCAAGGCCACGGTGGAGCGCGACGGCGAGACGATCAGGGCGTTCGAGATCGGGGTCGGCCGCGAGGACCATCCGACCCCGACCGGGCGGTTCGCCGTCACCGACAAGCTCAGCGTCACCGACGAGGGGTCCCCGTACGGCTGCTGCGTCGTCGCGCTCACCGGCCACCAGACGAGGCTGCCCGAGGGCTGGCCCGGCGGCGACCGGCTCGCGCTGCACGCGACGAACGACGTCAGCGGTCTCGGCGAGGCGGTCAGCCTCGGTTGCATGCGCATGGATCCCGAGGACGCGCGCTGGCTGATGAACAGCGTTCCGCTCGGCACGCCCGTCATCATCAGCGAGTCGACGCCGCCCGCGCGCGACTCGACCTCACAGCGCAAGCCCGCCAAGCGTTGAAGAGGTGTGAGCCTCCCGCCGTTCCAGGTCCTGCTCGACAGCCACGGCGCGGTCGTGCACCGCTTCCTGGTGGCGTCCGTCGGGCCGATCGACGCCGATGACTGCTTCCAGGAGGTGTGGATCGCCGCGCTGCGCGCCTACCCCGAGCTGCGCAGCGACTCGAACCTGCGCGGCTGGCTGCTGAAGATCGCCCAGCGCAAGGCGATCGACGCCCACCGCGCGGCCGGGCGCCGCCCGGCCCCGGCCGAGAGCCTGCCCGAGATCCCTGTGCCGCCGGGCGAGCCGATCGACGGCGAGCCGCGGCTCTGGGCGTGCGTCCGCGCCCTGCCGGAGAAGCAGCGGATGGCGGTCTTCCTGCGCAGCGTCGCCGACCTCGAGTACGCGGAGGTCAGCGCGGCGCTCGACTGCTCCGAGGACGCGGCGCGCCGCAACGTCCACGAGGGGCTCAAGCGACTCAGAGAGGAGCTGGCGCGATGAACGAGGTCGACCGACAGCTGCGCGACGCCGTCCGCGAGAGCCGCCACGGCGGGCCCTCGCAGCGGGCGCTGGACGCCCTCGCGGCCCGCGCCGCGCGCGAGGGACTGGTCGACGTCGCCTATGGCCAGGCCGACTCGCCGTTCGGTCCGCTGACCGTCGCCGCCACCAACCGGGGTCTGGTGCTGCTCGCCTATCCCGAGCTGGCGGTCGAGGACGCCCTCGACCGGCTGACGCGCGAGGTCTCGCCGCGCGTGCTCGAGGCGCCCGCGCGCATCGACCCGATCCGCCGCCAGCTCGACGAGTACTTCGAGGGCCGGCGGCGGGAGTTCGACCAGCCGGTCGACTGGCGGCTCGTGCACGGCGGCTTCTTCGAGGCGATCCTGCGCGCGACCGCGGAGATCGACTACGGCGAGACGGTCAGCTACCGCGACATCGCCGAGCGGGCCGGGAACGTCAAGGCGGTCCGCGCCGCCGGCAACGGGCTCGGTTCGAACCCGGTCCCGATCGTCGTCCCCTGCCACCGCGTGATCGCGACGGGCGGGGGGCTGGGCGGCTACACCGGCGGCGTCGAGCGCAAGCAGCGGCTGCTCGAGCTGGAGGGCTCGCTCGCGGCCTGAGCCGGGTCGCGCGAGCTAGAGGTTCTCGAGCACTGCCTGGACCATCGCCTCGGCGAACGGTCCGGTCGGAACGCCGCCGACGGATGCCTGGGCCGCGTCGACGTCGAGCGTGCCGCCATTGCCGCGGCTGACCTGGGCCTCGACGTCGATCGGCACGTCGACCGCGCCGCCGCCGAGCAGCGCGTCCGACGCGGCGCCGGCGATCGCGCTGCCGAGATCGCCGCCGAGCGTGCCGCCGACCGACTCGGCCAGCGACGTCGGCGTCGTCTCGGCCTCCATGCGCAGGTAGTAGGAGGTGTCGTCCTCGTTCTTCACCAGCGAGAACGCCTGGACGTCGACCGGGCCCGCGATCAGGTCGATCAAGTCGATGTCGACCTCGTCGAAGCCGTCGATCTGGCCGAGTGGATCGTCGGTCCGCCGCGCGAGGTCGATCTCCAGCCCACGGCCGCGCACCTCCAGCCGGTCGCCCGAGCCCCACAGCAGCCGCACCGCCGGAAACGCCTTCACGTCGGCGACGGCCTCGCCGCCGGTGCTGCGCTCCTCGAGATTCGACTCGATCTTGCGCTCCACGAAGCCGGGGATCACCAACTGGGTCACCGCCCCGAGCACGACCACACCGATCACGACCACTGCGAAGATCTTCATCGCGGCCATTCTGTCGCTTCCGCGTAAAGAACGCGCTACTCCCGAGGTACTGGACGTGGCTGGCAAGGAAGAGGGGGCCGGGGTGTGCATCCGCACACGAGGCACCCGATGACACCGCCAGGCGCGTCCAGGGCCCGGGAGCGGAGAGGGCGGGATTCGAACCCGCGAGAGAGCTTTCGCCCCCTACTCGCTTAGCAGGCGAGTGCCTTCAGCCACTCGGCCACCTCTCCAGGGGGCCAGATTGTAGGCCCCTTGCGGCACTTCTCTCAGTCTCCCGCGATTTGCGGGGGTTTTGCCGTCCGAGGGCGGCCCTACCTTCCCGCGCATGGGTTGGCATGAGGGCCGGTTGGCGGCGTTCGATGTGGAGACGACGGGAGTTCACCCCGCGTCGGATCGGATCGTGACGGCGGCCGTGAGCCTCGTCGGCGGCGGGCTGGAGACGGTCAGCCGCGACTGGCTGGTCGACCCGGGTGTCGAGATTCCCGCGGGGGCGACGGCGGTGCACGGGATCAGCACCGAGATGGCGCGCCGCGAGGGTCGGCCCCCGGCTGAGGCGGTCGAGGAGATCACGACGCTGCTGACGGAGCAGATCCTGGCCGGCGTGCCGGTGATCGCCTTCAACGCCCGCTTCGATCTGACGATGCTCGACCGCGAGGCGCGCCGGCATGGGGTGGTGCCGCTGATCGATCGGGTTGGCGGCGAGGACGGGCTGCTGGTCGTCGATCCGCACGTCCTGGACAAGCAGTTCGACCGCTTCCGCAAGGGCAAGCGGACGCTGACGGCGGTCTGCGCCCACTACCGCGTGCCGCTCACCGCGGCCGATGCCCATGCGGCGAACGCCGACGCGCTCGCCGCCGCGCGAGTCGCCTGGCGGCTCGGGCAGGCGAGCGCTGAGCTGGGCGCGCTCGAGCTGCGGGCGCTGCACGGCCATCAGGTCGCCTGGGCGGCCGAGCAGGCGGCGTCGTTCCAGGAGTACCTGCGCAGCAACGGCAGCGTCGAGCGGATCGAGGGCGCTTGGCCGATCGTGCCCGAGCCCGTCGCGGCGCCGGGCTTCGATCAGCTCGCCGCCTGAGCCAGCTGGTTCACCGCCCGATTACTTCTGGCCTCCGCGCCGGTCTATACGGTGTTCGGTTCGCATTCGAGTAGATGGGATTGGGATTGAGTACCCCCGCGATCCTCGCTGAGGATCTACACAAGTCATTTGGTGAGACCCAGGCGCTCTGCGGTCTGAACCTCGCCGCCGAGGAGGGCACCGTGCTCGGCGTGCTGGGTCCGAACGGGGCCGGCAAGACGACCGCCGTGCGGATTCTCACGACGCTGCTGAACCCCGACTCCGGCCGCGCCACGGTCGCCGGTCTCGATGTCGTGCAGGACGCGGCAAAGCTGCGCTCGCGGATCGGCCTCGCCGGCCAGTACGCGGCAGTCGACGAGAACCTGACCGGCAAGGAGAACCTCGAGATGGTCGGGCGGCTCTACCACCTCGGCCGCGACGCCTCACGCACGCGCGCGGACGAGCTGCTCGAGCAGTTCGATCTCGTCGACGCGGCGAAGCGCCCGGCGAAGACCTACTCGGGCGGCATGCGCCGCCGGCTCGACCTCGCCGCCGCGCTCGTCGCGCGCCCGCCGGTGCTGTTCCTCGACGAGCCGACGACCGGACTCGACCCGCGCGGCCGGCTCTCGATGTGGGAGACGATCGAGGGAATGACCGCAGCCGGGACGACCGTCCTGCTGACGACCCAGTACCTCGACGAGGCCGACCGGCTCGCCGACCGGATCGTCGTGATCGATCACGGCAGCGCGATCGCCGAGGGGACCGCCGACGAGCTCAAGGACCGCGTCGGCGGCGAGCGGCTCGAGGTACAGCTCGAGGAGGGCGCCGACGTCGAGCGGGCGATCGCCGCGCTCGCGTTCGTCTCCGACGATCCGCCGACCGCGGACGACGGCTGGGTCCGCGCGTCGGTGCGCAAGCGCGGCGGCCGCGCGATCGCCGAAGCGGTGCGGCGGCTCGACGAGGAGAACGTCGGCGTCCAGGACATCGCCCTGCGGCGCCCGACGCTCGACGACGTGTTCATCTCGCTCACCGGCCACAGCGCCGAGGACGGTTCCGAGAGCGACGACGAGACGGCCCCAGCGGCCGAGGAGGTAAGCGCATGAGCGCGCTCGCGATGGCGGCTTCGGACACGGTTGTCCTGGCCAGCCGCAACTTGAAGCGAATCCCCCGGCAGCCGGACCTGCTGATCGCCTACACGGTCCAGCCGGTGATGTTCGTGCTGCTGTTCGTCTTCGTCTTCGGCGGGGCGATCGTGACGCCCGGGTTCGACTACGTCGACTTCCTGATGCCGGGCATCATCGTCCAGTCGATCGCCTTCGGCGGGTTCGTGACCGCGCTCGGGCTGTCCGAGGACGTGCAGAAGGGGCTGATCGACCGCTTTCGCTCGCTGCCGATGTCGCGCTCCGCGGTGCTGGCCGGGCGGACATTCTCCGACATCCCACTCAACCTGCTGTCGCTCTTCGTGCTGCTGGCCGTCGGCATCCTCGCCGGTTTCAACTTCGACTCCGACATCGCGAAGGTCCTGCTCGGTGTCGTGCTGCTGCTGTTCTTCGGCTACGCGTTCTCGTGGATCTTCGCGCTGGTCGGGCTCTACTCCTCGTCGCCGGAGACCGCGAACTCGATCGGCTTCACGGCGATCTTCCCGCTGACGTTCGCGTCGTCGGCGTTCGTGCCGGTGGCCTCGATGCCGGACGGCCTGAAGCAGTTCGCCGAGGTCAACCCGATCACCACCGTGGTCGACGCGGTCCGCCACCTCTGGCTCTCGACGCCGGCGCACTCCGACGTCTGGATGTCGTTCGTCTGGTGCGTCGTCCTGATCGCGATCTTCGCGCCGCTCGCGGTGCGCCGCTACCGGGTGGTGAGCGTCTGAGCGGGGTGGACGACGTTCCGCCCGCCCCGCGCGTGACCGCCACGCGCACCGTCTACGAGAACAAGTGGATGCGGTTGCGCGAGGACCGCTTCGTGCGCGCGGACGGGTCGGAGGGGTTGTACGCCGTCGTCGACAAGGCGCCGGCGACGGCGGTGATCGCGATCGACGGCGACGAGGCTGTGCTGGTGGAGCAGTTCCGCCACCCGGTCGGCGCCCGCTTCTGGGAGCTGCCGCAGGGGGCGTGGGACGGCGAGGACGCCCCCGACGCGGAGGAGCTGGCGCGCGGCGAGCTGGCCGAGGAGACGGGGCTGCGCGCCGGATCGATGGAGAAGCTGGGACGGCTGTTCTTCGCCTACGGGATCACCGGCCAGCCGTTCGACGTCTGGCTGGCGACCGAGCTGACGCAGGGTGGGCAGGCGCTCGACCCGGAGGAGGCGGGGCTGCGCGTCGGGCGGTTCGCGCTCGCGCGCGTGGAGGAGATGATCGTCGACGGCACGATCGCCGACTCGGCGACGGTGGCGGCGTTCGGGCTGCTGCGGCTGCGCCGGCCGGAGCTGCTGCCGGCGCGGTGACGATATTCATCGCCCTGCTGGTGGGCCTCGCCGTAGCGCTGCTGCGGCCGAGCAGCCGCGCGGCGATACCGCGGCCGGCGTTCATCGCCGCTCAGGCGACGCTCGGGACGATGCTCGGCGCGTATGTCGAGTCCTCGTCGCTGTCGGCGCTGGCCGACGACTGGCTGCCGGTGGCGGTGGTCAGCGTCGGGACGCTGCT
>Ga0190272_10000381_pt1 | contig 24249 bp, 19 predicted proteins | sample Popmic504T_FD_133746 | JGI IMG/M metagenome (GOLD analysis project Ga0190272, IMG submission 133746) | Populus adjacent soil microbial communities from riparian zone of Shoshone River, Wyoming, USA - 504 T | ecosystem: Environmental > Terrestrial > Soil > Riparian zone | place: USA: Wyoming... | reverse complement strand
GGTGCTGGTGAGCAGGACGGTCGCGTCGGCGGGGAGCTCGACGGGGCTGTCGGACAGGTTCACCAGGCAGGCGAACCCGGCGTCGCGGGCGAGGAACAGCACGTCCGGCCCGCTGTCGAGCCAGCGCAGCGGGCCGTCGCCGAGGCCGGGGTGCGACCGCCGCAGCCGCAACGCCGCCCGGTACAGCTCCAGGGTGGACGTCGGGTCGCCGTCCTGCGCCCGCGCGGTCAGCCATCGCCACTCCACCGGCTGCGGCAGCATCGGCGTGACGCCGTCAGGGGAGAAGCCGAACGGCGGCGCGTCGCCGCTCCACGGGATGGGCACCCGGCAGCCGTCCCGGCCGGGGTCGGTGTGCCCGGACCGCTCCCACACCGGGTCCTGGAGCACCTCGACCGGCAGGTTCTCGACCTCCCACAGGCCCAACTCCTCGCCCTGGTACACGTACGCGCCGCCCGGCAGCGCCAGCATCAGCAGCGCGGCCGCCCGTGCCCGCCGCAGCCCGACGGTCAGGTCCGCCGGCCGCCCCACCAGCTCGCGCAGGGAGTGCACCGGCCGGTCCTCCTGCTTGCGGGCGTACCGGGACACGTGGCGCGCCGTGTCGTGGTTGGACAGCACCCACGTCGGGGGCGCACCGACCGCGGCGTGCTCCGCGACGGTGGCGTCGACGGTGCGCCGCAGCGGCCCGGCGAGCCACGGGGAGCGCAGGAAGTCGAAGTTGAACGCGGTGTGCAGTTCGTCGGCGCGCACGTACCTGGCCAGCCGCTCCGGCCCGTCCACCCACGCCTCCGCGACGAACACCCGCGGCGGGTCGTAGGAGTCGGCGACGGCGCGCCACGACCGGTACACCTCGTGCACGTCGTCGCGGTCGGAGTGCGGGTGGTCGACGATGCCGGCGACCGCGGCCGGGTCGTCCAGGTCCACCCCGACGTCCGGCAGCCCCGGCGCCTTGGTGAGGGAGTTGGCCACGTCGATGCGGAACCCGTCGACCCCGCGGTCGAACCAGAACCGCAGGGTGTGCTCGAAGTCGGCGCTGACCTCGGGGTGCGTCCAGTCGAAGTCGGGCTGCTCCGGGGCGAACAGGTGCAGGTACCACTCGCCGTCGGGCACCCTGGTCCACGCCGAGCCGCCGAACGCGCTGCGCCAGTCGTTGGGCGGCAGGTCGCCGCCCGGTCCGCGCCCCGGCCGGAACAGGTACCGCCCGCGCGCGGCCGACCCCGGCCCGGCTGCGAGGGCATCGACGAACCACGGATGCCGGTCCGACGAGTGGTTGGGCACCAGGTCCAGCAGCACCCGCAGCCCGTGCCGGTGGGCGTCGGCGATCAGCTCCTCCGCGTCGGCGATGCTGCCGAACTCGGGCGCCACGTCGCGGTGGTCGGCGACGTCGTAGCCACCGTCGGCCATCGGTGACGGGTACCAGGGGTTGATCCAGATGGCGTCGACGCCGAGGCCGGCGATGTGCGGCAGGCGGGCGCGTAGGCCCGCGATGTCACCGGTCCCGTCGGCGAGCGCGCCGTCGGCGAAGCTGCGGATGTAGACCTGGTAGATGACGGCGTCGCGCCACCAGGCGTACCCGTTCATGATCAGCTGCCTTTCCGTGTTCTGGCCCCAACCGGACCGCAACAGAACTCCAACCGGACTGCGGTGAGCTGTGCCCTGCGCGCACACCCCGAAGAGCGTCGATCCCGCAGGAGGCTTCTCCCCATGATCTCCCAGTTCGGTCGAACGTCCAGAAGGCTGGCCATGGCGGCCGGCCTCGCGGCCGCTGTCGGTGGCCTGCTCGGCGCCATCCCGGCGTCGTCGGCTCCGGCGCCGGATGCCTCGACCACCCCGGCCGAGGCCGTCATCCGGTACGCCAACCACCCCCAGGCCCTGGCCGGCAGCTACGTGGTGGTGCTCAAGGACAGCGGCGCCACCACCCAGGCCGTCGCGACCACGGCGGCCGACCTCGCCGCGCGGTACGGCGCCACCGTCACCCACACGTACGGTTCGGCCCTCAAGGGCTTCGCGGTCGCGGCCGACGCCAAGCAGGCGCGCCGGCTGGCCGCCGACCCGGCGGTCGACTACGTGGCCCAGGACCAGAAGGTGCAGCTCAACGTCTCGGTGCAGCCGAACCCGCCGTCGTGGGGCCTCGACCGCATCGACGACCGGTCGCTGCCGCTTGACCTCAAGTACCACTACCCGAACACCGCGCCGCGGATCAAGGCGTACATCATCGACACCGGCATCCGGTTCACCCACCAGGAGTTCGGTGGCAGGGCCGTGCTCGGCACCGACACCGTCGGTGACGGCCAGAACGGCAACGACTGCAACGGTCACGGCACGCACGTCGCCGGCACCGTCGGCGGCAGCAGGGTCGGCGTCGCCAAGCAGGTCCGGCTGATCGCCGTGCGGGTGCTGAACTGCGCCGGCTCCGGCTCGTTCGCCGGCGTCGTTGCCGGCGTCGACTGGGTCACCGCCGACGCCGGCATGACCCGCGGCCTGGGCGTGGCGAACATGAGCCTCGGTGGCGGCCTCTTCCAGCCGCTCAACGACGCCGTGACGAACTCGATCGCGGCCAACGTCCACTACTCGGTGTCCGCCGGCAACGGCACCGGCGCCGACGCGTGCCTCCAGTCGCCGGCCGCCACCCCGCGGGCGACCACCGTCGGCGCCACCGACATCACCGACACCCGCGCCGGCTTCTCCAACATCGGCACGTGCGTCGACCTGTTCGGCCCCGGTGTCGCGATCTACTCGGCGTGGGGTACCGGCGACGCCAACTACAACACGATCAGCGGCACCTCGATGTCCTCGCCGCACGTGGCGGGCGCCGCGGCGCTGTGGCGGATGAAGTTCCCCGCCGACAACGCCGACGCGGTGGCCAAGGCACTCGTGGACAACGCGACCCCAGGCGTGGTCATCAACCCGGGCGCCGGCTCGCCGAACCTGCTGCTGTTCATGGGCATGATCCCGGTCTGATCGAGCCCTTCGTGACGGGTGGCCCCGGGTTCATCACCCGGGGCCACCCGTTCGTGCTAGTGATCCCGTCGAAACTGACGGTACGCAGTCAGCCACGATCTGCGTATCATCCTTGCTTCAGCCGTCTCACTCTTCAGAGTGCGAAGGTGGAGGCGATGTGACGGCGGTTTCGATCCGCGGCGGCACGCTGGCCGACGCCGATGTCCGACTGCTCGGACCCGTCGAGGTCGCCACCAGTTCCGCGACGGTGCCGCTCGGTGGGCCACGGCTGCGCACCCTGGTCGGCCTGCTGGCCTGCGCGCCCCCGACGTGGTGTCCCGCGAGACCCTCATCGAAGGCGTGTGGGACGGCGCCCCGCCGGCCAACGCGGCCAAGACCCTCCGTGCCCACATCGCCTACCTGCGCCGCAGCCTGACGGCGGGCGGAATCGGCGAGCTGGTGGCCACCCGCGCCCCCGGGTACGTCCTCGCCGCGCCACCGCGGTGCGTCGACGTGCACCGCTTCGAGTACCTCGTCGGCAAGGGCAGGGCAGCGTCGGCCGCCGGCGCCGGTGAGCTCGCCGTCGGGCACCTGCGGACCGCGCTCGGCCTGTGGCGCGGTGACGTCCTCGCCGGCTGCGTCGCCGGGGAGTGGGTGCGCGCCGAGGTGACCCGCCTGCACGAGGTGCGGCTCAACGCCAACGAGGAGCTCATCTCCGCCGAACTCGCGCTCGGCAGGCACTCCAGGGTCGTCGCCGAGCTCGAGTCGCTGGTGGCCCGCTACCCGCTGCGGGAACGCCTGTGGGAGCTGCTGATGCGCGCCCTCTACCGGGCCGGCCGGCAGGGCGACGCACTCCAGGCCTACCGCCGCGCCAGGGCCCGCCTGATCACCGAGATCGGCGTCGAGCCCGGCCCCGAGCTGCAGCGGCTGGAGGCCGTCATCCTGGCCGGCGCCGCGGAGCCGACGGGCCCCGTCACCCCGTACTGGTCGGGCGCCGCCGACCTGTCCACCGTCGTGGTGCCGCGGCCGCGCGACGACCGACCGCATCAGCGCGACGACCTGCCGCGTGACGACCGGCCGCCTCCGGTGGCGGCGCCGCCACCGACCCTGGCGAGCCCGGTGCCGACGCCGCTCACCAATCTGGTCGGACGCCGCAACGAGATCGCCGACCTCGCCGGGCTGCTGGAGGACCGCAGGCTCGTCACGCTCACCGGCGTCGGCGGCTGCGGCAAGACCCGGCTCGCGATCGCGGTCGCCGACGCGGTCGCCGGCAACCACGCCGACGGGGTGCGGTTCGTCGACCTCACCCCGGTCGCCGACCCGGACCTCGTCGCGGCCACCGTCGCGGCCGCGCTCGGGGTGACCGAGGACCCCACCGACGGCCTCCTCACCACCCTCACCCGGCACCTGCGGCCCAGCCGGTGCCTGCTCGTGCTGGACAACTGCGAGCACGTCGTCCGCGCCTGCGCGCACCTGGTGACGGTCCTGCTGGGGGCCTGCCCCACCCTGCGGGTGCTGGCCACCAGCCGCGAGACCCTCGGCGTGCTCGGCGAGGTGATCTGGCCGGTGCCACCGCTGGCCGTGCCGCCCAGCCCGCCCGCCGGCGGCCTCGCCGAGGTGCGCAGGTACGAGGCGGTGCGCCTGTTCATGGACCGCGCCACCCTGGCCACCACGAGGGAGCTCACCGACGCCGACGCCGCCGCGCTCGCCGCGGTGTGCGCCCGGCTCGACGGGCTGCCGCTGGCCATCGAGCTCGCCGCGGCCCGCACCGCCGTCCTCACCGTGGCCGAGCTGGCGGACCGGCTCAACGACCCGACGGTCCTGCACGCCGACCGACATACCGCCCGCCCGCACCACCGGGCGCTCGACTCGACCATCGCGTGGAGCTACGACCTGCTCGACCCGCCGACCCGGGCGCGGTTCCGCCGCCTCGCGGTGTTCGCCGGCGGCTTCACCCTGGCGGCGGCGGAGGCGGTGTGGGTGAACCCGCCGGACGACCCCGGCGGTCGGGCCGCCGTCGACCTCCTCGCCGACCTGGTGGCCAAGTCCCTCGTGGTGATGGAGCGGCGGTCGAGCCAGGCCAGGTACCGGCTGCTGGAGACGATCGGCCGCTGGTCGGCCGCCCGGCTGGCCGAGCACCCCGACGAGGAGCGCGACGCCCGGCGCCGGCACGCCGAGTACTACCTGGCCACCGCGGAGGACGCCCACGAGTGGCTGTTCCGTCCGGACATGGGTGGCCGGCTGGAGCTGCTGGCCGCCGAGCACGAGAACCTGCGGGTGGCGCTGGGCTGGTTCGCCGACGGTGGCTCCGACGATGGCGCGGCTCCGACGACGCACCTGCGGCTCGCGGTGGCCCTCGGCCGGTACTGCCGGCTGCGCGGACGGTACAGCGAGGGCCGCCGATGGCTGGAGCGGGCGCTGGCCCACGGGGCGGACGTGGCGCCGCCCGAGCTGGTGGGGCGGGCACTGGCGTCCACCGCGATGTTCGCGTACCTGGTCGGCGACTACGGGCAGGCGCGGGACACCGCCGAGCGGGCCCTCCAGGTGCAGCGGCGCTCCGGCGACCACGACGGCACCGTGGCCACGCTGCGCGTCCTCGCCTCGGTGGCGCGCGAGCGCGGCGAGTACCGGCGCTCGTTGGCCGACCTGGACGAGGCGATGGCCACGCTCGATCCGGACTGCCCGGCCATCGCCGACGTGCTGCACCTGACCGGGTTCACCTGCTGGCTCGCCGGCGATCTCGACCGGTCCGAGCGCGCGTTGAACGGCGCGCTGCACCGCTACCAGCAGCTCGACGACCACGGCAGCGTGACGGCCGTGCGGACCTGCCTGGCCGCGGTGGCGCTCTACCGCGGCCAGGTGGACCGGGCCGGTCGGCTCGCCGACGAGTGCCTTGGCCGCTTCACCGAGCTCGACTTCAAGGAGGGCATCGGCTGGGCCCTCAACATCATCGGGCTGGTGGCGCTGCGTCAGGGCCGGTGCGCCAAGGCCCTCGCCAGCCTGCGCGCCAGCCTGGAGATGCACTACGCGGTCGACGACCGGTGGCGCCAGACCAGCGTCCTCGAAGCACTGGCCGCCGCGTTCCTGACCACCGGCGACCCCACGAGGGCGGCCGAGCTCGTCGGGCTCGCGGCCGCGCTGCGGGCCGCGCTCGGCGTCCCGGTGCCCGCCCAGGAGCGGTCCGACTGGGACCGCACCCACGCCGGGCTCCGTCGGCTGCTGCCGGAGGGGGAGCGGCGCGCCGCCTTCGCCCGTGGCGCGACCCTGCGCGTTCCGGACGTCGTGGCGAGCCTCGAAACGGTCGCGGGCTGACGCGGCTGTCGGGCCGGTGCGCGTGACCTCGTAGACTCGGCGAGTCCGGGCAGTTGCCATGAGGAGTCAGCGTGAAGAGCACCGTCGAGCAGATCAGCCCGACGCGAGTCCGCATCAACGTCGAGGTGCCGTTCGACGAGCTCAAGCCGAGCTTCGACCGCGCGTACAGCAAGCTCGCGAAGATGGTCCGGATTCCCGGGTTCCGGCCAGGCAAGGCCCCGGCGCGGATCCTGGAATCCCGCATCGGCCGCGGCGCGGTACTGGACGAGGTCGTCCAGGAGGCCATCCCGGCCAAGTACGCCGAGGCGATCAGCTCCGGCGACGTGCGGCCCATCGGTCGTCCGGACATCGAGGTCACCAAGATCGAGGACGGCGAGATGCTCGCGTTCTCGGCCGAGGTCGACGTGCGCCCGGACATCGACATCCCGGCCTACGACTCGCTGTCGGTGACCGTGGACAGCGTCGAGATCGGTGACGACGAGGTCGGCGAGCAGCTCGACGGCCTGCGGGCCCGCTTCGGCACCCTGTCCGGCGTCGACCGCCCGGTGGCCGACGGCGACTTCGTGATCGTCGACCTGGCCGCGTCGGTCGACGGCGTCGACGTCGAGGACGCCCGCACCACCGGCCTGTCCTACCAGGTCGGCTCCGGCGAGCTGATCGACGGCATCGACGAGGCCCTGATCGGCGCGACCGTCGGTGAGACCAAGACCTTCGGGACCACCCTCCTCGCCGGTGAGCACGCCGGGCAGCAGGCCGAGGTCATCGTCTCGGTCGGCGCCGTCAAGGAGCGCGAGCTGCCGCCGGCCGACGACGACTTCGCCCAGCTGGCCAGCGAGTTCGACACCCTGGACGAGCTCAGGGCCGACCTGCGGGAACGCCTCGGCAAGGTCAAGGGGATGCAGCAGGGCGTGCAGGCGCGCGACCGGGTGCTGGAGGCACTGCTGGCAGCCACCGACGTGCCGCTGCCGGAGGCCGTGGTCGAGTCCGAGGTCGAGGTCCGCAAGCACGACGCGGTGCACGCCTTCGACCACGACGACGCCCGGCTGTCCGAGTGGCTCGAGACGCAGGGGCAGACCGCCGACGAGTTCGACGCGGAGGTGCGCAGCGGCGCCGAGCAGGCCGTCAAGGCCCAGCTGGTGCTCGACGCCATCGCCGACGCCGAGCAGATCCAGGTCAGTGAGGCCGAGCTCACCGAGCGGATCATCTACCAGGCCCAGCGCTACGGCGTGAGCCCCGAGGAGTACCTGCGACGCGCCCAGGAGGCCGGGCAGCTCGGCGCGATCTTCGCCGAGGTCCGCCGCGGCAAGGCGATCGCCTCGGTGCTGCGCGGCGCGAAGGTCGAGGACGAGGCGGGCGAGCCGGTCGACGTCGAGAAGCTGTTCGGCCCGGTGACCGCGACCGAGCTGGCCGAGGCCGCCGGCCCCGACGCGTCCGATGACACCGATACCGACCCCTCTGACACCTCCGACCCCTCCGACACCGACACCGACACCGCGCCGTCCGCCAAGCCCGCCGCGGCCGTCACGGAGTGACCCGGGCACGGTGTTTCACGCTCTGAGTGAAACAGCACGTTGTCGGGAGTGAACGCACCCCCGGCTTCGTTAGTGTCGGTGTCAGCAGATCTTGAAGCCAGTTCTCGCCGGACAGATGGAGGCAGGCAGACGTGACTTTGCACGTTCCAGGGGCGCACATGCGGTCTCCCGGCCAGGGTATGAGCCTGAGCGACTCGGTGTACGACCGGTTGCTCTGGGAGCGGATCATCGTGCTCGGCCAGCAGGTGGACGACGGGATCGCCAACCAGCTCTGCGCGCAGCTCCTGCTGCTCTCCGCGGAGAACCCCGAGAAGGACATCGTTCTCTACATCAACTCGCCGGGTGGCTCGGTCACCGCGGGCATGGCCATCTTCGACACGATGCAGTACGTCGACTGCGACGTGGCCACCGTGGCGATGGGGCTGGCGGCGTCGATGGGGCAGTTCCTGCTGTCCGCCGGGCAGCCGGGCAAGCGCTACGCCCTGCCGCACTCGCGGATCATGATGCACCAGCCGTCGGCCGGCGTCGGCGGCACCGAGTCGGACATCGCCATCCAGGCCCAGCTGTTCCGTCGGCACAAGCAGGAGATGGCCGAGCTGATCTCGGAGCACACCGGCCAGCCGGTGGAGCGCATCACCGCCGACTCCGACCGGGACCGCTGGTTCACCGCCGAGGAGGCGAAGGAGTACGGGTTCGTCGACCACGTCGTCACCCGGGTCGCCGATGTGCCCGGCCCCGGCAAGTCGTCCGGCCGCTGACCGGCCGACCCCACGGATTTCGAGGAGCCACAGTCGTGAGCCAGCTTCAAGTGCCGTCCGGCGGCTACGTGCCGGCCCAGTCCCGCTACGTGCTGCCCTCGTTCGTCGAGCGCACCAGCTACGGGGTCAAGGAGTCCAACCCGTACAACAAGCTGTTCGAGGAGCGGATCATCTTCCTCGGCGTGCAGATCGACGACGCGTCGGCCAACGACGTGATGGCGCAGCTGATCTGCCTCGAGGGCACCGACCCGGACCGCGACATCACCATGTACATCAACTCGCCGGGCGGCTCGTTCACCGCCCTCATGGCGATCTACGACACGATGCAGTACGTCCGGCCGGACATCTCCACGTTCTGCCTGGGCCAGGCCGCGTCGGCCGCCGCGGTGCTGCTGGCCGCCGGCGCGCCCGGCAAGCGGTTCGCGCTGCCCAACACCAGGGTCCTGGTGCACCAGCCGGCCACCGAGGGCTTCTACGGACAGGTGTCCGACCTGGAGATCCAGGCCGGCGAGATGTCCCGGATGCGCAGGCTGCTGGAGACCACGCTGTCGCACCACACGGGGCAGACCGAGGAGCAGGTCCGCACCGACATCGAGCGCGACAAGATCTTCACGGCCGATGAGGCCAAGTCCTACGGGATCATCGACGACATCATTGCGAGCCGGAAACTGTCGGCGGTCAAGTCCTGACCAGCCACCAGGCTCCGACACGCGGGAAACCTGTCATTGGTACTCCAAGAACCCCGGCGGCGGCACACTAAAGCTCCCGCTCGCCGGGGTTGGGCAGGTACCGTCAACAGCAGGCTCGCCGCCCGGGCGCGCCGGAGGGGACCAAGGACTCCGCATGGCACGCATCGGTGACGGTGGTGATCTGCTGAAGTGCTCCTTCTGCGGAAAGAGCCAGAAGCAGGTCAAGAAACTTATCGCCGGACCCGGCGTGTACATCTGCGACGAGTGCATCGACCTGTGCAACGAGATCATCGAGGAGGAGCTCGCCGAGGCAGGTGACGTCAAGCTCGACGAGCTGCCGAAACCGGCCGAGATCCACGAGTTCCTCGACCAGTACGTGATCGGCCAGGGCGATGCCAAGCGCACGCTGTCGGTGGCGGTCTACAACCACTACAAGCGCATCCAGGCCGGTGACAAGGGCCGCGACGAGGACATCGAGCTCGCCAAGTCGAACATCCTCATGCTCGGCCCTACCGGGTGCGGCAAGACCTACCTCGCGCAGACCCTCGCGAAGCTGCTCAACGTGCCCTTCGCGATCGCGGACGCCACCGCCCTCACCGAGGCCGGGTACGTCGGCGAGGACGTCGAGAACATCCTTCTCAAGCTCATCCAGGCGGCCGACTACGACGTCAAGCGGGCCGAGACCGGGATCATCTACATCGACGAGGTCGACAAGATCGCCCGGAAGTCGGAGAACCCCTCCATCACCCGCGACGTCTCCGGTGAGGGCGTGCAGCAGGCGCTGCTGAAGATCCTGGAGGGCACGACCGCGTCGGTGCCCCCGCAGGGTGGACGCAAGCACCCGCACCAGGAGTTCATCCAGATCGACACCACCAACGTGCTGTTCATCGTCGCCGGCGCCTTCGCCGGGCTGGAGCGGATCATCTCCGACCGGGTGGGCAAGCGCGGCCTCGGCTTCGGCGCCGAGATCCGCACCAAGCACGAGGTGGACACCACCGACTTCTTCTCCGACGTCATGCCGGAGGACCTGATCAAGTTCGGCCTCATCCCGGAGTTCATCGGCCGCCTCCCGGTTGTGGCCTCCGTGACCAACCTCGACAAGGAGTCGCTGGTCAAGATCCTGACGGAGCCGCGCAACGCGCTGTCCCGCCAGTACCAGCGGTTGTTCGAGATGGACGGGGTCGAGCTGGAGTTCACCCCCGGCGCGCTCGACGCGATCGCCGACCAGGCGGTCCTGCGCGGCACCGGCGCCCGTGGTCTCCGCGCGATCATGGAGGAGGTGCTGCAACAGGTGATGTACGACATCCCCAGCCGCAGCGACGTCGCCAAGGTCGTGATCACGGAGCAGACGGTCAAGGAGAACGTCAACCCCACGATCGTCACCCGCGCCCCGTCCCGCCGCGAGCGCCGCGAAAAGTCCGCCTGACCCCTCTCGTTCCCCCGAGGCCCCACCCGCCCACCCGGCAGGTGGGGCCTCCGCACACCCCGGCCGCCTCCGGCGAGATCGGTGGGTGCCCTGCTGGTCTGTCGCGCGTGTCCGTCATCTCGACAGCGTGTGTCCGGCGTTTGGACAGTGTGTGTCCGGCGTTTGGGTCGTGTCCGCGCTTCGGTAGGGCGTATCGGCGGGTGCGTCTGGGTGGACGTGTCAGGGGCGGTGGTGGCCGATGAACTGCACGGCCTCGGGGAGGGCGCGGCGGAAGTAGCCGTCGTCGTGGCCGCCGGGGCCGAGTGAGGAGATCTCGGGCCGCCCGCCGGCGATGAACTGGCGCGCGCCGGTGATGAAGCGGTCCTCGGTGCCGCACCACAGCGCGATGGGTACGGAGCCGAGGGCGGGGAGGTTGCGCAGCGGGTCGTACGCGGCCCAGTCGGACGGGCCGTGGAAGGCGTTGCGCTTGCGCATCTCGCGCCAGGTGGTGATGAGCGCGGGGGCGACGACGCCGACGGCCCGCAGGGGCATGGCGCGCTCCTCCCGCATCCTGGCGTAGTGCAGCGCGCCGAAGCCGCCCATGGACACGCCGGTGGCGGCGAAGGGTGTCGGCTGCAGCCCGCGTGAAGCCAGCCAGCGTGGCAGTTCGTCGACGAGCATGGCCATCGGGTCGTCGCCGGGGGTGTGCTCGTGCCAGTAGGTGTCGCCGCCGTCCAGCGCGACGATGGCGAACGGCCGCACGGTCCGCCGGGAGACCGCGGCCGACAGGAACCCGGGCAGCCCGCCGGCCACGACGGCCATGGCGTCACCGTGCAGTCCGTGCAGGGCGACGCACACCGGCAGCCCGGCCGGCTTCACCGCGGCCGGGGTGATGGTCACCAGGTTCACCTCGCGTCCGCGGGCCGTGGAGAACACCCGCTCGCGCCGCACGAACCCGCCGGGGGTGGCCGGGCCGACGCCGCTGACGGCGGCCGAGCGCAGCAGTTCGACAGCGCTGGGGAGGGTGTCGGTGGCGGTGGCGACCCCGGTGGCGGCGAGCCCGACCACCGCGCTCGCGGCGGCCGTCAGAACGGCACGCCGGGACAGCCCCTCGCCCATACCCGACCTCCCACGGTGATCGGTACTCAGGGTCGACTACTGCACCTGGGCGATAAAGGCCCCGTTTGGGTGACAGTGAGTGATCTCAGACGGCGTCGCGGTCGTGCAGGGCGGCGATCTCGTCCGGCTCGTACCCGAGCCAGGCCAGCACCGCGTCGGTGTGCTCCCCGAGGGCGGGCACCGGGGCGGGCGACCACGTCCACGCGGACGAGTCGGCCGGTGGGCGGAGCAGCCGCACCGGCTCGCCGCCCGGCACCGGCAGCGCGGCCCACCGGTCGCGGGCCGCGAGCTGGGGGTGGTCGGCCACCTCGAACAGGTCACGGGTCTGCCCGGCGGGCACGTCGGCCGCGTCCAGAGCGGCCAGCAGCGCGGGTGCCGTCATCGACGCGAACGCGGCGTCGAGTGCGTCGTGCAGGGCGGCCCGGTTCGCCACCCGCTCTGGGTTGCCGCTGAACCGCGGGTCGTCGGCCAGATCGGGCCGCCCCACCACGTCGACGCACAGCCGGCGCCACTGCGGCTCGTTCTGCACGGCGAGGTGCACGGACAGGCCGTCGCCGCACCGGAACGGCCCGTACGGCGCGATCGAGGCGTGGTGCGCGCCGGTCCGGGCCGGCGTGGCGCCGGTGCCCAGCGCGTACAGCAGCGGCTGCTGCATCCACTCGGCGAGCGCCTCCAGCAGCGACAGCCGCACAGTCGCGCCCTCACCGGTCCGCGCCCGGTGCAGCAGCGCGGCCAGCACGGCGGCGTGCAGTTGCGCGCCGCCGGCGATGTCGGCCACCGAGATGCCGGCCCGCGCGGTGACCGGGCCGTCGCCGGTGAGCGACACCAGCCCCGCCTCGGACTGCACCAGCGCGTCGAACGCCTTGCGCGCGCCGTACGGGCCGTCGTCGCCGTACGAGGACAGCTCGCCGACGATGAGGTCGGGCCGGGCGGCCCGCAGGGTGTCGGCGTCAAGGCCGAGCCGCCGGGCCGCGCCAGGGGAGAGGTTGCACAGCACGACGTCGGCGCGAGCCACCAGCCGTCTTGCCGCGTCCGCGCCGTCGGGGTGCTTGAGGTCGAGGGTCAGCGACTCCTTGCCGCCGTTGACCCAGGCGAAGTAGCTGGACACCGTGCCGCACGACCGGTCGTAGTGGCGCGCGAAGTCGCCGACGCCCGGCCGCTCGATCTTGATCACCCGCGCGCCGAGGTCGGCGAGCAGCCGCGCCGCGTACGGCACCGCGACGGCGTGCTCGAAGCTGGCGACGACGACGCCGTCCAGGGGTCCGCCTCGTGACCAGCTTCCACTCACCGGACGCGGTCCGGCCGCGTGTAGATGTTCATGGACTCGCCGCGCAGGAAGCCGACGAGGGTGATGCCGAGCTCGTCGGCCAGCTGAGCGGCCAGCGACGACGGTGCCGACACCGCGGCCAGCACCGGAACCCCGCCCATCGCCGCCTTCTGGGTGAGCTCGAACGACGCCCGCCCGGACACCATCAGCACGGTGCCTGCGGCCGGCAGCCGGTCGGCGAGCAGCGCGGCGCCGAGCACCTTGTCGACGGCGTTGTGCCGCCCGACGTCCTCGCGCACCCACAGTGGCTCGCCGTCGCCGGTGAAGAGCCCGGCGGCGTGCAGCCCGCCGGTGGAGTCGAACACCCGCTGGGCCTCGCGCAGCCGGCCGGGCAGCCTGGTGAGGACGACCGGGTCGATGCGGCAGGTGTCGGCGGCCGGGTCATGGCGGGAGCGCACCCGCACGTCATCCAGAGCGGCCTTGCCGCACACCCCGCACGCCGCCGTCGTCAGGAACGCCCTCGACGTGGGCCGCCGCACCCCGGGCGCCAGCTCCACGTCCAGCACGTTGTAGGTGTTGCGGCCGTCCTCGTCGAGCGAGTCGCAGTACCGCGCGGTCCGCACGTCCTCGCGGCCACCGATGGCGCCCTCGCTGAGCAGGAAGCCGTGGGCCAGCTCGACATCGTGGCCCGGGGTGCGCATCGTGACGGTCAGCGAGGTGCCGTCGATCCGCAGTTCGAGCGGTTCCTCGACGGCCAGGCTGTCGGGCCGCTCGACGCGGCGTTCGACAGCGCCGTCGGCGCCGACCGTCAGCCGCTGCACCGGCCTGCGCACAGTTACCCGTCCCACGATCGAACCGTACGCCGCGAACGAACCGTGACGTATCAGCGACAACGGTCCACACTCTGGACGATCGCGAGGACACGCATCCGCCGCATGAACGTGACACCAGTCTGGTATCGGCTGCGCGGAACCAGACCTGTGTCGCGTTCATGCGAGGAAGGCGGCCCACGTGAGCCACGGGATGGCGGGAGGAGCCGGGATGGCCGACGACGGGGTGGTTCGACCGGCCGACGCGCTGCGCGCCGTGCGGGCGGAGTGGGAGGCGGCGACGGCGGGTGGTCGCGCGGCCTGCGGACTGCCGGTCGCGGCCGCGGCCTTCGAGCGAATGCGGGAGGCGTGGTCGGCCGAGCTCGGCGCGCACGCCGCGATCCTGGACCGGCTGGACGCGGCGGAGGCCACCGATGGCCGGTGACGACCACGGGCAGCTGACCACGATCGTGGGCCGCCTGGGCAACGCGCTGTCGCTGCTCAACCCGATTCGGCTGGTGCCGGTGACCCGATCGGTGGTCCGCGAGCTCGGCACGCCTCCGCCGGGTGATCCGGCCGCTCTGCGTGAGCTGGCGGCTGCCTTCCGGGCGGCGGCCATCGCGATCGGGCCGATCGGACGGCAGGCCAGGGACCTCAGCACCCGCCCGGCCCGCTCGGCGGCGACCAGGACGCCAGCGCTGATCGCCACCGACCCGGCCCAGGTGGCCGACGCCGTGGCCGACGCGGTCCGCGCCGCGCCCGCGGTACTGACGACCGCCGCCGCCGCGCTCGACGCGCTGGCCGACCGGGTCGCGAGCCAGCAGGAACGGCACGCCGAGCTGCACCGGGCGCTGCGGGCGGCCGTCCACGACGCCACCCACGTGGGCAGCGTGCCGATGCCGGACCCGGCGGCCCTTGACGACCTGGCGCGGGCCAGCGCCCGGCTCATCCGCGGTTGCATCGACGTCTACACGGACGCGATCGGCGCGGCCGACGAGGCAGCCGGGGTCTTCGCCGACGTGGCCGGCGCGGCCCGCACCCAAGCGGCGGTGGCCGGCGGCCTGGACCCGGCCGACGCTGTGGTGCTGGCCGCGCAGGACGTGGCCATCGCGGGCGTGGGCAACGACTACGACGACGGCGTGCTGACGATCGCGCAGCTCGGCAGGGCCGGCCGCAACCTCGGGGCGATGGCCGGGCCGGACGACACTGCGGTGCGGGACCTGCTGGGCAGGGCGGGGTCGACCACCGAGCGCGCGTACCTGCTCAAGGCGGTCGCGGCCGGGCATCCCGCCGAGGAGCTGGCGCGCTTCGCCGAGGCGGTCCGCGGCCGGGACGCCGCCTGGCTGCACCACCACCTGAGCCTCATCGACCGCGGCGGCGCCGGCAAGCAGGACCGCTTCGGCGCCGAGGTCGACCAGTACGACGACTACACGTGTGGCACGACGTCGGTGATCGTGGCGCACGCCGAGGTCGACCCGGTGTACGCGTTGGGCCTCACCCACGGCCTCGAACCGCCCTACGACTCCGCCGACCGCGACGAGTTCGACCGCAGGCTGTCGGCGGAGCAGGCGCGGGTGCACGGCGCGTCGAGCACGGTGTGGCCGCGGCAGCTGGGCACCCTGCCGATGGGGATCGCGGACTGGATGACCCGGCAGTGCGGCGCCACCGGGGTGAGCTACGGGTGGCATCTGGTGGACGACACCGACCGGCGCGCGGCCTCGGCGGCCCTGCGCGAGGTGGTCACCGCGGTGAACGGCGGGTATCCGGTGCCGATCCTGGTGGGCGGCCCGGTGCCGAGGCACTACGTGCTGGTCGTCGGCCACGCCGCCGGTGACCTGCTGATCTTCGAGCCGACGTCGGGGGACACCGTGCGGGTACCCGCGGCGCACTTCATCGAGGGAAAGCTGGGTGACCAGGCCGGCTTCGACCACGTGCAGGCGGTGGTGGTCCCGAGGACCTCGTGAGTGGCGTTTGGTGTGGGAACACCAAACGCCACTCACGACTTCAGTGGTCCCGCAGGGCCTTCACCAGCTCGGCCTTCCGCATCGACGAGCGGCCGTCGATGCCGATCTCGGCGGCCCGCTTGCGCAGCCGGTCGACGGTCCAGTCCTCGTAGCTGCCGGACCGGCCGCCCTTCGCACCGACCTTCGACCGTCCCTGCGCGGCCGCCGCGTTGGCGATCCGCGCCGACTTCTCCTTCGACTCGCCGTGCTCGCGCAGCTTCTGGTAGGTCTTCTCGTCCTTGATGCTGGGGTTCGGCATGGTCACCACCTCCGCCGCCGGGGTGCCAACAACGGCGGCGGTTCAAACGTCGTCGCGGGCGTTCGTAGACTTCCGTTGTGACCCAGAGTGCGACCGAGCGTGTGAACCAGGCCGGGGCCGAGAGCGGCCTCGCGCCCCAGTGGAACCCGGCGCAGGAGGAGCCACGGCTGTACCGGCGCTGGGTTGAGGCCGGCTACTTCACCGCGGACGCCACCAGCGACAGGCCGCCGTTCTGCATCGTGCTGCCACCGCCCAACGTCACCGGCGACCTGCATATCGGGCACGCCCTGGACCACACCCTGGCCGACACCCTGGTGCGCCGCCGCCGGATGCAGGGTTACGAGACGCTGTGGCTGCCCGGCATGGACCACGCCGGCATCGCCACCCAGAACGTGGTCGAGCAGCAGTTGGCCGTCGACGGCAAGACCCGTCACGACTTCGGCCGCGAGCTGTTCGTGGACAAGGTGTGGGACTGGAAGCACACCTCGGGCGGCACGATCCAGGGCCAGATGCGCCGCCTCGGCGACAGCGTCGACTGGAGCAGGGACCGCTTCACCCTCGACGACGGGCTGTCCAGGGCCGTCCTCACGATCTTCAAGCGGTTGTTCGACGACGGGCTGATCTACCGGGCAGAGCGGATCATCAACTGGTGTCCGCGCTGCCGCACCGCCCTGTCGGACATCGAGGTCGACCACGAGGAGGTCCCCGGCGAGCTGGTCTCCATCAGGTACGGCAGTGGTGAGGACGAGATCGTGGTCGCGACCACCCGCGTCGAGACCATGCTCGGCGACACCGGCGTCGCGGTGCACCCGAACGACGAGCGCTACGCGCACCTGGTCGGCCGCACCATCGAGCTGCCGATCGTGGGCCGCCGCATCCCGGTGGTGGCCGACGCCCACGTCGACCCGGCCTTCGGCACCGGCGCGGTGAAGATCACCCCCGCGCACGACCCCAACGACTTCGAGATCGGACGGCGGCACGGCCTCGCCATGCCGTCGATCATGGACGAGGAGGGCCGGATCGCGAACTCCGGCACCCGGTTCGACGGCCTGGACCGCTTCGAGGCCCGCGAGGCTGTGCGCGAAGAACTCAAGAAGCAGGGCCGCGTGGTCGCGGAGAAGCGGCCGCACAGCCACGCCGTCGGCCACTGCTCCCGGTGCGACACCATCGTCGAGCCGCGGCTGAGCCTGCAGTGGTTCGTGCGCGTCGAGCCGCTGGCCAAGGCCGCGGGCGACGCGGTGCGCGACGGCGACGTGGCCGTGCACCCCACCGAGCTCGAACCGCGCTGGTTCGGCTGGGTGGACAACATGCACGACTGGTGCATCTCCCGGCAGCTGTGGTGGGGGCACCGCATTCCGGTCTGGTACGGGCCGGACGGCGAGGTGGTGTGTGTCGGCCCGGACGACCCGAAGCCGGACGGTGCCGGTTGGCGTCAGGACGACGACGTCCTCGACACCTGGTTCTCGTCGGCGCTCTGGCCGTTCTCCACCCTCGGGTGGCCGGCCGACACGGTCGACCTGCGCCGCTTCTATCCCACCTCGGTGCTGGTGACCGGCTACGACATCCTGTTCTTCTGGGTCGCCAGGATGATGATGTTCGGGCTGTACGCCACCGGCGGGGTGCGGCCGTTCGAGACGATCGTCCTGCACGGCCTGGTGCGCGACGAGTCCGGCAAGAAGATGTCGAAGTCCAAGGGCAACTCCGTCGACCCGCTCGAGTGGATCGAGCGCTACGGCGCGGACGCCCTGCGGTTCACCCTGGCCCGAGGCGCCAACCCGGGCAGCGACCAGGCGATCAGCGAGGAGTGGGTCGCCGGGTCGCGCAACTTCGCGACGAAGCTGTGGAACGCCACCAGGTTCGCCATGATGAACGGCGCCGACCCGACGATGGCCCTGCCGGAGCACGCCGGGCTGCCCGCGGACCTCGACCTCTCCGACGCCGACGTCTGGATCCTGCACCGGCTGCGCGAGGTGACCGCCGAGGTCGACACCCTGCTCGACGACTTCCAGTTCGCCAAGGCGGCCGAGGCGCTCTACCACTTCGCGTGGGACGAGTTCTGCGACTGGTACCTGGAGCTCGCCAAGGTGCAGCTGCAGTCCGACTCGCCCGGCGCGGCCAGGGCCGTCCTCGGCCTCGTCCTCGACGTGCTGCTGCGGATGCTGCACCCGACCATGCCGTTCGTCACCGAGGCGCTGTGGACGGCGCTCACCGGCCGCGAGTCGGTGACGGTGGCCCGGTGGCCGTCGGGCGCCGCCCGGCTGGTCGAGGACACCGGCCAGACGACGCGGGTGCTCGCCGCCCAGCGGCTGATCACGGAGGTCCGCCGGTTCCGGGCCGACCAGGGACTGCACCCGGGGCAGCGGGTGGCCGCCCGGCTGTCCGGCGTGGACGGTGTCGATGGGGCGGGGCTCGCGACCATGGTCCCGGCCGTGCGTGCGCTGGCCAGGCTGTCCGAGCCGGGGGAGGACTTCACGCCGACGGCGAGCGTCGAGGTGGCGCTGCCGTCCGGGCTGCTGACCGTCGAGCTGGACACCTCCGGCGCGATCGACCTGGTGGCCGAGCGGGCCAGGCTGGACAAGGACCTCGCGGCCGCGCGCAAGGAGCTGTCCGGCACCGAGGCGAAGCTCGCCAACCCCAGCTTCACCGACAAGGCGCCGGCCGCGGTCGTCGACAAGATCAAGGGGCGACGCGAGGTGGCGCTCGCGGACATCGAGCGCATCGAGGCCAGGATCGGGGCGCTGGCCGGACGCTGACTCGGCCGGCTCACCGACACCAACAGTCCGCACGCCGGCAGTCAGCCGCCAACGCCACGCATTAGACCACGGCGCTCAGGTCCGCCGGATCGGCCACGCCACCCGGCCGACCAGCTCGGCAATACTCCTGAGACCCCCCTCGGATACTCGTTTCAGCGGGGTTTGGTCCTGGTGCGGGTGCCCGGCCTTACAGGGCCACGGTCAGGCATCCGCACCAGGTGTCCGCGTCCGGCCCGGATCGGCGCGGACGCGGCGCAGGACGCGGGTTCGAGGACTTGGCCATCCTTGCATCACCGGCCGGCGCGTCACCCACTCCAGAGCACGTCGGCATGGGCGACGTGCAACGCCTCCACGAGATGACCACAGCGCTCGACGCTCAAGATCGGGCGTTCGGCGGTGGCGCCTGCCGCGACGCCATCGTGGGCTATCTGAACTGGGCGACCAAGCTGCGCAACGCCACCATGACCGACGACACACGGCGTGATCTGGATACTGCTCTCACAGAGTTGGAAATCCTGGCGGGCTGGACTTCCTTCGATATGCGACTACACGATTCGGCCGAGCACTTCTGTCGTCGCGCAGCCCACTCGGCGCAACTCGCCGAAGAACCGCTCCTAGCGGCCAGGGCGCTCACACAAATCGGATGGATCTACTCCAAAGACGGACACTACGGAGACGCCATGCGCGCCTATCAACTCGCCATCATGGCCGTGACCGAAGTCGGTTCGCCCCGTGCCGTCGCCTACGTGACGCTGAGCGAAGCCGAGGTTCACGCGCGTCGCGGCAATGTGCGGGCGACGGAGGACGCCATGAGCCGCGCCCACTTCGAGTTCGCTCGCGCCGACGAGCGAGGCACGGAGCGACACACGTTGATGCTCAGCGACGAGGCGCAGCTACGAAACTTCGGTGTCGGCATCTACTCCGATCTGGCTGCGCATGACCCGAGTCTTGCACCACGCGCCATCGAGGAAGCGTCCATGGCGGCTGCGTTGTCCGAAAGCACCGGCCGGACCAGAGGTGTCCTACAAGCCCGAGTTGCGTTGGCGCTCAACCACTACCGATGCGGCGACACCACCACGGCCAACGACCAGGCCGCCCACGTCCTGACGGCGCTGCCCCAGGTCAGCTCCCGCCGCGTCCTTGCGAGCCTGCGTCCCCTCGCTATCGCCGCGGCCGCCCACCGCACCGACTCCACCGCCACCGACCTCGCCCAACGCATCTCCACCCACGCCATGGGCTGAGCCCGATCCGGCCCACGTCGCGGATCGACGGGTTCTCGTCAAATCCACCCTGAGCGTGTTCGTCGTGACGCCGGGCTGATCACTGAATCCACTCGGATTCTTGCCATGCGACGCATCGCGGTCGCCGGCCGGTCGACAGGAACTCGTCGAGCGCTTGGCGCAGGTCGTCCAGGTCGATGACGGCATCAGGTGCGAACGATGTTCCGCCTTGAGCGGAGAACGCCAGGACCGGCGCGTCGGAAATGGGGTGAGGATTGTGCGTGACCCATCCGTTGACCACGCCGTTCGGCATATCCCGATAGTAGGCGGCGCCCCCGCCGGCGCTGACCGCGACGAGCAACAGGGTGGGACCGTCGCTGGGATCGTGTGGATCACCCACGGACAGGATGCGGTGTCCGCGTACCCACCATGGGCTGTCGGCAGACGGTGGGGAGAGTACCTCGTCCACCAGCGCTGCCCATCCCCGCGAGTCGGTGACCGTGCGCCACTCGTAGGGCCGTTCGTCGAACCGTACGCAGATCGTGTGCTCCGGGGCGGCGTTCACCCTCGTTCACCCTTCCCTGTCAGGACGACAGGCTCGTTCTTGTCGGGTTCCCACACGTATAGTGTCGACGCTTCGGGCAGGATCACCGGCACCGCAGTCTTGCAGCCCATCACACCGCCGCATACTCCGCCAGGGTGGTTGATCACCACAACACCGATGACGGCGTCCTCGTCCCGCATCATCATGGCCACCTTTGTTTCGACATCGGTGGCGACGCTCGGTTTCCCGCCACCGATGGGTGGGAAATGCGGCGAGTCGCGCAGCACCTCCACGATGCGGTCCGAGATCGGCTCCCAACCGCTGGTGATCTCTCGTGTGCCGTGCTCGGTGGATTTGAACCGACCGGTGGTGATCCGCTTGTCCTTCAGCGCGGCGCGCTGCTCGGCGACCCACTCGGCATCCGTCGCCTCGGACAGTTCGTCGTCCCCGAACGGCTCGAACATCCAGATCGCGCCGAAGATGAGCACCACAACGATGACTGCTCTGCGCACAGGATCGGACGCTAACAGTAGTCGTGCGCAGGTATGCCGCTTCCCCAAGGAGCATCAGCTGGTGAGCTGCTGGTAGGCGGACTGTTAGCCTGGTTGCGCCGTCCGAGGACGGCCGAACTGACGCCGCCGCACGGTGAACACGAAGGCTGGACGAGGCTTGAGCATGGATGGGGTGGCCGGCCCGGCCACTGACACCCCGGCCGACCTGGCCGGCGTCGAGGCCGAGCTGAACACGCGCTGGCCGGAGACGAAGCTGGAGCCGTCGGTCGACCGGATCACCGCGCTGGTCGACCTGCTCGGTTCGCCACACCTCAGCTACCCGGTCGTGCACATCGCCGGCACCAACGGCAAGACGTCGGTGGCGCGGATGGTCGACTCGCTGCTGACCGCGCTGGGGCTGCGCACCGGCCGCTACACCAGCCCGCACCTGCAGTCGGTGACCGAGCGCGTCAGCATCGACGGCGCGCCCATCGACGAGCAGCGCTACGTCGACACCTACGGCGACATCGCCCCGTACATCGCGATGGTGGACGCCACGCAGCCGGTGCCGCTGAGCAAGTTCGAGGTGCTCACCGCCATGGCGTTCGCCGCGTTCGCCGACGCACCCGTCGACGCCGCGGTGATCGAGGTCGGCATGGGCGGCACGTGGGACGCCACCAACGTCGTCGACGCCACGGTCGCGGCCGTCACGCCCATCGGGCTGGACCACGCCGACTACCTCGGCGCGGACGTCGTCGGCATCGCCAAGGAGAAGGCGGGCATCGTCAAGCCCGGCTCGATCGCGGTGCTGGCCAACCAACCGCCGGAGATCATGCGGGCCCTGCTGGTCCGGTGCTCCGCGGTGGACGCCACCGTCGCCCGCGAGGGCATGGAGTTCGGCGTGCTGTCGCGCGACCTCGCCGTCGGCGGGCAGCGGCTGCGCCTGCAGGGCCTCGGCGGGGTGTACGAGGACATCTTCCTTCCGTTGCACGGTGCGCACCAGGGCACCAACGCCGCGCTGGCGCTGGCCGTCGTCGAGGCGTTCCTCGGCGCGGGCGCGTCGCGGCGGCTCGACGGCGACGCCATCATCGAGGGCTTCGCCGCGGTCCGGTCGCCGGGGCGGCTGGAGCGGCTGCGCACCGCGCCGACGGTGTTCGCCGACGCCGCGCACAACCCGCACGGGGCCGGTGCCCTCGCCACGGCGCTGCGCGACGAGTTCGCGTTCCGTCGGCTCGTGGGCGTTGTCGCCACCATGTCCGACAAGGACGCCCGCGGCATCCTCGGTGAGCTCGAGCCCGTCGTCGGGCAGGTCGTCGTCACCCGCAACTCCTCGCCGCGGTCGGCGTCGGTCGACACCCTGGCGCGGGCCGCCGTCGACGTGTTCGGCGCCGACAGGGTCACCGTCGAACTGCGCCTCGACGACGCTGTCGAGTCCGCCATCCGCATCGCCGAGGAGATCGACGACGACCAGCTGTCCGGCTCCGGCGTGGTGATCACCGGATCGGTCGTCACCGCGGGCGACGCGCGCACCCTGTTCGGCCGGGACCCGGCGTGACCGCCCCGGCGCGCGACCCGTGGAGGGGCCTGCGCGGCGTCATGGCCGGCACCCTGGTCCTGGAGTTCATCACCGTCGCGCTCGCCCTGCCGGTGGTGGCGAAACTGGGCGACGGGCTGTCCAGCGCGGCCGGGTGGACCGTCGGGATCCTCGCCGCGCTGATGCTGGTCGCCGCGTTCGTCCAGCGCCGCCCGTGGGGCCTCGGCCTCGCGCTCGCCCTGCAGGTGGCGATGATCGCCTGCTGGCCGCTGGTCCCGCCGCTCGGCGGCCTCGGCGTGGTGTTCGCCCTGGTCTGGGCCTACTTCCTCTGGCTGCGCCACGACCTCACCCGCCGCCTCGCCGCCGCCGATCCGAGCCCGTTGGATCACTGAGCGGAGGGGGCTCGATAGCCTTCGCGGCGAACGAGCCGAAATCGGCGCAGGGATCGTCGCAGTGAGGGAGTTGTCGTGAGCGAGCGCAGCCTGGTCCTGGTCAAGCCCGACGGGGTGGCCCGCGGCCTGGTCGGAGAGGTGATCTCGCGGATCGAGCGCAAGGGGCTGAGGCTGGTCGCGGTCGAGCTGCGCACGGTCGACCGCGGGCTCGCCGAGCAGCACTACGCCGAGCACGACGGCAAGCCGTTCTTCGGCGACCTGTTGGACTTCATCACCTCCGGCCCGGTGCTGGCCGCTGTCGTCGAGGGTCCGCGGGCGGTCGCCGCGTTCCGCCAGCTCGCCGGCGGCACCGACCCAGTCGAGAAGGCCGCGCCGGGCTCGATCCGCGCCGATTTCGCGCTGGAGACCCAGTCGAACCTGGTGCACGGATCGGACTCGCCGGAGTCGGCGGACCGCGAGATCAAGCTCTGGTTCCCGGCCCTGTAGGGGGCCGCACTAGGGTCGCGTCGCATGACCGCAGCCACGCGCATCCTCGTCGTCGCGCTCGATGCGTGTGACCCTGGCCTCGTCCGGGAGTTGGCGGCGGCCGGCGAGCTGCCGACGCTGAAGCGGCTGCTCGCCGACAGCGCGGTCGTCACCACCCGCAACCCGTACGGGCTGTTCGTCGGGTCGCTGTGGAGCAGCTTCTTCACCGCGCGGTTCGCGTCGCGTACCGGTTTCCACTGCTGGGAAGAGGTCGACACCAGAACGTACGAGCGGCGGCTCACCAGCCCCCTGGAGATCCGCGGTACCCCGTTCTGGGAGACGCTGTCCGACGCGGGACGCCGCGTCGCGGTGCTCGACGTGCCGCACTCCCGCGCGGCCACCCCGGTCAACGGCGTCGTGCTCAGCGAGTACGGCTGCCACGACCGGCACTTCGGCTTCCACACCTGGCCGCCGACGCTGGCCAAGGAGATCGAGTCCGCCTTCGGCCTGCACCCGATCCTCGCCGCCGACGCGTACGAGGCGAAGGAGTGGGCGCCCGACGACTACGTCCTGCGTGCCGGCGACCGCCGCACCGCCGACGAGGAGCGGGCGCTGCTGGCCGGCCTGCTCGACGGCGTCGAGCGCAAGCGCAGGATGTCGCTCGACCTGCTGGCCCGCGGCGACTGGGACCTGTTCCTCACCGTCTTCGGCGACAGCCACAGCGTCGGGCACCAACAGTGGCACCTGCACGACCCGAGCC
>Ga0190272_10000380_pt1 | contig 24307 bp, 1 predicted proteins | sample Popmic504T_FD_133746 | JGI IMG/M metagenome (GOLD analysis project Ga0190272, IMG submission 133746) | Populus adjacent soil microbial communities from riparian zone of Shoshone River, Wyoming, USA - 504 T | ecosystem: Environmental > Terrestrial > Soil > Riparian zone | place: USA: Wyoming... | reverse complement strand
GCGACGGGTCCTGGTTCGTCCGCCGGTGGTCCCGACTGCCCGCGGCACGCGGTGCCTTCCGGGACGGCGGGTGCTACCTGATCACGGGTGGCGCCGGGGGCATCGGGCGGACCATGGCGCGCCATATCGGTGTCCACCACCGGGCCAGGGTCGTCCTGCTGGGACGGTCCGCGCCGCACGACCTCGACGACCTGACCGCCGAACTGCGTGCGGTGGGAGGAGATCTCCGCTACCTGCGGGCGGATGTCACCGACGAGGTGGACCTCGCCCGCGCCGTCGCGCAGGTACGCGCATGGTTCGGCCGGCTGAACGGCGTGCTGCACGGAGCGGGCGTCACCGACGACGCCTTGTTCCGTGACAAGACCGACGCGGCGTTTCACCGCGTGCTCGCACCGAAGATCGATGGCACGTCGGCGCTCGACTGCGTCACCGGCGACGACGAGCTCGACTTCTTCGCCACGATGTCGTCGATCGTCGGTGTGTTCGGCAACGCGGGGCAGACCGACTACGCCGCCGCGAACGCCTACCTGGACGCGTTCGCCGAATGGCGCGCCACGCAGGTGCGTGCCGGAGTTCGGCACGGCCGGTCGGTGTCGATCATCTGGCCCAGCTGGCACGACGGCGGCATCCGCATGCCCGACGCGGTCCGCGAGCACTTCGCGACGACGCTCGGGCAGCGGCCGATCAGGACCGGTGACGCGCTTCGGGCGCTCGACGACCTGATCGGGCACGACGGCCCGGTGCTCGTTGGCTGCGGAGACCAGGAACTGATCGAGGCGAGCCTGCTCACGGCAGGGCACGTGCCATCCGTGGCCGTCGACGGGATGTCGGGCGAAACCCTCGTGGACACGGTCCGGGCCGAGGCGGCCGCGCTGTTGAACGTCGCCGTCGACGAGGTGCTCCCGGACGTCGAGTTCGGTGCGCAGGGCTTCAACTCGTTGCTGTTCACCGACTTCACCAACCGGCTCAACAGCCGGTTCGGCCTCACGCTCTCGCCCGCCGCGTTGTTCGAGCACCCCACCGCGCGGTCGCTCGCGGCACATCTCGACGGCACGATCCCGGCACCGCAACCGTCGTTCGCGCCGGAGTCGCGTCCCGCGCCGCACCCGGAACCCGAGGGCATCGCGGTCATCGGCATGGCGGGCCGCCTACCGGGTGGCACCGACCTCGACGAGTTCTGGCGCACCCTGATCGACGGCCGGTGCGTCACCGGCGACCGTCCGGGTGACCGGCCCGGCCTGTGGGAATGGCCGGGCGGGTTCCTCGACGACGTAACAGCCTTCGACGCCGGGTTCTTCGGCATCTCACCCCGCGAGGCACGGCTGATGGACCCGCAGCAGCGGCTGTTCCTCGAATCGGCGTGGCACGCCATCGAACACGCCGGGTACGACCCGCGTTCGGTGGCGGGCACCGCCACCGGTGTGTTCGCGGCCGTCACGCTGCACGACTACTCCGAGCTCCTCGCCCGCACCGGGGAAGAGGTCCACGGCCACACGATCACCGGGCACGTCCACGGGGTCGTCGCGAACCGGCTGTCCTATCTGCTGGACCTGTCGGGACCGAGCGAGGTCGTCGACACGGCGTGCTCCAGCTCACTCACCGCGCTCCACCGGGCCGTTCGCGCCCTGGAGGCAGGGGAGTGCGACACCGCCGTCGTGGGTGGCGTCAACGTGCTCCTCACCGGGGACTGGTTCGCGTCACTGGACAAGGCCGGTGTCCTGTCACCGACCGGACGGTGCTGGACCTTCGACGACCGGGCGGACGGGTTCGTCCGGAGCGAGGGCGTCGGCGTCGTCGTGCTCAAGCCGCTCGCCGCGGCACGACGCGACGGCGACACCGTGCACGGCGTCATCCGAGGCACAGCCGTGAACCACGGCGGCCGCGGCCATTCGCTGACCGCGCCCAGTCCCGCGGGACAGGCACGCGTCATCGTGTCCGCCCTGCGGCGCGCCGGTGTCGACCCGCGCACCGTGTCCTATGTGGAGACCCATGGGACGGGCACGAAGCTCGGTGACCCGGTCGAGGTGTCCGGTCTGCGCATGGCGTTCAGCGAACTCGGGGCGAGCGGGCCGGAACCGTGGTGCGGGCTCGGTGCCGTGAAGGGCAACGTCGGGCACCTGGAGTCGGCCGCCGGTCTCGCGGGACTCCTGAAGGTCCTCCTCGCCTTCCGGCACAAGATGTTGCCCCGCAACGCCGCCGGTGAACGGCAGAACAGCCACCTCGACCTGTCCGGCGGACCGTTCACCCTGCTGTCCGAGACCGCGCCCTGGACGCCCACCGACCGCGACGGCACGGCCATGCCGCGCCGCGCCGGGGTGAGCGCTTTCGGTTTCGGTGGCGCGAACGCACATGTCGTGCTCGAGGAGCCGGCGCCCGACGAGCCGGCGGCGGACGCCGGCGGCGACGAGATCGTCGTCCTGTCCGCCGTCACCTCGGCGCAACTCCGCCGCTACGCCCACGGTCTGCGCGACGCACTCGACGGCAGCCAGGTCTCGCTCGCCGACCTGGCCTACACCTCACGAGTCGGGCGTACCCCCATGCCGGTACGGCTCGCGGTTGTCGCATCCACCACCGCGGCGCTGGCCGACGCGCTCATCGCCTACCTCGACGACCGTGACGCGCCCGGACTCCACACGAGCGATCGCACGCCCGGGACGCACGCCCTGGCACAGCGGTGGGTGGCCGGAGAGGACGTCGAGTGGCCCGCGATGCGCCGCAGGCGGGTGCCGTTCCCCGTCTACCCGTTCGACCACAGCGTCCGCCACGGACCCGAACTCGCGCAGGGGACCGGCGACGGCCCGGGGCTGTTCGAGCGGACCTGGCGACGGGCGGTCCGCACGCCGGACCGTCCCGTCGACGGTGGCCGCTGCGTGCTGATCGTCGGTCGGGACTCGGTTCTGCCGTTGCTCGAGGCACTTCCCGGCCGCGCCGAGGTCGACTGGATCGTGGTTCGCGAGGCATCGCCGCTACCTGCCGTCGGACCGCTCGAGTACGAAGTGGACTTCGCCGACCACGCGGCGGGGCTGGAGTTGGCGGAACGCATCGTGCGCAGCCACGGCCCCGTCCGGCTGCTGCTGGACCTCGCGGACGTCACGGGAGGTCACGAGACCGGCCGCGAGGCCGCGCGCATCGGACTTCTCCAGGTGCTCGTCGGCCACGCGAGGGCCGGCGAGCTGCGGGTCGCGCAGCTGACGCGCGGTGTCGCGGAAGTAGGCAACCCGGAGCCGTCGCTGACCGGTGCCCGGTTCGCGGGGTTGGTGCGTGCCGTGGGTGCCGAGTACCGGGCGGTGCACGCGGTCACCGTCGATGTCGACTGCGCGGCCGACGACCTGCACACGCAGCTGGACATCGGGCTCCGCGAGCTGGCCGCCGCGGGCGGCGAGCCCGAGATCGCCCACCGCGCGGGCGGACGATGGGTACCGCGCCTCACCCGTGCCGCGGTCCGAGGGCGGGGCACGTTCGCCGTGCAGGCGGACCGCACCTACCTGGTCACGGGCGGTACGGGCGGCCTCGGGCTCGCGGCGGCCGAGCGGCTGGTCGCCCGTGGCGCCCGGCGCATCGCGCTCACCGGCAGGCGTCCACTGCCCGGCCGCGAACAGTGGGACGACACACGCGGAGACGAATGGTGGCAGGAGCGGGTCGCCGCGATCCGCCGCATGGAAGGGGCCGGCGCCGACGTCCGGGTGCTGACCGGGTCGCTGACCGACGAGACGGCCCTGGGTGCGTTCGTCGGCACGCTCGCTCCGGTGGCCGGTGTGCTGCACTGCGCCGGCTGTCTGACCGGCGAACCGGCGTTCGTACGTAAGTCGTTCGACGACATCAGCCGTTGCTGGGAGCCCAAGGGCGAAGGCCTGCTGACCCTGTTGCGCGTCCTCGACGGACAGACTCCGGACTTCGTGGTGTTGTTCTCGTCGATCTCCAGCGCGGTGCCCGAACTGGCGGTCGGCCTGTCCGACTACGCGAGCGCGAACGCGTTCCTCGACGCGGTCGCGGCACACCGGAACGCCAGGACGAGGTTCCTCGCGATCGGCTGGGGAAGCTGGTCAGGTGCCGGTATGGGCGAGGTCATGACTCCCCGCTACCGCGAGCGCGGCCTGTCGGCGCTCACCGTCACCGAGGGGCTCGACCTGCTCGAGCAGGCACTCGCGACCGACGGCCCCACCCGCGTGATCGCGGTGCACGGCGACCCGACGGTCGGTGAAGCACCAGCAGTCGCGCCCGCTACCCAGGATGTGCCCGATGTGCGCCGCCGTTTCGCCGAACACCTTCGCCGCACCTTCGCCGACGCGCTCCTGCTCGACGTCGCCGCGGTGCGCCCGGATCGTCCGTTCACCGACCTCGGGGTCGACTCGATCCTCATCGCGTCGGTCGTCCCGAGCCTTGAGGCACTGACCGGCGCGCCGGTGGAGCCGTCGGTGATCCTCGAGCACCCGACGGTCGACCGGCTCACCGACCACCTGATGGCACACCACGGTGACGGCGTGGCCCGGTGGGCGGGCGGCCAGGAACCGCCTCTGCCGTCCGTGGTCGCCGGGGACCGGCCTGTGACCGCCCCGGTCCTCTCCGCCGCCGCGGTTCCGCTCGCGATCATCGGGATGGCAGGGCGCTTCCCCGGTGCCGAGACGACCGACGCGTTCTGGGAGTTGCTGCGCACCGGCCGGTCCGGTGTCACCGAGGTGCCACGCTCCCGGTGGGACGTCGCGACCCGGTACTCGCCCGAACCCCGCGACGGCATGAGTATCGGCAAGTGGGGCGGGTTCCTGCACGGCATCGAGGAGTTCGACCCCGGGTACTTCGGGATCGCGGCAGAGGACGCCGCTCACATGGACCCGCTGATCCGCCTCTTCCTCGAGTGCGCGGCCACCACCTTCGCCGACGCCGGCTACGCCAAGGGCGACATCGCGGGCATCCGCACGGGCGTGTTCGCCGGGTCGGGGACGAGCAACTACGCGTCGCGGATCACCGTGCCAGGGCGGGCCACGGCGACCGGATCCAACCAGAACTTCATCGCGGCCCACGTGGCTCACGTCTACGATCTTCGCGGCCCGAACATCGTCGTCGACACCGCCTGCTCGTCGTCCCTGTCGAGCCTGTACCTCGCCCGGCAGGCGCTCCTGCTCGGCGAGTGCGACCTGGCGTTGGTCGGCGGCGCGGACCTCCTGCTCGACGAGACGCCGTACCTGTCGCTCAGCGCGGCGCGTGCGCTGTCCCCGGACGGGGCGTGCCACGTGTTCGACGCCGCCGCCAACGGTCTCGTGCCCGGCGAGGGCGTCGGCGCGGTCCTGCTCAAGCGGCTCGACCGCGCGCTCGCCGACGGGGACCGCGTGCACGCGGTGCTCGAGTCCGTCGCGATGAACAACGACGGCCGGACCATGGGCCTCACGACACCGAATCCCGACGCACAACAACAGGTCGTGCTCGACGCGCTCACCAAGGCGGGCGCGGACGCCGGGTCAGTGTCCTATGTGGAGGCACACGGCACGGGCACGATGATCGGAGACCCCATCGAGCTGCGCGCCCTTACCCACGTGTTCGAGCGATTCACCACCGAGCGCGGCTTCTGCGCCGTCGGCAGCGTCAAGTCGAACATCGGGCACCTCCTGATGGCCGCGGGCATGGCGAGCCTGCAGAAGGTCGTGCTCGCCCTCCGGCACCACGCGCTGCCGGCGACCCTCCACTGCGACCGCCCCAACCCCCGGTTCGCGTTCGACGCGTCGCCGTTCTTCCCGAACCGGGAACTGCGGGAGTGGCTGCCCCGGCAGAGAGTGCGCCGTGCCGGGATCAGCGCCTTCGGCTTCGGCGGCACGAACTGCCACGCGATCGTCCGCGACCTGACGACCGCCGAGCGTGAGTCGCACGCGGTGCGTCGGTCCCCGCTCCCGGCCCCGGAATTCCACCGTGCACGGTTCTGGGTCGATCGGGAACGCCCCGCGCTGCCCGCCCCTCGTCGGATGTTCGAACTGGAGGAACTCGCCTGATGGCGTCGAACCACCGCTCGTCCGGCCTCTCCGTGCTCGCCGGGAAGAGCGCCGTCACCACGGTGACGGCCGACGACGAAGCCCTGCGTGACCACCTCGTGCACGACGTGCCGGTGCTGCCGGGCGTGTTCCTGCTCGACCTCGTCCTGCGCCTCGTCCGGCGGGCCGGGGTCGACCCCGCGACGGTCGAGCTACGGCGCTGCCTCTTCCTGGCCCCGGTGATCGACCGGGACCACACCGGACGGCGGGTGCGGGTGCGCGTCGGCGATGACGGTGTTCACGTCACTGTGGACAGTCGAGCGCCCGAAGAGGACGAGTGGCAGGTCAACTGCCGAGCCGAGCTGCACCCCGCCGCTCCGCTCTCCCGCACGATCGACATCGGCGCGCTGACCGCCGCGTCCACCAGCTCCTGCGACGTCGGCGACCTCTACGAGTTCGTGCGCGGCCTGGACATCCACCACAAGGGCTTCATGAAGGCCAGCGGAACCGTGTACGTCGGTGCGGGTCACGCGCTCGCCCGGATGCGGCTGCCGGGCGAGGCCGAGCCCTACCTCGAGCACTTCCAGGTGCACCCTGTGCTGCTCGACTTCGCCACGCTCGTGCCGATGTGGCTGTTCGACCCCGAGGAACGCGCCCGGGCGGGCCGTCCGTTCATCCCGATCTACATCGAGTCGTTCCGCGCCGCCGGCAGGCCCTCAGTCGGAAACGTCGTCCACGTGCCCAGGCGTGCGGCGGGCCGGCTGGACGGTGAAGTGTTCGACGCCGACATCGACGTCCACTCGCTCGACGGCACCGCGGTCGCGAGCATGACGGGCTTCCGCGCCAAGCGGATCAGATCCGCTGAGCTGATCACCCGCCCGCACGACGACTCCGGCCACGAGCACACCGAGAGCAACGAAACGGGCCGGGCACCGTCGACGTTGACGGGGATCGTGGCCGGCCTGGTGGCCGTGAAGCTCGGCATCCCGGCGGCGGAGGTCGATCCCGATCGTGGGTTCTACGAACTGGGTCTGGACTCCGTCCGGTTGCTTGCCATCGCCGCCGCCCTCGAAGAGCGGTTGGGCACGCAGCTGTACCCGACCCTGCTGTTCGAGTTCCCCACCGTCCGCGCCCTCGCCGACCACCTGGCGGGCGAAGGCCTGCAACCGGCACCCGAATCCAGGCCTGTCTTCGCGACCGCTGCGTCCGACGCGGGCTTTGCCCTGGCGGTGGTCGGTCTCGCCGGGCGCTACCCCGGCGCGGACACGCCCGGCGCGCTGTGGAACGTGCTGCTCGACGGGCCGGACCTGATCACCGACCTGCCCGCGGAACGGGCCGGAAAGGGCAGTGCCGACGGGCACCGCGGTGCGTTCTGTTCAGGGGTCGACGAGTTCGACCCCGAGTTCTTCCACCTGACCGACCGGCAGGCACAGCTCATGGACCCGCACGAGCGCCTGTTCCTCCAGGCGGCGTGGGAGGCGGTCGAGGACGCGGGCCATACCCCCGGGGACCTGTCCGCCCGGCTCGACGGCGCGGTCGGCGTGTTCGCCGGGGTGATGTGGAACGACTACATGCTGCACGGCCTGGACAGCCTCCACGGCGCCACGCCGGAGGTCGCCGGGTCGTGGACGTCGTCGCTCGCCAACCGCGTGTCCTACACACTGGACTTCCAGGGGCCGAGCCTGACCGTGGACACCGCCTGCTCGGCCGCGCTCGTGGCCCTGCACCTGGCACGGGAGAGCATCCGGCGCGGGGAGTGCCGGGCCGCCGTGGTCGGCGGGGTGAACCTGTCGCTTCACCCGTACAAGTTCCTGCGCCTGTCCGAGCTGGGTCTGCTGTCCCCGGATGGCCGGTGCCGCCCGTTCGGCAAGGACGCCAACGGGTACGTGCCCGGCGAAGGTGTCGGCGCCGTGCTGGTCCGCCCGCTCGCCGACGCGCTCGCCGACGGTGACCACATCTACGGCGTCATCCGTGGGTCGGCCATGGGGCACGGTGGCCGCACCGGTGGGTACTCGGTGCCCAGCCCGGAGGCGCAGGTACGGGTCCTGACCTCGGCGCTTGCCGACGCCGGTGTGCCACCCGAGACCGTCACCCACCTCGAAGCGCACGCGAGCTGCACGCCGCTCGGCGACCGGATCGAACTGGATGCGCTCGCCAGTGCGTACGGGAGCGCGGCCCGTGGCTCGTGCGTGCTCGGCAGCGTAAAGGGCAGCATCGGTCACCTCGAGGCGGCCGCCGGCGTCGCGGGCCTCACGACGATGCTGCTGTCGTTCCGGCACAAGACGATCCCGCCCACCCAGGGTGTCGGCGAGGTCAACCCCGCTCTCGCTGACACGCCGTTCCGCATCGTCGACCGGCCGACACCGTTCGACCGGGTGACCGACCCGGTGACGGGCGCGCCGAGTCCCCGGCGTGGTGCGGTGAGCGCGTTCGGCGCCGGTGGCGCGAACGTCCACATCGTCCTCGAGGAACATGTCGCCGCGCCGCGGCCCGAGGACAGCGGTGCACGGCTGGCGTTGCCGCTCTCGGCACGCACCGACGAGCAACTGCGTGCTGTCGCGGCACGACTCGCCGCCCACCTCCGGGACCAGCCCTCGACGCGGGTCGCGGACGTCGCCCACACCCTGCGGCACGGCCGTACACCGATGCGCCACCGGGCCGTGGTCACCGCAGCCGACCGGACCGAGCTCGTCGCGGCGCTCGACATCGTCGCCGCGGGCGGAACACCGGACGGGGCGTTGCGGCCGGAGGGCGGGGTGTGGCTCGACGGAAGGGCGCCCACCTGGCCAGAACTGCCGCATGCACAACGCATTCCGCTGCCGACCTACCCCTTCGCGCGACGCCGCTTCTGGATTGGCCGCGACAGCGAGGAACGCGGCGACACGTTCCTGTACGAGCCCCGCTGGACGTCGGTGTCACCGGCGGACCACGTCCACTTCGCCGACCGCACGGTGTTGGTGCTCGACGCCGACGACGCCCGCGTGTCCGCCCTCCGGGTCTTGTGCGGGCGCGTGATCCAGGTCCGGCCGGGCCACCTTCGGGGCGTGCTGGAGACGCTGCGCGAGGAACGGGCCGAGTTGGACGCGGTCCTGCACCTCTGGCAGCTCGGCCCGGCCGACCAGGAACCGGCCGGCACCGGCGGGCTGGAGTCGATGCTCGATCTGTGCCGCGAACTCGTGGTCGGGCGGACGAGAGAGCTACCCGTGCTGTTCGCGTACACCGCAGGGCACGAGAACCCGGCACTCGCCGCCGTCGGCGGCCTTGCCCGTAGCGTACGCCTCGAACAACCGAAGCTTGCCTGCACCGTCGCCCGCTACACGGTCGCGCCCACCGCGGCCGAGCTGCTCGCCGAGGCGTCCGATGTGGACAGCGTGGAGGTCAGACACACCACGAGTGGCCGCCAGGTCCTCGGCTTCTCGCCCGTTGACCCCGCACCGGTGCCGGTCCCGGTGGCACGCGCGGGTGGGGTGTACCTGATCACCGGCGGTGCGGGAGGGCTGGGGCGGCACACGGCGCGGTTGCTGGCCCTGCAGCATGGGGTGTCCATCGCACTGCTCGGCCGCGCCGCGCCCGGTGCAGCGACCGACCGCGTCATCGACGAACTCGAAGCACTGGGCGCCCGCGCGATCTACCGGACGGCCGACGTCACCGACCTCGCCCGGCTGACGGCGTGCGTCGCCGACGTGGTCGACGAACTGGGCCCGCTGACGGGCGTGGTGCACAGCGCCGGTGTCATCGACGACGCGCTCCTCCTGAACAAGACGCCGGACCGGATCGCGCGCGTCCTCGCCCCCAAGGTGCTCGGCGCCGCCAACCTCGACCTCGCGACCCGCGACGCGCACCTGGACTACCTGGTCGTCTACTCCTCGACCGCGTCGGTGCTGGGCAGTGCCGGAGCCACCGACTACGCCTCGGCCAACCGCTACCTCGACGCCTTCGCCGCGCGTCGGGAGGAACTGCGTGGCGACGGCCTGCGACACGGGCGCACTGTGGCGATCAACTGGCCGCTGTGGCGTGACGGGGGTATGCGGATTCCGCCCGAGGTCGAGGAACTGGTGCTCGGGCAGACCGGTATGCGTCCACTCGAGACAGGTGCCGGGCTCGCGGTGCTCGGTGTCGCCCTGGCACACGACGCCGCTCAGCTCGTGGTGCTGAGCGGCGACCGTGCACAACTGGAGCAACGCATGTCCCTCGCGAGCGACGACGATCGGCAGCCGCCGGACGTCGCCCAACCGGATCTCGCCGCGGCCACCGAGTACGTCTCCCGGCTCGTGCGCAACGCGGTGAACGGGCACGGTGCACCGGCGCACGTCGACGACCTCCGCGGCGCGACCTTCATGGAACTCGGCCTGTCGTCGGCGCAGTTGGTGGCGATGACCGAGGCATTGAAGAGCGACCTCGCGCTGGACGTCCCGCCGACCGTGTTGTTCCGGTACCCCGACGTCGACCGGCTGGCCGGCTACCTCGTGCGGGAGCAGCCGGTGGCGCTGGCCGCGCACACGAGCGCGCCCGGGATCGAGACGGTCGCCGACACGCGTGGCGACGCGCGCCCGGAAGGGCCGACACCCATCGCGATCATCGGAATGGCGGGCAGGTTCCCGGGTTCCTCGAACGTCGACGGTTTCTGGGCGGATCTCGTCGCGGGCCGCGACCTCGTCACGCCGGTGCCGGGTGAACGGTGGGATCATAGCCAGTTCCACGACGCCGGCGGCGGCCGTCCCGGCGGCACCGACTGCGGTCACGGAGGTTTCCTCGACGACGTGGCCCGGTTCGACGCCGCGTTCTTCGGTGTCACGCCCGCAGAGGCCCGGGGTATGGACCCGCAACTGCGCCTGCTGCTCGAAGTCCTGTACGAGACCACGGAAGACGCGGGGGTGGCTCGGTCCGTGCGGGGCACGCCGACCGGTACCTACGTCGGACGGTGCTTCCAGGACTACGCCGACGAGATGGCCGCACACGGCCGAGCCCCCGCCGCCTACGACGTCACCGGCACCGCCGTCGCGATGGCCGCGAACCGAGTCGCCCACTACTTCGACTTCTCCGGACCCAGCCTCGTGGTCGACACCGCGTGCTCGTCGTCGCTGTACGCGCTGCACCTCGCGGTCGAGGCGCTCCGGCGCGGCGAGTGCACGATGGCATTCGCGGCGGGCACGAACCTGATCCTGAGTCCGCAGCACTACGTGCGCAGCTCCGCGCTCGGCGCCCTCTCACCGTCAGGGCGTTGCCACAGCTTCGACCACCGCGCGGACGGGTACGTGCCGGGAGAGGCGGTCGTCGCCGTGCTGCTCAAACCCCTCGACGACGCCATCGCGGACGGCGACCCGGTGCACGCCGTCATCCGCGACGTCACGGTGAGCCACGGCGGGCACGCCGGTTCCCTCACCGCACCGAATCCCGAGAGGCAGACCGACCTGCTCGTGCGCGCGTGGGAGGGCGCCGGTGTCGACCCGGCGTCGATCACCTACCTCGAGGCGCACGGCACCGGCACCAGCCTCGGCGACCCTGTTGAGGTGGAGGCCGCCACGGCCGCGTTCCGCCGGTTCACCGACCGCACCGGGTTCTGCGCGCTCGGTTCCGCGAAGGCCCACCTCGGGCACGCGGAAGCCGCCGCGGGGCTGGTGAGTGTGGTCAAAGCGGTCCTGTCGATGCGGCATCGGACGATCCCCGCGATGCCGGGCTTCGAGCGGCCGAACCCGTACTGCCAGTTCACCGACAGTCCAATGTGGATCAACACCGAGAATGTGCCCTGGCAGTCCGAGGGTGTTCGCCGGGCCGGGGTCAGCTCGTTCGGGTTCGGCGGCGCGTACGCCCACGCTGTGCTGGAGGAAGCACCCACCCTGCCTGCCGGGCACCCTGCCACTGGCCACGTTGCCGTCCCGTTCTCGGCGGGCGACGACAACCGGCTCGTGGCCCTGGTGCGCCGCCACCGCGAGCACCTCGTCGCCCACCCCGAGCTCCCGTTGGCCCGGGTGGCGGCCACGCTGTCGGCCGGACGGGAGCCGATGGCCCGACGGCTGGCGGTGATCGCCGCCTCGACCGACGAACTGTCGCGCCGCCTCGGCGAGGTCCTCGACACCTCTGTCGTCGGCACGGTGCTCGGTGACACGGCGGGGGTGGACCCGGCGCTCATCCGTGAGGCGCGGGACTGGGTCGCGGGCGACAGCGGCGCCCTGTCCACACCGTGGGCGGAACGCCTGTCCCTGCCCGGCTACCCGTTCCGGGGTGAGCGCTTCTGGTTCACCGACGGGCATTCGACTGTGGAACCGACCGTCGGCTTCTCCGGGCGCCGGGTCGCCGCCGGGATGGATCGGCTCGACGGGCTGATCCGCCGGTGGTGCCACCGGTTCCTCGCGGCCGGTGCGGGCACGCCGGCCGCGGCGGACCTTCGCGGGAGGCTGGCGGAACCCGCGCGCTACGAACGTTTCGCCGACGCGCTCGGCGATCTGCTCACCCGCGCCACCACCAGCGCCGCCGAGCGGCCCGGCCTGGACGCCGAGCTGACGGCGCTGGTCGGCGACCACCCTGAGCTGAAGTCCTGGGCCGGCCTCGTCCGCGTGTGCCTGCCGAAGCTGCCCGCGATCCTCACCGGCGAGGCCGACGCGCTCGAGGTGTACTTCTCTCCGGAAGACCCCGACCTGCTCCTGCGCGTGTACAGCGACAGCATCATCGCCGACCATCACAACGAACTGGTCGCGCGCGCGGTCGCCGACCGGGTGCGGAACACCGGCCGTTCCGTGCGGATCCTCGAGATCGGCGGTGGCACCGGCGGCACGACCCGCTCGGTGCTCGCGGCTCTGGCCGGCGACGCCGCACGAGTGAGCTACACGTTCACCGACGTGTCCCCGTCGTTCCTGCCGACCGCACGCGTCACGTTCGCCGACGCCCCGGTCCGGCTCGACTACCGGGTCCTCGACCTCGACCAGGACCTGGCTTCGCAGGGCTTCCCGGACGGGTCGGCGGACATCGTCATCGCGGCCAACGCCGTGCACGCCACTCGCTCCATCGCGGACAGCCTCGGCCGCATCGGCCGATTGCTCGCCGATGGCGGAGTCCTGATCCTGCAGGAACTCACGAGCGCGCGTGACTCGATCACCGCGATGATCGGTGCGCTGCCGGGTTACTGGTCCGCTGCGGACGCACCGAGGCGGCTGCCGCACTCGCCGCTGCTCGACGTGCCCCGCTGGCGGGCGGCGCTCGCTGAGCAGAGCTTCGGCCAGACTGACGTCTCCGGCTCCACGGACCTCAACGAGGCCGAGTTCGACAACGCCGTGATCGTCTCGGCGGCACCGGCCGGGCCGCGGGTGGCGGCGGAGGCCCCGCCCGTCACCGTGACCGCGGCGGTCGCCGCCGGGGCGGACAGCGTGCGGGAGCGGCTGCGTGCTGTGTTCGCCGACTTCTTCGGTCTCCCCGTCGCGGGCGTGGACCCGCACGCCACCTTCGACCGGTTCGGCATGGACTCACTCAGTTCCATCCAGTTGGCCCGATCACTGGAACCCGAGTTCGGCACACTGTCGAAGGTCGTGCTCTACGAGTACCCGACCATCGACGAACTTGCCACGCACATTGCGGATCGCCAGTCGCCCGCGCCCGCGCCGGCGCCGGCGCCCGCGTCACCGCCGGAGCCCGAGGGCGATCCGATCGCCATCGTCGGCATGGCAGGCCGGTTCGCCCGGTCCCGCACGCTGACGCGATGGTGGACCCACCTGCGTGACGGTGCCGACCTGGTCACCGAGATCCCCGCCGACCGGTTCGACTGGCGGGACGTCTACGGCGACCCGACGCGGGACCGCGGCACGGTCAACAGCCGCTGGGGGTCGTTCTGCGACGGGGTCGACGAGTTCGACGCCGCGTTCTTCGGCGTCACGCCGTTCGAGGCCGAACTCATGGACCCGCAACAGCGGCTGCTCCTCCAGACCGCCTGGCACGCCATCGAGGACGCGGGGCACCGGCCCCAGGACCTGCGTGGCAGCCGCACCGGCGTGTTCGTCGGCGCGACGTCACGGGACTACGACTGGCATCTGCAATCCGTTGGCCGGCACCGGGAGGGACACTTCGTCACCGGCAGCGGGCACTGTCTGATCGCGAACCGGCTCTCCTATCACCTCGACCTACGCGGGCCGAGCGAGGCGATCGACACCGCATGCTCGAGCTCCCTCACCGCACTGCACCGGGGCGTAGGTAGCATCCAGACCGGCGAGTGCGACGCAGCCGTCGTCGGCGGCGTGCACCTGTTCCTCACTCCCGACCTGTTCGTCGCGCTCGGCCAGCTCGGGGTGATGTCCCCGGACGGCCGGTGCGCGGCGTTCGACGCGAGCGCGAACGGCATGGTCCGCGGCGAGGGTGCGGTGGCGGTCGTACTCAAGCCGTTGTCCCGAGCCGTCGCCGACGGCGACACCATCCACGCGCTCGTGCGCGGCACCGGGGTCTCGCACGGCGGCGGCCGCCACGCGAGCTCGCTGATGATGCCCGAACCCGCGGCGCAGGCCGACCTCATCGCATCGGTGTACCGGTCGGCGGGGGCGGACCCGAGGTCGATCACCTACGTCGAGGCCCATGGCACAGGCACCCAGGTCGGTGACCCCATCGAGCTGCGCGGGTTGCGTCTGGCGTTCGCGGAGCTGACCGGCGCCCGGGAGGGGGACGCCGTCCGCCCGTGGTGCGGCGTCGGTTCGGTCAAGTCCAATGTCGGGCACCTGGAGAGCGCCGCCGGGCTGACCGGCGTCGTCAAGACCGTGCTCGCCATGCGCCACGGTCAACTGCCTCCGACCGTCCACTTCCGCGAGCCCAACCCGTTGCTGGAACTGGTGGACAGCCCGTTCTACGTGGTGGACCGGCTGACGCAATGGGTCTCGCCGTCCGGGCCCCGGCGTGCCGCGGTCAGTGCTTTCGGGCTGGGCGGCACGAACGCGCACGTGCTCCTGGAGGAGTACCTCCAGCCGCCGAGCACCTCGACGACAGCGGGTCCCCAGGTCGTCCCGCTGTCCGCGCGTAGCCCGGAACGGCTGCGGACCTACGCCGCCGAACTGCGCCGGCACCTGGTCGCCGACCCCGCCACGTCCTTCACGGACCTCGTGCACACGTTGCGCGTCGGCCGGGACGCCATGACGCACCGGCTGGCGCTCGTCGCGGAGAGCACCGGCGAACTGGCTGACCTTCTCGGCCAGTACCTCGACGGAACTGCCGCGGCGGCGATCCACGCCGGCACCGTGTCCGGTCCGGCGCTCGGCGGTCTGCCCGTCATCACGGATCCGGCGACGTGTGCGCGTGGGTGGGTCATCGGCCATGGCGAGCTGCCACCGCCCGACAGCACGCGGGCACGGCGGATCCCGCTGCCCGGTTATCCCTTCGCACCAACCCGCCACTGGGCCGAGCCGCCGGCGACCGAGTCGGTCGAGTCGCTGCTGGACCGGTTGAGCAAGGGCGATGTGTCCGTTGACGAGGTCGACCGCATTCTCGGAGGTGTCCGGTGACGTCGGCGCAGACACGACGCGAGCTGTTGGAACGCGTGCGGCGCGGCGAACTGAGCGCTGCCGCGGCCGCTGCCGCGCTCAGGGGGACCCCGGTGTCCGCCGGGGGAGAGGTGACGTTCTTCGCGCCGTGCTGGACCCGTGCCGAACCGCTGCCTGCCCGGGCCGGCGACCGCGCCGGGCTGCTCGTAGTGCTCGACGTCGACGCGGAGCAGGTGCCAGGCGCCACCGTGTGTGCCGTACGGGGCTCCGACTTCCGGGAAGCCGGTGGCGTGTTCGAGGTCGGCGTCGACGACGACGCGTCCTGGAGTCGCTTGTGGACGGAGCTGTCGGCACGGGGCCTGCTGCCCGAGCGGATCGTGCTCGTCAGCAGTGCCACGTCGGAGCGCAGCCTTGACACCGTGTGCCCGCTGGTCCGGACGATCATCAGGGACCGCGTGGGCGGTGACCGCGTGGATATCGCCTGCGTCGTGCCTGGCGACCGGTCCGGTGCGACCGCGGCCGCTCTGGGTGGGTTCTGCCAGGTCGCGGCGCTGGAGGACCGGCGGCTGCGGATGCTCGCCATCTCGGCTCCCGAGTTGCTCGGCGACCCCGCAGCGTGCGTCGATCTCGCACTGGCGGAACTGGACGCACCGGCACCCGGGCTCGCCGAGACCCGCCACGACCGGGGCGGCAGGCGGGTACGCGATCTCCGGCCTGCGACCCCCGAGGGTGAGCTGTACCGATTGCGCCAGGAGGGCGTGTACCTCGTATCCGGCGGCGCGGGCGGGCTCGGCCTGCGCGTGGCCGAACTCCTGGCGATGCGCACCCGTGCCCGGATCGTGCTGTTCGGCCGCTCGCCGCACCCGCACGGCGTGGAACGCGCACGAGGTCGAATCGAGAGCGCGGGCGGCGAGGTCGTCTACGTCCAGGCCGACGTCACCGATCCCGGCCACGTCGCGGCCGTCGTCGACGTGGCCCGAACCAGTTTCGGCCCGATCAATGGAGTGCTGCACCTCGCGGGTGTCAACGAGGACGCCTACCTCGTCAACAAACGAGAAGGCGCCCACCGCGGCGTACTCGACCCCAAGCTGATCGGGGTCCGCAACCTCGACGAGTCCACACAGGACAATCCACTCGACCTGTTCGTGGTCTTCTCCTCCGTCGTGGCCTACCTCGGCGCTCCCGGTCAGACCGACTACGCCGCGGCCGGTCGCGCGCTCGGCGGCTTCGCCACGCACCGGGCGGACGAGGTCGCCGCCGGCCGCCGCCGCGGCACCACCGTCGCGGTGGGGTGGCCGTTGTGGGCGGACGGCGGCATGACGCTGGCCGACGAGGACGCCCGTGCGGTCGAGTTGCTGCAGGGCATCACCGCGATGCCCGCTGAGGTCGGCTTCGACGCCATGCTCACCGCGTTGGCCATGCGCATCCCAGAAGTGCTGGTGGCTCATGGGAACGGTGCCCTGACCCGGAAGTACGTCAGCAAGCGGACAGCCGTACGTCCCCTGCCGGGACGAACCGTGGCTGCCGATGGTGCCGGGCTGCGCACCGCGGTCGAGCGGTACCTGGTGGCACTTGTCGCCGAGACCACGCGCATCCCCGCCGAGCAGCTCGGGGTGAGCCAGGAGTTCTCCGCGCTCGGCGTCGACTCCGTCCTGATCCGCAGGCTCGGCGCCGAACTGGAGAAGCGAGCGGGCGCACTGCCCGCCACGCTGCTGTTCGAACACCGGACCGTCGGCGAACTGGCGACCTACCTGATCGACGACCGGGCCGACACGATGCGCCAGGCACTCGAGGTGTCGGTCGACGAACCCGAACCCGAACCCGAACCGGTGCCGGTGCCGGCCCCTCAGGTACGGCAACGGAGTGACCACCCCGTGCCGACGGCACCGGGTGACGGGATCGCGATCATCGGGATCGCGGGCCGGTACCCGGGCGCTGACAACCTCGACGAGCTGTGGGCCATGCTGGCCGAGGGCCGCGACGCGATCGTCGAGGTGCCGGGGGACCGGTGGGACAACAACCGGTTCTACGATCCGGCGACCCGCAGGCCCGGCTCGACCTACGGGCGGTGGGGTGGCTTCCTGCGCGACGTGCGCCGGTTCGACTCGCTCTTCTTCGCCATCGCACCACGCGAAGCGCGCCGCATGGACCCCGCGGAACGGCTGTTCATGGAGGTCTCCTGGTCGGCCATCGAGGACGCCGGGTACACCCGCGGGCGCCTGCACCGCGTGTCAGCGGCGGGGGACTCCCACGCGATCGGCGTCTACGTCGGCGCGACCGGGCTCGGCTATCAACTGATCGGCGCCGAGGAATGGGGCAAGGGCAACCCGGTCTCGGCCCACTCGATGGACTTCTCGCTCGCCAACCGGCTGTCGTACTTCCTCGACGCGCACGGTCCGAGCATCGTCGTCGACACCGCCTGCTCCGCGTCGCTGACCGCGCTGCACCTCGCGTGCGAGGCGTTGCGGGCAGGCGACTGCCGCGTCGCCATCGCCGGCGGCGCCTACCTCAACCTGCACCCGAGCAAGTTCGCGATGCTGTCCGAACAGCGGATGATCTCCGCGGACGGGGTCGTCCGCGCCTTTGGTGACGGCGCCAACGGGTTCGTGCCCGGTGAAGGCGTGGGCGCCGTGGTGCTGAAGCCCCTCTCCGCTGCCGTCGCCGACGATGATCACGTGCACGCCGTCATCCGCGGCACCGCCATCGCCCACGGCGGCCGCACCAACGGCTACACCGTGCCCAGCCCTCGGGGACACGCCGCGGTCATCCGCGGCGCCCTCGACCGGGCGGGTGTCCCGGCTCGTTCGGTCGGGTACGTCGAAGCGCACGGCACGGGCACCGAACTCGGTGACCCGGTCGAGTTCGACGGCCTGTCCCGGGTCTTCGACGACAGCACCGACGGCTCTGGCGACCGGCAGTTCTGTGCGCTCGGGTCGGTGAAGCCCAACATCGGTCACGCCGAGTCCGCGGCGGGGATCGCCGGGTTGACGAAGATCGTGCTCCAACTGCGGCACGGGATGCTCGCACCCACCCTGCACAGCGACCCACCGAACCCGCGGATCGACTTCGAGACCAGCCCCTTCCGGCTCCAGCGCACCCTCGCGCCGTGGCCGTCCGGTACGGGCGGGAATCCGCGACGGGCCGCCGTCAGCTCGTTCGGCGCGGGCGGCGCGAACGCCCACGTCGTCGTCGAGGAGCACACCCGGGCGGACCGCGCCCCGGAACCCACCGGCATCGAGCACCTCATCGTGCTCTCGGCCAGGACACCGGACCGCCTCGACGCCATGGTCGACCGGCTCGTCGCCGGGTTGACCCGGTCCACGGCCTCACTGCGCGCGGTTGCCTACACGCTGCAGGTCGGCCGCGAACCGCTCGAACACCGCCTGGCCGTCAGTGCCTCCTCCCTCGATGATCTGCGGGACCGGCTTGCCCGGCGCGGCGACCCGGACACCGGACTGCGCACCGGCCACGTCGAACCGGGGCGGACGCCCGCGCTCACCGCAGGAGAGGTGGCCCGGCTGTTCGCCACCCGGAACTGGCGCGAGCTGGGTGACTTGTGGCTCGCGGGCGCGGACATCGACTGGGCGGCCGCGTACGAGGTGGACCGGCCGACCACCGTGCCGCTGCCGACCTATCCGTTCGCGGGTCCGGAGCACTGGCCCGCGGTGTCGCCCGCGACGGCCGGCGCCGGCGATGTTCCCGTCTCGCTCGACCCCGCCGATCCGGTCGTCGCCGATCACGTCGTCGCGGGCCGCAGGGTCCTCGCAGGCGTCGCGCACCTGGAGCTGATGCGTTCCGCCGCGCAGAGCCGTGGCACCGTTGTCACCGCGCTGACCGATGTCCGATGGCGTTCGCCCTACGACCCGACCACGGACGCGGTCGTCCGACTGTCCGATGTACACGGACAGGTGGTGGCGGAGGTCGCGTCGGACACGGTCGTCCACTCGTCGGCTGCTGTCCACATCGGACCCGCCGGGAAGCCCGCGGCCGTCGACGTGGCGGGACTCCGCGCGCGGTGCCCCGACCGGACCGACGGCGAGGACCTGTACGCCGGAACCGGCGACCTGGCCCTCGGCCCGACCTACCGGCGGGTGCGCACGCTCTGGTGTGGGACAGGCGAAGCGCTGGCCGTACTCGACGGTTCGCCGCCCCGGCACGACGGCTGGTGGCTCGACCCCGGGCTCACCGACGCGGCACTGCACGCGGTGCACGGGGCACTGCCCCCTAGTTCGGACGTGTTCACCGTGCCCGTCTCGGTGGCCCGGGTCGACCTGTGGCACAGCTCGGCCGCCGTCCGCTACTCGCACGCCACACTCGTCTCACTCGGCGACGACGAGGCACGGTTCGACGTCGTGCTCTACGACCCGGACGGCGTCGCGCTCGTCGCGTTCACCGGTCTGCGCGTCCGCCGGCGCGCCACCGGCGTGCCGTACTTCCGGCCGACCTGGCGGGTGCGCCCGGCCACGCCGACCGCGCCCGTGCGGGAACCCGTGCTGGTGCTCACGTCCGGGCACGACCGAGGCCTCGGTGAGGCGCTGGCGCGTCACCACGGCGGCGAGACCCGGGTCGTGCCGGTCGAACGCGTCACCGAGCTGACCGACGTGCCCGTCCCGTCGACCGTCTACTTCCTGGGCGGCGTCGACACCCGGCACTACGGGTGCGGCGATCTCGACCATCTGGAGGCGTGTCAGAACTCCGGCGTCGTCGCCCTGTTCCAGGTCGCTCAGCTGCTCGCCGCGCAACGCGCCCGCGGCGTGCGGCTCGTCGTCGTCACCAACGACACGCAGCAGACCGACGAGCTGGTGGCGCCGCGCAACCCGTTCGCCTCGTCGATACCCGGGCTCACCCGGGTGATCTCCCGGGAGCTGTCGTTCCTCGACGTGGTCTGCGCGGACGTTTCCGCTGCCGACCTCGACCACTGCGCGGAGAACGGGGAGTGGACCGACCTGGTCGGCGCGCTGGCCGGTGAATCCGCCACGGAACCGATGACGGAGGTCGCTCTCCGCGCCGGTGTCCGCCTCGAGAAGGTGCTCGTCCCCGCAGTGCTTCCCGCACCGGACAGCGACCGGGTCCCGTTGCGGCGCGGCGGCAGGTACCTCGTCGTCGGCGGGGCCGGCGGCCTCGGCCGCGCGGTCGGCGGCCACCTGGCACGGGAGTACGGCGCCCGGCTGGTGATCACCGGTCGTCGTGCCGTCGACGACCTCGACCCGGATCTGCTGCCCGGCCTGCGTGCCGAGGGCGGCGAAGTCGAATACGTGCGGGCCGATGTGACCGACGCCGACGCGATGCGGAGCGTCGTGGCCCACATGCGGAACCGGTACGGCGGGATCGACGGGGTGATCCACACCGCGTTCGTCCTCGCCGACCGGACCATCGGGCAGATGGACATGACCACGTTCCGTACCGCGCTCGACGCGAAGGTGCGCGGCACCGTCGTTCTCGCCGACGCCGTGGCGGCCGAACAACTGGACTTCGTCGCGCTGTTCTCGTCCGCCATCGCGCACACGGGCAACCCGGGCCAGGCCAACTACGCCGCCGGGTCGACCTTTCAGGACACGTTCGGCACCTTCCTCGCCGCGTGGAGCCACCAGCCGGTTCACGTCATCGACTGGGGCTTCTGGGGCGACCGCGGTGCCGTCGCGACCGACGAGTACCACGAACGGCTCACCAAGGCCGGTGTCGCACCGATCTCGGATGCCGAGGGGATCGAGGCGTTCCGCCGCGTCCTGGGCAATGGCATCCGGCAGGCAACCCCGTTGCGTGCGGGCGGATCGCTCGCGGCGGCCACGCGGTGCGAGTTGGAGCTCGCCCACCACGCCGAGCCGGTGCCGATGTCCGTCGTGGAGCAGGTGCACCACGCCGTGCGCGCGGCGGTCGACGCGGCCGGAGAGCCTTACGAGCCGGGCTACCTCGACGACGTCGACGTCTACACGCGGATGCTGATCACCGGAGTGCCGGCCGCCGACGGGTTGGAGGTGCGGGAGGACCACCGGCCGTTGTACGACGCGCTCGTGACCGCGGCGGCCGATGGCGCGGCCACCGTACCGACCACTGGGGACCTGAGTTCGGTTCGTGCGATGTTGCGGCAGCGGTACCCGCACGTGACGCCGACACTCGACCTGCTCGACGACTGCGTGGCCGCATTGCCCGAGGTGCTGTCCGGTGCACGCGAGGGGTTGGCGGTGCTCTTTCCCGGCGGTTCGGACGAACGCATGGCGGCGCTGTACCGCGACGACCCCCGGGTGCGGTACTTCAACAGTCTGAGCGCCGCCGCGGCGGCCGCCGCCGTGGACGCTCGCCTCGGGATCACGGATGCGTTGCGGGTACTGGAGATCGGCGCGGGGACCGGCGGCACCAGCGGACCGGCGCTCGACGCGATCGCCAGGCACGGCGGCCGGTTCCGCTACGACTACACCGACATCTCGCCGGTGCTCGTGGGCAACGCCCGTGCGCGCTTCGGCCGGCGCGGGGTCGAGTTCCGGGTGCTGGACATCGCGGGCGACCTGGCGGCGCAGGGGTTCGCGGCCGACCGGTACGACGTCGTGATCGCCACGAACGTCCTGCACGCGACCGCCGACGTGCGAGCCACGCTACGGAACGTGGCCGCGCTCATGGCCCCGGGCGCGGTGCTGGTGATGAACGAGGCTACGCGTGTCCTCGACAGCGTCACGCTGATGTTCGGCCTGACCGACGGCTGGTGGCTCGCTGCCGACCCCGAACACCGGCTGCTCGGGTCGCCGCTGCTCGCTCCCGGTCGCTGGGAGGCGCTGCTCGTGGAGGCGGGACTGCGGGGTGTGCGGCGCCACGGCGTCGCCTCGTGGGCCGACCACGAGTCGGGGCAGCACCTGTTCGTTGCGGAACGGGACGGCTGGCGGCGAACACCCGTCGTCGCACAGGTCGTCCGGTCACCTCGGCAGGAGGCAGTGGCCGAACCCGTGGACACCGGCACCGGTCTCCGCGAACGCACCATCCGCTACCTCGGCGAGCTGTGCGCTGAACTGCTCAGGGCGCCCGTCGACGAGATCGAGCCGTCGACACCGCTCGCGTCCCTCGGCGTGGACTCGCTCATCACGATGGAACTCCGCGAACGGCTCGAGCAGGTGCTCGGTGCGGTACCGGCCGAGGTGCCCCGGCTCAGCACCGTCGCGGAGATGGCCGACGCCCTGCTCACCGGTCACGGAACCGCACTCGCCGCGCACCTCGGCGACCAGCAGGAGAACGTCGTGACCCCCGAGGTGCCCGCGTCCCCCGTCGACGAGGCGATCGCGATCGTCGGCGTCGCGGGCCGTTACCCCGGTGCCCGGGATCTCGATGAGTTCTGGGTGAACCTCCTCGCCGGGCGCAGCGCGATCAGCCAGGACAGGCCGGCACGCGAACCCGGCACGAACGGGTACCACCGCTGGGGCGCGTACCTCGACGACGCCGACCTGTTCGACCCGCTCCTGTTCCGGATCTCGCCCGCCGAGGCCGAACGGATGGATCCCACGGAACGGATCTTCCTGCAGACCGCGTGGGAAGCGCTGGAGGACGCGGGCTGGCCGCCGAGCAGGCTGCGTGCGGTGAGTGGCGAGCGGGTCCCGGTCGGCGTGTTCGTCGGCGTGATGCACGCCCAGTACGAACTCGGTGGCCTGTCCGCCGACGCCGGGCAGCCACAACGGCGGTCCGCCCGGTGGTCGGTGGCGAACCGGGTGTCCCACAGCCTCGGGCTGTCGGGGCCGAGCCTTGCCGTCGACACGGCGTGCTCGTCCGCCTTCACCGCACTGCACCTCGCCGCGGCAAGCCTGCGACGCGGGGAGTGCACGGCCGCGCTGGCCGGAGGTGTCAACCTCGTGCTGCATCCCTGGCACGACACAACGCTCGCCGGGGCGCGCATGCTGTCCCCGAACGGCGACGTCCGCGTCTTCGCCGACGATGCGGACGGCATGGTCACCGGCGAAGGCACCGGCGCGGTCGTACTGAAGCGGCTCTCCGACGCGGTGCGTGACGGCGACCGGATCCACGCCACGATCCTTGCCACGGCACTGAACGCGGACGGCGGCGCCCAGACGTACGCGGTGCCGGACCAGAGCGCCCAGGAACACCTCATTCGGGCGGCGCTGTCCGCCGCGAACATCGACCCCGCGTCGATCGACTACGTGGAGGCACACGCGACCGGTTCACCGGTCGGCGACCCGGTCGAACTGGCGGCCCTCGCCAGGGTCTTCGGCAGGCCTGCCGCGGGGTCGGTGAAGCCGAACATCGGTCATCTCGAAGGTGCGTCCGGCATGGCGCAGCTGACCAAGGTGCTTCTCCAACTGCGGCACGACACCCTCGCTCCCACGCTGGGCTCGACCGACCCGGACGGCGCCGATGTCGTGCGTGAGCCACGGGCATGGCCGACCCGCAACGTTCCCCGGCGCGCCGCGATCAGCTCGTTCGGTGCCGGTGGCGCGAACAGTCACGTCATCGTGCAGGAAGCCCCGCGGCCGTCGGCATCGGTTTCGCCGAGCGACGAACCCGCGGTGATCGTCCTGTCCGCCCGCCGTCAGGACCGGCTCGTCGAGCAGGCGGCGCGACTCCGCGACTTCCTGCGCGGCCCCGGTACGGCACTGCCGATCGCTGATGTGGCCCACACGTTGCGTGTCGGCCGCGAACCGCTGCGCCACCGGGTCGGCTGGCAGGTCCGCGACGTGGCGGAGGCCGTCGCACGGCTGGACGCCTACGTCGCCGATCCGGCCGCTCCCATACCGGCAGGACCGCTCGCCGCATGGCTGGCGGGCGGGCCGACCGACTTCACGACCGACGACGCGACGGGACGGATCGTGTCCCTGCCGCACTACCCGTTCGCGCGGGAGCGGCACTGGCTCGCACCCCGGGCAGACGAACCCGCACCACGTCACGAGGAGTTGACCGAGCAGATGC